>Ga0209646_1000091_pt1 | contig 188727 bp, 131 predicted proteins | sample AraplaL_Col_mTSA_FD_184259 | JGI IMG/M metagenome (GOLD analysis project Ga0209646, IMG submission 184259) | Arabidopsis root microbial communities from the University of North Carolina, USA - plate scrape CL_Col_mTSA (SPAdes) (version 2) | ecosystem: Host-associated > Plants > Roots >...
CTCTAAAAGTCCCTGTGGGAGAAGAAATCCTATTAACTGTCGATAACTCTGATCCAAAACTGACGATTCTTATTGAGCTGCAAAACAACGAATTTTTAGTATTTCCCCCAAGAATTCAACTTGATCCCATTTATAGTGGTTTGACAAGGATAAACAACCTGAAAAAAACAAAAAGCCGCGCGATCATGCGATCTGCGCGGCTTTATTCGTTAGACTTTCGTCTCTGTGATCCCGCTGGGACTCGAACCCAGGACCCATACATTAAAAGTGTATTGCTCTACCAACTGAGCTACGGAATCATTCCCGTTTTTTGAATTTCGGGAGTGCAAAGATAGGAATTAATCTTTTTCTTCCAAATATTCTTCAAATTAAATTCAAACCAATCCCAACCTGATATACAGCGGTCTCCGCAAACCGGGTGGCCACCACGATCTCTGTCCCGTCCGCATGCTCATTAAATAAAGCCTGTACCAGGTCAGGGGAGTTATTCTCCTGCGAAAGATGCGATAACAATAAATGGCTCATGAAGGCCGGCCGGTGCGCCTTGAACAATTCCAGCGCCTGCCGGTTGGATAAATGTCCCTGCCCGCCGCGGATACGGTTCTTTAAAAAATACGGGTACCGTCCCTGCTCCAGCATCTGCTCGTCGTAATTCGATTCCAGGAAAGCTGCATGGCATTGCTGAAAATGGCGGATCACATGTTCGCAGGGGGCTCCAATATCAGTGAATACCCCAATGTTAATATCGCCGCAGTTCACAATAAAGCTGTGCGGTTCAGAAGCATCGTGGAATTTAGGAAAGGCTGTTACGGTAAGGGAGCCTACCTGTACCGGCGTATAAGCGCTGAAGGAGATCACCTGCTGCGCATTGAGCTGCAGCCCGCCACTGAGCAGGGTAGCTGCAGTAATATATACCGGCAGGTGATATTTGCGGGCAATTACGGGTATGCCGCGTATGTGGTCTGTATGTTCATGGGAAACAAAAATGGCCCTTACCTGGTGCATGGATAGTCCCAGGCGTTTCATCCGCTTCTCCGTTTCACGGCAGGAGATCCCCGCATCTACCAGCACGGCGTCCCAGTCATTACCAATGTAATAACAGTTTCCGTTGCTGCCTGAGTTCAATGATGTAATAAATAACGACATGACTTTACAAAGAAACCGATTTTTTATTTTTTACGAACACCTTGCACCTGCTCGCGCAATGTTTCCTGCAATATTTCTGTAAGCCGCTCCACCGCTGGCGCGGGGTGCTGCTTCTGCTGCTGTAAGAACAGGTGCATGACCGGTAATGGGGGCAGCCCGGTAGATGCCGGCAGCAGCTTACATCCCGGTGGTACGCCTATGGCCGTGCGGATGGTCACCCCTAATCCTGCCTGCGCAGCCGCCCATAGCCCCGCTAAGCTGGGACTGGTCAGCACTATCCGCCAGCTGCGCTGAGCAGCTTCCAGCGCCTCTAAACCCGCCTGGCGTACAATGCAGGGCGCTTCAAATAACAGTAATGGTAATGGCTGATCCGGGACCAGCCGTGTAGCGGGGCTGCCGATCCAGCGCAAAGGCAGCTGCCCGATGGGAATAGCGTCTGCAGGTGTATGAAAGTGCATGTTCACAATTACATCCAGCTGGCCTGCCTGCAGCTGTTTCATAAGCACCGCCTGCCGGTCTATCACAATGGTGATCTGCACCTGCGGGTATACTGCTGCAAAACGGGCCAGCACCACGGGTAGCTCGCTCTCTGCAAAATCTGCGGATATTCCTAACCGTACCTGTCCTTCCAGCTGGGTATCGCTCAGGGCGCGTACTGCGCGGTCATTAATGTCCAGCAGCTGTTTGGCGTAGCCCAACAGCATTTCGCCGGCAGCAGTAAGGTGCCAGCCCCGCCCTTGTTTAATGAACAGCGGTTGCCCGGTCATTTCTTCCAGGCGTTGCATTTGCAGGCTCACGGCCGACTGAGAGCGGGCTACCCGGTCCGCAGCTTTGGCAAAGCTGTCAAGATCCACTGCCAGCACAAAGGTGCGCAGCAGGTCCAGGTCCATAATGTCGCTGGTCATAGTTTAATAAAATTGAAGTATTGTATTAGATATTTCAATATTACAAAAGTATGGATTTGCCCTAATTTTGAGGGACAAAAATTTACAGCCATGAAAACACTTTGCTTCATAATAGGGTTGCTGGCAATAGGAGGCAGCGCATTGGCGCAATCCGGTATCAGCCGCAAAACATTATTAGAGCAGGCATTGGCGCCTGCTACGGTAGAGGATATACGTATAGATGAAATTAACTGCGCTCCTGGCCAGGGCGCGCCCGCGCATTACCATCCCTGTGAGGTATACGGGTATGTAGTATCGGGACAGATAGAATACCAGGTAGCCGGCCAGGCGCCCGTTATATTGAAGGCCGGCGATAGCTTCCATGAAGCAGCCAATCAGCCCATACAAACCTTTAAAAATGCGCTGGCCGATCAGCCCTGCAAATTTGTAGCTATCTACCTGGCTAAAAAAGGCCAGCCCATTATCATCCTAAAAAACTAAGCATATGCCTTTTGTAAAGATCAATCTTGCACAAAACTTAACGGAAAAAGTAAAAAGTGATATTTCCCTTTCCGTACATGAAAGCCTGATGGCGCATTTTAATGTGCCGGCAGATGATTATTTCCATGTAATACATGAAGTGCGCCTTACCGACCTGGTATACAGGTCCGGCCACTTTAATGTGCCGCACAGCAATAACCTGGTGTTTATTGAGATCACTGCCCGCCATGGCCGCACTGTGGAAATGAAAAAAGCGTTATACCATTCCATTGCGGAAAAAATAGCTGCGCGCACACCAATTACAATGGATGATGTATTTATTGTGCTTACAGAAGTAACGGCCGAAAACTGGTCGTTCGGGCAAGGCCTTGCACAGATGGTTTTATAATCAGCCGCCATTTCACCTGATCATATAGCCCTGCCTGCCGGTAATTACCGGCAGGTTTTCTGCATGAATCCGCAAACGCTCTCTACGCTTACCTGCGGAGGATATTAATTTTTTCTGCACTCCCTATATAAAGTTGATTAATCTAAAATATTTAAGTACATTCATTTAGCCCTATGTAGCAACCAGAGTCATGCACACATATATAGTAGCAATCTGTTTTTAATTTCCAAAATCCGTTTCGTTATTCATTTAAATTTTATTCGCTATGAAAAGAAATCAACTTATGCGTTTGGTCTTACCCCTTATGATGCTCATTGTTATCGCCTCATGTAAAAAAGACCTTAACATCATCAATGGGTCACTGAACAAATCCAAAAAACAACAGGACCGGGGTTTCATTGTAATTGCGCAGGAGGGCGCTAAGCTTGAAACCATCTCTGAAGGTTTAACCGCCTTAGGCGTTAAGAAATTTAAGCTCAAAGAAGCCATCAAGGAATTAGGCTTAATTCATGTACAAACCCCAGACCCCAGCTTCCCTGAAAAAGCAAGAAAGATCCCCGGGGTACAATCCGTAGCAGTAGACATTGTAATGAACTGGCGCCTGCCCACAAAAGTTTATCGCTCCTCAGTGTCCTACAAACCCGGTGCGCATCCTGCTGCCGCAGGACCTATGGCTAAATCCAGCGCTTTAGCCAACAATCCCTACAGCTTTTTACAATGGGATCTGCAATCTATTAAAGCGCCGCAAGCCTGGCAAAAAGGCTACAAAGGCCGTGGCGCAAAAGTAGCTGTGCTGGACGGCGGTTTCCTGCTGAACGATGCAGAAATTAAACCCAACATTATTTTAACGCACAGTTTTATTGAAGGTGAAGAAGTACAGTACCACGGCGCAGAAGGCTTCAGCCATGGCACCCATGTTGCCGGCACCATTGCTGCGCTGGACGATGCTTACGGCGTAGTAGGCGTAGCTCCTGAAGCTAAGCTGATGCTGATAAAAGTATTGGATGATAATGGCTCCGGCCCCTGGAGCGGTATCATTGACGGGATCTTCTATGCCGCAAACCATGGCGCCAATGTGATCAACATGAGCCTGGGTGGCGAGCTGCCCCGCAGAACTTTTACAGATGATAACGGCACGCCGGATGATCCCAGCGATGATTACACAATAGTATATGACCGCGATATAAGGGACCTGGTAATAGCTATGAACCGCGCTACCATTTATGCAAACTTAGTAGGCACCACCGTAATAGCTGCTGCCGGTAATGATGCATACAACTATGACGTGGAAAAGAACTTTATTACTTACCCTGCCGCCTGTTTGGGCGTACTGTCCATTTCCTCCAACGGCCCGCTGGGCTGGGGTATTAACCAGGATACTACCTTGTATCGTCCTTCCATTTTCACCAACTCCGGTAAGAACTTTATTTCTTACGGCGCACCGGGCGGTAACTACAGCATTCCTATCAATACTACTATTGTAAACGTAGGCGGTATTGTTAACCCGGAATACATCTTCGACTTTGTGTTTAACATTGGCGCCTGGGATGAAGCTACCGATACGTATTACTATACCTGGTCTGCCGGTACCAGCATGGCTGCCCCGCACGTTTCTGCAGCTGCTGCGCTGATCTATGGTAAATATGGCCGCCTGGCTAATCCTTTACTGGTAGATCTGCTGTTCCGCAAAAGCGCTACGGATTATGGCACGCCTGGTAAAGACCGTTTCTTCGGGAATGGCCAGGTAAATGCCGGTAAAGCAGTGAGCTACTAAATAAGTTTGTCCTTCATGTATATATGAAAGAGGTCCGCCAGTAAAAGGGGACCTCTTTTCATTTAAACAGCTGATATTTCACTATCTTGCTGGCATGAAACGCATTTTAATTTTATTTAATTTGATTGCGGTGCTGGCAGCTAATGCCAGCGGTAATGTGGTTATTAAGTTCGTGATCGATGAAAACGGGCGGGTAGCGGACATCTTCATCACCAAAAAGCTGGGTTATGGTTGTGATGAGCAGGCCGTTGCCCTGTTACGCCGCATGCCCTTATGGCAACCGGGCGTGATCAGTGGAAAGCGGGTTAAGACCCGGCTGGAAAAGGTTTTCCATTTTTATACAGATAATATGCAGGCTGCCGATAACACAGCAGAATTTTCGCGGGATAAGCTGCCTGCCGGGCCATCCAGGTTTGGCACACAGGAGCAGGATCTTGAAAAATACCTGCAGGCTAACTTTGTGTATCCTGCTGGTGTAAAAGAGGATGTGGAGGATGTGCTGGTGATCCGGTTCAGGATCACGCCCAATGGCATTACAGATAACATACAGCTGGTAACAGGCCTGGGCGATGCCTTTGACCAGGAAGCTATCCGTGTAATAAAGAATATGCCAGCCTGGGAGCCTAAACTGGCCGACTTTAAACCGGTAGAAGATTACCGGCAGCTGGTGATAGGCTTTAAGAACAGAAAGCCTTTAGTACGCTAAACGCTAAAAGCCAAACGCTAAACGCTACAATTTTTCCAGTACCAGGATGTCGGTATTGATCATTACTACCCGGTATTGCTGCTGCAGTTTTTTCTGCTTATTGTAAAGCTGCAGCAGCTTAGCAGGTTTGTTAAACTCGTAACGATACCCATCTTCCCACTTGGTCTCCCTCTCGTAATTACCGGCATAAAAAAGGCGGTTGCTGTTCTTTTCTACAGGTTGCCTGTGCAATACCAGCCTGGCATTTACGAAGAACGAATCTGCCATAAACACCACCTGCTTATAAACGGAATCACCGGTTTCATAATCCGGTCTGTCTGGCTCTTTAGGGGTGTATACTTCATAGGCGCCGGCAGAATCCCGGCGGGTCCAGGTTTTGAGCATTTCATTCCTGTAGCCGGGAACATAATCCTCGTGCTTTTTATCCTTTATAAAATAAGCGGCGGCATCACTTTCATAATAGCGCCCTTTGCCGGCCAGCACTGCATTCAGTTCTGTAGCTAAGGTTACATTGCCCTCTTCTTTGTAGCTATGTTTTTTTGCAAAAACGGCCGGGTGGTGTGCTTCCCCCGCAGCTCCGTAAATAGCCATGTTGCCTTCAATATCTTCTTCCATCAGTGCCATAGCACTGATCTTACGATCAATGTACAGCACATTTTGCAGCTGATGCCGGCTATCCATCAGCTGCAGGTAGCCGAACAGCTGTTTCATTTTATCGCTGCGCTGCCGCTGTATAATACATTTCAGGAACACCACATTTTTGCCTTTGTATAAAGCCTGCAGTTTTTCCAGGTTATACAGGCCAAGGCTGGCATTTTCCTTTCGAAAGTTATGGTTGTACATAGATATTACCACTACTTTGCCGCGATAGCTTTTCAGCACGGCCTGCCAGTCGGCTTCGTTATTTACTTCGCGGATGCGGGTATTGTCCAGCTTTACTGCCAGGCCGGCACTGGCGGTTTTAATGGCCTGTTGGCGGTTAAGACTGTCTACCAGCCACCAGGGCATAGCATCTGTTGCAGCAGCATCTTTAAATATATTCAGCCGGTAGGTAGAGGGGATCCGCAGATCATCGTCTGAATAGCTGCTGTGCAGCAGCTGGTACAGGTTAGCAGCAAAAAGTGCTGCCGGGTCTTTAAGAATAGCGGCATTCCGGGCATAAGCCACAGAATCGCGCTGTTCCTTAAAAAATTCATCCTGTATTTTCCGGGTCAGGTAGCGGAAGGCAATGGCCGCATCTTTATCGCCATTGAAATAGGTTTTAATGATTTCTTCATCCTTCATATTGCGCAGCAGGACAGTATCTTTTTTCATAGCCTTATAAGGCTGCATAAACTCCGTTGAAAGAAGGCGGCTGTAATCGTTGTCAATACGTTGGTCCATCTTATCGATAGAAAAGGAGTAGCGCATACCGTAGGATCTGCCTTCCCGCAGCCGGTCAGCATAATAGCCGGCCAGCTGGTAAAAGTTGTCGTGCAGCACGGCGTAAGGCGATGCCGGTACCAGGTAGCGCTGGTACAGCTGCTGCGCTACGGCGCTATCTGCATTACGTGTATCGGATAAGCGTTTGTAGGCGTAATCATATAACACTTCCTCTTTTATATAATCAATAAGAACCTGCGGTACCTTGGCCGGTGAGTACACCTGCGATAGTGCGATTACGTTCTGTGTATAGGCCGTATCATTTAAACTGCTGCGGTAAGTTAAAAAATGCTGGTACTGGTTATTAAGGTCTGCATCATCGCCCATAACAGCTACGCGTTGCGCTACCAGGTCAAAGTCCGGATTGGGGCTGGTTACTTTAATGTCCGGGTTCACGGCCAGCAGCAGGTTGCTGCCTGGTTGCGACAGGAAGGTGGCTATTTTATCCTGGTTATAGATCAGCGTACATTTTTGCAGCTTATACAGCGGGAAGGTAATGGTAAAGCGGCCTGCTTTATCCAGGTCGGCGGGAAAGTATTCTGTTTCGCCGGTCAGCACATTTTCATAGCTTATCAATACATAGTTGTGTTGCAGCTTGTTCCTGGGGGCGGTGGCCGGCAGCTGCAGGTAGCCTTTTACGGTGGCCGTACCTACACGGAACAGCGGTTGTTTTAAAGGCTGTTGTACGGGCCGGTACCCATAATTATAAGTACGTGTATGCTTTAACGTTTGCGGCTGCCCGTTCTCCGTAAGTATAAGGGTATGGGCATCCTTCAGGGAAAGGCCCAGCCGTTTGCCGGCTAAGGTTATCTGCCAGTGATCGTTACTGCCGGTAATGGCCGTAATAAGGGAAACATTATCCTGGTAACAGGCCACACCGTTATACAGCCCTATTACAAACTGGTTGCTGCCATCTGTTTTAAGCCAGTTGCCGGTTAGCGCTGCAGGCACCGTTGTTTGCTGTGCAAGCGCCATGGCGGCATTCAGGCATAACAGCAGGGTAGCGGCGCCCTTCCGTATTATAATATGCATGGGGTTAATTACTGGTTAGCTGTATACCGGGAATAAAGATCTTCCCTCTTTTCATATCCATATATCCTTTTTTTCCATTGGGCATTTCCACCAGCCAGGCGCGCAGGTAAGGATCGCTGGCATAAATGTTCTGCAGCACCGGCGGGGTTATCTCGTTCAGGTCCCTGCTCAGGATGCCTATCTTGTTATTGCGGATGGTTTTATAATAGCTGCCGTTGTAAATAATATCATCGTACTGGAAAGGCGCCAATATTTTTCCTGCAGGGTTAATAATGCCTGCTTTCCCGTCCTTTACGGCTTTCAGCGTTACGGAAGGTATATCACGGCTATAAGGATCATAGTTCAGCTTTTGCAGGTTCGTATAGCCGTTCAGGTCAAAGGTATTTAAGATCTCTGTTTCACCGGAGGTATACAGGGGGCGGTTTTCAAGAGTGAGCTTCCACTTGTTATTACCCTGGTTATAAATGTAAATGTCCTTTTTCATTTCTGGTCCTTCTGCGGCAGCTTCTATTGGTGCTGCCATAACAGTTTCCTCCATGACGGCAGTTGCTTCCTCCTCCTTTTTCGCTTTGGTTTTGGCCGGTTTTTCTTTTTTAGGCTGAGGGACTACAACGCCCTGTTCATCAAACCAGGTATTAAGCTTACCAGCGGTGGCCACCAGTATTTTGTTACCGTTCTGCCATGCTGTTTCCAGCTTATCGTATTTAACAGGCAGCACAATGGCGCCGGTACGCAGGTCTATGAGGCCGTATTTATTGCCGGTTTTAACTATACCGCGGTTATTGTAGTTCCGCAGGAATGAGGCATCATCATAACCTTTCGGGTTTAATGGTTGCCCGGTAAAGATGTTTAAAAAATATTTTTTACCGGCCTCGGTAACCAGCAGTATAATCGCATCATTGTAGCTGTAATCATTCAGCTTGTCAAACACGAAAGGCGAGATGGATTTGCCGTTAGTAAAATTCAGCACCTGGGATTTGCCCCGTAATTGTGCAATACCTGCATTCATACCAAAGTAGCTGAGAGCTTCATAATCGCAGGGGAGGATCATATTTCCATCCGGGCTTATAAGACCGTAGTGCTGCTGCTTTTTCACGATCGCAAATTTGTTGTCCACGAACCGGAAGCTGGTATCAAACTGCGGGGTTACCAATACGGCCAGGGTTTCATCAGTAAGGCCCCATTTGGCGCCCTCTGCATAAGGGTAGTAGCGGTTTTGCGCTAGGGCAGGTAACGCCAGGCAGCATAAGAGCAGGTAAAAAATATGTTTCATCGGTTAATATTTATTTTTTACGGGTCAGATGACATCGAAGATGCATCGGGACAAAAGAAATTTTAATAATGAACGAGATAAACCTCGCATCAACATATCCAGGATGAGAAAATGTCTCATGCTTCGGTTTCATAAGTTGATAGGATCAGGTGTAAAGATGAGTTCGTAAAGATAATAATATTAAAAATATTTTAAATGCAATAATCTTAAAATAATATAGCAGCCCCACAAACTCTTTTACGCCTCATTTACAAGGGGTTTAAGAATGTAATTAATTTGAATACATTTGCGCATAATTAAGATCATTGTTTACGCTGATTATGAAGGATTATAAAAAGCATTTTATAGTACCTGCGCCTCCGGAAGATGTATACCGGGCACTCACCAACCCGGCCACCATACAGCTTTGGAGCGGGGAGCCGGCAGAAATGAGTACAGAGCCGGGCTCAGAATTTTCCCTGTGGGAGGGGAGTATTGCCGGCCGTAACCTGGAGTTTGTGGAAGATAAAAAGATTGTGCAGCAATGGTATTTCGGGGAGCAGGAAGAAGATTCTATTGTAACCATTATCCTGCATCCTGATAAGAAAGGCACTTCGGCAGAATTGAAACATACTAATATTCCGGATGAGGCTTATGCTGATATTGTGGAAGGATGGCAGGATGCTTATTTTGGTGCGCTCATAGATTTTTATCTCTGACAGTGTAACATATTTTTATTATTGGTATATTTATATTAAAATTACACCCCGTAAGTAAGAACATAGCAAAACCCGTAGCAGTAAATGCGTGTTGGAAAAATTCAACTTCTGAGAAGGAGCTGGCAAATCTCATGGGAGAATACGAGTTTTAAAAAGAAAATGATCGCCGGCAGCATTACACTGGTGCTCATTTTTTTAACCTTCCCATCCTTTTTCCGGTATATCGAAAAAAGAGATGGTACGGTACTGAACGACTGGATCCTGGCCAGCATACCTGCAATTGACGTTTCAATCCCTATAATGATCCTTATATGGGGAATGCTGGTATTGTTTGTGGTGAGAGCCACAGCACGGCCTAAGGTGCTCCTGACCGCTATTACGGCGTATATATTGCTTTGCGTATCCCGCTGCCTTACCATTTTCCTGGTGCCACTGGCGCCGCCCGTGGATATGATAGCCTTAACCGACCCGCTGACCGGTGTATTTTACGGTGGGCAGTCTATTAGTAAAGATCTGTTCTATTCCGGCCACACCTCTTTGCTTTTCCTCATTTTCCTTTGCTGCGAAAAAAAGCAGGACCGCTACCTGGCAGGTGTCAGCACGTTCCTGGTGGCAGTGCTGCTGCTGGTACAGCATGTGCATTATACTACGGATGTAGTGTTTGCTCCGCTGTTTTCCGCTATGGCATATGCGCTGGCTATTAAGTGGGTGGATCTGTAGGGGGGGACGGGCCGTTGCTGATCTTCCTTTGAACCATAAATGAACCCTTGCCGCCCAGCTTTTTGATCTGCTGACTTTAAGCGCTGATCCTCTCAACTCCATTCCTGTTTTTATCCGATAAGCCTTAAGCACTTATCCATCCCATCCACTATTATTCACTTTTATTTCCTATAAACTTTCAGAAAGTTTTGAAAATTCAAAATACGTGAATACCTTTGTCAGGAACTTTCGCACTTATGAACACACTTGCCTATATCATTTACCTGCTCATAACTTACCTGGTAACGGTGCGTGTAGGATTCATCTTTTACCGCAACGGGCGCCTGTTCATCCTGAACCTGCTGCGGCAGGATGAGGCGCTTACCGACTTTATAAACAAGATACTGCTGGTGGGTTATTACCTGCTGAACCTGGGCTATGCCGCGCTGATGCTCACCACCTGGGATACTATTCATACCTGGACGGAGCTGCTGAGCAGCATTACCGCCATGACCGGCAAAATACTGCTTACACTGGCGCTGATCCATTTTGGCAATATGGCCGGCATTTACTTTATCAGCAAACGGGATCAATCTATTATTCATTCTAAAATATAGTTGTATGCAAACCTCTTACAATTTCATGGCCTATTTAATTTACCTGCCTGTGGTCATCTTATTAACCTGGTATGTAGCGCATACCCTGTTTAAGAACAGCAAAGTGTTCATGCTGGACATTTTTGGTGGCAAGGCGGAAATTGCCGGCGCTACCAACAAGCTGTTTGAAACCGGCTTTTACCTGCTGAACCTTGGTTTTGCCTTTTGGGTAATGACCATTGTATCAGACATTGCCAGCAACCGCCGCCTGCTGGAAATACTAAGCACCAAAATTGGCGGATTTTGCATCTACCTGGGGATCATGCTGTTCTTTAACCTGTACCTGTTTTTCCGGGGCAGAAGGATCTCTAAGGAAAAAGCCCGGCTGACCACTGTTCCCGTACCGCCGCCTGCCATCAGCTGACCTTTCATCCCTATATCATACATCACCAGCACATGCCATTAAGGTATGTGCTGCTTTGTCTTATAGGTTTTTTTTATATATTGTGTAGTATTTACCAATGCCAACACTACAACCTGTGCCATGAATTCATTGTCATACCCATTGCCGCCGGCCCATGTTTATCCGGAGAAGTTAACGCCATCTGCCGGATTCAGAAAACAAGCCCTTAAAGTTATTATCGCTATCCTGCTTTTCTTAATCACTTATGTGCTGTTATTGGCTGTGGCCGTGGGTTTGGCCATTGCCTGCTGTTATGCCGGTATTTGGATAGTAGTGCATTTACCTAAGTTGATCACTATCATTTTAGGCGGGGGGCTGGTATGTGTAGGTATTTCCGTGCTGTACTTCCTGGTGAAGTTTATGTTTGCAGTTTCAAAGGATGAAAATGCCTCGCGCATTCCTGTTACAGAAGAAGAACAGCCGCAGCTGTTTGCCTTCATTCGCAGGCTCACCACCGATACCAATACCCGTTTCCCGAAAAAAATATTCCTGTCGCCGGATGTAAATGCCTGCGTATTTTATCATTCCAGCTTCTGGAGCATGTTCCTGCCCGTACGTAAGAACCTGGAAATAGGCCTGGGGCTGGTGAACAGCATTAACATCAGCGAGTTTAAAGCTGTAATGGCGCATGAGTTTGGGCACTTTAGCCAGCGCAGTATGAAGCTGGGCAGCTTTACGTATAATACTAACCGTATTATTTATAATATGCTGTATGATAACAATGGTTATACAGCTTTTCTGCAGGCCTGGGGCAACCTGCACAGCTACCTGGCCTTTTTTGCCAACATTACCATTAAAATAGCTCAGGGCATTCAATGGATCCTGCGCGGCATGTATAAGCTGATCAACAAAAGCTACCTGGCCCTGAGCCGGGAAATGGAATTTCATGCAGATACTATTGCGGCCAGCGTAGCAGGCGGCAATAACCTGGTAACAGCCCTCAGCAGGGTAGAAGTGGCCGGCGGCTGCTATACCTCTGCCATTAATGCGGCCAATGAATGGCTGCGTGAAAAAAAGATGGCCCGCAATATTTTCCGTAACCAGCTTACCGTGTTCCGCGCCATGGCCAGCCAGCACCAGCTGCCGCTGAAACAGGGCCTGCCGGATATTACCTACCAGTTCATCCGCTCATTTTCCAAATCCAGGATCAATTATAAAAATCAATGGGCCAGCCATCCTACACTGGAAGAACGTAAGGTGCACCTGGAGCAGGTGGCCATGGATGCCCCGGCCGATGATACCAGCGCCTGGGTGTTGTTCCGCGATGCAGAAGCCCTGCAGGAAAAGCTGACGGCCAACCTGTACCACGCAGTACCCATGGAAGGTGAAATAAAACATTACGATGACCGGGAGTTTGATACCTGGCATGCAGAACAGCAGGAAACTTACCGCCTGCCGGCTGCCTACAAAGGTTTTTACGACAGCCGTTATATTAACGTAACGGAATGGGACCTTAACGCCAACGAATATACGCCACAGCCAGGTGGCTTTGAAACGCTGTTCAGCGAAGAGAACGGGCAGATCCAGGCTTCCATTACCAGCAATGAGAACGACCTGGCCATATTAAGAGCCATTAAGGAAAAACGGCTGGATGTTACCAGCTTTGACTTTGACGGCGCCAAGTATACCCACCACGATTGCGACAGCATTATAGCCCGGCTGGAAAAAGAGAACGAAGCATTGAAAGTGCAGCAGGCGCAGCTGGATAAAGAAGCCTTCAGCTTTTTTTATACAAATGCCAACGGCCAAAAAGAGCAGGTGCTGGCGCAGTACCGGCAGTTCCAGGCATTTGGTAAACGGAATGATGCATACCTTGAAATTGTGCATAAGATCAACACTACCCTGCAGCCCTTTTATGACGGCAACCTTACACTGGGGCAGGTGAACGAGGCAGTAGAACAGCTGCGCAACAATTATGAATGGGAATTTAAAAGAGCCCTGCAGGCCCTTATTAATGAACAGGTCATCACCCCGGAAACACCCGCTGACCTGTACAATAAAACCTTAGCGTTTATTGATACCCGTTATACCTATTTCAAAGACAATACTTTCCAGAATGATGAGCTGAACGGGCTGTACGATCTGGCTGTGAAAGTGGCCGGGGAGCTGAGCGATATCCGTTTCCGGTATTATAAAAAGATGCTGGAAACACAGCTGGAATCCTACGCGCATCAATAGGGATCACAATCCCCATTGCTCCATAATAGTATTGGTAAATACCTTTTTAGCATCCGGCTTTAACAGCTGGTTCCTGGCTTTTACCCAGGCATCCAGCCGGTCGCCGTACATTTTTTTCATGCGTTTAGGCGTAAGCTCATTCACCTTGCCCCAGTGAAAAGTAAAAGGTATATTCTGCTTTTCCAGCTCTTTCCATACTGCTTTGTAAAAAGAGTAGGTGGTTTTGGAAAAGGCTGCATCCAGCTCCACTACACAGGTGTAAGGGAATCGCGTAAAGGCCAATAAAGCGCCGGACTGCTTTATGAAACGGAAAGCAAAAAGCCCTGCAAAGGGCCCCTTGGAATTATTGAGGGTCAGGAGCAGGTCTATAACTGTATTCACATGCTCCAGCGGTATACCAACAGCAGCGCTTAGCAGTTTACCATGCAGGTCGGTATTGGAGAATATTTCCCCTAAACAGCCCAGCTGATTTTTGTAGGGTGTGAGTGCACCGGCCAGTAAATTATTTACCAGCAGGGGCACGGTGCTGGGAATAGCATTTGTGAGCTTGCCTATAAAACAAGGGGCATCATCGCCCGGGCCAATACCCTGTGTATTGCTTACCGGTGGCGTATAGCCAGTTTGGTAGGGCCTTTTATACATGCTGGTAACATAAGCGCCTTTCTTTAAATTATACGGGTTAATGATCACCTGGAAATGGTAAGGGCGTTCATTCCCGCCGGGCAGCGTAGCTTTTGAAAAATCCAGTGTTTGCATCCAGCTGCGTAAAGCGGCATCAAAAGGCCTGCATTCAAGATGGGCTTCCAGCAGGAAGAGTGGTTCTGTTTCGATCATTACCCCGTGAATAATGCCAAAGCTGCCAAAGCTCACCAGCGCAGCATTAAACAGCTCATCATCCCGTACCAGCTCTGCATCCAGTAAAGCAATGAAGCTGTCTGATACTACGGGGTTGCTGCTGCGCTCCAGCCATATATGCCTGTCAGGCCCCGGTATGAGGTGCATACCCGTTACCACATCCTGCACTGCGCCTACATCAAAGGCGGATCCATGTGCCCCCGTGGAGATAGCGCCCGCAATGGTTTGCCCGTTGCTGGCGCCGGATGTTTTCAGGGAAAGCCCGCGTTCTTTCAGATATGCAGACAGCTCCCATATGGCGGTGCCGCATTGGGCCAGGAAAAGTTTTGAGGGGTCACCTTTATACGCTGCCATAACGCTGGCCGGTGAAATTTCAAACACCGTGTTCAGCGCCTTTGTATCCAGTATAATACCATTGGTAGCGGCAATGGGGGTGAATGACCAGCCCGCGCCTAAGCCGCGTAAAGCGCTGTTATTATTAATAGCTTCCTGGATCAGCTGCTGAAAGCCTTTGGTGGCTGCATTATACGTATCCAGCGCTGTGCCGCTGCCATTGCCTAATTCATACAGGTTCTGGATGGTATAGGCAAAGGTTTCATGCCGGTTCTCCCATTTGGTATTGTTAGTTTTAAAAATTTTCATGCTCATAAGCGGCCGTTTTTAGGACAAGGTTTACCACAGCGGTATTCCACCTTTACCGGGCAGTAAATGCCCAGGGACACTACTGTAACAAGCGCATAACCCAGGTTGGTTTTAACCTGCACCTCCGACATACCATAGATATTCAGGCTGTCGCAATTGGGAGTGCTAAGCTGTTTGGGCTTTTGCACCAGGCCCCAGAACCAGCTATGCGCGGTTACCCTGGTGATCTCTGAACCTTCCTGGTTTCTGGTAGCAATGCGGTAGGAATAACAGCTGCTGAACGGCATGAGAGAAATGGCCAGTAACAGGGTTAGTAGCAATTTTTTCATCAGGGAATTTTTGGGGTCAAATAATATATGGGGGCAAATTAGAGCATATTGCTGTGCTAACCAGCCACCATTGCGTAATTGGCTGCTGCTGATTAACAAGTGGTGGAAAGCAACCCTTAAATGGAATGGAGGACCGTGATATTTATCACGGTTTTTTTTTATCCTGGATCAATGGTTTAAAGCGCTTACCCGTTGCAACTTTGCACTATAAAAATTAAAGCACAAAGTTATGTTCCAACAGGTTTTTAGTACAGATAGCAACTGGCCCGGCCTTATTTTACGCCTTACATTAGGACTGGTTATTTTTCCCCATGCCGCGCAAAAATTATTCGGATGGTTTAATGGCCCGGGATTATCCGGCGAAATGCAGTACCTCACGCAAACTACAGGCCTCTCAACCTTTACAGCGGTAATGGTGATACTGGTAGAATGCGGCGGCGCCTTGCTGCTGCTCAGCGGCCTGGCCACCCGTATTGCAGCCGTGGGCATGATGGGTTTGTTCATTGGGATGATCGTGGTGGTGCATTATAAAAGCGGTTTTTTTATGAACTGGTTTGCACAGGCGCCGGCAGGGCAGGAGGGGTTTGAATACCATCTGCTGGTGATAGGGATGTGCGTGGCTTTGATCCTTACCGGCGGCGGACGTTTTTCACTAGACCGTTTGATAGGCAACTGATCAACTGCAGCATTTGGCTTTTAGCCTTTAGCATTCAGCGTTCGGCATTTAGCGTTTAGCATTCAGCGTCTTTTTTTAAATTGGGCATATTATGATACAAAAAGACTTTGCTAAGCGCGTTGTAAGCATGCTGAAGGACGATGACCGCGTAATTGGCCTGGCGGCAGCCGGTTCCTGGATCACGAATGAAATAGACGCCTTCTCTGACCTGGACCTGGTGTTGGTTACCCACGATGCTATTGCCGGTAACAAAACACAAATGCTGGCCTATGCGCAGCAATTTGGCAAGCTGCTGAATGCCTTTACCGGCGAGCATGTGGGCGAGCCACGTTTGCTCATTTGTTTGTACGATGATCCGCTGCTGCATGTGGATATTAAATTCCTGACCTTACCGGAATTCCATCAGCGTGTAGAGAACCCCGTGGTGTTGCTGGAAAAAGATCAGCAGCTAACAAACATCATCAGCAATACCACGGCTGACTGGCCTTACCCCGATTACCAGTGGCTGGAAGACCGCTTCTGGACCTGGGTGCATTACGGGGCCACCAAGCTGGGGCGGGGAGAGTATTTTGAAACTATGGATATGCTGTCTTTTATACGGGCGCGGGTACTGGCCCCGCTGTTGCAGGTCAGGAACGGGTTGCAGCCCCGGGGCATGCGGCGGCTGGAAACCAGTTTACCGCCCGCAGACCTGGACAAACTGATGGCCACTGTACCGCAGTACAAGCCCTTATCCTTACTGGAGGCTTTACACCGGAGCATAGACCTGTACAGGGTTTTGCGGGAGGCATTGTTTCCCGCCGGCATTATTTTAAAAAGTGCAACAGAAAAAAGAAGCATGGAATACCTTGAGGAAGTTGGTGCTCACCTATAATGAATTGGGGTATTTTTCTTTCATGCTATTGCTGGCCTGTGTAACCATTGTTTTCAGCACAGCAGTATCCACATCCTCCAGCTTTTTGATGTACAGGCAGCCCTTGCCTGTTTTGTGTTTGCCCAGCTTTTCCAGCAGGGAGGAATGATTAAAGCTGCCCAGCATCAGGTAAAAAGTAAAAGCCTCCTTGCGGGGCGAGAAGCCGGTTAAAGGCGCATCGCCCTCATGGCCGCTGTCGTATTTATAATGGTAGCTGCCGAAGCCCACAATAGCAGGGCCCCACATTTTAGGTGCATAACCGGTGGCCTGCTGCATCAGCTCCAGGATGGCATAGCTGTCTGTACGTTTTTTTTCATCTGTTATTGTATCCAGGAAGGCCGTAACACTGCTTTCGGTGGGCTGGGTTTTCTGTTTTGCCATATCAGGGGTATTTAGTTCAAATATAACGAGTTTTTATAAGGGGTATCTGCGCTTGCTAAAAGTGTGATTTTCAGGCTGGAAAGCCCTGTGGGCGGCCCCTGCCATATTAGTGTGATTTGGTAATTTCAAAATATTTGGTATATTTAATGAGATACGCATCGTTGTGGACTATGATCCTGTATTTGTAGACCAGAACCTACAGATTTTATCCAGAATCCCATACTAGATTGCAATGTAATTCGTTATCAGTACTCATAAAAATTATTCCGTGGAGAGACTTGTACGTGTCCTACTGCTGTCGCTGTTAGTATTTGCCTACCGGCCTGAGGTGAAAGCGCAAGGCCTTGATTACAAATTACTAAGAACAATTAACTACAACCGAGACGGTGAATTTGACGGTTTTATGAACGGTGTAAGCAATAGCATGTACACTGTTTCTGCCGCCCTGCCCATTAGCCAGCTGGTGATCGGGTATGCTACCGGCAATAAGATCACCATCCAGAATGGCTGGACCACTGTAGGTGCACTGGCAGTAAGCTATGCTGCCACTACTGCTATGAAAGAATCTTTTCGCCGTGACCGGCCTTATATGAACCACCCGGAGCTCAATACCGCTCAATCGGGCAATAGCCCTTCATTCCCTTCCGGGCATACCTCCACCGCTTTTGCCTGTGCAGCAGCGCTGAGCCTTGAATACCCAAAATGGTATGTAATAGCGCCCTCTTTTGCCTGGGCAGGCGCCGTAGGGTATTCCCGTATGTACCTGGGCCGGCATTATCCCAGTGATGTATTTGTAGGAGCGATCATCGGCAGCGGATCGGCTTATCTGAGCTATAAGCTGAATAGGTGGATAGATGGGAAACATAAGAGATCGTCATCATCCCTGACGCCGGTACCGCTGTTCTAGCGGATCTGCCCATTTCCAATTTCCTTATTGCAATAATAATTTTCTGAGGTTGGCGGGATAGCTTTCTGCTTCCGTACCGCCACTACCCATTGTAATGCTGTCTCCCAGGCACACTACCCGCTTTGCCGGCAGCTGTTTATAGGTGATACAATCATACACGGCCAGCGCTATTACGCGGTAACCATTTGCCGTAGGGTGCACTCCATCTTTAATATGGCTGTTGGCCTCATTTCGCAGCAGCGATGCTTTATCAGTTCCCGCCTGGCCTATTTTTTCAAACACTGCGCCCAGCTCCAACAGGGTAGCCCCTTGCGCTGCCGCTATTTCCCGGATGGCATTGTTGTAGGCTATACGCCGCTCATCCGGTGTTTCATTGGCAAAAAAGGAGGCGGGGTGGCGGGTAAGCAGGTAAGGCGTGTAAAAGGGCAGAATGGTCATTAAAAGCACCTTGCTGCCGCTGTTGCCTATGCGTTGTACCAGCTCCGTAAGGTTGGCTTTATATTGTTCTAAGGGAATGTAGTTGTCATGGTTCATGCTGTCATTGGTACCTGCCATCAGAACTGTGAGCTCCGGCTGGTGGGAAAGGCAATCTTTTTCCAGGCGGTTTAGCATATCCCGGGTATTGTTACCGCCAATACCGGCATTGATCACAAAAGTATCATCCTGCTTAGGCGTATGCTGGCGGGCAGCCAAAGAAAGGGGCAGGGCGGCGCCCAGGGCTTGCAGGGCGGTATTGGTCAGAAAATTCCTTCGGGTCATGAAATCCGTTTTAGTGGCATTAAGATAACGTAAAAGCCGGGAATGTGAAACAGGCAGGTAAGGGTTAAATGCGGGGAATGGCTAAGACTTTTTTTGCTTTTTATCCGGTTCTTCATACGCCTGCAGCAACTTTTTAGGCGCCCGTTCTTTCCAGGCAGCCAGGAAAAGACCGGCCAGGACTTTTTGATCCACTTTAGCCAGGTGAATGAGCATCATGGGGTAGTTCTGGTAATGATCGGTAATGAAAAAGATGTCGGGGGCGGCTTCCATCCACTTTTCCCGCTCCTGGGTGCGGATGGCCAGGGTTTCACCATCTTCCTTAATACGGCCCAGCAGCTTCTTATGCACCCAAAAGCCCGGCGTACCGTGGCAGGGACCTTCTGTTACACCGGGTAAGGCCAGCGCAATGTCGCGCACCTGCTGCAGGTATATGTATGCGTCCAGGTTCATGTTTATTAAATATACGAAATGTTTGTTTCAGGAAATCACGCATCCCGGAACTGTATAGCAATACCACCGCCACAGCGCAATAAGCCGGGATTGCCTTTCCGCGGGGAAGCATAAGATATTCAGCCTCACCGTAGCTCCCGTACTTCTACTTCTGCACCAAAATTAATACCCGGGTAGGCCTTAGCCAGCGAAGTGGCTTCCTGGATGCTTTTTGCCAGTACGATCATGTAACCGCTTATCTGCATATTGCCCCTGATAGGGTTAATGTTCCGCAATGGCCTGTCAGCCTCGCCGGTAACGGTATACCCATAGTCCCAGAAAGTGTGCGCAGTAACAAACAGCTGTTGCTGTGAAAGGTCCCTGATCCAACGGTTAAGCTGCTGGCTGCGCGCCTGCTGTTGCTGATCTGAAAGAAGGGTGTCATCCTGCCAGATCAAAAGAATAAATTCCTGCATGGAGAGTTGAAAAGATTTGATTGACATTCACTGCTACAGAACCGGCATTGAATATAATAAAAATTAGTTACAGTTGTTCAGCGTATCCCTCCTGTTTAAAAATGCAGCTCAATTCTTACATTTGAATAACAAACCCTTTTATGCAGCTTCCTGAAGATCTCTATCGGCGTATTGTTGCCGCCAAGCTATTCATGGATGAGCATTACCATGAGGCTATATTATTTTCTCTTTAAATCTCATTTGACGCTACTGATTTATAATATGTTCTATACTTTTATAGCATAACAATCATGTACCGCTATGGATTCCAGAAGGGATTTTATTAAAAAGGCTGCGCTGCTTTCCGGTGCAGCAGGTTTTGCCACATTGCCCGCTTCCGTACAGAAAGCATTAGCCATTAACCCCGCGCCCGGCACTACTTTCCTGGATGCAGAACATATTGTATTCCTGATGCAGGAGAACCGCTCCTTTGACCACTGCTTTGGCAGCCTGCAGGGCGTACGTGGCTTTAATGATCCCCGTGCTATAAACCTGCCCGATAAAAAGCCGGTATGGCTGCAAACCAATGCTGCCGGCGAAACGTATGCCCCTTTCCGTTTGGATATAAAGGATTCAAAGGCTACCTGGATGGGCTCTTTGCCGCATGCATGGAGCAACCAGGTAGATGCCCGCAATAACGGTAAGTATGATAAATGGCTGGATGCAAAAGAATCCGGGCATACTGAATATGCAAAGATGCCGCTGACCATGGGGTATTATACCCGGCAGGATATTCCCTTTTATTACGCACTGGCAGATGCTTTTACCGTGTGCGACCAGCACTTCTGCTCTTCCCTTACCGGTACTACGCCTAACCGTTTATACTTCTGGACCGGCACCGTGCGTGCGGAACAGAACAGCCAGTCCAATGCGCTGGTATGGAATGATGAAGCAGATTATGACAGCATGCAGAACTATAAAACCTACCCGGAAAGGCTGGAAGAAAACGGCATTTCCTGGAAAATTTACCAGAACGATATTAGCGTGAACGGTGGCTTTACAGGCGAAAAAGATGCGTGGCTGGCCAACTTCACAGATAATCCCATTGAGTTCTTTACACAGTATAATGTAAAGCTCTCTGACCGCTACATCACTTACCTGGAAAAAAGTGTAGCCGCATTACCGGGTGAAATAGCTGAGCTGGAGAAACAGCTGGCCGCATTACCGGCTACAGATGCTAACCACGCTGCGCTGGAAAAACAGCTGAAAGAAAAAAAGGCCACGCTGCAAAAAGTGCAGGCAGATCAAAAGCTATACACCCGCGAAAAATATGCGCAGCTTTCCCAGCATGATAAGAACCTGCATGAGAAAGCATTTTGCGCCAATCATAAAGATCCGCATTTTGGAGAGCTCACCACGCTTAGCTACCAGGATGGCGATACTGCCCGGGAAGTAACGGTGCCCAAAGGGGATGTGCTGTACCAGTTCCGGGAAGATGTGAAGAATGGTGCTTTACCCACCGTATCCTGGCTGGTAGCGCCGGAAAACTTTTCAGATCATCCGGGCGCTGCCTGGTATGGCGCCTGGTATGTATCCGAAGTAATGGACATTCTTACGCAAAACCCGGAAATATGGAAGAAAACCATTTTTGTGCTTACGTATGATGAGAACGACGGTTACTTTGATCACGTGCCGCCATTTGTAGCGCCGGACCCGCAGAACCCCGCCACCGGTAAGGTTTCTCAGGGAATGGATGCGGGTGTGGAGTTTGTAAGCATGGAACAGGAGCAGCGAAAAACTTATTTGCCGCAGGAGCATAAACGGGAAAGTCCCATTGGGTTGGGGTATCGTGTACCCATGGTAGTTGCTTCGCCCTGGAGCCGCGGGGGATGGGTGAATTCGCAGGTATTTGATCACACCTCCTCCTTACAGTTCCTGGAAAAATTCCTGCAGCACAAAACCGGCAAAGCGGTAACAGAATCAAATATCAGCAGCTGGCGGCGCGCGGTGTGCGGCGACCTGTCATCTGTATTCCGCCCGTATAACGGCGAAAAAACAGCGCTGCCCGCCGTGGTAGAAAAAGATGCATTTATTGAAAGCGTGCATAAGGCACAGTTCAAAGGATTACCGCAGGGCTACAGATCATTTACCGCTGCTGATATAGCGCAGGTGAAACGCAACCCTTTGCTGATAAACAGCATGCAGCAGGAAAAAGGCATTCGCCATGCCTGTGTATTGCCGTATGAGCTGTATGTGGAAGGGCAGCTGAGCGATGATAAAAGAACCTTTGGCATTCACCTTGCCGCCAAACAGGAAGTATTTGGTAAAACGGCTGCCGGCGCACCTTTCCTGGTTTATGCACCGGGTAAATATAAAGCGGAAGATATGCGGGTATGGTCTTACGGCGTAGCTGCCGGTGAGCAGCTGCAGGATACCTGGCCCCTGGAAGATTTTGAGAACGGGCAGTATCACCTGCAGGTACACGGCCCCAATGGTCTCTTCCGGGAGTTTACCGGCAACAGCCGGGATCCGTTATTACAGGTAAGCTGCCAGTACCAGCAGGCGGCTGGTAAGCTTACCGGTAATGTAGCATTGCAGCTGCAAAACAACAGCAAGGAAAAATATACTGTAAGCATCATTGATAATGCCTATAAAACCGGTACACGTATGCAGGAATTAGCGCCGGGGCAAACAAAAAGCCTGCTGCTGGATCTTGGTAAAAGCCATGGCTGGTACGATTGCAGCGTGCAAATAAAAGGGCATGCTGGTTTTGAAAAAAGATATGCCGGCCGCGTGGAAACCGGTAAGCCCAGCTTTACCGACCCGCTGATGGGAAGGGTATAAGCGGACATGGCCTGTCCGGAAACGGACAGCTTCCTATGTTTCCGGCATCTTAATGTATTGGTTTTCAGGCAGGACACAGGCAGGCATTTACTTTGTGCAATGCCGGGTTAAATGCCTTTTCATGCTGAAGAACTACTTTAAAATTGCCGTAAGACAATTATTGAAGCAAAAGATGTACACGGCCATAAAGATCGGCGGGTTTGCATTAAGCATTGCAGCCTGTTTGCTGATCACGTTGTATATCAGGCATGAGCTGAGCTATGACCGGTCTTATCCCAATGCCGACCGTATTTACCGGGTAGTAGGCGAATCTATGGATAATGGGGTGGATGAAAAAGGCGTATCCTTCCCCGCGCCGTTTGCCCGTTCTTTAAAAGATGATTTCCCGGAGATTGAAGAAGCAGGGCGTTTAATGTCTAACCGCCTGTTCACCGGCGCAGGCAGCAACCAGCTGCGGCGGGCCGATAAGGTTGAAAATACATACGAAGAAGGGTTTACCTACATAGATCAGCAGCTGCTGAATATTTTTCAATGGCCGCTGGTAGCCGGTGATGCTAAGCATGCATTGGCTGAACCTAAGACCATGGTGATCTCCCAGCGGATGGCAGAAAAATATTTTCCGCATGAAGATCCTATCGGGAAGGTGATGCTGCTGAATGATAATAACGATTACGCTTACCGCATAACAGGCGTAATGAAAAACCTGCCGTCCAATTCCCATTTGCAGTACAATTTCCTGTTAACCCTTTCCGGCGTATCGTTCTGGAATGGCGAGCAAACTAACTGGATGTCCAGCAACTATGATAATTATGTGCGGCTGCGCCCCGGCACAGATGTTAAACAGCTGAGCAAAAGGATCGGCGATAATATGCTGCAGAAATATTATGTCCCTGTTATGAGGCAGGCTGGTAACAAGGATATAGACCGTCTGGGCAAAACCCTGGAGCTGCGCATAGGCCTGCAGCCGGTAAGTGATATTCATCTCCGCTCTCATGATATTTCAGACAGTATACAGAACCATGGCGATATACGTTTTATATGGTTATTTGGTGCTGTTGCCTGTTTCATACTGCTGATTGCCTGTATAAATTTCATTAACCTTTCTACCGCCCGCTCAGCCAACCGCGCTAAAGAGGTAGGCCTGAAAAAAACGATCGGCGCATTCCGCAGCAGCCTGGTGCAACAGTTCCTTACTGAATCTTTTTTATACAGCTTCCTGTCTGTTATACTGGGCAGCCTGCTGGCCTGGATGTTATTGCCTTATTTCAATCAGCTGGCCGCACAAACGCTGGTATTTCCCTTGCATGAGTGGTGGCTGGCGCCTGCGCTGTTAGTGGCTGCTGTGGCTATTGGCCTGCTGGCAGGTATTTACCCGTCGTTTTATCTTTCATCCTTTCAGCCCATGCAGGTATTGAAGGGCAGTATTAGCCGCGGCACTAAAAATTCCAATCTAAGAAGCATCCTGGTAGTGTTCCAGTTTGCCACATCCATTATCCTGATCATTGGTACGGTGGTTATTTACCGGCAAATGCAGTTTATCCTTCACCGTAAGATAGGCTTTGATAAGGAGCAGGTGGTGATGATACAGGGTGCGCATACCCTGGGTAATAAGGTACAAACTTTTAAGAGTGAGCTGCAGCGCTTACCCAATGTGGCACATGTGGCGGTGAGCGACTTTTTACCGGTTTCCAATACCAAACGTAATGGTAACAGCCTCTGGAAAGATGGCAGGATCAAGATTGATATACCGGTGTTTGGGCAGGTTTGGCAGGTGGATCATGATTACCTGGCTACGATGGGTATGCACCTGGTGGCCGGCCGTAATTTTTCCAAAGACATGCCTACGGATTCACAGGCCGTTATCATCAATCAAACCCTGGCAAAACAGTTATTCCCCGGGAAAGAGGATCCGCTTGGCCAGCGCATTATGAACGCTGGCAATGGCCGTTACGAGGTGATCGGAATTGTGGCGGATTTCAATTTTGAATCCATGCGTGGTAAGGTGGGCGGGCTTTGTATGACGCTGGGTAACAGCCCTACCATTGTATCTGTAAAAGTAAATACGGCGGATATGACAAAGATGATCAGCGCCCTCACCGGTGTTTGGAAAAGCTTTGCCCCTAACCAGCCTTTCCGCTATAATTTCCTGGACGAACGTTTTGCACAGATGTATGATGATGTGCAGCGTACCGGCCGCATCTTCACCTGCTTTTCCATACTGGCCATTATAATAGCCTGTTTGGGATTGTTTGCATTATCCGCTTTTATGGCGGAGCAGCGCAGCAAAGAGATCAGCATCCGCAAAGTGCTGGGCGCCTCTGTAGCACAGGTAACGGCCTTAATTTCCAAAGATTTTGTGAAGCTGGTGCTGGTAGCCGTGCTGCTGGCATCGCCCATTGCATGGTGGGCTATGAGCAAGTGGCTGCAGGATTTTGAGTACCGGGTAAACATCAGCTGGTGGATGTTTGCATTAGCCGGTATGCTGGTAATTGCCATTGCATTGGCCACCATCAGCTTTCAATCCATTAAAGCGGCGCTTACCAACCCTGTAAAGAGTTTAAAGGCAGAGTAACTATTACCTGCCTTCTTCTATCAATGCTTTATTCATCATAGCGCCGGCTTTGGTACCGGCTGCCACTGCAACACTCACCGCGCGGAACATGGTGGTATTGTCGCCTGCTGCATACACACCGGGCACCGTGGTTTGCTGAAAATCATCAATTGCAACATAGCCGCTCTCTGTAAGCCCGCAGCCCAGTAACTGCACAATATCCTGCTGCTGCATGGCAGGCCTGGTGTACAGCGCTGTTAGGGGATGTGTGCTGCCATCCTGCAATTGAATGGTTTGCAGGTAGCCTTTTTCATGGATGATGTTTGTAACAGGTTGTTCCTGCACCGGTATATTCCAGGCCTTTAACTGGGCCCTTTGCTCATTGTTTAAGGTAGATGGGCCATTGGTAAAAAAGGTAAGCTGTTTAGTCCAGTGGTGGATCATCCTGCCAAACTCAAATGCCATATCCCCGTTAAGCAATACACCCGTAGGTAGGTGCTTAACCTCATAACCATGGCAATAGGGGCAGTGCAGTATGGAAATGCCCCAGCACTCCGCAAAGCCGGGAATGGACGGTAAATGGTCCTGTACGCCGGTGGCGAGTAATAATTTAGCGGCGGTGAATTGCTCACCGGTTTCTGTTGTTACGGTAAAAGCATTCTGCTGCTGCACGGCGCTCACCACTTTTCCCTGTTTCAGCTGAACGGTAGGATAGGCCAGTACCTGCTCCCTGCCAATAGCCGCTATTGCAGCCGGTGTGGCGCCATCCTGCGTAAGAAAGTTATGGGAATGCGGCGTTTGCCGGTTACAGGGTTTACCGCTGTCAATGATCAATACCTGCCGCAGCGCACGGCCCAGGGTCATAGCTGCAGAAAGGCCTGCATAACTACCGCCGGTGATAATAACATCTAATGTGTGTTCATGCTCCATAAAGCGAAGGTAAATAAAAATGAAACAATGTTGCAAACATATTTTACCTTCTGGTTTTAACATTTCGTAGGCACTTATTAGCGTATATTCATTACCGGTAATATGCGCTCATCCATGATAGATCAACAATCCCTGATCGATTTAAATATTCTGCCCGGTCCTGAAAGCAGGATGTGTTTACAAACCAAGCTGGATTATTGCCAGACAAAAGGAGGAAAGGCTTTCCTGCAGTCGCTGTTAAGGCTGGAAAACCTTGACTATATAGTAATCCGGGAGCGGCAGGCCTGCATACAGTACATTACTACCCATTTTACAAGCTGGCGTTTACCCATTTCAGAAGACAATGTTTTTTACCTGCAGCATTACCTAGGCACTGCTTATAATGGTGTGCGCGCAGAGGGAGTGTTCCGGAACACCCTGATGGCCTATAAAGAGCTGTGGTTTAATAAAGCGCACTACTACTTTGTTTTAAGCGGGGTAACAATGGCCTTGCAGGTAGTACAGGATATTACCCTGTTATGCCGTGCGGTTTACAATGCAGCCATGCCCGCGTGTTTAAAAACAAAGCTGCAGGCCGCGCAGGAGATCTTGGCATCGCTGGGGGTAGGAGAGGCCACCTACCAGCGCTTTTTACAGGGATCATTTAATGTGCAGGAGCTGTTTAATATAGATCATTTACTGCGTGCACGGCACAGCGCTGCCATTCAGCAGCTGCTGAATATTTACTATGAGCTGGAAGTATATTACAGCCTGGCCTGCGCCCACCGGGATATGGAGCTTCGCTTCCCGACCCTGCAGCAAAATGGTACGGATATTTTGCTGAAGGAGCTACGGCATCCGCTGGTAAACCATTGCCATGCAAATACCATCCATACCAATGGTAAGAACATGATCCTGATCACCGGGCCAAATATGTCGGGCAAAAGCACCTTTATGAAAAGCGTGGGAATGGCGTTTGTAATGGCTTACCTGGGTATTGGCGTAGCCGCTGCCGAAGCTACTTTGCCGGTAATGGACATTATTATTACCTGTATTGATATTAAAGATGATCTTGAAAAAGGGTACAGCTATTTTTTCAGCGAGGTAAAACGCATGCGCAGCATTGCAGAAAAGATCCATACCGGCAAACGGGTGATCGTGATAGGGGATGAGCTGTTCAAAGGCACCAATGTGCAGGATGCGCTGGATTGTACCGCCATGGTATTAGAGGGCTTTTTACAGCATGCGCATAACTTTTATTTTATTGCTACCCATTTTACAGACATTGCCGCACGTTTTCAAACGGCGCCTGCCTGCTACCCGGTATGTTTTGATGGGACGATCGCTGATAACGAAGTGCATTTTAACTACCGCCTGCAGCCCGGTATTTCCCAGCTGCGTGTAGGTAGCCTGATCCTGCAACAACAGCAGGTAGTGGCCCTGCTTACTGCATCAGCGTTTTAAAGCGGCCGGCGCCGGTGTATATTTCTGCCTTCAGATCGCTTAGGATGGAGTACAGTCCAAAGTAAGTACGGTTCACATACAACGAGTGGCGGGAGCCGCGGGCTACTTTGGAATCGCGCACTTCTTTCAGGTTGTATACATAATCCATATAGGCATATATTTCCTGGAAATACGCTTCATTGCCAAAGTCAAAGCTGGTTACGGTAAAAGGCAGCGTCAGCAAATCTATCATCTTCTGGAAAAGCCCGGAGTAAAACGCAATTTCCTTATCCGTATCAGATGGATGGATCATTTCCAGGTTGGTATAGATCTGCATCCGTTTAGCTTCATCCTGCAGAATATTTTTATCAACCAGCATAAAATAGTTGGTATAAAAATCCTCCGGTATTTCCTTTATGCAGCCAAAGTCAAAAATGCCGACTGTACCATCATCTCGCATCAGGAAGTTGCCGGGGTGCGGATCGGCATGCACTTTTTTCAGCTGGTGCATCTGAAAATCGTAAAAATCCCATAACGCCTGTCCAATGCTGTTGCGCACTTCCTGTGAAGGGTTGCGTAGCAGGAACTCTTTCAGGTGAAAACCTTCCAGCCAGTCCATGGTAATAATACGGTCAGAGGAAAGCTCAGGGTAATAGCGGGGAAATACCAGGTTGGGAATATGCGTGCAAAGGGCCGACAGCTCTACGGAACGGCGCAGCTCCAGCTGGTAATCGGTTTCTTCCAGCAGCTTGGTTTCGATCTCGTCAAAGTATTTATCCATATCCACCTCACTCATGCCTACAATGCGCACGGCAAATGGCTTTACAATGCGCAGGTCAGACTTTACGCTGTTGGCCACACCGGGGTACTGGATCTTAATAGCCAGCTGCTGGCCATTCTTCCAGGCTTTGTGCACCTGCCCGATGGAGGCGGCATTGGAAGCATGCAGCTCAAACTTATCGTATAGCTGTGAGGGTGATTTACCCAGCGTTTTTACAAAAGTGTTCACTACCAGCGGCCCGGAAAGGGGCGGTGCGCTGTACTGCGACATGGCAAACATATCTGTGTAAGCCTTGGGCAGCATGCCTTTATCCATGCTTAACATCTGCGCTACCTTTAAGGCGCTGCCTTTCAGCTGGCTAAGGGTATCGTAAATATCTTCCGCATTATCCGCATGCAGCTCTTCCTTGCTGAGAGAAGGGTCGATGAGCTTTTTGGTATAGTGCTTTAAATAGTTGGAGCCTACTTTTAGTCCCGTGGTTATAAAACGTCCAGCCCTTTCCACTTTGCCGGTCGGGATATTGGATTGTTCCTTCATCTTTTGATTTTAGATTTATGATTTACGATCCCGTAAATCATCTCATTTTCCCGTGAACATAAACTTGCCAAAATCGAACAGGCTATCCAGCGTATTGGAGGCAATCAGCTGAAAGCTCAGGTGCACAGCCTTTTCAATGGCGGCATCCGTCATTTCAAAACGCTCGCTGCTGTCGTTGATCCAGTATCGGAGCACAAACAATGCCTGTACCCAGAAGCCATGTACGTATTGGTCGGAAATGTATTTGCGTTCCTTGATCTCGCTGGTCTGGTAACCTTCTTTTACCAGGTCTTCCACATATTTGTAAAAAGCCTTTTTAAAGGTTTCCAGCTGGCCCTGGTGTAATACCGGGAAGCGGAACTTTTCCTGCTGCAGCAGAATGTAGCTACGATCGGCTTTCAGCTTTTGCACCCACATAAAGTAAAAGGTGAGCAGCTTTTCGCGGGCGGAGTAGTTCCGGTAAATTTCATCTCCCTGCAGCTGGTTAATGGTATCCTCAAAAATACCCAGCCATATATCTTTTTCTACTGCTTCCAGGGAGCTGTAAAGGTCATAAAAAGCCGGTTCGGGCAGGCTTACCATCTTGCAAAAAGCGTATACGGAAACAGGTGGTTTGCCATTTTCAAGCCAGTATAATTTATAAGCGTCGCGTAGCTGTTGTTTGTCCATTTTTGAAAGTTTTTAGCGTTTTGGGCATAGGGGGTTCTCAAGCCTCACAAAATTACGCCAAGACGGTGGATAATGAACAGGCAGCCGCAAATTTGATGTTGCGTGGATGTTAAATAAACGCTAAAAACTAGCGCACGGTCTTCAGCACCGTAAACAAAGTGTCATAAAACGGTTTTGCCTGCTCAAACATGGGAAAATGACCGGATTCCTGGATCCAGTGCAGCTGAATGGAGGGGCGTATAATTTTCAGGTCATAGGTATAAAAAGCCAGCGCATCCTGCCGGCCGGCAATCACGTGAACAGGGCCTTTGTAACGGGGCAGGGTTTTGCTTACATCATAGTGAACCCGGAACAGATCCTGGATCAGCAGCTGCCGCATTTTTATGTTTGGTTTACCGGCGTTTATCTTCTTCAGCATGCTGTCCAGCATACTTTTATTGTAGATGTAAGAGAGGCGCCCCAGCTTATCCAGCTCAACAGAATCTGCAGCGCTGGCACGGCCGTCACTCACTTTTTTAGTCAGCGTATCCAGGAGCTGCAGGTCCGCTAAGCCAAGCCGTACCCGCAGGTTGGCAACGTGCACCGCAAAATTTTCCTCTGATATTTTATAGTAACCCGGGTTAGCCAGCACCAGCGTTCTTACCCGCTCGGGGTGCGCTGCCGCAAAGCACATAGCCAGCATAGCGCCCCAGGAGTGACCGTAAATAATACCCTGCTGAATGTGCAAATGATCCAGCAGGCGTTTTACATCTTCCACCTCTGCCTGCAGGGTAATGGTGGTTGAATCAAATGGTGCGGGAATGGAACGGCCTGTTCCTCTTTGCTCCAATAAAATGCTTTTATAGGATTTACTTAACGTAACGGCTACTTCCTCCTGCTGCAAATAAGAGTTACCCGGGCCACCGCTTAAAATTATTACCGGGGCGCCGGAACCGTAGGTATGATAGTATAAATATCCCTGGGCATATTGAACAGAATCCATTTGCTGTGCATGCAGGGGATGGGCCAGCAGCAGGATGGCTAACAGTAACAGAACGGTTTTCATAAATTATGGCAATTGGTGTAAATTTAGGAAAAGAACAGTGTTATGAAAAAGTTTTTGAACGGAAGCCTCTTTTTAATAATGGCCATTACCTGCTGCGGCCAGCTATCTGCCCAGGATAAGAAAAAAGACAAGATAAAAAACCTGGTAGCCACACAATCCTATGTGTTTAAAGCACAAACGGCCCTGCCTATGAGCGGCCGCACACGGCAGCTTACCAGCGAGTATGATGTGAAGGTTGCCAAAGATTCTGTGATCACCTGGCTGCCGTACTTTGGCCGTGCCTATACGGCGCCGCTGGATCCCAGCAAGGGCGGTATCCAGTTCACCTCCCGTAAATTTGATTATACAGTAAATAACGGTAAAAAAGGGGGCTGGAATATACAGATCAGCCCAAAAGATGCGGACGATGTACGGCAAATGGTGCTGATGCTTTCTGAAGATGGTTACGGCACCCTGCAGGTAACCAGCAATAACCGGCAACCCATTATGTTCAACGGTTATATAACGGAGAGGGAGCCACGAAAACAAAAATAAAAACCACTCCCGGTCAACTTTTTAGGAAATATTTGTGGAAATGATGTAATTTCTTCCCTATGATCGTTTTTTAGTAACCCTAACCCTCAAAAACGTATAGTACATGCATTTCCTCAAACGCTGGATGTCTGCTATCCTCCCTTTAATATTAACAGCCACTGCCTGTGCCCAACAGCCGCCCGGAACAGAAGTATTGTGGGATACCTATGGTGTGCCGCATGTATATGGTAAAAGTTTAGCCGGTATGTATTACGGTTTTGGCTGGGCGCAAATGCACAACCATGCCAACCTGCTGCTGCAGCTCTATGGGCAGGCCAGGGGCCGCAGTGCTGAATACTGGGGAGAAAAGAACCTGCTCCGTGACGAGATCATTCACTTATTCAACATACCGCAGCTGGCTAAAGAACATTATGCCCGCCAAAACCCGGTTTTCAAAAGCTGCCTGGATGCTTTTGTAAAAGGTGTTAATGCATATGCCAAAGCACATCCGGAAGCTATTGGCGAAAAATTTAAGCAGGTGCTGCCCATACAGCCCACTGATGTTACGGCGCATGCCCTGCGGGTATTGTATATACAGTTCCTGGCTATAGACGATATTGATGAAGCCATGCAGGTGGCGGGGCGTGGCTCCAATGCCATTGCCATCGGGCCATCCCGCTCCGCTTCCCGTAATGCTATGCTGCTGGCCAACCCGCATTTGCCCTGGGCCGACCTGTACCTGTTCTTTGAGGCGCAGCTCAGCGGACCGGGATATAACGCTTACGGTGCTACGTTAATAGGGATGCCTGCCCTGGCCATTGCATTTAATGAGCACCTGGGCTGGACGCATACCGTGAACACCATTGATGCCTCTGACCGTTATACCCTGCAGCTGAAAGACAGTAATACATATATCCTGGATAATAAGCCGGTACGGTTCTTACAAAAGAACGTTACATTAAAGGTGAAACAGGAGAATGGCAGCCTGCAATCGCAAACCATACCTCTGCGGTACAGCAAACAGGGGCCGGTAGTAATGGGAAAGAATGGAGAGGCCTATGCCGTACGTATTGCCGGCATGGAGCGCCCGGACATGATGTACCAGTGGCATCAGATGGGCGCCGCAAAGAACTGGGCACAGTTTGAGGCTGCACTGAAGCTGATGCAGCTGCCCATGTTTAACGTGATGTATGCCGATGATGCGGGCAATATTAATTACTTCTTTGCCGGTAATGTACCGGTACGCACGCAGGGTAACTGGGATTTCTGGCAGCAGCCGGTAGATGGCAGCAAAAGTACCTACATCTGGCAGCAAACGCACCCCTATAAGGACCTGCCCAAGCTGCATAACCCATCCACCGGTTTTTTACAGAATGCCAATGATCCGCCCTGGACCTGTACTTACCCCGCTGTGCTGGATCCTGCGCAATACCCTTCGTATATGGCTTCCCGTGGCACGGGCCTGCGCCCGCAAAGAGCGCTGAATATGATCCGGAAAGATAGCTCCATCACCTATGACGAGCTGATAGCTGATAAATACAATACCGGCATGGAAGCAGCCGACCGTTACCTGGATGAGCTGCTTGCTGCCGTAAAACAATACCCGGATACTGCCGCCACCCGTGCCGCTGCCGTACTACAGCAATGGGACCGGGCCACAGATACTGCCAGCACCGGCGCGCTGTTATTTGCCCACTGGTTTGATAAGCTGAAGCCCGGCATGATCCGTACGCCTTTTGATCCTGCACACCCGGTAACCACACCGGCCGGGCTGAAAGATCCTGCCGGTGCAGTAAAGCTGCTGGCGGCAGCTGCCACAGAGGTGCAACAGCAATATGGCCGCCTGGATGTGCCCTGGGGCAGCCAGGCCCGTATGCGCTTCAATAAGCGGAACTATGCCGGTAACGGCGGCTCCGGCCGCTATGGCATTTTCAGGGTGATCGAGTACAGAGAAGATGAGGACAAAAAATACACCGCTTCAGGCGGAGATAGCTATGTAGCCATTGTGGAGTTCAGCAAGCCCCTGAAAGCGCAGGTATTACTAAGCTATGGCAATGCCACCCAGCCGGGTAACAAGCACCTGGGCGATCAGCTGCAGCTGCTGTCGCAAAAGAAATTGCGTACACCCTGGCTGCAGCGCAGCGAGGTGATGGAACACCTGGAAGAAAGAGAAGCACCTTAATATTTATGTATATTGAGGGATCATCATTTTTAAGACACAAAAACAATTACGAATGAAACGTCTTTTATTATTCCCCGTTGTGTGCCTGCTGCTGCAATTTTCCTATGCACAATCCAAAGATGAAGCAGCCATTACGCAGGCGGTAGAAAAGCTGCGCAAAGCTATGGTAGATGGTGATAAAGCCACGCTTGAAAAATTGTCTGACGACAAGCTGAGCTATGGGCATTCCAATGCTAACCTGGAAGATAAGGCTACCTTTGTAGGGAACATTGTAAGCGGAAAATCTGATTTTGTTAAGATAGACCTTAGCGGCCAAACCATTACTATAGTTGGCAATACCGCTATTGTACGCCATGTGCTGGATGCGGAAACCAACGATGGCGGCAAACCCGGCACGGTGCATTTACGCGTGCTGCTGGTGTGGGCAAAAGAAGGCGGCCAATGGAAATTGCTGGCAAGGCAGGCCGTAAAGGAGCCCGTGAAGAATTAATAATTAAGAATGAATAATTAATAATTAAAATGCCTGGAAGGAGGTCAGTAGCCCTTTTCAGGCATTTTAATGTAGCGCAGTATCAACAGATTTTTCTCTTTGGCAATAATTAACTACTTTAAATATTAAGAATACACCAGGTAACCATAAATATTTAAAGTCCCCCAATGAGAAAAATAAAAAGGCTCCTTAGCATTTTTACCCATTCTGTATATAAATCAAGAAAGACACAACAAGCGGACCTTTTATTGCTCGGGAAAATACTCTCCCGGCAAAATAAGGCATTGCAGCAGGTGAATAACCTGGCTGAAACCGAGTTCCGGGTTTTCTCTCAAACCGGTGATGACGGCATTATTCAATATTTAATCAGCAAGGCTCAGATCTCCGACCGCACATTTGTGGAGTTTGGTGTAGAGAATTACATTGAATCCAATACCCGGTTCTTACTGGTGAATGATAACTGGTCTGGTTTGGTGATCGATGGCTCAGAGAAGCATATTGATTTCATAAAAACAGATGATATCTACTACCAGCATGACCTGACTACCCTTTGCGCATTTATTACCAGCGAGAATATTAATGAGCTGATCTCTTCCGCCGGGATCTCCGGTGAGATAGGGCTTTTGAGCATAGATATTGACGGAAATGACTATTGGATCTGGAAAGCCATTAACGTAGTAAGCCCCACCATTGTAATTGTTGAATACAACAGCGTGCTGGGAGCTGAGCGTGCTATTACGGTGCCATATAAACCGGATTTCATTCGTACAAAAGCACATTACAGTAACCTTTACTTTGGCACCTCTCTAAAAGCATTATGCTTACTGGCCGAAGAAAAGGGATATGCTTTTGTGGGTTCTAATTCTGTTGGTACCAACGCGTACTTTGTAAAAAAAGAAAGATTGGGCAGTCTTGTACCCAGGAGCGTGGAAGAAGGTTATGTGCAATCAAAATTCCGGGAGAGCCGGGATATAAATAGGAACCTTACTTACTTAAATGGAAAACACAGGTATAACCTTATTAAAGGCTTACCTGTGTATAATGTAGTAACAGGGCAGGTGGAGGAGCTATAAAGGGCCGCTACTTCTTCACCTTTGCATAATCAAATACCAGCTGGCAAAATACTTTCACGCCTACATCCAGTTTGGAATCATCTATATAAAAATCAGGCGTATGGTGCGCGGCTGCTTTGGCAGGATCCTGTCCGGCAGGCATACCACCCAGGAAAAAGAAGAATGCCGGTGCTTTATCTCCAAAGAAAGAGAAGTCCTCCGCGCCGGTGGTCCAGTCGGTTTCATATACATTCTCTTTACCGGCAGCAGCTTCAATAGAAGGCGCCATTAATTTCACCAGTGCAGGGTCGTTATACGTTACCTTGGTTTTGGTATCAATGCTTACTTCTGCAGTGGCGCCGGATGCAGCTGCAATATGGGTGGCCATCAGCTTCATTTTTTCGTGCACCATTTGCTGCATTTTACTGTCCAGCGTGCGGATGGTGCCTTCCATCACCAGCTCTTCGGGAATAATGTTACTGCGTACGCCGCTGTGAATTTTTCCAACAGTGATCACTACCGGCGCTTTGGTAAGCTCTGCCTGCCGGCTTACAATAGTCTGAAAGCCCTGTATGATCTGCGCGGCCACTACCACGGGATCAATACCGCTCCAGGGCTGTGAGCCGTGCGACTGCTTGCCTTTTACCTTTACCACGAACCAGTCGCTGGAGGCCATCTCCGCGCCGGATTTATACTTCACCTTACCAATAGGCGTTTGTGAGTTAATGTGCAGGCCAAAGATGGCATCTACCTTTGGGTTATCCATTACACCTTCTTTGATCATTAAAGGCGCGCCGCCTTCTTCTGTACCGGGAGGGCCTTCTTCAGCCGGCTGAAAAATGAACTTCACGGTGCCGGGTATATCTTTTTTAAGGCTGCTTAATACTTCGGCAGTGCCCAGCAATATGGCAATGTGGGAATCGTGCCCGCAGGCATGCATTACCGGCACCTGCTGGCCCAGGTATTCTGCTGAATCGGTGGATTTGAATGGCAGGTTAGCCCTTTCATATACGGGCAGGGCATCCATATCTGCCCGCAAAGCTACCACAGGACCAGGCTTGCCGCCTTTTAAAATGGCTACCACGCCGGTTTTACCAACACCGGTTTGCACATCCAGCCCCAGCTTTTTAAGATGGGCGGCCACAAAAGCGGAGGTTTTGTATTCCCGGTTCGATAGTTCGGGGTGCTGATGCAGCTGCCTTCTCCAGGCCACTACAGAATCTTTTACACCGGCCACACGCTGATCCAGCTCTTTAACTTGTGCCAGGGCCAGTACAGAGGCAATGAGGGCCAGGAGGAATAGCGGGTTTCGCATAGACGACCAGATTTTGGTGAATTATAAGTTATCAATTACGAATGATGTAGTACGTAACTGAGGTTGGTTATGTATAAGTGTATAAGGTATAAAAAATACCTCAACAACAAAACACTTCTATTTGTAATTCTTTAATCCGCAATTGTAAACATCCCGTTATTAACAAATCATATTCAATTCATAATTGATAATTCGTAATTTTCCCCCATGACTACCTTTCTAAGTTGTGACTGGGGTACTTCCTCCTTTCGGTTAAGATTAGTACAGGCACTGGACCTGGACATACTGGCCTCCGAGATCTCCGGCCAGGGCATTGCCCCAACCTGCCGGGCATGGGAGTCCGGCGGCCCGCGGGACCGTGCCGGCAGATGGGAATTTTATTTGCAGGTGATCCATAATGCTATTACCGCTATTGAGCAACGCATCGGCTATACGCTGGAGCAGGTGCCGGTTATTATTTCCGGTATGGCTTCCTCTTCCATCGGTATGCTGGAGCTGCCTTACGGCGCCCTGCCTTTTAGTGTGGACGGGGCCAATGTGCATACGCATTATGTAGCGGCTACCGCAGATTTTCCCCATGAAACATTCCTGATCTCCGGCGTACGCAGCAAGCTGGATGTAATGCGCGGGGAGGAAACACAATTGGTAGGCTGCATCAGCGATGACCTGGCCCTGGCTGATGCCGGGACTTTTATTTTCCCGGGCACCCATTCCAAGCACATACAGGTAAAGGAACGCCAGGCCGTGGAATTCAAGACCTTTATGACCGGTGAGCTGTTTGAGCTGCTGCGCCGCCAGAGCATACTGAAAGATGCCGTTGCCGGCCATGAAGCCCCGCTGATCGTTACTACCAACAGCTCTTTCAGCCAGGGGGTGCAGGATGCAGTGACCTTACCTTTGCTGCATGCCGCCTTCCGCGTTAGAACGCATCATTTATTCGGCAGCTTTACACCGGTGGAGAACCTGGATTACCTGAGCGGCCTTTTGATAGGGGCAGAGCTGCAGGAATTATTATTTACAGACCCCGGCACCCTGTACCTTTGTGGAGGCGCTCACCTGCAGCAGCGATATGCTACGGCATTATCGGTATTAGGATTAACCAATGTGGTGGTATTTTCCGCCGCATGGACGGAGGAAGCCGTGATCCGCGGGCAGTACAGGATCTTTAACCAGTTAAACAGCTAAGCCATGCCACATACTTTTTCCCATGCGTTGTTTGATCAGATGCCCATTGTGGGCATTCTGCGCAATGTGCCGCCGTTAACGGTGCCGGTGCTGGCGCGGTATTACCACGCAGCCGGGTTAACTACGCTGGAAGTGACCATTAACTCGGAAGAAGCCCTTACCACCATTACCCGGCTGGTACAGGATTTTGGAGGGCAGCTGAACATAGGCGCAGGTACGGTTTGCACGCCGGACGATCTGGAAAAGGCGCTTGCAGCCGGCGCACAATTTATTGTAACGCCCATTTTACAGGAGGAGGTGATCAGCGCCTGCATACAGGCAAAGATCCCTGTATTTCCCGGGGCTTATACACCTACAGAGATCTATAAAGCCTGGCACCTGGGCGCTACTATGGTAAAGGTGTTCCCTGCTACAAAGCTGGGCGCTTCCTATATCAAAGAAGTGCTGGCGCCCATGGATTACCTGCAGCTGCTGCCTACGGGCGGTGTTACACCGGATAATTTTACAGATTTCCTGGATGCGGGCGCTAAAGGGCTGGGCATGGGCAGCCAGCTGTTTTCCCGGCAGCTGATAGAAGAAGGGGAGTGGGAAGCGCTTTCCAATATGTTCAAACAAGTAGTGGAACGATATAATACCTATAGAAATAACCTTAACAACAAATAACATTACATGCCCGGAGTAGTACTCATTACCGGCGCGTCTGCCGGATTAGGCGCGGCCATTGGCAACTATCTTACTGAAAAAGGATTTACAGTGTACGGCACCTCCCGCAGCATTCAGCAGGAAGGGAAGAAGTTCCGTACCCTGGTGATGGATGTTTGTAATGAAGCCAGCATACAACAGGCCATTCAAACTATTTTACAGGAGCAGCCGCGCATAGATGTGCTGATCAATAATGCCGGTGTGGGCATTGCCGGTGTAGCGGAATACCTGTCGCTGCAGGACGTGCAGAAAACGTTTGATACCAATGTGTTTGGGGTGATCCGTACCTGCCAGGCCATATTGCCGCATATGCGCAGTCAGGGTAAAGGATTGATCATTAATATCAGCTCCATAGCGGCGGAGGCAGGATTGCCCTACAGGGGCGTGTACAGCGCCAGTAAGGCAGCTGTAGACCGTTTCACAGAGGCGTTACGGTTAGAGACGGGCACCTATGGCATACAGGCCTGCTGTGTGCAGCCCGGGGCCGTGCATACGGATATTAATGCCAATCGTATTAAAACGGCGGTACCGGCAGATTCTCCCTACAAAGCCAGCTTTGACCGTGTATATGAAACCATAGATGCCAGCATAGATCACGGTTTGCCGGCGGAGCAGTTTGGCCCGGTGATAGAAAAGATCATTAATTCGCCTTACGTGAAACGTTATTACCGCGTGGGCAAACCCATAGAAAAATTTTCCGTGATCCTGAAAAAATGCTTACCTGAACGTACATACGAACGTATGATGCGTAAGTATTACAATACCTGATCACCGCGGACATTGTGCAGCGGGCGGGCTGCAAAATAATACGCTGCCGGTCTTCAATTTTTTGGAAAAAAGGAGGCATTTTTTTGTAAGTTGCCATTGACAACAATTTAGAAAGGAAGGCAGTTTCCACGTTAACGTATAAACGGATAAAGTAATGTCTACATACAGAAGTTCGAACTGGTTTGGAAAGAAAGACAAGATGGGCTTCATTTACAGAAGCTGGATGAAGAACCAGGGTTTCCCGGAAGATCTCTTTGATGGCCGTCCTGTGATCGGCATTTGTAATACCTGGTCAGAGCTAACGCCCTGTAATGCGCACCTGCGCGATATTGCAGAAGTAGTGAAACGCGGTGTATATGAAGCGGGCGGTTTTCCCGTGGAATTCCCGATCATGTCACTGGGTGAAACCCTGCTGAAGCCCACGGCCATGCTGTTCCGCAACCTGGCCAGCATGGATGCGGAAGAATCTATCCGCGGTAACCCGGTGGATGGGGTGGTGCTGCTGACGGGCTGCGATAAAACCACGCCCTCTACCTTAATGGGCGCTGCCAGCGTGGACCTGCCTACCATTGTGGTTCCCGGCGGGCCAATGCTCAACGGCCGTTTCCAGGGGCAGCAAATTGGCTCCGGCACGCACGTATGGAAGTTTGCCGATGAAATGAAAAAGGGCAGCATGACGCCCAAGGATTACCTGTTTGCAGAAAGCTGTATGTCGCGCAGCGCCGGGCATTGTATGACAATGGGCACTGCCTCTACCATGGCCTGCATGGTGGAATCCCTGGGTATGACGCTTTCGGGTGCAGCTGCTATCCCGGCGGTTGATTCCCGCAAAAAAGTGCTGGCCCATCTTTCCGGCCGCCGCATTGTGGAAATGGTGAAGGAAGACCTGAAAATGTCCAAGATCCTTACGCGGCAGGCATTTGAGAATGCTATAAAGGTAAATGCAGCGGTAGGCGGATCCACCAATTTTATTATTCACCTTACGGCTATTGCCGGCAGAATAGGCGTGGAGCTGAACCTGGAAGATTTTGATAAGCTGGGCAGCCGTATTCCGCTGCTGTTAAACCTGATGCCTTCCGGTAAATACCTGATGGAAGATTTTTATTATGCCGGTGGCCTGCCCGTGATCATTAATGAGCTGAAGGAGCACCTGCATATGGATACTATTACCGTTACCGGTAAATCGCATGCAGAAAATATTACGGATACCTGTAATTGTTATAACCGGGATGTGATCTATCCCCTGAAGCAGCCTATGATCCCCGAAGCCGGTACTGCCGTATTAAAAGGCAACCTGGCATTGAACGGCTGCGTAATAAAACCCTCTGCCGCTACGCCTGCGCTGATGCAGCACCGTGGCCGCGCCGTGGTGTTTGAAACTATTGAAGACTATCATGCACGCATAGACGATCCTGCGCTGGATATTGATGAAACCTGTGTAATGGTTTTAAAACGCGTGGGCCCTGTAGGCTATCCCGGTATGCCGGAAGTAGGCAATATGGCCCTGCCCAAAAAGCTGCTGGACAAAGGCATTACCGATATGGTGCGCATTTCCGATGGCCGTATGAGCGGTACTGCCTATGGTACCGTAGTCCTGCACGTATCCCCTGAATCTGCTGTTGGCGGCAACCTGGCGCTGGTAGAGAACGGAGATTTTATTGAGCTGGATGTTGCCGGCCGCCGCCTGCACCTGGATGTGCCGGATGAGGTGCTGCAGCAACGCCGCCAGCGCTGGGAAAAAGATGCCCAGCCTATGAACCGCGGGTATGTAAGCCTGTATGTAAACCACGTGCTGCAGGCAGATAAAGGCGCCGACTTTGACTTCCTGGTAGGCGGCTCGGGATCAGAAGTAAGCAGGGATTCGCATTAAAATCCAAAATCATTATGACATTATTGATCATCTTCCTTTGTATCGTTGCGCTGATATTACTGATCTCCTGGGGTAAGGTTAATGCGTTCCTGGCTTTCCTGGTGGTATCTGTTATCACGGGGCTATTGCTGGGCATACCGTTGAACAATATCCCCTCATCCGTATACAAAGGTATTGGCGATACACTTGGATCGCTGATAGTGGTGATCGTATTGGGAGCTATGTTAGGCAAGCTGGTAGCGGAGAGCGGCGCTGCGCAGCGGATCTCCACAGTATTAATGAAATTGTTCGGTGCAAAATATATCCAGTGGGCCTTAATGCTTACCGGCTTTATTATTGGGATACCCCTGTTCTATAATGTGGGTTTTGTGTTGATCATTCCCCTGATCTTTTCTGTGGCGTATCAATATAAATTACCCGCTGTGTATATTGGTTTGCCTATGCTGGCGTCCTTATCCGTTACCCATGGTTTTTTGCCGCCGCATCCGGCGCCTGCTGCATTGGTAGGGCAGTTCCATGCCAACATGGGACTTACGCTGATCTATGGCGTAATAGTAGCCATACCGGCTGTAATACTGGCGGGACCTGTGTTTTCAAGGACCATCAAAAAGCTGGAAGCCAAACCGCTGCAAAGCTTTAGTGTAGAGCCATTACCGGAGCACCTGCTGCCGGGTGTGTTCAACAGCCTGTTATCGTCGCTGCTGCCGGTTATGATGCTGATCGTTACTACCATCCTGCTGTTTATGCTGCCGGAAGAAGGTGCTTTTAAAACACTGCTCACTTTTTTAGGAGAGCCGGGCATCGTAATGCTGATCACTATTATCATTGCTACTTTCAGCTTAGGCATTAACATGGGTAAAACCATGCAGCAGGTAATGAATATTTATACCGATGCTGTAAAGGATGTGGCGATGGTGTTACTGATCGTTAGCGGCGCAGGGATCCTGAAACAGATCTTTATAGACAGCGGGGTAAGTACCCAGATAGCTATGGCTTTGCAAAGCTGGAGCATACCGCCTTTGGTGCTGGCCTGGTTAATTGCAGCAGTGATACGCCTGGCCCTGGGATCTGCCACGGTAGCGGGTTTAACCACTGCCGGCATTATTGCTCCCATGATGGGGCAGCTGCACGTAAATCCCAGCCTGATGGTGTTATCCATTGGTGCAGGCAGCCTGTTCTTTTCACATGTAAATGACGCCGGTTTCTGGCTGTTCAAGGAATATTTTAATCTCTCGCTGAAAGATACGTTCCGTTCCTGGTCATTAATGGAAACTATTGTTTCCATCGTCGGCTTATTGGGGGTGCTGATCATGCACCTGTTTGTATAACATTGTATAATACCACCCGTTATGACGCTCTCCCGCAGAAGGTTCTTACAATCTACCATTAAAAGCGTGATCCTGATAGGTATGGGTAATGCCCTGCCTGCATTTATGCCGGACAACTTTTTATTGCCGGACCGTAAGAACGTAAAGCTGCGTTTTGCACTGGCATCTGACGGGCATTTTGGAGAACCTAAATCGGAATATGCGGCGCTGCACCGGCAAATGACGGACTGGCTGAATGCAGAAGCCAAGGGCCGCGGGCTGGATTTTGTAATGATCAACGGGGATCTTTTTCATAACGACCCTGCTTTGCTGCCGGGCGTAAAAGCTGCCTGGGATCAGCTATCCGTACCCTATTATGTATCGCATGGCAACCATGATATGACGGAGGAAACAAACTGGCAGGCTGTATGGGGAACGCCCTTTGACCATGCATTCACTAAAAAAGATATTGGTTTCATTACCCTTAATACGGCGGATATAAAAGGGGTATATACCGGCCCTGACCTGGCAAAAACGCAGGCTTTCCTGGATGCCTACAAGGATAAGCAGCAGGTATTTGTATTCATGCACATTACGCCGGTAAAGTGGACCAAATACGGCATTGACCGGCCGGATATTGTGGAGCTGTTCAGCCGCCAGGCCAATCTCAAAGCTGTTTTTCACGGGCATGATCATGATGAGGATGGCATGCGTGAAAAAGACGGGAAGTATTATTTCTGGGATTCACATGTAGCAGGTACCTGGGGTACTGCGTATAAGGGTTACCGTGTGGTGGAAATATTGAAGGATGGATCTGTGCTCACCTATCAGACAGACCCATCCTCCGCAAAACAAATTAATAACAACCGTATCCGTTAACTACAACGGGAAATCCAGGTCAAACACAAAACGCGCCGGCTGCGGCAAAGGCTTACGGGGCATCATTTCCGGCCGCATAGCTGTGTTATACACAAAGGCTGCAATAATGGTAGCCGCCTGTTTCATATCGTCCATAGATAAGTGATCGTACGTATCCATGTTGCTGTGATGCGTTTTGGTTTCATATTCCAGCGGGTCCTGTATGAACTGGAACCCGGGAATGCCTACTGCATCAAATGAAAGATGGTCGGTAGATCCGGTATTGCTATTGGTAATGCCGGTAGCGCCAAGATCTGCAAAAGGTTCCAGCCAGCTGCGGAAAATAGGACCAGCCGCTTCGTTATTCTGCAAATAAATACCCCTGATCTTGCCGGAGCCATTATCCAGGTTATAATAGGCCGATACATTTTTCTGTTCCGCCGTTAATTTCATATCTGCGGGGTTGCCGTAATGTTTTTTCACATAACCGAAAGAACCTAACAGGCCCTGCTCTTCACCACCCCACAATGCAATGCGGATGGTACGTTTAGGCTGTACGCCCAGTGTTTTTAAAATGCGTATTACTTCCATCATCACAATACAGCCTGCGCCATCATCGGTTGCGCCGGTGCCGCTATGCCAGGAATCCAGGTGGCCGCCCAGCATTACTACCTGGTTTTTCAGGTCGTTATCTGTACCCGGTATTTCACCTACTACGTTATAACCTTTGGTATCTGTGCTGTCCCATTTAGCCTTTACATTCATTTCCAGCTGTACGGGCTGTGAAGAGCGCAGCAGGCGGTATAAACGCAGCATATCTTCTGTGGATACGGTTACTTCCGGTAAAGGCGACGTATAACCTTTGGCGTAGTACATACGGCCATCTGCGAAAATGGTACCATCCCTGCCATGTAGATTGGCATTCAGCAAGGCAACAGCGCCTTTAGCGGCAAGGTGCTTCCTTACTGCATAAAGCTTCTGGAAAAAATCACCGTACTTGGCTATGTCGTCCCGCTCCAGCATATACATATCAGGCAGCTTGCTAAAGTCGGTGGTATCTGCATAGCGTGTAGCAAAGGGTTTGAAGTTCGATACCAGCGCCGTATCACGCGGGCGCACGATCACGATCTTTCCTTTAATACCTGCTCCCAGTTTATCAATAGCAGCTTCCGATAAGGTATCCAGCAATACTACCGGTGCGGTGATGGGCCCTTTGGTGCCGGTGCTCCATGCTTTGGGATAGGCGATAAGCGGCTGGTAGTAAGGTGTTTTCAGCGCCAGGTAAGAGCCGGTGAGGCTCCAGCTTTTGCCAAACTGGCCCCAGGGCTCCATGGCAGCGTTTTGCAGGCCCCATTGTTTAAGGGTTTGCACTACCCATTTGGCCGCGTGCGTGTAGCCGGGGGAGTTAGTCAGGCGCGGACCATTTACGTCCGTCAGGTAATGCGCAATGACAGGGATCTGCGAATGCTCCAGGCCTTCAGTCCTGATCTTTTGCATCATAGCCTGATCTACCGGCTCCTGTTGTGCAAGCAGGCAAAAGGGTATCAGCAACGTTAGGGCTGCCGTGAAAAGGAAAGTTCTCATGTTATGAAAATGTTTAGGCTTAAATTACGAATTATCAATTACGAATTACGAATTGGGTATTAGTTCATTATTGCGTGGTGACGCATGGAATGCAAATGTACATGGTATAATTATCAATAAACATGTATTAAGTGAACACCTATATACCATCAACTATTACCTTAGTGAAAACACGCCCAATTCGTAATTCGTAATTGACAATTTGTAATTCCTTAAAATATGGTGATCCCCGCATTCCAGCCTATTGCGCCGGGGCGGCTGCGGTAGCCCGTTTTACGGATCACATCCTGCTCATCATAATAAATAGTTAAGGCCGGACCTGCAAACACGCTGCACAGGCGGTTTAGCCGGTAATGCAGCAGGGGCTGCAGCCGTACCATAGGCTGTAACTTTTCCCAGCTGCCCAGGTACAGGCTGGGGGAGAGGAACTCCCCGGCCAGGTACATTTTATCCGATAACGTAAAAATATGTCCCAGGCCAAACCCGAACAGGAAGGCCTTTTTATCAGCCACCGGGTTATAACCTGCTGTAAAAATTGAGTAGAGCTTTTTGGTGCCTGTTTTAACCGTCAGGTTCAGTAAGGTGATCTCATTGTTGGATAAAGACACCTGGTGAATACCGCCTTTTTTAATGATGTTGAGCAGGCCTATACTGTAACCGGTGGAGGTATCGGCCACATTCACCAGGGCAAACTGCAGGCCGTGTAAAGTATCAGCATAGTTAAATACGCCTGCTACCTGGAAGCCTTTGGCAGTGCCATGCACTATGTTGCCAAGGCCTGCTACCTGCATGCCGTACATATCCCCTTTAGCCAGGTTCAATACACCAGCCGCCTGGAAGCCCTGCATGGTATCTGATATATTGCTCACGCCACCTACCTGCATACCCTGCACATCATCTTTTGTCAGGTTAAGCACACCGGCTGCCTGCATACCCTGCACATTTTTGCCATTAAGGTTAAATACACCGCCTACCTGTACCCCTTTTACAGAATCGCGGGTGTTATTATAAATGCCGCCTGCCTGCAGGCCCACCATCTTTCCTTTTACGATGTTCAGCACACCGCCAACCTGCAAGCCTGTAACGTTATCCAGCACATAGTTGTGGATGCCTGCTGCCTGCAGGCCTGTTACTTTCCCGCCTACCACATTGAAAATACCGCCCACCTGCACGTACTGCACATCCTTTTTATCGATATTAAAAATGCTGCCTACTTCAACGCCATTCAGCCCTGCGGCATAGCCGCCCAGCAGGTTGAATGAAACTTTGTTAACCACCTGCGCATCCAGGCGGCCATGAGAGCCCAGCCCGGGCACAATAGAGGACTGGAAAGGCTTATCTGCAAAAAAGCTGCTGAGGTTTAAGCTTTGCATGCGCTGTTTGGACGAAAGGAAGAACTTACCCATCCAGGTTTTTTCCACGCCAATATCCACCGGCATTAGCATTACGGTGGGCGCGTGTTTTATGGAGATGTCCATTTCCTGGTCTACACCGGCATGCACGGCAAGGGTGGTATCGCGGTACAGGTCTTTACTTACCGTGATGGTTGCGGCATTGCGGTCACTGCCCTTCAGGCGCAGGCGATAAAAGCCCTGGTCATTGGTAAGGGTGGAAATGAACTGTTGTTTTTCATATACGGTGGCATTCACCACTTTTACACCGGTTTCCCGGTCCTGTACATACCCGCTGATGGTGAACTGACGGGAAAAGTCCGGTACAATGATGATATGATCGCTTACTTCCTTGTACTGGTAAGCGCCGCCGAAGAGCTGATCCAGGACCTGTTTTACGGGTTTATTAACAGCCGAAAGGGTAACCAGGCTGTCGTTTTTTACTACCTCGCTGGTATAGGAAAAATGGAACTGCCCCTGTTCGCCTATGCTGTTCAAGACCTTTACCAGGGGTTGTTTTTTGGCATTAACTGTTACGGTTTTACGTAACAGGTGTTGGGCATGGCTTAGGGTGGAACAAAGAATGCTAACAGTAATGAATATTATTCTTATCGAGCCGGAATTAAAATTCATGCGGCAAGATACAAAAGACCGGTTAAATTAATGGGGGGGCGGATGATAGGTATATCACCAGTAAATGATGAAGGGGACCTGAGCTTCACATGAAGAGGACCAGAAGGGAGAACGCTTTTACTCCTAAGGTTAATATAGCATTCACCAGGGATGCACACGAGAGAGAGCGTTGCAGATTGCTGATGGATTGCTATTGCAGATGGGAGGGAATGGGGTTGCAATGTATTAGGGTAAATAAAAGGGGGACTGGATGGAAATCCGGTCCCCTGATGAAATAGGAAAATTCATTTAATATCAAGAGTAATTTACAAAAACAGGTAGCACATTTTAGCTAATAAGGTGTTAACGGAAAAGTTAATGGAAATGTTAATGAACAATTGGCTGAGGTTTGATGGAAACGTGGCTTTTACAGCCAAAACGTCCCTGGTGAAGCATTCTATTGAAACGCTGGGCGCCCGTCTGATCTACGGCCGGGAAAGGATGGGGATTTTTACCGATGCTGCCAAAAATTAGTAATTCGTATTACAAAAATTATTTCCATGGCAGATAAAAAGACGTATTACAAACTGGATGAAGCCGGTATGGTGGGAACGAAAAAAGTAATATCTACAGCCCGCCAGGAGTACTATAAACGCAAAACCGCCGGGGTTTTCATGATTCCACCGTTACTTCCACCTCCGCTTCCGCCAGCACTAATGCCATGGCAGCTTCCTTTATAGCTACTGCTTCTGCCTCCGGTAAAAAGTTATCATTCGACATAAACACAAAATCCATTTGCCCACGGAACGTAGTGGTTACAATGGTATTGGGATTGCGCCAGGGGAAAGCCACCGTTGGGCTCATAATAGTTTCCACCTGAAAGGTCTGGTACTGCTCCTGTACATTTAACCGACCCATATTGGAGAAGGTAACGTCATGATTCCCATTGGTGACCTTTAACAGCTTCACCAGCTTTTTCGCAGAGCTATGTACATATTCCCCGATCATCAGCTGTATAAACACATTCACTTCCGCTATTTTCTCCGCCAGCTCATCCTTTAGCTTATAAGCCTGCACCCAGAAGCCTCTGGCCGAAGCCGGCGCATCTTCGCTTAAAGAAAGATTTACGGTGGGGGCGTAAGCAAACAAATGATCCGGGCGGATGGCTGTAATAAAACGGCGTATATCCACCGGCGATATGATCTTATTCTTAGCCTGCTCACCTTTTACCTGCTTAAAAGCCCGCAGCAGTGCAACACTTAACGCTGCATGCACCGTAGTGCCTTCTGTTTTGCAGCGGCTCACAAATGCGGCAGACTGCGCCTTGCTGAGCTTCCAGTGCAGCAGATAGTCGCGGCCTTTAGGCGGCTGCTTTTTACCCAACAATACTGCAGACAAGGTAAGCCAGGCCAGCACCGCCGATTTCCGGCCCTTTTTCTTTAACTGTTTGTTCTCCAGAAAAGGCGCAGGTATCAGCTCGTGAATATCATTAAAGGCAAGGTAAGGCTCCATTGGCAGGTCCGGCTGGTCCAGCAGGGCAAGCAGCTCCTGCAGGATGGTGGCTACAGAGCCGCCGTCGCAAATGCAGTGGTGGCATACCAGGATCAGCTCCGATACCTCCGGCGACTGGATCCATACTACCCGGCACAAAGGGCCGTTCTGCATGTCAAATGGGGTAGCCCATTCCTGCATGGATTCCCGCTGCCAGTCGTTATCACTCTGGCGGAATACCTTACGTACGGGTATGCCCGTTATATGCTCATTGGTGGTGAACCAGGGATGGCCTTTTTTATCTGTGACCACGCCTGCGCCCAGCAGCGGATGTTTGGCCTGGATCCTGGACAGCGCATGCCGCAGGTTTTCCGGGAAAACCGTACCCCGGATCCTGGCCGTAAAACAGCTGTTCAAAGGCGTGTTGCCATCTCCGTACATGATCCTTTCACCGATGATGAGTTTTCTTTGCATCCGTTGAGATTTAATGTTTTTATAAGGTGCCGGGCAAAATATCCGGTTGCCTGCCTGTGCCAATTACACCAACTGCACTGCTTCAGGTACCCGTTTTTCTTCCAGTAAAAGCTCCATGGCTTTATCCCGGATAGCATTGGCCTCTTCGTACGACAAATACGCGTCGTTAGAGAGGAAAGAGAAATTTAGCTGTTCATCAAATGTGCTGGCAATAATGCCGTTCGGATTGGCTGATTTGAAGATGAGGATGGGATTGTGCACCGCCTCTACTTCAAAGGAGCTGAATTTTTTAGGAATGTCCAGCCGGCCCATGTTAGAGAACGTAAGGTCATTATTGCCCCTGGCCGTGGCCAGGTACTGCGATAATTTTTTCACTACCGGGTGCAGGTATTCATTAAGCATGATCTCCTCATACACTTTCAGGTTGGAGAGCTTTTCCGACAGCTTGTTATTCAGCCGCTTTACCTGCTCCTGGAAATCCAGCATGGGATCTTTATCAATAGATAAGGTGGTGCTGGTGGCAAAACCAAACAGCATATCATCTTTTATTTCGGGAATGTAACGCCGCAGGTTCACCGGGCAAAACACCTGGTTCTTTACATTTTTGCTGCCTCTTACATGGCGGAACGCAAGCAGGAACGCCGTACACAAAGCTGCGTGCATGGTGGTATGCTGTACCTTGCAACGTCTTACCAGCGCAGCGGTAGCAGCCTTGTCCATTTTCCAGCGTACGGTATAATCCTTACCCCAGCGGATCTGTTTTTTGCCGGACACAAAAAACAGGAACAAACGTAAAATGGCCGCTGTTACCTTTCCTCTGCGCTGTAATTTCTTATCGGATAAAATGGCTTCCGGCACCAGGTCCTCTACCGTATTAAATGATTCATATTGCCCGATAGCCAGGTCCGGCTGATCCAGCAACATAAGCATTTCCTTATACAATGTTACAATGGAGGCGCCGTCGCAAATACAGTGATGGCATACCATAATGAGCTCCGATACTTCAGCGGAGCGCAGCCATACCATTCGCAGCAGCGGACCATTTTGCATATCAAAGCGTTGCTGGCACTCCTTTTCAGATTCCCGCATCCAGTCCTCATCCGAGGTGCGTGTGAGAATGCGCACCGGGATATCCGGCACCGGCACGGGAGATACAAACCAGGGCTGGCCCTTGCCATCTTCCTGCACACCTGCGGTCAACAGGGGATGCCGGGCCTGGATCTTAGCCAGCGCATTCCGCAACGCTGCTTCTGTAAAAGAGCCGTTGATCTTTACCGTAAAGGTGATATTCTTGGGAATGGTGCCATCTCCATAAATGAACCGTTCCAGGAAAAGTAGTTTACGTTTCATAGTTTATTTTTTGGGTCCATGGACTAGAACGCCACCATTCTGGCCTCTGCTGCAAAAGTTTCCAGGTATTCCACTGCTTTATCATTACCGCCGGCCTGCACAAAGGTTTCGCGGATGCGCTGTGCGGCATTGCGGTACTGCGGGTTGTTGAGCAGCTCCCACATAGCTGTTTTGAGATCGTTTACCCGTAAGCGTTTGTAGCGCAGCTTAATACCGCAGCCGGCCTTTTCTATGAGGGATGCGGTATGAAAATGATCATAGGCAATGGGCGTAATGAGCATGGGCAGGCCGTTCACGAAAGTATCGTTCACGGTGTTAAAGCCGCCATGACAGATCACCGCATCCATTTCCGCCATCAGCTCTGATTGCGGTACAAAGCCCTGCACGATAAAATTATCCGGCCAGGTTTCAAAAATATCCGGGCTGGTAGCTGCAATAATGGTCAAAGGCTGATCTGCAAAAGCTTCTATCAGCTTGCTGAAAAATTCTTTGCGAATGTCTACCAGCAGCGTGCCAAGGGATACATATACTTTGGGCGTGGTTACTTTACGCAGGCGTTCCCAGTCAAACGGGGTTTCGTTAGGGCGGCCTTTTACCGGCCCTACAAATTTCATATGCGCAGGTGCGTTAGGCACATTGGCAAATGTTTGCGAGGTGAACACCAGGTTCAGCTGGTTTGAGTTAACGATCGCCTGCGGGGTATAAATACCAAACTCCTGCTGCAGGGAAAGAATATTATGCACCCACCAGGCATGCACCTTGGGCGCGCTCATGGCATCGCCTCCCACATCCGGCGGTACGGGGGTGGTGGTTACACAGGGAATGCCTTTATTGTATGCGCAAATAGCGCCGGCAAAGGTGATGCAGTCGCTCACGATCACATCCGGCTGAAACTCGTCTACAATGCGCTCCAGGCCTTTCATAATGAAGCGGCAAAAGGGCATGTAGGTTTCTTCCAGCGCCAGCTTCAGGGTTTCGGCTCCTGAAATATGCGGGCCATCGTCCTGCCGTTTTAAGATCCGTTGTATTTCAGGTAAATGTTCTTCCAGCTCCGCATGCGGTACAATGAACTGGCCACCGGCAGGTACATGTTTGGCGGCAATTTCCTGGATGCCTACCCAGGCCACTTTATGGCCGCGGGCTAAGAGGCTGGCGCCTACGCTAAGCGTAGGGCTGATATGCCCGAAGAAGGGAGGGACAACGAATAGGTATTTTTTCATGGAGATAGTTTTTTAATGTGCTAATATGCTGACGTGCTAATGTGCTGGTGTGCTTTAATGTGCAGATATGTAATTGATGCGCTGGCACATGCTGCCCGGTCAATGAAACAACAAATACCAGCACATTAGCATATTAGCACATCAGCACATTTTTTGTAAGCTCTTCCAGCAAACCCGCTGTTCTGCCGGTGCCGCCTGCGTTTTCAAAAGATGTTTTAACCTGTTGTGCAGCCGCTGCATATTTCGGGTCCTGCAGCACTTCCCACACGGCGTTTTTCAAATGTTCTGCTTTAAAACGTTTAAAGTTCAGCCGTACGCCGCATTCCGTAGCGGTTACACAGCCGGCCACAAAAGACTGATCATACGCAATAGGTATCACTACCAACGGCAGGTGATGGGCCAGCGTTTCACACACAGTATTATGCCCACCGTGGCATATTACCGCATCCAGGTAAGGCAGCAGCCCAAGCTGCGGCACTTTTTCCTGTACAATAAAATTATCGGGCCAGGTATCAAAAAGCGCCGGGTCAGATACCACAACTACCGTAAGCGGCTCATTACCCAATGCGGTGCATACTTTGCTGAAGAAATCTTTTTTATAGGTATGGTCAAAGGTGGTACCAATAGATACCAGCACTTTATGCGGCTGGCCCATATGGTAAAACCGTTCCCACTCAAAGGGTATGTTGGCCGGGCGGTGTGCAATCACCGGCCCTACAAACTGGTAATAATCCGGCAGCTCTTTATCGCCAAAAAATGTTTTAGAGGTAAATACCAGCGTAAGCTGATCGGAACACTGGATGGGTTGTGTGGCTGTGAGCCCTAATGATTGCTGCAGCGCTACTATACGCTGATCGCCCCATTCTTTTACCTTAGGCAAATCGTCCATAGCGCGTACTGCGGCTGGCGCTGTAACGGCGGTGGCATAGGGAATGCCTTTTTTAACGGCTGCCATGGCGCCGGCAAACAGCTCATGATCATTGATCACCACATCGGGCTGAAAAGTATCCAGCCACTCCATAGTGCCGGGAAACATATACCTGTTCAGCGGTACCAGCACATCGTCATACAGGAATTTAATGCTTTCCACGCCATACACATTCTTTTGCTGGATGGCATCCATGTAAGGCTGGTTTTCCTCTCCATTGTTTGTTTCATCATACTGGATCAGCAGCAGCTGTCCGCCGGGAGGCAGCTTTTCCTGCAGGGCAGGTTCCAGGCTTATCCAGCCTACTTCATGCCCACGCAGCAGCAATTCTGCGCCTACGCTCAGCGTTGGATTAATATGGCCCGTTAATGGAGGAACAACAAAAGCAAATTTTGCCATAGCTGTTATGGTTAGTCTTGAGTTTCAAAAAAATCTTTCAGTGCATTGCCTATGGTAAAAGGCTCCTGCACCGGTATGTTATGGTCGCCGTTCACGAAGAGTAAACGGGCATCTTTTATTTTTTCCTGCAGCTCCAGCCCGGCGCTAACACAATCGGAATCCTTGCCGTAAATCAGCAGCGTTTCGTGCGGTATATCCTTTATACCGCCGTTGCTGAAGAAATGCCTTTCCTGCTGCATATCCTGCCGGATGGTGCTTTCCTTCAGCAGAAATTCGTAGAGCCGGTGCCGGCGTTCCAGCTGCCGTTTGCCCATTTTGGCAGGAGAGTGGCCGCCCTGCCCGTTCACAAAATGTACCAGCAGCTCTTTGCTGTATACATCCACCACGTTCATGGTTTCCTGCTCATAAGGATTGGGGCTTTCAATAACCGCCAGCTTTTTAATTTTTTCCGGATAGCGGATGGCTGTTTTAAGGGCAATCAGCCCACCATAGCTGTAACCGGCCAGGTGCACGGATGTGAGCTGTAAGGTATTCATCAGGGCCAACAGCTCATCGCTCATGGATTGCAGGTCGTACCCATGCTGAGAGCGGTCGCTCATGCCGTGGCCTTTCAGGTCGTATAACACCACATGATAGCGTTCCGCTAATATGGGCGCAATGTTAAAGTACCAGATGGAGAGGTTGGTGAACATACCATGCACCATTAACACGGTTTCTGCTGCTCCCTTGTTCATCTCCTGCAGGTGAATGCGTGTATGTGGCAGCTCCACTACAGGCATGACTGGATGTATTTGGTAATATCGCCCAGGTTCAGGCTAATGATCTGGTCCAGGTCCATGTTGGATAACCAGCCGGTAAAATCAATGTCTTTGCCGAAATAGTTCTTTACTTTTTCAGAAAAGGCTACGATCTCAATGCTGTCCATTTCCAGGTCTTTGGTAAAAGAGCTGGCTGCTGTAATATCCAGGTCTTCCACAAATTCTTCACCTATTACTTCTGTGATGAATTGTTTCAGTACAGGCAGGATCTCTGCTTCGCTCAGCTTAGCGGGTTGTGTTAACTGGTCCATCCGATAATGTAGTTTTTGTATTGAATTGTGTGAATGTGTACGCCTTGTATCGTTAGTGTTTCGCCGTTAATGGCCTCTACTACATAAGCCTTTGGATTGCCCTGCAGGCCTTTCCCCAGTGATTTGCCGTAAGCCTCTTTGGCTACCCAGTAGCGGGTAAGCCACTCCGCATGGTTGCGGTTGCCCAGCAGCGCCAGTTCCGACGGGTCAAACACCAGCCCTTCAAAAGCGGTGTTGTGCTCCCGTATTTCTTCTATGTCAATACCTACGGGTTTGCCAAAGCGGGCAATAGCTACGGCATCGGTATTTTTATGCGCCAGGGAAATGTGGATGTTGCCGGTCATATCGCCTGCTGTAAATGGCTGGCCTGCTTCATTGGACCTGATGGCAAATTCCACCGGGTAATGCAGGTTACCTGCTTCCAGCAGCAGGGCTTTTACCGCATCTTTTACGGCTACCCGGCTAATGACCCATTCTTTCTTTTTATGCAGGGGCAGGCTGTTGTGATGTTTTTTCTCCTCCTGGTTAAAGTAACGTTTCACAATAAAATCCCAGGAGTTCACGCGGCTGTAAGCGTTGTTGAACATAAACACACCGGGCACAATCTCTTTTGCCAGTGTATGTTTGGGGGAGATGAGCGCATTCCACAGCGGTTCGTCAATTTCCAGGCGGCGGTTCTGCCAGCCGCGGATGATGGCCCATACCTTATCATCCCGTTTCAGGATGAAATCTGCAAATGCAAATTCATCGTTCAGGGAGGTTAGCTGGCAGGTACATTCAAAGCTGCCCTGCTGGTCTTCCATCTGCTGGTAAAACTCTACTTCCTGGATCTTCACGGGGAAGGCTATACGGTCTTTGGGCAGGGTTAGCTGCAGCCATAATCCAAACAGCTGCCCGGCATTATCCAGCAGGGAGCCTTTACCGGCGCCGCCTTCAATAATACCGGTAATGCCTTTTTCCGCAATTACCTTTACTTCGGTAATACCCTGGTATGCGGGCCCGTGGAACATGCGCTGGGAATAGATCTGCTGCGGCGTGATAGCAAGCTGCAAAGGCGCGCCAAGATCTGCTGCCGTTTTTTCCGGCGTACCATATTGCTGCGATAACTGTACTTCTGCATTGGCATATTTTTCCAGGTCCAGGTAAATATGGTCAGGTGCTTTCCATTCTCCTTTTACGGTTTCGCGGAAGGGCGTGGCCACATTCATCCACTGGAACACTTTTACCTGCATGATCTTTTGTACTTCCATGCCGGGCGCGTTCTCTTTGGCTATATCGCCAAACATTTCCAGGATCATGGTCATGGGTATCACGGGCTCACAATCATCTGCACAATGCCAGCCCGGCCTTTGGCGTATCAGGGAATGGTCTATGAGATAAGGATGCGTATCCAGCGATACATCCAGCTTTTTCAGCAGCGGCTGTTTTTGCAGCAGGGCTGTGGGCATGGCCGTATGTACATGGCCGTTAGTACCGCTGCGGTGATTGGCTTTTTGCCGGAGCATTTCCATTACGTTATGCTGGATGTCGGAGATCTCTGCAAAATTATTCAGCAAAGCCTGCATAACAGGTGAAGCTGCTGTTTCCGGTACTGCGCTGCGGCTGGCAGCTGGCACCGACAGCTTTTTCAGGGAAGGCAGCTCCCGTACAATAGGAGAGCCCAGCTGCAGCTTTATAGGGCGGTTAGCTGATTTGCTTTTTATAGTGGCGGCTGCAGGTGCTTCCATAAAGGTGCTGTCCACTGCCTGGCCTTCTACAAACAAAGCGGCCAGTACGCGCTGCAGCTGTGTGAGGCCAGAGCGTGTGGGCACACTGGCCGCTACGGCGCTGTAATTTTTTTGTTTCAGCGTATCATCCACAAAACCTATTAAACCGCCGGCGCCTACCTGTACGAATACACGTACACCGGTTTCATACAATTTCTCTGTAAGCTCGCGGAAGCGCACCGGTTCCACCAGATGCTCCACGCTCAGCGCGCGGATGGCGGCAACATCATCCGGGTAAGTGCTTAAGGTAGTGGCCGACCATACGGGCACTTTTGCCTGCTGGAATGTTAGCTGGTTCATGCCATCCAGCAGCAGCTCCAGCTTGTCTTTTACAAAAGGGGAGTGAAAGCCCGACTGGAAAGGCAGCACCTGGTAAAAGACCTGTTCTGCTTTTAAGGTGTGAATGAATTCTTCTACTGCTTCATTGGTACCGCAAAGGATCACCTGCTGCGGGCAGTTATCAATAGAAAGGTAAATGTCTTTAGTGGCCGCAAGTAATGGTTTTAACCGCTCGTATCCGCAACCGGCCACCAGGAAGGTGGCGTTCTTTTGTTCAAACAGGGCAGGGTCTAACTGTGCCTGCAGGCGTAACAGTGATTGCTCTGTTACCATTTCAGCGGCGCGGCCTGCCAGCCATTCACCCAAGCTATGCCCTGCGTTCAGGTGCGGCTGTACGCCTAAGAGTTTCAGGGCGCTATCCAGAATACTGCTGTTCTCCATTTGTTGCTGCGCAGCGCCTAATACGCCATCGGCAGCGGATATACGCTGTAAGCCGGGCAGGTTAAAATACTGCGCTACGCTGCTGGTTTCGCCACCTGCCAGGCCATCCAGCCCGGGAAACAGGAAGGCTATTTTGCCACCCTGTAATAACATGGGTTCGTTGGTGAACCAGATGTCCTGCCGGTTACGCCAGGGCACATCTTTATTTACAATTTTTATAGCGCGTTGTATACGTTCCGGTGTAGGATCAAAAACGGCTATGCGGTAAGCGCCTTCGCCGGTAAAGGTTTCGTTGCTTTCCAATGCCTGCAGCAGCGCGGCTTTACTGGGCCTTGCCAGTAACAGCACCGGGTCTTTTTGCACGGCTGCGCCTATGCCGTTGAATTGTTTTTTAGCAATACCATCCTGCATACCTACGGCTTCCATTACTACGTGCGCATTAATGCCGCCAAAGCCAAACGCGTTCACCCCGGCACGGCGCGGCAGCCCGGTTTCATCCCAGGGTGTGGCACTGTGTATAGGTGTGAACCGCGTTTTTTCCATAAAAGGTAATGGCTCCTCACAATGGAGGGTAGGGGGCAGCTGGCCGTGATGCAATGCCAGCGCGGTTTTAATAAGCCCTGCTATACCGGCTGCGGGCATGGCATGGCCTATCATGGATTTAATGGTGCCAATGCCTGCTTTGGGTAATGCTGCTGCGCTGCCAAATACATTCAGCAGGGTTTCCAGCTCTGTTTTGTCGCCCAGCTGTGTGGCGGTGCCATGCGCTTCTATTAAACCAATATCGCGGAGATCAGCCCCCGCTTGCTGCCAGGCTTGCAGAATGGCCTTTGTTTGTCCTTTTACGGAGGGGCTCATTACACTTACGCCTGCGCCATCGCTGGATACGCCTACGCCCTTAACGACCGCGTATATACGATGCCCGTCGCGGATGGCGTCTTCCAGTCTTTTCAGCACTACAAAACCGCAGCCTTCCCCAATAATAACCCCATCTGCACGCTGGTCAAAAGGCCTTATCTGCTGGTTGCGTGATAAGGCGCCCAGCTGTGTGAAGATGCTCCAGAAAGGTGCGTTCTGCGAGGCATGTACGCCGCCGGCTATTACCATATCGGAACGGCGGCTGCTGAGCTCCTGCACCGCATGGTCCACTGCTATGAGTGAGCTTGCGCAGGCAGCATCAATGGTATAGGCCGTGCCGCCCAGGTTCAGGCGGTTGGCCACCAGAGATGCTACCAGGTTAGGGATGAGGCCCATGGCCGTATCCGGGCCAAAGCGGCCTTTCTTTACCTGGAACTCTTTTTTAACCAGGTCTAATTCTTCTGCTTTTAAATCGGGTAGCAGGTGCTGCAATACCCGTACTATTTGTTCACCGGTTCTAATAATTTCAATACCTCTTACTGCGCCGGGGCCGGGATAGTTCCCTTTGCCAATGATGATGCCTGTTTTTTCCAGCGATAAATTCTTTTCAAACACACCGGCATCATTCAGCGCTTTATGGGCCAGGTGTAAGGCCAGCAGCTGCTCCGGCTCCGTGCTTTCCACAACCAGGGGCAGAATGCCAAATTGTATAGGATCAAATTCTGCAAAATCATCTATAAACCCGCCGCGCCGGCAGTAGAACCGGTCTACCGCTACCTCCCCGTCAAAGAACATACTCTCCATCCGGTTTTCCGGTACGGTCTGTATCGCATCCACCCTGTTGATGATATTTTTCCAGAAAGCAGCTACATCAGGGGCGCCCGGAAAAATGCAGGACATACCTATGATGGCTACGTCTATGTTGTGGTCCATTTTTATGATTTATTTCCCTCTTTCTTTATCAGAAAGTAACATTACCGGCCATGATCACTACCTGGCTTTCATTGCCATACTTCAGTTCATCAATAAAGGTTTCCATACCATCGCCCAATGGTATTAAGGCTATGCCACGGCGCTCGTATTCTTTTTCCAGCGAGGGGGATACCATGCCGGTACCTTTCCAGGGGCCCCAGTTAATGGCCATCACTTTAGCTTTCAGCTGCTGTTTCAGCACCCGTGCATAACGGTCCATTACACTGTTGGCGGCTGCATAATCCGTTTGCCCGCGGTTACCATATACGGAGGCTACGCTTGAGAACAGTACCACGAACTGGGTGTCTGCATTCAGATGCTCGGCCAGCACACGCAGCGGTGTTACTTTGGTGGAGAATACGCGCTCAAAGGATTCCGGCGTTTTCTGGTGGAACAGCTTATCTTCCAGCAGGCCGGCGCCATGCACCACGCCGTCAATACGGCCATACTCTTTATATACCTGGCTCATGAAAGCACGCAGGGCGGCTTCATCCCGCAGGTCAAGCGAATGATAGCTAACGGTAGCGCCATTGTGTTCCAGGGCGGTGAGGGTATTCAGGATCTGGTTATGTTTATGGATCTCTGCTACATGTTTTTCAATGTCGGCCGGTTTTTTCAGCTCACCTTGCGCTACCAGGTGCTGGCGGATCTCGTCTTTGGTTTTAAGATGCACCAGGTTTTCCTGTGACAGCTTGCGCGGATCTGCAGAGCGGCCTACCAGGATATAATGACAGGGATACTCCTTAGAAAAACGGATCATCAGCTCCGCAGTAATGCCCTGTGCACCGCCGAATACCAGCACCACGGATTGTTTGGTGAGGTGAATGCCGGATGCAGCGCCAATGGTAAGCGGGGCATGCACCGGCTGCAGCGATTGGCGCTGCCCGTTAAGGTAGGTAACTTCTGCAGGGCCTTCGGGATGCAGGATTTCATCTAATGCAATGGCGGCAATTTTTTCCGGAGATAGCTTGTTGGCCAGGTTAATGGTACGGCAGGTAGTATGCTCATACTCTTTATCCAGGCTTTTGAAAAAGCCGCTGTAACCCTGGAAGTGCTGCAGCAACAGGGGATCTGCCGCTTGTGTTACATGCCCGTCAAAATCAGAGAGGGCATATACCCATTTCACTTTCTCAAAATCCAGCTTCTTCACCATGGAAACGGAGGTGATAATATCGTTCCTTTTTGGCGAGGAGAAAATATCCAGTATTATAAGACCGTGATAGCCTTCCAGTGAATCGGTGGCTGCTATAATGCTGGCCTGTGCGCCCTGCTGTTCCAGCAGCTGTTTAACCGCTGCTGCAATGGGGCCGCCATCATCTGTTATGGCAAAGTGTAAGCCTTTTAGCTGTGCGGGCGACAGACGCTGCATGGCAGAGGGGGTAAGCTCAAAGCGCAGGCGGGAAAGTTTTTCCTTCAGGCTTTCTTTTACAAAACCATCTTCAATTATCTTTTTAGCTTCCTGCACCGGTTCAAAATTACCGGCAGTGCTTTCTGCTATCCAGCTGATCAAACCCTGTAAGGTTTTTATGGATGCCAGTTTTTCCATCATCTCCTCGCCATTGTTATTAGCCTGCTGCAGGCCACCCAGGCGGGTTTTCAGCTCTCCAATGATCTCCATACGTTTAATGGAATCAATACTCAGGTCTGCTTCCAGGTCCAGCTCAAGGCCCAGCATATCTGGCGGGTAACCGGTTTTTTCACTTACTACATTTAAGAGTACGGTTTGGATCTCTGTAACAGATAAACCTTTGGAAGGGGCTGTAGCTGCCGGGATGATGGTGGCTGTGGGTACGGGAGCGGCTGCGGTGTTTTCCTGCGCATTCGCCGTTAACCAGTCTACCAAACCTTTCAGTGTTTTTATAGCGGCCAGCTGCTCAACCAACGATTCCTCACTGTGCGTACTGCTGCTAAAGCCACCCAGGCGTGTTTTCAGCTCTCCAATGATCTCCATGCGTTTAATGGAATCAATGCTCAGGTCTGCTTCCAGGTCCATTTCCATACCCAGCATATCTGATGGGTAGCCGGTTTTGTCGCTGATCACTGCCAGCAGAATGGCCTTTACATCTTTTTCAGCGGTTACGGTTTGCACACCATTCGTGTAAGCGTGCCCGTTTGAGCCGTTATTATGATGGCCGTTATTGCCGTTATGTCCATTGGTTCCGTTATGCCCGTTGCTGCTGTTATAACCATCACTGATATTAGTGATGTTTGTGCCATCGGTATGTACGGCAATGATCTTGCGGGGTGTTAGGTCCGGTGCCGGAAGGTCGGCGCTGTGGAAGCTTTGCGGGGTATGGCCCAGGTAACCTAAAATTACATCGCGCTGCGCCTGTACAATATGTTTCAGGCTGTTGAGGTAAGCTTCTACCATTTGTTCTGCACCGCTGTTGTTGTTGATCACTACTGTATTAGGCTCTGTACCTTTTAACGCCAGCGGTGTTATAATGGGCATTGCGCCATGGGCAGGCAGCTTACCGTAAGCGGGTACTGCCATCTGCCCGTTCACCAGCCAAACAGTGCCGGGTTTTTTATACTGGTCAATGGCTTCCAGGTCCAGCTGCTTTGCATTACGGCCGTCAAATAAACGGTCCAGCTGCACGGTTCTGCCACTGGCCATGTAACGGGCAATGGTGTGCAGCAGGTGGGTAATGCCCGGCTGGTCTTTATCTTCTGTATGCAGGATCAGCTCATCATCCCCTATAATAGACCTGGTAAGGTTGCTTAACACTTTACCCGGACCAACTTCAATGAAGATACGTGCGCCCTGTGCATACATCTGTTCTATTTCTTCTGTAAAGCGCACGGGCTGTACCAGGTGCGTTGCCAGCCTTTCCTTAATGGCTGTGGGTTCCGCAGGGTATGCTGTTGCCGTGGTGTTAGACCATACGGGAATAGCCGGCGTTTTAAAGTCAACATCTTTCAGCGCATTGGCAAATAAGCCTTTGGCGCCTGCCAGCAGGGGGCTGTGGAATGCGCAGGCTACTTCCAGCGGCTGAAAGGAGATGTTGGCGGCTGTAAGCTTGGCTGAGAGCCTTGCAATAGCAGGTGTGGTTCCGGCCATTACCCATTGCAGGGGTGAGTTGTGATTCACCAGGTACACATCGGTTTCACCTTCAATGGCACTGGTTAACACTTCTTCCCGGCAGCTGAGGGCCAGCATGGCGCCTTTATCAGCGCCAATAGCATCCAGGATGGAAGCGGCTCTTTTTTCACTTAAAGGTACCAGCTGATCTTCCTCAAATACTTTGGCAAAGCACAGGGCCGGCAGCTCGCCATAGCTATGGCCTGCCAACATATCGGGCACAATGCCCAGCTCCTGCAGGAAGGTTGCAATGGCCAGGTCCACCATGCCTAAAAGCGGTTGCGCCAGGCGGGTATCTTTAATGGCATTGCGCTGCGCTTTGGCGGCTGTTTCATTAAAAACAGCGGAGGGGAACAGGATCTGTTCATACTGCGGTTTGTCTTTCAGCAAACGGCGCATTACCGGGAAGGTAACAAACAGCTCACGCGCCATGTTCACCCGCTGGCTGCCCTGTCCGGGAAACAGGAAGGCTACTTTACCTTCCAGCTGCTGCGTGGTGTACACGCCGTTGGTAGCGGCGCCGGACAAGGCCAGGTCCAGCTTTAGCAGCAGGTCGTCTGCGCTGTCGGCCACAATACATAACTGAACGGGTGAAGTGTGGTTTTTATAAAGGCTGAAGGCGATGTCCTTCAACGGAATGTTATCATTTTTTTCCAGCAGGCCTTTTACTTTCAGCAGCTGTTGCTGTGCTGCTTCATAGGTTGCACCACGGAACACGAACAGCTCTGCAGGCCAGGAATTAAGCACGGTGGCAGGTTGCGGCGTATTCACATCGTTCTCTATCACTGCATGGAAGTTAGTGCCACCAAAGCCAAATGCGCTGATGCCTGCTACTCTTTTATCTTCGTTCCAGATGCCGGTTTGCGTGTTAAAGGCAAAGGGGCTGGTTGCTGCATTATAAAAGCTGTTAGGATCTTTCAGGTGCAGGGTAGGTGGCTTTACACCGTGATATACAGACAGTGCTGCTTTAATAAGCCCTGCCAGGCCGGCGGCGCACTTAGTATGCCCTATCTGTGTTTTTACAGAGCCCAGGTGTGTTTGTGCATGGGTAGCGCCGGAGCGGATGAGCATATCGGAAATGGCGCTCAGCTCTGTTTTATCGCCTACTACGGTGCCGGTGCCATGTGCTTCTATGAGCCCTACGCTTACCGGTGAAATACCGGCCTGCTCGTAGGCCCGTTGCAGGGCGCTGGTTTGGCCGGCTTTGCGTGGTGCGGTAAGGCCCAGGCTTTTACCGTCGCTGGAGCCGCCTACGCCTTTTATTACTGCGTAAATGGTATCACCATCGCGCTGCGCATCTTCAACACGTTTCAGCACCATCATAGCAATGCCTTCGCCCAGCGTAGTGCCGTCTGCGTTAGCATCAAAGGTGGCGCATTTGCCCTTGCGGCTTAATGCGTGTGTGCTGGAAAACATCAGGTAGTCATTAATGCTGTTGTGCAGGTCTGCTGCACCGGCTATTACCATGTCGGACTTTTCCAGGATCAGCTCCTGGCAGGCCAGGTCAATAGCCGCCAGGGAAGAGGCGCAGGCTGCATCTACCGTGTAGTTACGCCCTCCCAGGTCTAAGCGGTTAGTGATACGGCCGGCAATTACATTGGCCAGCACACCGGGGAAAGAATCTTCTGTGAGCTTGGGCAATGCTTCATGCAGCTCTGCCGGCATTTCACCGAAGATCTGGGTAAAGAGGGAGCGGAAGCCATAGCTGTTAGCCAGGTCCGTGCCTGCTTCTGTACCAATGATCACGGATATATTTTCACGGTTAATATTCAGATCGCCATAGCCTGCGTTATCCAGCGCCTGTTTGGCTACCAGTAAGCTTAACAGCTGGCTGGGGTCAATGGCTGCCAGGGATTGCGGGGGAATGCCAAAGGCTACGGGATCAAAATCGATCTTAGGAATAAACCCACCCCATTTGGATGGTGTTTTTTCACCGTTGGTTGATGCGGGATCATAGTAGAGTGATTTGTTCCAGCGTTCATCCGGCACTTCGGTCACACAATCTTTACCCAGTATAATATTACGCCAGTATTCTTCTATGTTGCGTGCGCCGGGGTAAATGCAGGCCATGCCTACAATAGCTACGTTCAGCGCTTTTTCCGGCGCATGGGGCACGGCAGGTAATGCTGCCTGTTCTATAATGGTATAATTATCTGCTGCTACGGTTTTGTGCAGATCGGCAATGGTGGTGATACGGTCCCTTAAGGCAGCTACCTGGCCTATCATGTACATGCCGCCGCTAAGCTGGTCTGCTGTGTTAATGTTCAGCAGCTCATTCCCGCGGCGTTCTATACCTTTGGCGGCTATACGTAAGCGGCCTACGTTCAGCTGTTCCAGCTGCGCCCATATTTCTTTTTTATCGGCGCCGGCTATTTGTAAACGTTCTTTTTCTTCATTAAAGAAATCGGCAAATGGGGTGTACAGGCAGCGGGTTTCGTGACCCGGTGCGGTTTCCAGTAAAATAGTGTCTTTATGGTTAATTGCTTGTTCCTGGAACTGGGGCAGTATGGCGCCGCTGCTAACGGCTTCCTGTGTATAAATATAGGCGGTGCCCATTAACACGCCGGTTTTAGCGCCGCGTGCTGCTAATGGTGCTGCCATTACGGAAATGAAGGCGGCTGATAATGCATCGTGAATACCACCGGCAAAGAATACACTGAACTGGTCGGCATGCTCTTCCTGCAGCAAACGTTCAACCTGCCGCTCCCATAACACCAGGCTGGATAAGGGACCTACGTGGCCGCCGCATTCCCGCCCTTCAAACACAAAACGTTTAGCGCCTTCTTTAATGAACATATCCAGCAAAGAAGTGGAAGGTACATGCAGGTAGGTTTTTATGCCTGCCTGCTCCAGCGATTTGGCCTGTGAAGGCCGGCCGCCGGCTATTAATACAATAGGTGGTTTTTCATCTTTAATATATGCGATCTGCTCTTCCCGTAGTTCAGGGGGTGCAAATCCCAGTATGCCTACGCCCCAGGGTTTGTTGCCTGCCAGGGTTTTGGTTTGCTGGATGAGCTTTTGGGCGGGTTCGCCTTTTAACAAGGAAAGCGCTACAAAGGGCAGCCCGCCTGCATCTGCTACTGCGGCGGCAAAGGCAGGTACATCACTCACGCGGGTCATGGGGCCCTGTGCAATAGGATAGGGGATGTTCAGCTCTTTGGATAAAGCATTACCCGGGCTTAGCACATTTAATGCTTTGGCTTGCTGCAGATGCCCGTAAGCAGCTTCCTGTAAACCAAATACTAAACGGTTCAGCTTTTTGTAACGTAATGCCAGGTCAATGCCAATGGCTATATCCTGGCCCAGGGGCAAATAACCTTTATCCACATCCGTTATACCCAGGTAAGGCGCTAAGTCCTGCAGGGTGGCCTTTTCAGGCAGTGCGGGTGAATTGGGCCTTGCCAGCACACGGTAATGATCTATTACACGGGTTTCATTACCATTTAGCTTTTCACAGATATTTTTAATAGGGGCAGGTACATTGCTTTCGGGGAATAATACCAGCTGGCTGTCCAGCACCACACCGGTAGCGCCGGTAGCTGCCAGCGCTGCGGCGGTATGGATGCCTATGCCGCCCTGCACCCATATTTCCAGCCCGCTTATTTCCCGTACCACGCGCTGGAACAGTATGTAGGATGATTCATCGCTCACCGTGCCCGCGCCTTCATTTCCTTTTATAATAATGCCCTGTGCATTGGCTGCTTTGGCTTTGTGCGCCTCGCCAACCGTATGCACCTGGTAATAAGTTGCTACGTGTTTGGGTAATGTTATTTTAAAACCATAAGGAATAATTGCGAGTGTAACCTGTGCCGGCAGGGAAATGGAGGCCAGCTGCTCATCTGCAAAACATACACCGAATGGCTGGCCGCTTTTTGCGGTAATGGTGTTCAGCGCGGCCTGGGCTTTTGACAGATCACGGCCCAGATGAAGTACAGGCAGGGCTTTTGCTTTCAGCAGGGCCAATACAAGGCCTGCATCCGGTTGCTCCAGGGGAGTCACTCCGATAATTTTTATTTTTCCCATGGGTTATGGTTTTATTCCGGCAGGTATACCAATGTAAACAGGTAGTGTAAGGCTGTTAGCTACAAGGGCTTTATGTTCTATACCGGATAGTTCTATGGTTATTGCAAATAGTTGGTTCTATTGTTCCTATATATACGGTCTGTTTGCCTGGATGGGTTCTCAAAGAAAAATATATTAAAACTACTTATAGGTATAACCAGGCAAGTGCTTTCAATAAAGACAAAAAAGGTTCTTCAATCTTCTCAAGGGAGTAAAGATTAAAATAGGGCCGTATTTAAAAGATATAGTCCACTGGTTCTAAAGTCCAATCTGTTATTTCACACTTCACATGTTATTTCACATGCGTATCATCTATTGCTGGCATGCATTCTTTTTGTGGTGTTCTTTAAGAATGATCAATCCAAAGGTGATGCTAAAACAATAATGGCCTGTATTTCATCAAGGGCAAGGTGGTAAAATTTACTGTTCATAGGTGTGTATTTTAATTAATTCTTACATGAATTTACAAAAAAAGCAAACGGTGATCCGGTGGTAACATGTTTTTAACATGCTATTTTCATTCCCGGGAAGAATATATATTTTTATAATATCTGTAAGATGCCAGTAAAAAGGGGCATAGTGAATGTTTATGAAGCCGGTTTATTTGTTATTGACTTTTTTGAGGGGGATATAAGATGAAATATTGCATGAAGAAATCTCCCGGCGTTAACCTGTATCTTAACGCAAACAATTTGCACGGATACACGTATTACTTAAATTAATAAGTATCAAAAAAAGCAGCAGGAAGCAAAGTATTGTACAGCACAAGGTTTGATGTGCAAAAACTGTATAAATGACAATTATTCCTGCTGCTTTGTTAATGATTCATTGTTAAGCACTTACTGCCATCCACCACCTAAGGTCTGGTACAATTGTACGGTGCCGGCCAGCATATCACGGCGGGCATGAATGAGCGCCAGCTCTGCTTCCAGCACACTTTTTTGCGCGGTAATGATCTCTAAATAAGAAGCATAACCGCTTAAGAACAGATCATTTGCGGTGGATACTGCGCTTTGCAGCACACTTACTTCCTTTTCACGTAAAGCATAGATGTGTTGCTGATTGTGCACGTTGCCCAATGCAACCGACACCTCCTGATAAGCCTGCAGGATCTTTTGCTGGTAATGATAATAAGATATTTTGCTGCCCGATTCATTAATGCGGTACTGCGCCTGTAATTGCTTTTGATTGAACAGCGGCGCTGTAATACCGCCTAATACGCCATAGGCAAAGGATGCAGGCTCCAGCAGCAAGCCGGCTTTAAAAGCATTAAAGCCTCCGTACGGCGTAATATTCAAAGAAGGTAAAAAGGCTTTACGGGCTGCCTGCACATCTGCTTTGGATGCAGCCAGCTCCAGCTCCGCCTGTTTAATATCCGGGCGGTTGGTAAGCAGCTTACCAGGCAGGCCGGGCTTCCAGGGCGCTGCCAGCGTATCTATAGTTAATGCTTTACTACGCGGCACCGGCTGCGGGTAACGGCCTAATAAAAAATTCAGCTGGCTTTCTACAACTAACTGGCGCTGGCGGGTGATGTGTTCCAGGCTGCGTGTGTCCAGCAGCTGCGCTTCAAACTGCTGTACGGCCAATAAAGTAGCCCGCCCGGCGGCTTGCTGGATCTGTACGGTGGCCAATGCGGTTTCCTGTAACGCAATGTTCTTTTTGATAATTGCCAGCTCATTATCCAAAGCTACCAGTGTATAATAATGCGCGGCTACTTCTGATACCAATAAAGTGGTTACCAGGCGGCGGCCCTGCGCACTGGCCAGGTAACGCGCCAGGGCGGCCCGTTTGCGCGCTTTTACCTTACCCCATAGATCCACTTCCCAGCTGCTGCGCAGGCCCAGGAAAAAATCCGGTGTAGGATCCGGAATGCGCTGATCTTTACTAATGTTAGTAGACAAATTCGTGTCAAAATTGCCTACTCCATTCAGGGTATACTTACCATATTTATCAATACCGGCAGTGGCAGACAGGTTTACATTTGGCAACCATGCATACCGGGCAGCCAGTAAAACCGCTTCGGAAATCTTCATTTCTTCCCGGCTGCTTTGTAAGGCATAATTATATTGTAAGGCCGTATCTATTAACGCGCGCAAAGGCGCATCTTCAAAGAACTGCTGCCAGGGCAGCTGGCCTATGCCGGCGGTATCTGTGCTGCTAACGGCAAAGGTATCCGGCATGGCTTTGTTATCCGGCAGCACCAGCGGTTTGGGCATGCGGCAGCTGAGGGAGAGTAAAAGAAGGCTGAACGCTAAATGCTGAATGCGGAACGCCGAAAGCTGAATGCCGAATGCCGAACGCTTAAGGCTAAACGCTGAATGTTTAATGCTGAATCCAGCACGCCCGGTATTTTTTATGAAATGTGTTGTTTTATTTATGGTGAGCCGCTTTATATTAAGCTGCATTATTTTAGTTAGATACATCATGATGTTGCGTTTAAACGTTTGCGGGATAAGCTGGCGAACAATACATACAAACCTGGTATTACCAGCACCCCGAACAAAGTACCTATTAACATACCACCTGCTGCTGCCGTACCAATGGAACGGTTACCCATAGCGCCTGCACCAGCCGCCACACACAGAGGTATTAAGCCAGCAATGAATGCAAAGGAGGTCATGAGAATAGGACGCAGACGGGATACTGCACCTTCCTTTGCTGCTTCCAATGGCGAGAGGCCCTGCTTATTTCTCAGGATGGCAAACTCCACGATCAGGATGGCGTTCTTACCCAGCAAGCCAATGAGCATTACCAATGCTACCTGCGCATAAATGTTATTTTCCAGCCCGAATAATTTCAGCGACAAGAAAGCGCCGAAAATACCGGCGGGTAATGACAGGATCACCGGCAAGGGTAACAGGAAGCTTTCATATTGCGCGGCCAGCAGCAGATACACGAACACCAGGCAGATCATGAAGATATAAATGGCCTGGTTGCCGGAAAGGATCTGTTCCCGCGTCATGCCGCTCCATTCATAGCTATAGCCGCGGGGCAGCTGTGCAGCGGTTTCCCGGATGGCTTTAATAGCATCGCCGCTGCTGTAGCCGGGCGCCGCATCGCCATTGATCATGGCTGCGGTGTACATGTTATAGCGGGTAAGCTGCTCCGGCCCATACACCCTTTCCAAACGAATGAAGTTGGAGAAGGGCACCATTTCACCTTTATCATTTTTTACATACAGATGCAGCACATCTTCCGGTTTGGCGCGGTACTGCGGCGATGCCTGCACCATTACCTTGTACATTTGGCCAAAGCGTATGAAGTTAGATGCGTAGTAGCTGCCCAGCAACGTTTGCAGCGTGCTCATGGCGGTTTCAATACTTACGCTCTTTTGTGCAGCACGTTCCTGATCCACATGGATCATGTATTGCGGAAAGCTGGGATCAAAGCTGGTGAAGGCCGCGCCTATTTCGGGCCGCTTTTTTAATTCGGCTATAAAATTATTGGTAGCAGTAGCGGTTTGCTGCAGATTACCGCTGCCGGTTTTATCCAGCACCCGCAGCTCAAAACCACTGGCATTCCCAAAGCCAGGTACGGTGGGTGGCGGAAAAAATTCAATGTTGGCATCCCTGATATGGCTGGTCTTTTTTTCCAGCTCCGCAATAAGATCTGTTACGGAAGCTTTACGTTCTTCCCAGGGTTTCAGGTTGATCATGCCCATGCCGTAAGACGCGCCGGCAACATCATTCACCAGGCTAAAGCCGGCCAGTGTGGATGCGGATTCCACGGCATCAATATCCTTCGCAACCTGGTACACCTGTTCCAGCACCTGTTCCGTACGTTCTACTGTGGCGCCGGGCGGCGTGGTTACATTTACGTAGATCATACCCTGATCTTCCGAAGGAATAAACCCGGATGGCAATATAGCGCTGACGCCCCAGGTAGCCAGGAAGAACAGGATCAGCAATCCAACGGTAATAAGCCGCCGGCCTGCTATGCGGCCTATGAACTGCCGGTAGCGGTTGGCAGTAGCATCGTAGCCTTTGTTAAACCCGCCAAAAAAGCGCTGTAATAAACTTTTCTTTGCCGGCTGCCCGTGCGTATTTTTTAACATGATAGCACAGAGTGCAGGCGTGAGCGTTACTGCATTTATCCCGGATATTACAATGGAGAACGCCAGCGTTAGCGAGAACTGCCTGTAAAACACACCCACGGGCCCAGAGAGGAAGGCTACAGGTATAAATACGGCCGACATTACCAGCGTAATGGCCACAATGGCCCCGCTGATCTCTTTCATAGCGGCTATGGTAGCTTCCAATGGAGGCAGGTGCTCTTCGCTCATTTTTACGTGCACGGCCTCCACCACCACAATAGCATTATCTACCACAATACCTATGGCCAGCACCAGGGCAAACAGTGTAAGCAGGTTAATGGAAAAGCCTAACATCTGCATAAAGCTCAAAGTACCTATCAGGGCTACCGGCACTGCCAGCGCAGGTATCAGGGTGGAGCGGAAATCCTGCAGGAACAGGAACACTACCAGGAATACCAGCAGAAAGGCTTCAAACAGCGTACGCACTACTTCATGAATAGAAGCATCCAGGAAGCGGGATACGTCGTAGTTGAAATTGTACGTCATGCCGGGAGGAAAGGAGGTGGCTTTCAGCGCGGCCATGCGGTCCTTTACATTCTGGATCACCTCCCGCGCATTGGAGCCGGGGCGCTGCTTCAGCATGATGGATGCAGAGGGCTTACCATCTGTTTTGGATACCATGCCATAGCTTAATGCCCCGAACTCCAGCTCTGCTACGTCTTTCAGCCGGAGCATAGCGCCGTCTGCCTCTGTGCGCAGGATGATGCCGGCGTACTGGGAAGGTTCAAAGAACTTGCCCGTGTAGCGTAATACATATTGTAACAGTTGTGGGTTTTTGTCGGAGCTTTCGCCGGTTTTGCCGGGTGCTGCTTCAATATTCTGGCGGCGGATAGCGGCAATAATCTCTTCTGCTGAAATGTTATAGGCCAGCATACGGTCGGGCTTCAGCCATACGCGCATGGCATATTCCTTGGCGCCCATGATCTCTGCAAAGCCAACACCGTCAATCCTTTTCAGCTCCTGCAGTACATTGATGTCGGCAAAATTGTAAATGAACTGTTCATCCAGGCTGGGGTCTTCGCTCATTACATTGAGGTACAGCAGCATACTGTTCACCTCTTTTTCCGTAGTTACACCAGCTTTAATTACTTCTTCGGGCAGCTCGTCTATAATAGTGGCTACGCGGTTCTGTACGTTCACTGCCGCCTGGTCAGGATCGGTGCCTACCTTAAAAAAGATCTGTATAAGCGTAATACCATTGTTACTGGATACGGACGACATATATGTCATGCCGGGTACGCCATTAATGGCGCGTTCCAGCGGGGTGGATACTGCTTTTGCGCACACCTCTGCATTGGCTCCGGTATATTTAGCCGTTACCGTTACAGAGGGCGGCACAATATCCGGAAATTGGGTAACCGGCAGCGTAAACAACGCCAGCAACCCCAGTAGCAGTATGATCAATGAGATAACGAGCGACAGTACCGGCCGCTTTATAAAAGTATCAAACATGAGTTGTTGTTTTTTGTGTCCCTACATTTTCATCTTCAGCAAACTGTCGAGGGGAATGGTAACCGGATGAATGTGCATGCCTTCGCGGATGGTTTGCGTGCCTTCGCAAACAATACGCTCGCCGGCGGTAAGCCCGTTCTTCACAATGTAGCAATGTGATAAGCGGGAGCCGGGCATAAAGCTGCGCATGCTTACCCGGTTGGCAGTGTCTACTACAAAAACGTAGTTCTTATCCTGCATTTCAAATACGGCTTTCTGGGGAATGATCAAAGCATCCTCCAGGATATTCTCCAGCTGAATGCTGCCGCTGGCGCCGTGTTTCAGCAGTTTTTGCGGATTGGGAAAGCGGGCGCGGAAGGCAATGGCGCCTGTGGAAGATTCAAATTCTCCTTCTATGGTCTCTACCTTACCGGGATAGCTATAGCTGGTACCGTCGGCCAGGATGAGGCTTACTGTTTTATTGCTGGGCCCTTTCCGGGATTTCCGGTATTCCAGGTATTCTGTTTCCGATACATTGAAGTAGGCATACATTTCATGTGTGTCTGATACGGTGGTGAGCAGCGTACCATCTGTTACCAGGCTGCCTGTTTTCAGCGGAATACGGTCAATGGTGCCATCAAAAGGCGCATAAATGTTGGTGTAGTTCAGGTGCATGGTAGCAGTGGCAGCGGCGGACCGTGCTTCGTCTATTTTCGCCTGTGCAGCGGTAAGCTTGGCAGTGGCCACTTCCAGCTCAGTAGGCGCAATCACCTTTTTATCCACCAGCATTTTTACGCGGCGGGTATCTACCTCTGCGGCTTTAGCTTCTGCAATGGCGCTGCTTAAGCTGGCATTGGCTTCTGCCAGCCGTGCCTTGTACTCCTCGTTATTTATGGAGAAGAGTAATTGCCCTTTTTGTACTTCCTGGCCTTCATCCACATAGATCTTTTCCAGGAAACCATTTACCCGGGCCCGGATCTCTACATTACGAACGGCCTGTAAACCGGCTACGTAGTTGTGCTTCAACAAAGTGTCTTTCATCACCAGCTTTGTAACCGGGAAGGGCTGTGCCTTTTCCTTTTTGTTATTGGTGTTGCCGTTGGTGGTGCATCCCCACAGGACTATCACCAGCATGGCGTATATAAAACGCTGCTGCATTAATTTTAATTAATAATGAAGAAATGAATAATTAATAAATCTTCAGGATGTTAAGGCCTGCTTGATCCATGGCATAGTGTTATCAGGCGCCCATTATAAACAGGTACTTTACTATCGCCGGATCAGATCAGAAAGGGGGAGAAGGAGGCTCAGAAAAGGGCTAAGCGGAACAGGAAGTTATAATAGGCGGGCAGAAAGGAATCCTGCCATTGATATACACCGCTTTTATTTTCTTTTTCGAGAATGTAATTGTATTGCCGTTCATCCAGGTAAATGATACGCGGGCTGCAGCTGAACTGCTGTGTAGTGGCGTTCAGGTAATAGCGCTGTTTGCGGCCTTTGGGCGTGGTAGCGCGTAAGATCTCCCCGGTATCGTCCGCTGCTTCATCTGCCAGCAGCTCTGCTGCCAGGCGGGTAAAAGCGGTGTCGTCAAAAAGATCAACCTTTGTTTGATGAATGTGTTTTTCTGCGGCTGCAGCGGGTGTTTGCAGGGCATGCGCGTCGGGGAAAAAGCCTGCCAGCTGCCGTAAGCTGAAGAACAGCATACAGCAGAGCCATTTAACCGGTATGTGCATTTTTTTTACCACGCTTTAAGAGAGGTCCCCAGATATTAGTGGTGCAAAGGTATATCATAGTGTGCAGGGATCAAAGGAGAATTGTATGAGTGGATAATTAATAATTAAGAATTAATAATTAATAATCGTATGGCCATTGTTCAATGTCCTGATTATGCAATTACTTTAACTGCACTTTAACATGCAGTACGCATTCATTATTAATTATTCATTCTTAATTGTTACTGCTGTCCCGCAACGCTCCCATCCATTTCCAGCGGGACCTGCTGGCTGCCCGCAGTATCTACATTATTCATTTCTTCAAAGAATTGGCCGTCTTCATAACCAACGGAAACAAATACAGTTAGCTTTTGGCGGGCAGGACCTTTAAAGGTACCGCGTACAGGGCTGCAATCGCGGAAATTGCGGCCTACGGATAATTTTACGTGTTTATTGGTTACCCAGATATTATTAGTGGGGTCTATCCCGGCCCAGCCGTAACCGGGGATCAGAGCTTCCACCCAGGCATGCGTAGCGCCCTCGCCCCGCATTCCGTTCTTATTCGGGCAAATATACCCGCTTACATAACGGGCGGGGATATGGCAGGTGCGCAATATTTGCAGCATCAGGTGGGCAAAGTCCTGGCATACACCGGCGCTGTGCTGCAGTATTTCGTCCACGGTGGTTTCTACATTGGTAATGCCTTTAATGTATTTGAAATGTTTAAAAATGTATTCGCTGCAGCTTTCTACTACGCCTGCCACACTTTCGCCGCGGCGCACAGCAATGGCAATGGCGTCTATGGCGGCCTGTGACTGTATGGCATCCCGGTTACCCAGCTCCAGCAATTGTAATTGCCCGTCCATTTCCTGCTGCAGCTGTTTAAAATTGGAATGAAAATTTATTCCCAGCTGGGACGATGCCGTGGTACGTACCAGCAGCTTGCTTTCTATTGTGAGCACGTTATGCGAAGGCAGAATGTTGAACAAACCGGTTTTATTGCCCCAGTAGTCAGAGAACGTTTGTACGTTCGGGTGATCTGTGATGAACAGATCGTGCTGTAACACTTCCTGGTCTGCACACTGGTAGGGAAAGACCTTTATTTCGTTGGCGCTTTCCTTTACCGGCCGGTCGTACTCGTAACGGGTAATATGATGTATCTTGAAAATAGACATAATCCTATCTGATAAAGCTTATACGTAAGAAAAGAATTGGCGGCTCAGCTGTAAGGTAAATTCCTGCAGGTCCTGCCTTATTTCTTCCAGGAACTGTTGTAACGATCCGTTATTCAATGTATCAAGGTCAGTGTAACGCACCTTGCTGAACATGCGGCCAAAACAACGGGTGAGCGCATCATTTACCGCCATGGGATTGCCCCTTATTACTTCCTGCAGGCGCCGTTCCGCCCTGCCCAGGGTATGGGCTACGGAATGCGGAAAGTTATCATTGAACAGCACCTGGTGCAATACATTTGAATTATAATTGGCGGTGCGGTATGTTTTTAAATGCAGCTCATAACCGGAGAGCGACATAAGCAGGTAACGCCATTGCATAATGTCCTGCACTGCATCCAGGTTATAATTGATACGCTGGTACTCCTTATTGGTAAGCACAATGGTTTCCAGGCAGCGCTCCACATATTTTCCCAGGTTCATAAAGTTCCAGCCCAGCCCGCGCGACATGGTAATGTCTGTAACGCCGTTATACAAAACGGTGTGCCTGGTAATGGCGTCCAGCACTTCCAGCGCTTCATAGCTCATCAGGCGCTGGTCTACCGAAGGCTGGTTCATAAGATGGTAAATGGCATTTACCTCCTCCCATACTTCTTTGGTAATGTGATCCTGTACACCGCGGGCATTTTCGCGGGCGCGGCCCACGATCATCTTCAGCGAATTATTATTGTTGGGATCTGTGATCAGCTTCCGTAAAGAAGCGCCGGTATTATGTTCCAGCGCCATGATCTCGTCTGCGCTGCAGGTGGTGAAAGTTTCCAGCACCGGTTTCCAGGTCAGGGATCCATTCACGTCCTTATCCAGGGCCTGCACATAATGTGTAGCAGCCACCCTGCAAAGCCCACCGGCCCTTTCCATGTAACGGTTCATCCAATATAATGCGTCAGCTATCCGGCTTAACATGTATGAAATTAAAATTAAGAATTAAGAATTAATCAATTACCCAGGTATCCTTACTGCCGCCGCCCTGTGAAGAGTTCACCACCAGCGAGCCGGCGCGTAATGCTACACGGGTAAGGCCCCCGGGCACGATCTTAACACCCTGCGGCCCGCATAATGCATAAGGCCGTAGGTCCACATGCCGCGGCTGAAAAGTGCCGTCAATAAAACAAGGTACGGTAGATAATTTAATGATCGGTTGTGCAATATAATTACGGGCATCTGCCTGAATGGCTACTTTTGCTTTATTCCAGTCCTCTTCCGATACATTGTTGCCCATGATCATGCCATAGCCACCGGACTGATTGGTGCGTTTGATAACCATGTTCCGGATATTTTCAAAAACATGATTCCGCATATCGGGATCGCTGAGCTCATAAGTAGGTACGTTGGCCAGGATGGGCTCTTCATTCAGATAGTAGCGGATCATGGCCGGTACATAGGCATATACCGCCTTATCATCTGCCACGCCATTGCCTACCGCGTTCACAATAGCCACACTGCCCCTGCGGTAAGCGCCCAGCAGGCCGGGTACGCCCAGTACACTGTCCGGTTTAAAGATCAGCGGGTCCAGGTATTCATCATCTATACGGCGGTATATTACGTGCACCTGCTCCAGGCCATTGGTGGTTTTCATATATACCTTATGGTTATCCACCACCAGGTCGCGTGCTTCTACCAGTGAAATACCCATCTGGCGGGCCAGGAAGGTATGTTCATAATAAGCGGAGTTATACACGCCGGGTGTTAGCAGCGCTACCGTAGGATTGGCGATCTGCCCCGGGGCCAGCTGCAGCAGTATTTCGTGTAGCAGTATAGGGTAGTTGCTTACCCGCCTTACGTGGTTGGCAGCCAGCAGGTCGGGGAAAATGCGTTTGGTCACTTCCCGGTTTTCCAGCATGTAGCTAACGCCGGAGGGGGTACGCAGATTATCTTCCAGGATGTAGAATTTACCATCGTCCCCGCGGATCAGGTCAATGCCGGAAATGTGCACATAAATATCATACGGCACTTTTATCCCGAATACCTCGCGCGTATAATGCGGGCAGGAGGCAATGAGCCCTGCGGGCACAATCTTATCCTTTATGATCTGCTGTTCGTTATAGATATCTTTTAAGAACAGGTTCAGGGCCTGCAAACGCTGTTTAATGCCACGTTCCACCACATCCCATTCCTTGCCGGTGATGATGCGGGGAATAATGTCAAAAGGGAAAATGCGTTCAATGCCTTCATTATCGCTGTACACGGTAAAGGTAATGCCCTGGTTCATAAACAGCTCGCCTGCCAGGCGGTCCTTTTGCAGCAGGGCCGTTACATCCAGCCCCTGTAAGGTGGCAAAAACCTTGTTGTAGTGTTCGCGTATCTGCCCGGAATCGTGCATCTCATCCCAAATACCGGGGGCAATGCTATATTCATGCAGTAAATGATCCAGGCTCATATCTTTTTACATTTTGGTTGATGTTTGATAATGGATTTAACCAATGGGTTGCTATTGTTCAACTTACAGGGCAATATAATATTAAAAAAACGCAAATGGAAGGCCTATTTGATCATATCGGCTAATATTTGTCAAAATATAGCTAATTCTAGTAATTATAAATTATTTTTATTCCACTATCTTGACCGGCATCAACCAAATCGCTAAAGCACCCAGAACCTGCTAAGGCATCAATCTAAAATCTGGCATTATGTGGAGTATCTACCGGGCGTTAGTATGCCTGCCCGCACTATTACGCAATGTTTAAACCGTTAAAAGAACCGTACCTGAGGAACAATTATTTTTAACAGCATCAATCCAACATCTATGCACATCACGAGCAGTACCTGACATTATTATTATGTCTGATTGTACTATTGTACAATGTTTACGTTATCAAAGAACCGTAGTCTATCAACCGATTCGTTTTAACAAGTATCAACCAAATTTTGCTGAAGCATGCACTAAACCGCTAAAGCACCCACCCAAAATCTGCACAACAATGAGAACATTCTACCTGGCATTGCTATGCCTGATCGTACCGCTATTGCCGGTACTGGCCCAAACCGTTAAGGTTGAGGGCACCGTAACCGACAACGCAAAGGAACCCCTGCCCGGCGTTTCTGTGCGTGTAAAATCAACCAACACCGGTGTTACCACGGACACCAAAGGACATTTCAGCATTTCCGCCACACCCGGCGTTACGCTGGAAATAACCTACGTAGGATTTACCAAACAGGAGATCAAGGTTACCGGAGAACAAAACCTGCGTGTGGTAATGGCTGCCACAGCAAGCGCATTACAGGAAACCGTCATCATCGGCTATCAGCAGGTGACCCGTAAAAAGGCCACCGCCGCCATTTCCAGCCTGTCAGGAAGGGAAATACAAAACCTGCCGGCTGCCAGTTTTGATCAGTTAATGCAGGGCCGCCTTTCCGGGGTGAACGTGCAGAACTTTACCGGCGAGCCCGGGGCACGTACCACCGTTTCCGTTAGGGGTAGCTCTACAGTAAGCCGCGATTACGACGAGTTTAAAGTTGTGAACTCGCCATTATACGTGGTAGATGGCATTCCGCAGCCATCAGAGGAATATGTGAACGCCAGTGTGGGTACCGGCACCAACTTCCTGGCCGGCATTAACCCCATGGATATTGCCAGCATTGATGTGTTGAAAGATGCCTCTGCTGCCGCCATTTACGGATCGCGTGCAGCCAATGGCGTTATACTTATCACTACCAAAAAAGGAAAGTCCGGTGCACCTAAGGTGAGCCTTTCCAGCTATTTTGGCATCACGGAAAGGCCGGAGCTGCGGGATGTGGTTTTAGGTACCGAAGAACGGCGGCAAAAAATGGCACTGTTACAGCAAAGCCTTACTTACGCGCAAAAACAGCAGCTGCCTTATTTAATGACAGACAGCCTGAACCCGGCGTATAATGCCAATACCGACTGGCAGGATATTTTTTACCGTACCGGGCTTATTAAAAATGCTGACCTGAGCGTAAGCGGCGGCAGCGATAACTCCTACTACCGCTTCAGCACCGGTTATTACGATGAGCAAGGCGTGGTAATAGGTACGGATTTTAAAAGATATTCCACGCGTTTAAACCTGATGACGCGCGCAATGAACAATAAGCTGGAGATCAATCCCATTATTTCCTTTTCGCGGACAGACCGGCACCGGGGCAATGGCCGGCCGGGTAACTCCATTAACATTACCACGAATGGCGATCCCCGTGATCCTGTAACAGTAGGGGCAGGGCAGATGCCTTCCTCCCTGTTTGCGCTGGATCCGGATAAAAAAGCAGCCATGCTGGGCACCTATAAGGATGCGCTGGACAGGAATATGGAGAACCAGTTCACCATTAACCTGAACCTGGGATTAAGCATTACGCCGCACCTGAAGCTCAATTCCCAGAACTCCTACATTTATAAGACCAGCCGGCGGGATTATAACAAAACCAATGCGCTTACCTCCAACAACGGAAGCTTTTCCTTTTCCTTTGCGGATAACGGCGCTAACCTCCTGTCCTCTAACTACCTCAGCTATACGAATAGCTTTAAGGACCATAACCTGAGCGTGATACTGGGTACAGACCTGCAGTATGACCAGTACCAGAACACCAGGGCGCTGGGCTACGGCGGTTCCTCAGACCAGATCCAGGTGGTGCAGGGCTTCCGGCAAACGAATATTGAAGCGTCATCCGATTACCAGGCATACGGGCTGTTATCTTACTACTCCCGTATTGCGTATGACTTTAAAGACAAATACCTGCTGTCGGTAAGTGCGCGTACAGATGGTTCTTCCCGTTTCGGAGCAGACAGTAAATGGGGCTTTTTCCCTTCTGCATCTGCCGCCTGGATCATTTCTGACGAACCTTTCCTGCAGCACAGCCGCACTTTTTCTCTTGTGAAAATAAGGGGCAGCGTAGGTACTTCCGGCAGCTTACCGGAGCAGAACTATTTACAGTATAACCTGTACAAGGTGAATAACGGCGGTTTTGCCGGTAATGACAACGCCACCTCTTACAACGGCGTTACCGCCATTACACCCAACTTTAAGGATGGCGCGGCGCAGAAGGGATTAAGCTGGGAACGCAGCGTGCAATGGAACCTGGGTACAGACCTGGAATTTGCCGACGGCAACTTTGCCGCCACCGTAGATGTGTATAACCGGCAAAGCTCCCTGCAGCTGTTCAGCATCATCCTGCCTGTTACCTCCGGTTATGACAATGCGCTCACCAATGCGCTGGGCGTACGTAACTCCGGTGTGGAGCTTACGGTTTCCGGCTACCCCTTCAAACGGCGCAACAGTGCTGTTAAATGGTTCACCCGGCTGAATATTTCCTATAACAAAAACATGATCACCAGCCTGCCCAACGGTGGCCGGGATATTGTATTCCAGAACGGTGACCGGTTTGATAAATCGCACATCCTTTCTGTAGGCAAGCCGTTGAACGCTTTTTACCTGTATCAGAACCTGGGGGTATTTGCAACGGACGATGATGTGCCGGGCAACAAATACACCGGCGAAAAATACCGTAATGGCAATGGTACCTACCGTGGTGGCGACTTTCACCTGGCAGATTTGGACGGCGATAATTTCATTGATATTTTTAATGAGGGGATTAATCCGGACAAGATGCCCATTGGCGATCCGAACCCCAAGATAACCGGTGGTTTTAACAATGAAATTACCTGGAGGAATTTTATACTGAACATCTTCTGCACCTTTACCTTTGACCGGGATGTACTGAACCTTTATAAGGCCGACCAGTTCAGCAACTCAACGGATGGCGATGCTACCAACCGCTTTATACAATACGCCACTCCTGATTTCAGCAAGCTGGATATATGGCGCAAACCCGGTGATAAGGCTACTTACGCCAAGTACGATCTGGGTTCTTACCGTTATTACTACACCTCTGCACAAACTTTCTTTTTAGAGAAGGGTGATTACCTGCGTATTAAAAGCATCAGCCTTACGTACAACCTGGGCCCTGACCTGCTGAAACGCTGGGGTATTGACCGGTTCAGCATTTTTGGCGTGCTGGATAATGTAGCCATGTTCCAGCGTTCCAAAGACCTGCCGGATGCAGAAGCCGTGAACCCTTACGGGGAATATAACGGTAACGGATACCCCATTCCAAAGAAGTATACTATGGGCCTCAGTGTTAATTTTTAAACCGGTAAAAACTGCTATTATGAAACTTAAACATATTATGCTCCTGTGCACGTTCCTGTTATCTGTTTCCTGTAAAAAGCTGCTGGAACAGGAGCCCAAGAATTCAACCTACCTCGAAAAGTACTGGAAAACCACCCAGGACTGTGAAAGCGCCCTGGCAGGTAACTATGCCCTGTTAAGGAATGCGCTGGCATTTAAATACAGCTATTATATGTATGGCGATGCTGTTGCCAAAAACTATTTTGTAATTGATTATAACGGCGATGGGCTGGAAGGCATACAGAATGGGGATTACACTTTTACCTATAACGTAAAGGACCTGGGTAACTGGACGCGTTATTTTAAGGTGATCACCATGAGCAACACCATTCTGGCTGAGCTACCCAAAGTGCCGGATGCCAACCTGGAAAAAGATGTGCCCAATGCGCAGCAATACAAGAACCGTGTGCTGGGGCAGGCCCTTTTTATACGTGCATTCACCTACTTTACCATGACCCGCATATGGGGTGATGTGCCGCTGGTAACGGAGTATTATGAAAACCCGCTGGAAGCGCCGGAGCTGCCCCGCAGCCCCAAGGCAGACGTGATGAAGCAGATAGAAAAAGACTGCCATGATGCCATTAGCCTGCTGAACTGGGGATATGCTGATAACCCCAGCGGCGCAGCTGTTACCGCCAACAAAGGTTCTGTATACGCATTGCTGGCCCACCTGTACCTGTGGAGGGGCACCACGCTGAATGCTGCCAATGGCGGCGCCAATGACATGAAGGATATTAACAGCGCCGATACAGCCATCAATACACTGATAGCCAACGGTGGCTATACGCTGACAGATACGGCCAACTATTATAAAACCTTCATCGGTAAATCCACCGAAAGCATTTTTGAGCTGAATATGAGCGAAGACCAGCTGGAAGGCTCTGATGACGGTATAGGCATGCAGTTCCTGCGCGGTGACCAGTACATTAAATACCACGGGGATTATGCCCGTATGGCGGTGCGCCCCGAATACTTCAGCCGCCATTATTTTAAAGGGCAGGATGTGAACGATACGCTGGATGTACGCTACCAGAAAGGGTTTGATTACCGGGACGATAACCGCCCGCTGTGCCGTAAGTACAGCAACGTTATTTACCGCAACCCGGGCTTAAAGCTAAACCCGTACATGAGCAACAACATGATCATTTTCCGTTTTGCTGATATAAAGCTGCTGCAGGCGGAAATTGCTATTTACAAGCAGGACTATGTAAAGGCGCTGGACATCATCAACTTTTTCCGCGTCCGTAATAACACGCTGCCCTTAACCATGCCTGCACCGGATGCGCTGATGTATCTTTACATCCTGGAAAGAGGGAAGGAGCTATACCTAGAAGGGCAGCTGTTCTACGACCTGGTGCGTACTAAAACCTACACCTACATTGTGGATTGGCTCACAGAGCAGCGTTATGCGCAGGAAGGCTTTTACTGGCCGGTGGATCCCCGCCTGTTCAGGGGCAACAAGTTCCTTACGCAAACCCGTTTCTGGGCAGGCAAGATCTGATCCCTTTTTCTGACCATTTAATATTACGTATATGCAATACCGCTTAAACATCACCTTTCTCATATTAGCTGCTGCTATTTTTCTTTTTTCCTGTAAAAAGAATGATTACAAGAACGATGGGGGCGTACATGACCCGCATGTGAACATGACCACCTACGATTACCTGAAGTCGCAAAGGGTATTTGATTCCCTGGTATACCTGATAGACCGTGCCGGCCTGAAGGATGTGGTAAACAGCGATATAACCTTTTTTGCCGTAACCAACTACGGGGTGGATGATTACCTGAAGATCCGCCAGCTGCGGGCGGCGGAGCAAACCGGCGATGAGAATATCCCCTTTAATATGGATAGCATTTCTGTAAAGGAGCTGCAGGATTCTTTAAAGCTGTATATGATCAAAGGCGCCATTAACCGGGACCAGATGAACCGGCAGGGGCAGCTGTATGACTGTATGCTGGGTGCCATTCCCAACACAAAGTTCATGATCAGCTTATTGCGCACCTATCCTTACAATGACTATGTTTCCTATGTGGATATGGTGAACTACACAAAGGTGATCGGCTCCCGTGATGACCAGGTTTTAGACCCGTCCCAGATACCGCAAAGTGAAAAGGATAATGCTGCCATTTGCCAAACCTCCGGTATTATTACCACCACGGGGGTTGTGCATGTGCTGAACGGCTATCACCGCTTATTTTTTAACACTGAAGTTCACTAACAACCATTAAAGCGAAACAACATGCAAAAAATACTATTGTTCATACTGTGTACAGCCTTTGTGATGGCTGCCTGTAAAAAAGTAGAGCCAGGTTTTTTAAGTGACCAGATGCGCTACAAGGATAACGTGATCTACTGCAAAAGAGGCCTGGGCCTGCAGCAGTCGGACCGTATTAATACGGATGAATCTACGCCGCCGGTAACATTCAAATTGCTGGACCTGCGGGATAAGGCCACCGGCAAACCTGCGCCGCAGTCTTTTTTTGACGATTATGAGGTGCTGGTTTTCAAAGACGGGGAATCCTTTAACGTGGAAACAGATACCAGCGTGGAGCAGCTCAACAAAAAGCGCGAGATCCAGAAGCTGAAACCCATGTATTTTAATGAGAACAGCGGGCAGTTTGTGTTTAACAAAGCATCCCTGAACCTGCCGCTGGGCGATTATCTTTTTGATGTTGCCTCCCAGAACATACATGGCTCCCACACCTTTACCAGCTTTGGCCAGATCAGCGTTGTAGATCCAACGCTGGATGATATTTTTACCATAGAGGATAATGTGTCCAATGCGTTTAATGTGAACAACGTGGCCACTCCTATGCGCAATCCTAAAATGACGCTCACCAAAGTGTCTGATGAAGGCGCCCGCGTGATCCTGAAGCTGGTGGATAAGAACGGCAGCCCGTTCAATCCAAAGGCCGGAGAGATCATTAAGCGCGGCGACAGGCCCGTGTTTGAAAACTATGCACGTTTTCATCCTATTATTACTACGGATACGGCCATGATCTGCGATTTTGAGCTTGCGCCGTTCCCGCTCACCCGCTATAATGACGGTGCTACGGACTGGAACCACCTGATGTATTACCGGATCCCAGCGCAGTTTGTGAAAGTGGATAATATGGAAGCCAATGCATTTTCCGTGAATCCGCGGTTTGCATTTGTAGTGAAACTGGAGGGAACGTATATCGTAGAGATCAAGTTCCTGGATGCGGTAAGGGTGCATTAGTGTGTGGGCCGCAGGCCCCACAGTCCACGGTCCATGGTCCATAGTCCATTGCCTGCTGCGCGAGGCCGCAGCTGCGGTAACTACCTGCCGGGCGGGTATATAGAACGCAAAAGGCAGTGGGCCATGGCCGGTGGACCGTGGTCTTTTTTATGTTACCATGTAAGTATAATACGAAGCAGGCAATGGGCCATCGACTATGGATCATAGGCTGCGATCTGTTGCCCCGGTTCCACACGCTGCGCTTTTATTCACGGGGCTTTGCCTGCCGATCCCAGCCGCTAACCATACCGGCTCAACGAAGCTTCCACTGCTGAGTGCCCGTTTCCAGGATACTGGCGCAGTTTTTACGGGATATGTGCAGGGCGCGGGTTAATAAAAGCGTTTTTTAATCTATCCTATAAATACAGTTGTTTGCCACGCCACCGGATCGTTCCAGGAACGTGAAGGTGGCGTTTGGCTTTTGGGTTTGTTAAGCTATTGTTATTCCGGTATCACACATAAATCCCACGAAATAGCAGTGCCCCGGTGATAAGTATTAATGATCATACAGTTATTAGGGACCTGCCAGTCTTTGTGATCCTCATTTACTCCCTTTTATAACACTAACGTTTATACATGGTATCCAATAATAATCTTATTATTAAATTATATAAAATACATTTTATATATTTGCGACCAAGAAATACAGTTGTTTGTAAGGCTGGTTGTTTGGATGTGCTATTCCCTTTAATATCAAGATCCTATAGCGAAGATAAGATCACAGCACTACGAGCGAACATGTTTATTTGGGACAATCTTCAATCCAGATCCCGTCATTAATCAGTGAACAGCGGGCAAAATTCTCGCCTTCATCCATCTGAAAAGCAGCCCGTTTTTATAGCTATCCTATACTGTCTATGAAAAAAAATTTCATTAAAGGTCTGTTAAGCGCCGGCTTAATCCTGTGTTCATTATTGACATTTGGCCAGCTGCCTTATAGTCCGTGCAGCCCCAGTGGTGGCAAAAGAGCCGATCTGTTAGGTGCGGAAGTTAAATACAAAGCTCCGGGAGGCAGTGCGCCTGTCTTTACCATTCCGGCAGGAACCAAGTCCATTGCGGTTTATACCTCATCTGAAACCGGCATAACTACCGGTAGCGATAACCCGCAGGGTGATGAAGATTTCATCACCATTAATGCTATTATCAATCTTGCAACCAATACTTCGTCCGGGTATGTGAACTATGCAAAGAATACCAACACGGATGGTTCCGGTACCAACGTATACGGATGGAAGGATGCCGCACTGGGAGCGCTGATCCCTGTTGCCGGCAAGATAGGGGATGCCACGCCGGACCTGAACAATGTTAACTTTACGGTTTCCGGCAGCACATTAACCATTACGGAAACTGCTACCGGCATACATACCTCATATTACGTTGAATATCTTTCACCCTATACAAACTCTTTAAATCCGTTAAGCCCGCAGATCCGGGCATTACTGCATGGTAGCGCAGCTGCGAATACCGACCTGGTAATACCTATCCCCGCAGGCACTAACCTGATCAGCATTTCCGCAAAGGGCACCAATTCCAGCGCTACAGATCTGAATTCCAGCAGCGGTACAGAGGAAGGTTATTCCAACCTGCGTTTTAATATTGATCTGGATGCCGGTTTAACAGACGGTTTTGTTACCTTATCAAACGGTGGCTCTGTGGACAGAAGATCTACTTATGTGATCAATGACATGAGCAGCACTTCCAACAGCAGCATGACAGCTTCCGGCGTTATAACCGGCGATTATTCAGCAAAGCTCACAACTGCAGGTGCAGTGGGCCTGTATAATCCACAGATCTATATTTCCGGCACTAACCTGTATATAAAAAGAGATGCTAATTATGCACGTGATTTTGATGACGCCTATGTAGTGGAGTTCTACCATCGTGTAGGACAGGGTATGAGCGCAGATTTCATCAACACAGAAATTAAGGCCATTCCCAGCGGAGTGAGCTCCACAGCAGGTGTTAGCAGGATATTTAAAATACCGCCGGGCACCAACTCCATTTATTTTAATGAAACCGGTAACGCAGTAAATACAGACCGGGAAAGTAATGAAAACTCCCTGGCTGCATATGCTTATATAGACCTGGCTACTGAAACCGCTACCGGTTATTTCTATCAGCAGGTAGGCTTATCCGGCGCTACCCGCCGCGATGATAACTATGCATTTAAAGGGGTTCCCTTAACGAATGTTAGCACCAGTACCCACGCCAATACAGTGGGATTCACTATTCCCGGTGATAATTATGATCTTTTATTTTCTTTGTCGGCCGATAAAAGCGAGCTGACAATTACCAATAAAACCGGTCTGGCCAATCCTTTCTACCAGTTCCTGCTGTCAGCAGACTATTATGGTTCCAAACCGGATATTGCCTTTAGCGATGGCGCCGGTAATATAACTTTTACCAAAGGCGCTTCCTGTAATATTGTAAGAGCCAGTATAAACATCTGTAATCCCGGTTCCGGCAGCAGTAACGGAGGAATGCCCATTTCATTTTACCAGGGCGATCCGACCGTGGACCCTGCAGCCAAGCTGGTTTATACCAGCACTTTTAATCAGGCTGTGGGTGTAGGACAATGCAAGGTGTTTGTTTTTGATATTGATATGACGGGTTACAGCAACCTGAATGTACCTTTAACACTGATCATCAACGATAATGGCAGCTTTGTAGCCGGCGGGGTAGGACATACAGTGGGCACGCCTTTTACGCTGTCATCCCTCGCTAACCAGAACTCTACTTATAAAGAATGTTACTACGATAATAATAAGATCACCAAAACAATAAATGTAAATAACTGTCCGCTCGTAAACCTGGATCCCGATAACAGCTCCGGCGCTACAGGTAATTATAATTACCTGAACTATTTTAATGCCGGCAGCGCTACCGGTTCTAAGATCGCGGACACCGATCTTAGTATCGTAGATCCGGATGCAGGTAATATTTTCAGCGCTACTATTACTTTAACCAATGTGCTGAACGCCGGTAACGAAAGCCTGAACCTGAATGGTGTACTGCCTGCGGGCATTACTATTTCTGGTAACGGCACCAGCACCATTACGCTCTCCGGTCAGGCTTCGCAGGCAAATTATATCGCGGCCATCAAAATGCTGGAGTACAAGAATACGGCCGGATCGCCTAATACTACTAACCGTATTATTACTGTGGCTGTAAATGATGGTGTGGAAACAGGTCCTGCATCTACCACCACCATAGTGATCTTAACCACTCCGCGTATTAATGTAACGGGTAATGCTATCAGCATAGCAGATGCCAGCACGATTGCCGATCTAACAGATGGTACTGATTTTGGTACTATTTTACCTGGTGGCAGCGTGGTGAATCACACTTTTGCTATCCAAAACGTGGGTACCGGCGTTATTAATTTAACAGCCACACCCGCGGTAAGCAAAACGGGCGATGCGGGTTTTACCATCTTCACACAACCAGCTTCCAATTCCATTGCAAGCGGCAGCAGCACGAACTTCGTGGTACGTTTTAATCCGGCCGCTCATGCCGTTGGTACTTATACCGCCACTATCACTATTAATAATAATGATCCGAATGCGGCCCGTTCCGTATACACTTTTGTAGTTGCTGCTACGGTAAATACCATACCTGCTATTACCGATTTTACTGTAAATGGAAATGAGGACAATACACTGGCTTTTACCGCGGCTGACTTTACTTCGCATTATACCGATGCCGATGGCACTGCTTTAAATAAAATAATGATCACCAACCTGCCGCTGAACGGCAGCTTCCAGCTAAGTGGAGTGAATATTGCCATAGGGCAGGAGATCCCTGCCGCACAGCTGGGCAACATCACATTTGTACCTACTGCCAACTGGAACGGCACTACGGGATTTGACTGGAGCGCTTCCGATGGTATTTCCTATACCAGCGGCACCGCGCATGCTACTATTAATATTGCAGCGGTAAATGATGCGCCTATTATTTCATTACCTACCAGTATTGCCGTAACAGAAGATATACCGGTTTCTATGGGCGGTGTATTATTTATAGATATTGATGCAGGTACCGGTCCTGTAACGGTTACCTTTAGTGTTCCCGACGGTACTTTCACCGCATTGCCCGGTACCGGCATAACGATAGGCGGCACACCTGGCGCCCTTACCTTAACCGGCACCGTGGATGATATTAACGCCTACCTGGGGGCTGACAAGCTAACATATAATACTTCACAGAATCCGCCAACAACGCTGAACATTACTGTGAACATTAATGATAATGGCAACACGGGCAGTGGCGGCGCTAAGCAGGATACCCAGATCCTGACGCTGGGCATTACTCCGGTTAGTGATATACCGGTAGTAACGGCTGTTCCGAAAACGGTAGCGGAAGATAATATGCTGGCCTTTACAGCAGTAGATTTCACCAGCAAATTTGCCGACCCGGATACCGATCCGTTAGTGAAGATCCAGGTGCTAACGCTGCCCGCGCATGGTACGCTGAAGCTGAGCGGAGTTAATATTACTGCAGGTCAGGAGATTGTTGCGGCTAACCTTGCTAACATCACCTACACACCTAATGCTGATTATAATGGTACTGATGGCTTTAACTGGAATGGTTATGATGGTACGGCGTATGCCGCTGCTGCAGCACCGGTTAATATTACTGTAACCCCGGTAAATGATGCGCCGGTGGTGACTGCTGTATCAAAAACGGTGGCAGAAGATAATGTGCTGGCTTTTGTTGGTACAGATTTTATCAGCAAGTTCACGGATATTGATGGCGATGCGCTGGGTAAGATTCAAATAATAACGCTGCCTGCGCATGGTGTTTTAAAACTGAATGGTATTAATATTACTGTAGGTCAGGAGATTGTGGCCGCTGATCTGGCTAATATTACTTATACACCAGCTGCTGATTATAATGGTGCTGATAGTTTTAACTGGAATGGTTATGATGGTACGGCTTATGCGGCTGCTGTAGCGCCGGTTAATATTACTGTAACCCCGGTAAATGATGTGCCGGTGGTAGCTGCTGTACCGAAAACGGTGGCAGAGGATAATGTGTTAGCTTTTACGGGTACCGATTTTAGCAGCAAGTTTACAGATGCAGAAGGCGATGCGTTGGCGAAGATCCAGGTAGTAACGCTGCCTGCGCATGGTGTTTTAAAACTGAATGGTATTAATATTACTGCTGGCCAGGAGATTGTTGTGGCTGATTTAGCGAATATTACCTATACGCCAAATGCTGATTATAATGGTGCGGATAGTTTTAACTGGAATGGTTATGATGGCACGGCTTATGCGGCTGCTGTAGCGCCGGTTAATATTACTGTAACGCCGGTGAATGATGTGCCGGTGGTAGCGGATGTGCCGAAGACGGTAGTAGAAGATAATGTGCTGGCGTTTGCTGCCACGGATTTTACGAGCAAGTTTACTGATACCGATAGTGATCCATTAGTGAAAATTCAGATCGTAACACTGCCTTCGCATGGTGTTTTAAAACTGAATGGTGCTAATATTACTGCTGGTCAGGAGATCGTTGCAGCTGATTTAGCGAATATTACTTATACGCCAGCTGCTGATTTTAATGGGGCAGATGGTTTTAATTGGAATGGCTCTGATGGCGCAGCCTATGCCACCACCCCAGCTGCTGTAAATATTGCCGTTACACCAGCCAATGATGCGCCGGTAGTAGCAGATGTTCCGAAAACAGTATTAGAAGATAATGTATTGGCGTTTGCCGGTACAGACTTTACTAGCAAGTTTACTGATACGGATAGTGATCCGTTAGTGAAAATTCAGATTGTAACACTGCCTTCGCATGGTACGCTGAAGCTGAATGGTGTTAATGTTATCGCTGGACAAGAAATCCCGGCAGCTGACCTGGCTAATATTACTTATACACCAGCTGCTGACTTCAATGGTGCTGATAGTTTTAACTGGAATGGCTCTGATGGCACGGCGTATGCTGCCACACCAGCCGCTGTAAACATTACTGTTATACCGGCCAATGATGCACCAGTAGTTGCCGATGTTCCGAAGACAGTAATAGAAGATAATGTGCTTACGTTTGCTGGTACCGACTTTACAAGCAAGTTTACCGATACTGATAGCGATCCGTTAGTAAAAATCCAGATTGTTACCCTGCCTACGCACGGTACTTTAAAACTGAATGGTACTAATGTTACCGCCGGCCAAGAGATCTTGGTCACTGACCTGGCCAACATTACTTATACGCCTGATGCTGATTTCAATGGCTCCGATAACTTTAACTGGAACGGCTCCGATGGCACTACCTACGCTGCTACACCGGCAGCAGTTAATATCACTGTTACACCGGCCAATGATGCACCGGTGGTAGCGGATGTGCCGAAAACGGTAGTAGAAGATAATGTATTGGCGTTTGCTGGTACGGACTTTAGCAGCAAGTTTACGGATACGGATAGTGACCCGTTAGTGAAAATTCAGGTTGTAACCTTGCCTACGCACGGTACGCTGAAGTTGAACGGAGTTAATATTACTGCTGGTCAGGAGATTGTTGCGGCTGATTTAGCGAATATTACTTATACGCCAGCTGCTGACTTCAATGGTGCTGATAGTTTTAACTGGAAAGGCTCCGATGGTACAGCTTACGCTGCCACCCCGGCCGCTGTAAATATCACAGTTACACCAGCGAATGATGCACCGGTAGTAGCTGATGTTCCGAAAACAGTAGTAGAAGATAATGTACTAGCGTTTGCTGGTATGGACTTCACCAGCAAGTTTACCGATACTGATAGCGATCCGTTAGCGAAAATCCAGATCGTTACCCTGCCTACGCATGGTACACTGAAGCTGAATGGTATCAATATTACTGCTGGTCAAGAAATCCTGGCAGCTGATCTGGCTAATATTACTTATACGCCAGATGCTGATTTTAACGGTTCCGATAACTTTACCTGGAATGGTTCTGATGGTACGGCTTACGCTATTACTCCGGCCGCTGTAAATATTACTGTTACACCGGCCAATGATGCACCGTTAGTGGCTGATGTTCCCAAAACGGTAGTGGAAGATAATGTACTAGCGTTTGCTGGTATGGACTTCACCAGCAAGTTCACCGACACTGACAGTGATCCGTTAGCGAAGATTCAGATTATGACCTTGCCTACGCACGGTACTTTAAAACTGAATGGTACTAATGTTACCGCCGGCCAAGAGATCTTGGTCACTGACCTGGCCAACATTACTTATACACCTGATGCTGATTTCAACGGTTCCGATAACTTTAACTGGAACGGCTCCGATGGCACTACCTACGCTGCTACATCAGCCGCTGTAAACATTACTGTTACACCGGCCAATGATGCACCGGTAGTAGCTAATGTACCGAAAACAGTGGTAGAAGATAATGTGCTGTCATTCACCGGTACCGACTTCACTGGCAAGTTCACCGATACTGATAGTGATCCGTTAGTAAAAATCCAAATCATCACCCTGCCCACGCACGGTACTCTGAAGCTGAATGGTACTAACATCACCCCTGGTCAGGAAATCCTGGCAGCTGACCTGGTCAACATTACTTACACGCCAGCTGCTGACTTCAATGGTGCAGATAGTTTTAACTGGAACGGCTCTGATGGTACCGCTTACGCTGCCACCCCGGCTGCTGTAAATATCACCGTTACACCAGCGAATGATGCACCGGTAGTAGCTGATGTTCCGAAAACAGTAGTAGAAGATAATGTGCTAGCTTTCTCCGGTACCGACTTTACCAGCAAGTTTACCGATACTGATAGCGATCCGTTAGTAAAAATCCAAATTGTGACCCTGCCTACACATGGCACATTGAAGCTGAACGGTATCAATATCACTGTTGGACAAGAAATCCTGGCAGCTGATCTGGCTAATATTACTTATACGCCAGATGCTGATTTTAACGGTTCCGATAACTTTAACTGGAATGGCTCCGATGGCACGGCCTACGCTGCTACACCAGCCGCAGTAAACATCACCGTTATATCAGCCAATGACGTACCTGTTGTAGCCGATGTTCCAAAAACAGTAATAGAGGATAATGTACTGGCTTTTGCCGATACTGACTTTACCAGCAAGTTTACCGATACCGATAGCGATCCGTTAGCAAAAATCCAGATCGTAACCCTGCCTACGCATGGTGCACTGAAACTAAACGGTACCAATATTACTGCTGGTCAAGAGATTGTTGTAGTCGATCTGGTTAATATTACTTATACACCTGATGCTGATTTCAATGGCTCCGATAACTTCAATTGGAATGGCTCTGATGGTACGGCTTATGCTGTTACACCTGCCGCAGTAAATATTACGGTTACACCAGCCAATGATGCACCAGTAGTAGCCGATGTTCCGAAAACAGTAGTAGAAGATAATGTGTTGGTATTTGCAGGTACCGACTTCACCAGCAAGTTCACTGATACTGATAGTGATCCGTTAGTAAAAATCCAAATCATCACCCTGCCCACGCACGGTACCCTGAAGCTGAGTGGTACTAACATTACCGCTGGACAAGAAATCCTGGCAGCTGACCTGGCTAATATTACTTATACGCCAGATGCAGATTTTAATGGTGCTGATAGCTTTAACTGGAACGGCTCTGATGGTGCCGCTTACGCTGCCACCCCGGCCGCTGTAAATATCACAGTTACACCAGCGAATGATGCACCGGTAGTAGCTGATGTTCCGAAAACAGTAGTAGAAGATAATGTGCTTACGTTTGCTGGTACCGACTTTACCAGCAAGTTTACCGATACTGATAGCGATCCGTTAGCGAAAATCCAGATCGTTACCCTGCCTACGCATGGTACACTGAAGTTGAATGGTACCAATATTACCGCTGGTCAAGAAATTCTGTTCACTGATCTGGCTAATATTACTTATACACCAGATGCTGACTTTAATGGTGCTGATAGCTTTAGCTGGAATGGCTCTGATGGTACTGCTTACGCTGCCACACCAGCTGCAGTAAATATCACAGTTACACCAGCGAATGATGCACCGGCAATAGCTGATGTTCCGAAAACAGTAATAGAAGATAATGTGCTTACGTTTGCTGGTACCGACTTTACCAGCAAGTTTACCGATACTGATAGCGATCCGTTAGTAAAAATCCAAATCATCACCCTGCCCACGCATGGTACCCTGAAGCTGAATGGTACTAACATCACCCCTGGCCAAGAAATCCTGGCAGCTGACCTGGCAAATATCACTTACACACCAGATGCAGACTTCAACGGCTCCGATAACTTTAATTGGAACAGCTCTGATGGTATGGCGTATGCTGCCACACCGGCAGCTGTAAACATTACAGTTACACCGGCCAATGATGCACCGGTAGTAACCGATGTGCCGAAAACAGTGGTAGAAGATAATGTGTTGGTATTTGCAGGTACGGACTTCACCAGCAAGTTTACCGATACTGATAGCGATCCGTTAGTAAAAATCCAAATCATCACCCTGCCCACGCACGGTACGCTGAAATTGAATGGCGTTAATATTACTGCAGGTCAAGAGATCGTGGCCACAGACCTGGCCAACATTACTTATGCGCCTGATGCTGACTTTAACGGTTCCGATAGCTTCAACTGGAATAGTTCTGATGGTATGGCTTATGCTGCTACACCAGCTGCCGTGAACATCACCGTCACACCGGCCAATGATGCACCGGTAGTAGCTACTGTGCCGAAAACAGTAGTAGAAGACAATGTGCTTACGTTTGCTGGTACCGACTTTACCAGCAAGTTTACCGATACCGATAGTGATCCGTTAGTAAAAATCCAGATCGTTACCCTGCCTACGCATGGTACACTGAAGCTGAGTGGTACTAACATTACCGCTAGTCAGGAAATCCTGGCCGCGGACCTGGCTAATATCACTTACACGCCTGATGCTGACTTTAACGGTTCCGATAACTTTACCTGGAACGGCTCCGATGGCACTACCTACGCTGCTACATCAGCCGCTATAAACATTACTGTTACACCGGCCAATGATGCACCGGTAGTAGCTAATGTACCGAAAACAGTGGTAGAAGATAATGTGCTGTCATTCACCGGTACCGACTTCACTGGCAAGTTCACCGATACTGATAGTGATCCGTTAGTAAAAATCCAAATCATCACCCTGCCCACGCACGGTACTCTGAAGCTGAATGGTACTAACATCACCCCTGGTCAGGAAATCCTGGCAGCTGACCTGGTCAACATTACTTACACGCCAGCTGCTGACTTCAATGGTGCAGATAGTTTTAACTGGAACGGCTCTGATGGTACCGCTTACGCTGCCACCCCGGCTGCTGTAAATATCACCGTTACACCAGCGAATGATGCACCGGTAGTAGCTGATGTTCCGAAAACAGTAGTAGAAGATAATGTGCTAGCTTTCTCCGGTACCGACTTTACCAGCAAGTTTACCGATACTGATAGCGATCCGTTAGTAAAAATCCAAATTGTGACCCTGCCTACACATGGCACATTGAAGCTGAACGGTATCAATATCACTGTTGGACAAGAAATCCTGGCAGCTGATCTGGCTAATATTACTTATACGCCAGATGCTGATTTTAACGGTTCCGATAACTTTAACTGGAATGGCTCCGATGGCACGGCCTACGCTGCTACACCAGCCGCAGTAAACATCACCGTTATATCAGCCAATGACGTACCTGTTGTAGCCGATGTTCCAAAAACAGTAATAGAGGATAATGTACTGGCTTTTGCCGATACTGACTTTACCAGCAAGTTTACCGATACCGATAGCGATCCGTTAGCAAAAATCCAGATCGTAACCCTGCCTACGCATGGTGCACTGAAACTAAACGGCACCAATATTACTGCTGGTCAAGAGATTGTTGTAGTCGACCTGGTTAATATTACTTATACACCTGATGCTGATTTCAATGGCTCCGATAACTTCAATTGGAACGGCTCTGATGGTACTGCCTATGCTGCCACACCAGCCGCTGTAAACATTACTGTTACACCGGCCAATGATGCACCGGCAGTAGCCGATGTGCCGAAAACAGTAGTAGAAGATAACACACTAGCTTTCACAGGTACAGACTTTACCAGCAAGTTTACGGATATAGATAGTGATCCATTAGTGAAAATCCGGATCGTAACCTTGTCTACGCACGGTATTCTGAAGCTGAATGGCGTCAATATTACAGCCGGTCAGGAAATCCTGGCAACAGACCTGGCCAACGTCACCTACACACCAAATGCTGACTTTAACGGTTCCGATAGCTTCACCTGGAATGGCTCTGATGGTACGGCTTATGCTTCCACACCAGCCGCAGTAAATATTACGGTTACACCAGCCAATGATGTACCGGTAGTAGCAGATGTGCCAAAAACGGTAGTAGAAGATAATGTGCTCGCCTTCACCGGCTCAGACTTCACCGGCAAGTTTACTGATACCGATAGCGATCCATTAGTGAAAATTCAGATCGTAACACTGCCTTCGCATGGTACGCTGAAACTGAATGGTACCAATATTACAGCTGGTCAAGAAATTCTGTTCGCTGATCTGGCTAATATTACTTATACACCTGATGCTGATTTTAACGGTTCCGATAACTTTACCTGGAACGGTTCTGATGGTACGGCTTATGCTGCTACACCTGCCGCAGTAAATATTACGGTTACACCAGCCAATGATGCACCAGTAGTAGCAGATGTTCCGAAAACAGTAGTAGAAGATAATGTATTGGCGTTTGCCGGTACCGACTTCACCAGCAAGTTCACTGATACTGATAGTGATCCGTTAGCGAAGATTCAGATTGTGACCCTGCCTATGCATGGTACGCTGAAATTGAATGGCATTAATATTACTGCCGGCCAAGAGATTGTTGCCGCCGACTTGGCCAACATCACCTATACACCAGCTGCAGATTTTAATGGTTCCGATAACTTTACCTGGAATGGCTCTGATGGTACGGCGTATGCTGCTACATCGGCTGCTGTAAACATTACTGTTACACCGGCCAATGATGCACCGGTAGTAGCGGATGTGCCGAAAACGGTAGTAGAAGATAATGTATTGGCGTTTGCTGGTACGGACTTTAGCAGCAAGTTTACGGATACGGATAGTGACCCGTTAGTGAAAATTCAGGTTGTAACCTTGCCTACGCACGGTACGCTGAAGTTGAACGGAGTTAATATTACTGCGGGTCAGGAGATTGTTGCGGCTGATTTAGCGAATATTACTTATACGCCAGCTGCTGACTTCAATGGTGCTGATAGTTTTAACTGGAACGGCTCCGATGGCACGGCCTATGCTGTTATTCCGGCCACTGTAAATATTACAGTTACACCAGCCAATGATGCACCAGTAGTAGCAGATGTTCCGAAAACAGTAGTAGAAGACAATGTACTGACGTTTACTGGTACCGACTTTACCAGCAAGTTCACCGATACTGATAGCGATCCGTTAGCGAAAATTCAGATCGTTACCCTGCCTACGCATGGTACACTGAAGCTGAATGGTACCAATATTACCGCTGGTCAAGAAATTCTGTTCGCTGATCTGGCAAATATCACCTATACACCTGATGCTGATTTCAATGGCTCCGATAACTTCAATTGGAATGGCTCTGATGGTACGGCTTATGCTGTTACACCTGCCGCAGTAAATATTACGGTTACACCAGCGAATGATGCACCGGCAGTAGCTGATGTTCCGAAAACAGTAGTAGAAGATAATGTGTTGGTATTTGCAGGTACCGACTTCACTAGCAAGTTCACCGACACGGATAGTGATCCGTTAGTGAAAATCCAGATCGTTACCTTGCCCACGCACGGTACACTGAAACTAAACGGCACCAATATTACTGCTGGCCAAGAGATTGTTGTGGCTGATTTAGCGAATATCACTTATACACCAAATGCTGATTATAACGGCTCAGATAACTTTACCTGGAACAGCTCTGATGGTACGGCTTACGCTGCCACACCAGCCGCAGTAAACATCACCGTTACACCGGCCAATGATGCCCCGGTAGTAGCCGATGTGCCGAAAATAGTAGTAGAAGATAACACACTAGCTTTCACAGGTACGGACTTTGCGAGCAAGTTTACTGATACCGATAGCGATCCGTTAGCGAAAATCCAGATCGTTACCCTGCCTACGCATGGTACACTGAAGCTGAATGGTACCAATATTACCGCTGGTCAAGAAATTCTGTTCGCTGATCTGGCAAATATCACCTATACACCAGATGCAGATTTCAACGGCTCCGATAACTTTAATTGGAATGGCTCTGATGGTACAGCCTATGCTGCCACACCAGCCGCTGTAAATATTACGGTTACACCAGCCAATGATGTACCGGTCGTAGCAGATGTTCCGAAAACAGTGGTGGAAGATAATGTGCTCGCTTTCACCGGCTCAGACTTCACCAGCAAGTTTACTGACACCGATAGCGATCCCTTAGCGAAGATTCAGATCGTCACCCTACCCACACATGGCACACTGAAACTAAACGGTACCAATATCACCGCAGGTCAGGAAATCCTGGCAGCTGACCTGGTCAACATTACTTACACACCAGATGCTGACTTCAACGGCTCCGATAACTTTACCTGGAACGGTTCTGATGGTTCGACTTACGCTGCCACACCGGCCGCTGTAAATATTACAGTTACACCCGCCAATGATGCACCGGTAGTAGCTGATGTACCGAAAACAGTGGTGGAAGATAACACACTAGCTTTCACAGGTACCGACTTTAGCAGCAAGTTTACTGATACCGATAGCGATCCGCTAGTGAAAATTCAGGTGGTAACGCTGCCTACGCATGGTATGCTGAAGCTGAATGGCACTAATATTACAGTGGGCCAAGAAATTTTAGCAACCGATCTGGCAAATATCACCTATACACCAGATGCAGATTTCAACGGCTCCGATAACTTTAATTGGAATGGCTCTGATGGTACAGCCTATGCTGCCACACCAGCCGCTGTAAATATTACGGTTACACCTGCCAATGATGCACCGGTAGTGGCAGATGTTCCGAAAACAGTGGTGGAAGATAATGTGCTCGCCTTCACCAGCTCAGACTTCACCAGCAAGTTTACTGACACCGATAGCGATCCGTTAGCGAAGATTCAGATCGTCACCCTGCCCACGCATGGCACACTTAAACTAAACGGTACCAACATCACCGCAGGTCAGGAAATCCTGGCCGCGGACCTGGCTTATATCACTTACACGCCTGATACCAACTTTACCGGCTCCGATAGCTTTTCCTGGAATGGCTCTGATGGTACAGCCTACGCCGCCACACCGGCCGCAGTAAACATCACCGTTACACCAGCCAACGATGCACCGGTAATCACTAACATAATAAAAACCGTAATAGAGGATAACACATTACCCTTCACGGCCACCGATTTCACCAGCAAATTCACCGACACCGATAACGATCCATTAGCAAAAATCCAGATCGTCACCCTGCCCACGCATGGCACACTGAAACTAAACGGTACCAACATCAGCGCCGGCCAGGAAATCCTGGTAGCTGATCTGGCCAACATTACTTACACACCAGCCGCTAACTTCACTGGTTCCGATAGCTTCACCTGGAATGGCTCTGATGGTACCGCCTACGCCGCTACACCGGCCGCAGTAAACATCACCGTTACACCGGCCAATGATGCACCATCCGGTAGCAATGACAGCAAAACCACTAATGAAGATACCCCTGTAAGCGGCGCCATTACCGGCACCGATACAGATGGCGATCCGCTTACGTATACCAAGGGCAATAATCCCTTACATGGTACAGTAGTGGTAAATCCTGACGGTACTTATACCTACACACCGGCTGCTAACTATAATGGTCCGGATAGCTTTACCATCATCATCAGCGATGGTAAGGGCGGCAACACAACGGTAACGGTAAGCATTACCGTAACAGCGGTAAATGATGCGCCCACCAGCGCAGGCGACAGCAAAACTACCCAGGAAGGAACGCCGGTAAGCGGCGCAGTAACCGGTACCGATGTAGACGGAGATCCGCTGACGTTCACGAAAGGCAGCGATCCTGCGCATGGTACAGTAGTGGTAAATCCTGACGGCACCTACACCTACACACCGGCGCCTGGTTACACCGGTCCGGATAGCTTTACCATCATCATCAGCGATGGCAAGGGCGGCACCACTACGGTTCCGGTGAACATCACGGTAGGCATGGCTAACAACCCGGCCATTACCCTGGTAAAAACAGGCCTGGTACGTGCAGACAGTATCAGCATTACCTATACATTCACCATCACCAACACCGGCAATGTAACCTTACATAATGTAACGGTATCAGACCCCATGCTGGGATTAAATAAAACCATTACGGGCAACTTACTGCCCGGCGCAGTGATCACGGAAACAATGGTGTACATGCTTACACAGGCAGACCGTGATCATGGCAGCGTAAGCAACACCGCTTCCGTAAGCGCACAAACACCGGCTAACACAACTATTACAGATATCTCCGGTACAGGAGGTAACAACGATACGCCTACCGTAACCGAAGTGTCTAAATCGCCGTTAGCTGTGGATGATGAAATGTCCACGAAAGTGAATGCACCGGTAACTATCCCGGTACTGGATAATGATGATGCAGGGCACAGCACATTCAACACCGGCACGGTAGCGGTTATTACACAGCCGCTGCATGGCCGCGCGAATGTTAATGAGGATGGCACGATTACCTACACACCAGATCTGAGCTACAAGGGCGATGATAGCTTTACCTACCAGGTACGGGATGCAGATGGTTACATTACCAATGTGGCTACCGTGAAGCTGGGTATCTCTTTCTCAGATCTTAAAGTGCCAACGCTGTTCACGCCTAATGGCGATGGTAAGAACGATGCCTTTGAAATACGCGGCCTGAACCAGTATGCAGAGAATGAGCTGGTGATCATTAACCGCTGGGGTAATGAAGTGTTCCGCCAAAAAGGCTACCAGAACAACTGGTATGGCGAAGGACTGAATGAAGGCACCTACTATTATCTTTTGCGCTTAAAGAAAACAGATGGCTCCGGATGGGAAATACTGAAAGGATATACAACGCTGATCCGCGCATTCAAACATTAATGTTCTTATAAATGTTCGTTATGAGAAAAGGCATCATATTCACAGGTTTGCTGTTGCTGATCGGGCGGTTCGCGCTTGCCCAGCAGGATGCGCAGTACAGCCAGTATATGTTTAACGGGATCTACATCAACCCCGCCTACGCCGGTTATAAAGAGGTGCTGAATGTACACAGCTTTTACCGGGCGCAGTGGACGGGTATTGAAGGCGCGCCCCGTAGCTTTTCCGTAGCGGTGGATGCCATTGCCAATGAGGGCAATGTGGGCCTGGCCTTACAGCTTTTCAGCGATAAGCTGGGTGCGCAAAGCACACAGGGCGTATATGCTAACTATGCCTATCGCATACGGCTAAATGAAGATGGCAGCTCGCGGCTGGCCTTTGGCCTCAGCGGTGGACTGCTGCAGCTGGGTATTAACGGCTCGCTGCTTAGCACCAATGATCCTGAGCTGGATATGCCGGGCGGCACACAAAGTACGCTGGTGCCGGATGCGCGGGCTGGGGTGTTTTTTTCAAACGACCGCTTATTTGCAGGTTTTTCAGTAGATAACCTTATTGCGCCCCACATAAATAAATCGCGCTACATCTATATTCCGCAGCCCAGGCCGCACTATTATCTCACCGCAGGAATGCTGCTGCCGTTAAGTGAAAGCATCCAGCTGAAGCCTTCCTTTTTACTGAAGGATGACCGGGGTGGCCCTTCCAGCCTGGACCTGAACGCCTTTCTGCTCTTTAAGGAAAAGATCTGGCTGGGAGGCTCTTACCGTACCGGCTTAAAGCTGTATGATAAGAATTACCTGCAAAAGGTGCTGATGAAACGTAATGCGGCAGTGGCAGCCATAGAGTTTTTCCCGGTCAGCAACCTGCGTGTAGGCTACGCATATGATTTCTCAGTAGGGCCGCTGCAAAGCTATAGCAACGGTTCGCATGAGATCTCTATCGGATTTTCATTTACTAAACCGGATATGCGGATGGCCACTCCGCGGGTGTTTTAAACAGTTCAATGAAACAGCTTAAATATATAACCGGCTTATTACTGTTGCTGAATCTCACCACACAGGCACAGTATATAATAAAGGAAGCAGATCACCAGTACGCGCTTTACAATTTCAGTAAGGCAATAACACTGTATGAAAAAGCTTTTCAGAAAAAGGGCACACTGCATGCTGCGGAAAGGCTGGCCGGTATTTACCGCCAAACGAACAACTATCGCCAGGCTGAAAAATGGTATGCCGTTGCAACAAGCATAAAAGGCAGTAACCCGGAGAACCTTTTGTATTACGCAAAGGCTTTACAAAGCAATGCCCGTTATGCAGCAGCAAAAGAGCAATATCAAAAATATATAGCCACTGATACCTCCGGCAAGCTGTCGGACCGGCAAAAGCATAACTGGCTGGCCTCCTGTGATTCCGCCATCAGCTGGATGAATACCTCCAGCATTATTACGGTAGAAAATATAGAGGCGCTGAACTCCCCACAGTCCGACTGGGCAGCAGTACCCTACCAGGGCGGGGTGGTGTTCACATCCGACAGGATCATTACACAACCTTCAAAAACAGACAAGCCTTTCCTGCGCTTTGATGACGGGAACCTTCCGGATGAAGCTATCTATGGCTGGACAGGCAACCAATACCTGCACCTGTATTATAAAAAGGGGCAGGATAGCGTGACCTATTTCCCGTTCAATGCCGGTACAAAATACCATGTGGGCGCAGCTACCTTTACGGAAGATGAAAGACAGATGTTTTTTTCGCTCACCGAAATACCACGTAAAACGGGTAAGGGCAAAGGAGCGATGAAAACTATTAATGTAGAAATATACAGCAGCCAGAAAGACGGCCAGGGCCGCTGGCAGGCGCCGGTACCTTTTATGTATAATAATGTAGAGGCATACTCCGTAGGCGATCCTTTTATTACACCCACGGGCGATACATTATATTTTTCATCCAACATGCCGGGAGGTGATGGTGGTACAGATCTGTACCGCTGTTTTCGTACAGATAAAGGCTGGACCAAACCACAAAACCTGGCCTGGTTAAATACAGAAGGTAATGAACGCTGTCCTATTATTGACCGGCAGGGCCACCTGTTCTTTTCCAGCGATGGCGGTATTGGTATGGGCGGCCTGGATATTTTCCGCGGGCCCATTACCGGTGTAGGCGCTATTGTAAATATGCAGTACCCCATTAACTCACCGCAGGATGATCTTTCGTTTACGCTGGACCAGTATGGGAATATGTTATACATGTCATCCGACCGCAGTGGCGGAAAGGGGGAAGATGATATTTACCGCGTGTACCCGCATGTGAAGCCTGTAATGCCGGTGGGTACGCCGGAAGATGAGCCGCTGGTAGATACCGTGAAGAAACCGGCAGATACCACGCAGAAAATTGTACCTATCGCCAAAGAGCCGGTAGAGCCGCCTAAAAAGCCGGCGTTGCCGAAATTAGCCACCCTGCTCCAATTCTCTATAGATGGTACAGTGTACGACAGTGAAACCAAAGAGCCGCTGGAAAATGCAGAAGTAACGCTGTTCATTTCCAAAAATTCAATAGCCACCGTTCAAACAAATGATGCCGGTTACTATCGCTTTGACCTGGATACCGGTACCGTTTACATGCTGCATGGCCAAAAGGAAAATTATATGTGGGATGAGAAGACGGTGAGCACCCATGGACTGAAAAAAACAACGGTGCTGCATCAAAGCCTTTACCTGCCTATATTGCCGGTAAGACCCAGGCTGCAGGTGCTGAATGTATATTTTGATTTTGATAAAGCGGATATACGTCCTGAAGCAGCCGAAGAACTGAATGCGCTGGTGAAATTATTACACCAGCATCCACACATGAAAATTGAGCTGCGTACGCATACAGATAGCCGCGGTAATGATGCCTACAACCTGAGGCTGTCGCAGAAGCGCTCTGAATCGGTAGTGAAGTACCTTATCAGCAAGGGCATTCAAAAGAAAAGACTGGTAGCAAAAGGCTATGGCGAAACCAAATTGCTGAACCGTTGTAAGAATGGCGTGGAATGTACTGAAGAAGAGCACCAGGTGAACAGGAGAACAGAGTTTATGATCCTGAAAGATTGAAAAAAGCTCCCCCCAGGGAACTCATTTAATTTTTAGTGCGCAAAGCCGTTACGGCCGCCGCCACTGGTAAAAGTAGCCAGCATACGGGCTTTCTGACCGGCGCTGAACATATACATGCAGGCATCATCTGTATAGTCCATGAAGTTCATCGTCATTTCAACCGGCGATCCGGAGCAGGTGCTCAGGTGTGGGTAAGAGGGGCATCCGAAATTAGCATCATTGTGCTGCGGGGTATCGCTTACCAGGTCGCTGCCGCAAAGAGCATCGCCCCAGATATGATACAGGTTCAGGAAATGGCCTACTTCATGCGTAGCGGTTCTGCCAAGATTGAACGGCGATACTGCGGTACCGGTATTGCCAAAATAACGGTAACCTATCACCACACCATCTGTAGCGGAGCTGCCACCGGGAAACTGCGCATAACCCAGCACTTCCTGCCCGCCGTAGTTAATGTAATTCACCACCCAGATGTTCAATACAGAATCCGGCGTAGTAGGATTAATACCACCTAAAGAACTTTTCTTCATGTTCTCGGTACTGGCAGACCAGCTGGTTTTGGTAGAGGATTTACGTACCACACTTTTTAATGTAAAGTGAATACCCACATTAGCTTTTACTCCGGCAAACAGTGCGGGTACACTACCATACTCACTGTTGGCGGCATTGTAATCTCTTTCCAGCACATCGATCTGTGACTGGATCTGCGCCTGGGAAATATTTTCCGTTGCAGTGCGGTACAGCACATTTACCACTACCGGTATCTGCACGCTGCCGTCGGGCAGCAGGCGGCCTAAAGATCTGTCTTTAGCAATACGCTGTGTAAGGTTTTCAATAAACTGCAGGCGTTGGCCACGGGCCGGGTCTTTTGAGATCTGGTCTTTCAGTATGTCCATACTGGCACAGGCACGCGCTGTTGCTGCTGCGGGTACAGGATCTTTTTCCGGGTTGCCGGCAGGGCGTTCCTGCTTGGTACAGGCGACCAGCATAAGGGTTATACCAAATAGGATACTTAGTTGCTTTTTCATACAGATTGTGGTTTTGTTGTTTGCTCATACAGCTATCAGGTAAGAAATACCTTGGGGGGAGCCGATAGCAGGAGAGTTAAAACGGGTTCTCCGCACTAAAGTAACTAAAATACCTTTGCGCATGCCGGGGTGAACAACGGGACCTGCCCGTGTAATTATGAGGGTGTATTTGCGTGATGGCGCAGTGAGCTATTATCCGGCTGCAGCGCGGCACGGTACTCGCCAGGTGTAACCTGCTCTTGCTTTCTGAACTGCCGTATAAAATAAGGGATGTTATTAAATCCGCTCTGGTAGGCTATTTCAGCAATGCTTATGTCAGCCTCCTGCAACAGCTGTCTGGCCAGGGCAATACGTTCACGTACAATATAATCTGCAGGTGAAAGTCCCAGGTAGCTTTTAAATGCTTTAAAGAAATTGGTGCGGCTCATGCACGCTATTCGGCTAAGCTGTTCTATGCTGATCTTTTCTGTGATATGCTGTTTTATGAAATGCACCACGTGTGCAAAGTGATTGCTGTTAGGGGCATATTCGCTGGCCTGCTCCGTTTGTGAAAGATGTTGCTGCTGCGCTATCAATACCAGCAGCTCTTTCAGGGAAAGCTCCACCCGCAGCTCATTCATCGGTTTATGGTCCAGGCTTAAATGTACGATCTTATTGATAGTAGCAGTGATCTCCGGGTTATGCAGAAAAAAACAGCTGTCCATGGGTAAGGCCCAGTGGTGGCTGTTGTCCATGGTATTATATTCCTCATCCAGCTGATCCAGGTTCTTTTGAATAAAATTTTCTTCCATCATTAATGCCGTGCATTGGGTGGGAGAGGAGATGCCGGCCTCAGGGTAATCGATCAGCATGGGACGCTGCGCAGGTATGATCAGCGATTCGCCGGGCAGGTAATCAAAAGGTGCTGAACGGTCCATGCGGATCACTTTTTTACCCCGCATCATAGACATAATGGTAAGATGATTGAACTGCAATGGTACCGCCTGTGCCTGCTGGGTAGTTTCAAAAAGATTCAGCTCACAATGGGCGTAGCTGTACACGCGGCGTTGCTCTACGGCTGGCTGTATAATGGGGGTTGGTTGTGCCATAGTTCAATTTAGTGCATTTCAGGCACTCATAGCGCACATTTGTACGATAGTGTTACCGGAAATGTATTATAGTGTTATGTAAAGGAGCAGGAATGCAGGAAGTTTGAATGCAAATATTCCGCGTTTTCTTCACTTTTAAATTATCTGAGCTTATGAGTAACAACAGGGGTGTAGTATACATCAAACCAGGGGTAGTGGAAGTGCAGTCTATTGATTTTCCCAAGCTGGCGCTGGGCAACCGCAAATGCGAGCACGGTGTTATACTGCAGATCGTTTCAACCAACATCTGCGGCAGCGATCAACATATGGTAAGAGGCCGCACCACTGCGCCTGCAGGGCTGGTGCTGGGGCACGAGATCACCGGGCTGGTGCTGGAAACCGGCCGTGATGTGGAGTTCATAAAGAAAGGCGACCTGGTATCCGTACCCTTTAATATTGCCTGCGGCCGCTGCCGCAACTGCAAAGCCGGGCAAACCGGTATTTGTTTAAATGTAAATCCTGCCCGCCCGGGCGCTGCATATGGGTATGTGGATATGGGCGGATGGGTAGGCGGCCAGGCCGAATATGTAATGGTACCTTATGCTGATTTTAACCTGCTGAAATTCCCTGATAAAGACCAGGGCATGGCCAAGATCCGTGACCTTACCTTATTATCTGATATTTTTCCAACCGGCTATCACGGTGCTGTTACCGCAGGCGTAGGCCCGGGCTCCATTGTGTATGTAGCAGGCGCAGGGCCTGTAGGACTGGCTTGCGCAGCATCCTGCCATTTGTTAGGCGCAGCAGTGGTGATAGTGGGGGATATGATCCCCGAAAGGTTGCAGCAGGCTAAAAGCTTTGGCTGTGAAACAGTGGACCTGCGCAGCGATACACCTTTACCGGACCAGATCGCAGCCATCATTGGCACACCGGAAGTTGATGCAGCAATAGATTGTGTAGGTTTTGAAGCACGGGGCCACGGCAGCCACTCCCATTCAGAGCAGCCGGCCACGGTGTTAAACGCTGCTATGCAAATTACCCGCGCCGGCGGCGCCATTGGTATTCCCGGCTTATATGTAACGGAAGATCCGGGTGCTAAGGAAGATGCTGCCAAACATGGCAACCTGAGCCTGCGCCTGGGATTAGGCTGGGCCAAATCATTGTCCTTTGCTACCGGCCAGTGCCCGGTAATGAAATACCACCGGCAGTTGATGAATGCTATTTTATATGATAAGATAAAGATCGCCAAAGCCGTAAATGTAGAAGTAATAACGCTGGATGATGCGCCCCGTGGCTATAGTGATTTTGATAAGGGCGCAGCTAAAAAGTTTGTGCTGGACCCCGGTGGCCTGATCAAAAATTAAACCGTTAACAAACCGTGAACATAATAACTGCCAGGGTTGGCCGGGAAGAATGTAAAATTTCAAATCATAAATGTAAAATGTAAAAGTAAAATGCCGTGAACATAAGCCTACCAGGTTTCTAAGCATTCTATTTTTACATTTATGATTTGAAATTTTACATTTTACATTCTTTTTGACCAGTGCCGGTAGTACCCTTATTTATTTTGTAATCTAATATCGTAATCATGAACCTCACCTTAGCACAAGCCGAAGCGGCTGTAAAAGCGGCTAAAGAAAAAGCTGCTGCCTTAAACACTTTAATGAACATTGCGGTAGTAGATGCCGGCGCCAATCTCATTGCATTTGTACATATGGATGGCGCCTGGCTGGGCTCCATTGACATATCCATGCGCAAAGCCCGCACGGCCCGTTTCTTTAACATGAACACGGGCGATATTGGCCAGCTGTCACAACCCGGTGGCTCCCTGTATAACATCGAGCATTCCAATGGCGGGTTGATCACCTTTCCCGGCGGCATTCCGGTTAAAGACAGCAATGGTACGGTGATAGGCGCTATCGGCGTTTCCGGCAGCACGGTAGAGAATGATCATGCCGTTGCAGAAGCAGGCTTAAAGGCAATAAGCTGATCTGTACGGACGTTAGTTAATGCAGCAGAACAGCTTATTGTTTTGCTGCATTAATATTTTTATATGAGACCCCTTATTGCCTGTTGCTTACTATTGCTTACCCTCAATGCCGATCATGCGCCTGCCGGTAATGCTTACTACGATTTTCCGGAAACGATCATCGCACATAACCAGCACAATATAAAAGACGGTACCTTAAGCCAGCTGTTAGCCATTTGCGGTTATTACCGGGAAAGCATGCAGTATGAGGATAGCGCCGGCGCAGTAAAGCTTTCATTAGCCGGTTACAAAGTAAGCGCTGCCAAACCGGAGATCATTAAAGAAGCGGAGAAATACCGTTTTTTACTGATCAACGAAGCGCATAACAGGCCCCAGCACCGCTTGTTCACCAAATCCTTATTAAAGGAGCTGTATGCAAAAGGGTACCGCGTATTTATGGCGGAAGGGATCTGGCAGGGCAATACCCTGGCCACAAAAGGTTACCCGGTGTTAACAGACGGCCGCCTGATCAACGAACCTAATTATGCATCCCTCCTGAGATATGCGCGGAAACTGGGTTATAAGATCTATGCCTATGAGTATGAACCTGCAAAACAAACCTGGGATGATAGCATTAAGCTGGATCAATACGGCTCCATGAAATACCTCAGCTATGAGCCAAAGGATTCCATGAGTGTGATACGTAATGAAAAAGGAGAAATAACCTGGCTGCATTACACATCCGTAAGGGAGCAGCAGCAGGCTGCCAATATTGTAAAGGTAGTGAAGCAGAACCCCGGCGCCCGCTTTGTTATTCATGTAGGATACGCCCATTTGCTGGAATGCTGTTCCATGATGACCAGCCAGCTCAGAACATTACTGAACCAGGAAGAGGTGCTTACCATTAACCAGACTAATCTCAATGAACGGCGAACCATCCTGGATACCACTACTGGCAATATTATTAGCCGCCCGTTCTTTTACCTGCTGAAATATAACGATCAGCATAAATTTTACCGGAATGCGGAAAGCGGCGCAGTGGATCTGAATGTTTTTAATGCACAGCTGAAGGATTCACTGAACCGGCCGGGTTATTTATGGCTGGATGTGGAAAAGCGTTTCCCTTATTATATTCCGGCGGATCAGTTAAAAGACGGCCCTTGTATTTACAGCGCATATGATGCTGCAGAATATGCAGCAGAAGGCAGCAATACCATTGCTAAAGATGTTATTTATGTGAAGGATGTAAATGCTGCGCCACCCTTATTGTTATATAAAGGCCGTTATACCATTGTGAAGAAAACGCAGGATGGCCGTTATAGCAGCTTCACTGCAAACATTCCTTAATGTGGCCTGCTTCCTGTACGCAGGTTAAATGGTGTGGTGCCTGCAGGCAACCCTGCATTAAATAACCTTAATAAGCGGGTAAGGTGCCGGGTATGTACGTTGGTTGAGTGGTAAGAATCGCCCATAATAGTATTGGTCCGGTTGGCGCCTACAGATGCATCGCTGGTAAGGTCAGGCGCGGCCTGTGGCGATCCGGTCATGCCCTGCATGTTGGAAAGCGCCAGGTTCTCTGCATCAATAGCAGTAGAAGGAGTATGTACAAAGCCGGGAATAGCAGCCGTTATTTCTGCGCTGGTGCCTGGCAGGTTGTATTCATCCGATGCACCTATGATATGCCCGAATTCATGCGCTACCGTGCCATTGGGCACATTCAGGAACCAGCAGGTTTGTTCGGAACGGCCGGGAGTTAAATTGGGCGCACAGGTTAAGGCATTATTGGTCATTACGCGGATGGTCACTGCATCCGGATCAGGTTCTGAAAGGAATAAGGGAACGAACACTATATTATACGACAACGTTCCGTTAGTGATATAGAAATGCCTGTTCCATACACTCGTAATGGCATTCATCCACCGGTCATACACACCGGCATTAGCTCCCAGGAAATAAAAGCCGCTGCAGCCGGGTGCACCTGTAGTGGGGCAATGTGCAGTATCATTCCCGTCCACAAACCGCATGCGTACTATTACCCGCAGCTCTGTACCGGAAACGTAGCTGTTAGCGGAAATATGTCCTGTAAACTGTTGCATGGCGTAGTTACCGCCACCTACAGGCCGCTCGTAATGCGCTTCTTCATAGGTGGTGCTGTGCCGCTGGCTGATGTTGGCATCATCCCGGTGATCGATCAAACGCAACAGCTCGTTCTGCAAGGGATCGCCGCTGAATTCTACGGTCACTACCTCACGCAGCATGGTGAAATAAATATCGCGGTCATAATCAGGCGCGCTCTGTAATACTACAATGCTCAGCATATCTGCCAGCAGGCGTGCATCGTGGTTAGATACGGCCAGGGTTAAACGTAAATGCGGTTCCGGGGTATGATTATGGAACTGGAGAATGGTATACACCGTCCATAAAGTACGGCCACGGAAATGCCTGCGTATGGTGCCAAAGAATACCGTATCACGGATCAGCAGGTCGGCTTCATCCGGCGTAACGTTGCGTAAGCGGTTCAGAAAGGTAATACCATCTGCCCGTGCACCGGTTAAAGGTTCCAGCACCCGCTCGCGTACTATGCGCGTTCTTTCAAGCCTGGCCTGGTTATCTGCGCTGATAACGCTTTCAATCATCCGCATAAATTCATCATGCGGGGTAGCAGGTGTGGGTGGCGAAGGCGCTTCCTGTTTTTGAATAAAGGGTGTTAAGGGTTTGCGCTGCACTTTTTCCTCTTCCTCACAATGCGCACATTTACGTTGAATGAAAGAAGGTTCCGGCATGCGCATAACGGTATCGGCCATGTTATCTGCTTCCTTTTCCAAAGGATCATCTACTGCGCCTACATTTAGCCGGCATTGTATGGGTAGCCGTTGTAATGGCTCTAAAATACTATCAGCAGTAAGCGGCTGCGGAAGTATTGCAGGTGCTTCTGCGGCCGGCGCCTGTTGTGGCTGTGGTGTTATGGAACTGTGTGTTGCCATTGGTAAATGAGCTGTTAAAGCATTATCAGAAAACAGGCGTGCTGTTCACATTAAACATAAACTCCCGCCAGTGCCCGCGAATAAAGCTGAACTGTGGCTGCATGGCCCATAGTGAACACAGGCTGCTTTCTATTTCCGTTTGATGGCCGCTGGCAAATTCCAGCAGCGCCTGTGATATGGGATAGTATGACCAGTGCCAGCGTTCTTCTATATAACCGTTGCGTAAGAAGGCAGAGCCCATGGTAAATGATTGCAGGAAACCGTAGGTTGATGCATTGCGCTGCAGCCAGCTGTATTCATCCGTAAAGCTGCCGGTGCCTTCCCATTCTGCGGGGTTCATACCGGGATCAATAATATCAAAATCGGTACCCCAGTGGTGGCGCGAGATACCGGGTGCAGAAGAAGCCTGTAATATTTCCTGCTGTCGCTCATCTGCCGTTAAAGCCCGTGCGCCAGCAGGCATGGGCGTTGTGGTGCCGGGTGCATCTTTACCCCAGGCTACACGGTGCCTTGGATTCCGCGTATCCCAGCGTGTTTCTGCTGGTAATATCAGTGTGCCGCAAACTGTGCGCGCATGATCGGTAATGCGGTCGAAAGGTGTTCTGCGGGTAAAGTTGAACTTACTGTTCCAGATGTCCTGCTGCTGATTGAAATCTCTGCGGGGCGATTCTATTGTGGCGCCGCCGCGTGGTAACGTAATGCCGGAGCCGGGGTGTGCGGCCGCCAGCTCCAGTGCCCGCGTCATACACTCAATCTGCCTGCGCGCTTCCTGCATGGCAGCACGCGGCGGCGTACCGGTGCCAATGATCCAGCCAATGGTATCCGGTACCGGCAAGGCTGCGATCCGTGATGCCCAGACAGCCTTCTGCACATCCAGCGCTGCCTGGTCGGCAAAAGTGGTGCAGGGGCGCGGTAGCCCTTCCGGCGGAGCTTCCCTTTCCATAGGAGCAGGGGTAAGGTTTGCCTGGCCTATTACGCGTATAAATTCACGGATAACATACATTATACCATCAATCAGATCTCCGATGGTAAAATCATCGGCCGTTGTGGCAGCAGCGCCGGTGGCCGCAGCGGGTGCAGGCATCAGCAGGAACTGGTGTATACCATCCAGGTAAGGCCGGTACACCGCAGGTCCGGCTTCATAGCCTGGTACTTCAATGGTCACTACTGTTCTGCCGTAACCGGAGGCCCAGGTACCCAGTGAGGTGCCCCTGCCGGCTACCACACTGGTAGCTTCACTTTGAATAGGATATATTAAGCTGAAGGGTGAGCTGCCGGTAGAGGCGCCGCCTGCGCTGGCCGGCGGGTACATGCTGGCCGGAAGACTTGTTGTAGGCGTATTACCCGGTGAGCTGCCTGCGCCGCCGCGGCCAATAGTAGCCCTGATCATACGTTCCGTTAGCTCCATAGCCGGCAGGTTGCGGCTGTCGCAGGTAAAGGCGCGGCCTCTTTGCCCGCTGGTGGCAACAGGCGGGTAGGAGTGTATATCGTCTGCCACGCCGGTGCCGGTACCGGAAACTGTTCTGTTATGAATAGGATCCAGGAAAACACCGCCCTGCGAGGTGGTGCTGATGGCATGTATGCTAAGTATGCGCTCGGGGTCAAATTCATTCACCGCCTGTGTGATCAGCGTTGCAATGGGATTGCGGCTTACATAGCCGGTGCCAAATTCCCGGTTCAGATCATCCACACGCGTACCGCCGCTGCCGCCGGTACGGTTATAACCCGCGCTGGCAGGAATGGGATTGGCTGTTATAAATAAAGTATGAAAATCGGGGTGAAAGCTGCTGTTCAGCTCTGCCAGCGCTTCCTGCCCTAGATGCCCTGCGCTGCGTTCACCCTGGTGAATGCCTGCAATTACCAGGGCCCTGCGCTGGCCGGTGTTGGTTGTGCTGCCACGGAAGAAATAGGAATCCGGTGAAGTGGTAATAGGGTTACCGGGCGATGTGCCGCCGGGCGGCATCAGCTCACTGGGCCTGAAACGCCGCTGTATAAGCGGTTTACGGGCTATATCACTTTGCTGTAAGGTATGGGTTAGCTCATGCGCTAACAGGTGTTTGCCCTGTGTGGATTCCGGCGTATACTGCCCGCTGTTGAAATAAATATCGTTGCCCACGGTAAATGCCTGTGCATTCAGCTGCGTTGATAACCGGGCTGCGTCATTACCGTTATGAATACGTACATCCGAAAAATTGGCGCCAAAGCGGCTTTCCATGAAATGCTGTGTAGGGGCGGCCATGGCGCTTCCACCACCCTGGCTGGCCTGTATGCTGCTGCTTACCGCTTCACTAACCGGGCTGCTGCTACTTTCCGCTGCTTTTTTTTGAATGAAGGAGGTCAACGGTTTGCGCTGCGCTTTTCCCTCCTCCTCACAATGTGCACATTTACGTTGAATGAAGGATGGTTCCGGCATGCGCATAACAGTATCGGCCATATTATCTGCTTCCTGCTCCAAAGGATCATCAGGCGCACCGACGGTGAGCTTGCATTGTATGGCAAGCTGTGATAACAGGGACGGCTGTACGTCCTGTTCCGTTTGCACATCCATGGGCGAAACATCGCGTTGGGCCGCAGCACTAACCGCCGGGGTATGCGCAGTTTCAGCGGACTTATTCATGGCAATTTTTACTTTTTGGGGTATGTATAATTACCTGCTTATTCCAGTGCAATGATCTGCTGATTGCTGGTTCGTACTTTTAGCTTCGTTTTATCCTTTAATGCTTTTTTTACCTGTGCTACCCATTCGTTAAAATGTTTTTCCGACCCGGGGATCATGAACATGGCTGCATGTTCCTGGAAACCCAGGTGCGCACCATCATCTTCCAGGTTAAGGAACATGGGCGTTCCGTAAAATTCTTCCTGCTGGCTCATTTTCTTGGCTGTTTGTTTTTTAGGGCGTTGCTGGTATGAAAGTGTACAACATATCAGCGCGGCAAGTATAACACTTTTCATGATCAGGGTGTGGTAAAGGCTGTAATGATCTCTAAACTTTCGCTCACGGATAACCTGTGGTAAATATCTGTCATTAAATTCGGAAAACGGTTTATAAAATCCATTCTTACTGCCAGGGGTGCGCTGTGGATCCCTTGCACCAAAGCCGGTACATCTACCGGCGATGCGGTTAATGCATTACGTATGAAAAAGGCCAGCTCCTGTGCAGGTACGGCTGTAGCATATGTTGAGATCTCATGCAGCTTATTCCGCATATCCGCTAATGCGGCCATCCCGGCAGGTGCATTACGCCAGTCGCCTACAAAATAGCTATCGCGGTCTGCCTCATAGGTTATGTTACCTATGCCGCCGAAGCCACTGTTGCTGCTTACATAGTCCCTTACCTGTTCCAGCGTCATGGGATGGAAATCATTTACGGGCCGCATTTTCGCTGTCCATTCAGCGATGGTGACAGGATGATTGTCCAGCGAAGGATCCATTACCATTTGTACTACCGTGCCATTAGGCCGCTGTACCGATATTACCGGCGCTACGTGGTACCACCAGTTGGTAGTGGCCGGCATGCCGGGGGCCCTGGTATCATTGGAATAATTTGAACCTACCGTAAGCCCGCCGGGCTGTACGGATATTACAAACTCTTTGCGGGATGCATATCCCAGGGCTGTTAACCGCTGCTCCATAAAATAAGCGCGTGTATAACATGCATTAGCCGGATAATGGAACGTAACAGGTGCTTCCGTACCGCTTTCTGTGAAGAAAGTAAGCTGGCTAAGCTGATTGAATAATTGTATGCTTTCCTGTTCGGTTACCACGCCGATCTCAATGCCCAGGCGGTCTGTATGGCTTTGCTGGCTGATGGCGGTATGCTGTAAGCGCTGCCTTGCAGCCTGCACAAAGTTCGCCCCATTATTCTGCCAGCTGAACTGCCCGCCATTGCGCAGGTGGTTTAAGATCAGCAGGCTTATTACACGGGCTTCCTCTGCTGTTACCTGGTAGTTTTGCTGCCAGGGCTGCTGCGGGTCCATTAAGGTGCGGTATTCGTCAGAGCTTTCAATGGCTGCGGTGCCAATTGATATGCCATCACTGCCTATATAGGGTAATAGCTGCGCTAATGAGTTGCCATTCATGAGCAACATGGCCCGGGCATATTCGCTGTCCGTAAGCTCATCCCGCAGATCGTCCATCAGGCTGCGGTGGGTTTGCTGCTGGTAAGCTGCGCGGATGGCGGTCATCATTTCCGGTGTGCGGCCGGCAAGCGCTGCATACACCGCTTCTTCATTGGTGCCTAAACCTTCCATGGCATTCCGCAGCTGATCGGCAATTACCGCTGCCTGTGCCTGCGGCGTAGTGGCGCCGGGGGTAGATACGCCTGCCAGGCGGAGCAATTCTCCCTCTGTGAGCTCGTCAACAAGATCGGCTTGCAAGCTGCGCCGGGTAAGGCGCTGGTAGGCCATAGCAATGGCATCTACCTCCGCCTGCGTACGGCCGCCCAGTGCAGCGTAAATGGCATCTTCATCGGTACCCAGGCCTTCCATGGCTTCCCGCAGCTGTGCGGCTACTACTTCAGGTATAAAATGTTCGGGAGTGCGTTGTATGCAATCTGCGCATTTGCGTTGTAAAAAAGGTGTTTGGGCCATGCGCATGATCTGCGGCATGCTGGATTGGATCTGGTTACTTACGGTGGCGCCGGCCAGGGTGCTGCTTTCACTACCTTTCTTTTGAATAAAGGAAGCCAGCGGTTTGCGCTGCGCTTTTTCCTCTGTTTCGCAATGCGCACATTTACGCTGAATGAACGATGGTTCGGGCATGCGCATAACGGCATCGGCCATATTATCTGCTTCCTGTTCCAGGGGATCATCTACTGCGCCTATATTTAGCCGGCATTGGATAGGCAGCAGCAAGGGTTCCGCTATATCTTGCGCGGGCTCCATGGTGGCTGCTGCAGGTGCAGCAACCGGTATAGCCTGTGGGGCGGATAATATGGACTGATTTGCTGACATACTATGCTGTTATCATGGACAAGGATTACGGAGTGTAGGACAGGGGTCATTCTGACCCGGCGGGCATAAGCCTGTGCCGCCTGCTGCAATTTCTAAAATAACATCCCAGGGGTGTGCAATGAGCCTGCGTCTGAAACATTCAAATGCATCACCGGTATGCAGGTCAAAGTTCATGCGGGTGGTAATGCAGGGCACTGTTAACGCATCCAGCCCGTTGCGGATCTCTGCACCAGGTAAAAATGCGTTGGTGATGAGCGTTTGTATATTGGCTGGCAGGGAGGGCAGGTCGGCTGCACGCCATGCATACGCAGGATTGGTAGTGGAGCTGGTATCTTCTGCCGGGAATAATGCCGGTGCACGGAAGTTAGCAGGATCTGCCAGCTGCCTGCCCCGCGTAAAATCAGCTGAAACGCCTGCGCTGTAAGCCTGCCGTCCTTCCTGGAAGCTAAGCGTAATGGCTTCTGTAAGCATTTGCTGCGTTTGTTGCTGCGGGGTAGTGGCTGTTGCACCTGCTGCAGGGAATAAAAAGTTATCGCCTACAGTGCGCCAGTGAAAGGGCGACCCGGTGGTGGAACCGGCAGGCCCGCGGCTGCTCACCACATCCAGCCCTGCGTTATCTGCATCATGCAGCACTTTGGAAATAAGATCGCCAATAGAAAAAGAGGTGAGGGTACTGCCGCCCATAGAGCGTACTACAGGGATGATCTGTTCTGTTAACATATCTACCGTCATCACATAACCGATGTTGTCCCTTTCATTAATGTGGCTGGCCATGTAACAGCTGATCATGCGTATCATATTATCTACAAAGTCGGGGTACATGCCATTCCAGTGCCGTTGTATGTTACCGCGCTGCGTGCGCACATGCCCTGCGGAAAATGCATCTGTTAAAAAGTGCTGTGCAAAACCTTCCCGGGCCTGCCAGGTCCATCTTCTTACTACGAGCGGGTTAAGACCCTCCGAAAAAGCATCTATCATGGCCTGCGTGTGTATATCTGTGTAACGCTCCCGGTTACTGTTACCGGCTGAGCTTCCGGTGGAGAAATGGGTTTCATTACGCGCGGCCAGGCGGTTGTACCGGTCCTCTACCGCATCAATGGCCGCCTGCGATACCGTAGGCCGGGTGCGGGTAGGGTTCACCTTCCACAATACATAATCGATCTGCTCCCGGCCAAAGGTGCCCCAGCTTTCGGCCAGGGAAGCTATTTCCTCAATGCTTTCAAAATAGTCGCCGGCCATGGCTATCATCTCCCCGAAAGTTACTGTTCCATAAGAGGTCATGAGCGCACGGTCGCTCACTGCGCTATCGCCTATACGCCGGTGCTCATCTGATCCGAATTTGCGGATAGTGGCGCCCTGCTGCTGTATGGTATGTGTAAGCTCATGCGCCAGTAAATGTTGCCCGTCAGTAGTTTCCGGTGAGAATTTGCCGCTGTTGAAATAAATATCATTGCCTACGGTAAATGCCTGTGCTGAGAGCTCGCCGGATAATTGCGATGCATAATCCCCGGTATGGATCCGTACGGCGGAGAAATCCGTTTCAAAACGGCTTTCCATAAAGCTGCGCGTAGTAGAAGGCATGGTTTGCCCGCCGCCCTGTGTAGCGCTTATCTGGTTACTAACCGACTGGCTGGCAAGGATATTACCACTACCGCCTGCTTTCTTCTGAATAAAAGAAGCCAATGGTTTACGCTGCGCTTTTTCCTCTGCTTCGCAATGCGCACATTTACGCTGAATGAACGATGGTTCGGGCATGCGCATTACACGGCCTGCCATATCATCTGCTTCTTTTTCCAGGGGATCATCTGCTGCGCCAACGGTTAGCTGGCGCTGGACCGGCAGCCATTGCAATGGCTCCATACTTTGTTCAGGCTGTGCGGCTTCATTTACCATTGCAGCAACAGGTGCTGCAGCGGCAGCAGTAGCGGGGTTTGTAGTTGACCGGTGTGTTTGTGCCGACATTGCTTTTTGTTATCCGTTAATACATCATCATCATGCTTTGGGGATTACATCCCTGGTAGCAGAACCCTCTCAGGTACCAGGGTTGTGATTCACAGCCGCGGTAACATTCCATCATCCTTTCTGCCTCCCGGTCGCTGTTATAACGCCGGCTTTCCCAGAAAGCACCCCAGCCTTTATGCCAGATGCCGCCGCGGTCATGCCAGGTATGGTCCCATGCGTTGGTGGATGAATCGTAGTCATCCGGCGTACCGGCGCAGTCGGGGTAGGTGTGGTTCCTGTCTACCAGCACCCCGCTGTGATCATAAAAACATTCGTTCATGGGGTCTTGCGGCGAGGGGCGCCTGTCTTCCAGTATGCCGCGGAAACCGCAGTGGAACCAATAGCTGTCGCCATGGTAAGGTACCCAGCCGGGAGGCACAGGGTCAGGATCATTCAGGTGTGCAGGGCAGGGGGCCATACGCTGGATCATTTTACGGCCTATGCCTTCATTTTGCTGTAAGGTATGTGTAAGCTCATGCGCCAGCAAGTGCTGGCCCTGTGTTGATTCCGGCGCATACTGCCCGTTATTGAAATAAATATCGTTACCTACGGTAAATGCCTGCGCATTCAGCTGCGCTGATAAATGGGCGGCATCATTACCGGTGTGGATGCGTACACCGGAGAAGTCGGCGCCAAAACGGCCTTCCATAAAGCTGCGGGTATTACCGCTCATGGGCTGCCCGCCGCCTTTGCTGGCTTCTATCTGGCTGCTTACAGCTGCAGGGGCGGTGGTAGCGCTGCCGGTTTCTTTTTTCTGGATAAAGGAAGCGGCGGGTTTGCGCTGCGCTTTTTCTTCTGCATCGCACTGCGCGCATTTACGCTGAATAAAGTTGGGTTGCTGCATGCGCATTTGATGATTATGCATTGGGGTATGCGCTGCGGGCGTGCGCTGTTTTTGGAAATTAATGATAGTATGTTCCGGCATGAGGTTACGTTGTGTATTTAATGGATGTTATTTTATATCCGTTACTTCGTCGTCGCTTCCGCTTGAATCCAGGCCGGCGGTAGGGCCTTTGCGGGTAGCTTCAACAACAGGAGTACCGCCATTAAAGTCATCTACCTGTTTTATCCATTGTGGCAGCGTTTGATATTTGAGGCCCGAACCTAAATGACCCCAAAACTGGTCTTTACCTACATAAATAATGTTTTCCCCTTCTGTAGCAGTATTGCCGCCATTATCCATATTGCCCTGGTTGTGAATATATCCCCAGTCGCCGGGAATCCAGTCATCATTACCACCGCCATCATCATTTACAACCGGGCCTTTGCTGCCACCTACCATAGTAAGTGCGGTGGCTGCTTCACAGGCAATAGCATATTCAGCAGGGTGTACATTCAGGTCATTAATGGCTTTTGTTTTATCTACGCCAGGCTTCACATTAAAAGAGCTGCTGCCTACTACCCAGTAATCAGGATTCATTTTAAAGGCGCCTGCGCCTGCGCCAAAGGCATATTGCTTTTTAGCGGCAAAGCTTATAATGCCGGCCCTGGCGGCTATATGTTTCTGAAAATTAGCATTGGCAGCTGCGCTGGTATTGCCCTTCAGCTTAAAGATCCTGGGTGAATGAAATAAGGAAGTTACCAGCTCATTATGCACCGAACTTTTATTTACCGCTGGTGCGCTGTAAAAGTTGCCAGACTTTTTAGTGCTGTACCCCATGGTATCCAGCTGCACACCGGGGCTTACCTCTATCATTCTTTGTATGCCCCGGGCGCTGCCCTGCTGCAGGGTATGTGTAAGCTCATGCGCCAGCAAATGCTGCCCGCCGCTTGATTCCGGCGCATACTTTCCATTGTTAAAGTAAATATCATTACCTACGGTAAATGCCTGCGCCTGCAGCTGATCAGACAGTTCAGCAGCATAATTGCCGGTATGTACACGTACGCCTGAAAAATCGGCGCCAAAGCGGCTTTCCATAAAGGTTTTGGTATTATCGCCCAGGGGGCTGCCACCGCCTTTTGTAGCTTGTATGCCGCTGCTTACTTCCGCGCTGGCGCTGCCGCCGCTGCCGGCTTCCTTTTTTTGTACAAAGGGGGTGATGGGTTTGCGTTGCACCTCTTTTTCCTGCTCACAATCCGCACACTTACGCTGAATAAAACCGGGCTCCTGCATGCGCAGCACATTGTCCTGCGCAGGTGCATGTGCGGCAGGCGCTTGTTGCTGTTGTTGTGCGTTGATAGTAGTATGTTCCGGCATGTATATAGATCGCAATTTTATAACAGTTCATAAACCAGCTGCCGCGTGCCCAGCGCCTTTTTCAGCTCATCAAACCTTTTGCTGAAGGGCAGGCTGCCTTGCAGGTTGCCACCTCCCTGCATGTTGCGCTGTTTACCTTTTAAGATCACCTTACGAACACGAGGATCTGTTTTTATTACCTGCAATATTTTATCAAACCCTGCATCATTATCGCCTGCTTTTTCTCCGTTGATAAAGTAGGTAACCTGTTCCGGTTGAGCAGTATGAAACTCCCAGCTTATAATAACAGAATCTGTATGCATAGTTTGAATGATCATTTGCGTAATTATTATTCCAGTCCTGCAGTGGGAGAGGTGCGCTGGGTATCAATGGAGGCGCCTCCATGCCAGCTTTTCACCTGGTCAAACCACTGTTTTAATGTTTTGTATTCAAGGCCCGGGCCAAAGTGCCCCCAGAACTGGTCTTTGCCTACATAAATAATATTTTCGCCTTCCAGGCCTACCTGCCCGCCCGGGGGAAATTTGGTGTTGGTAATGTAACCCCAGTCGCCGGGGATCCAGTCTGTAGTGTCTGCGCTGCTACCGTCTGTAAGCGGACTTTTGCTGCCGCCTTCCATGGTGAGCATGGTGGCTGCCAGGCAGGCAATGGAATATTCTGTGGGGTTCACATTCAGGTCATCTATAGCCGTTTGCCGGTCTACGCCGGGTTTTACGGTCACATCGTTATTCCAGTATGCGGGGTTCATTCTGAAAGCGGCGCCTGCGCCAAAAGTATATTTCTTTTTAGCGGCAAAGCTTACAATGCCTAAGCGGGATCTTATCTGCTGCTGTAAGCTGTTGTTGGCCGCCGCGCTGGTGCTGCCCTTTAGCTTAAAGTTCCTGGGAGAATGCAGTAGCCCGGAAAAGATCTCATTATGCACGGAGCTTTTGGTAACTGCCGGCGCGGTATAGGTATCACCGGTATGGGTAACGGTAAATCCCATGGTATCCAGGTTTACACCGGGATCCACGGATATTGTTCTTTGTATGCCCTGGCTGCTGCCCTGCTGTAAGGTATGTGTAAGCTCATGCGCCAGCAAATGCTGCCCGCCGCTTGATTCCGGTGCATACTTGCCGCTGTTGAAGTAAATATCATTACCTACGGTAAATGCCTGCGCCTGCAGCTGATCAGACAGTTCAGCGGCATAACTGCCGGTATGTACACGTACGCCCGAAAAATCTGCACCAAAGCGGCTTTCCATAAAGGTTTTGGTATTATCGCCCAGGGGGCTGCCACCGCCTTTTGTGGCCTGTATGCCGCTGCTTACTTCCGCGCTGGCGCTACCGCCGCTGCCGGCTTCCTTTTTTTGTACAAAGGAGGTAACGGGCTTTCGCTGTACCGCATCCTCTTGCTCACACTCCGCACATTTGCGCTGAATGGTAGCGGCTGGTGCAGGCATGCGCATCACGGTATCTGCCATCGCCTCTGCTTCCGTTTCCAGCGGGTCATGTACTGCGCCAATAGTAAGCGGTGCTGCTGCAGGTGTTGCCGCTGCTTTGCCTTCAGTAGGAACGGTTTTGCTGGTGTACATAACTACCTGTTTAAATGGTTTTGCCTTCTTTCTTAAACTCCTTGCGGATGCCCTGTAAAAGGTCATCTACCAGTATGTGACTGTCGTTGCGGTTCAATGCCATCAGGGAGGCATATTGCACCACGTTCATAATAGAACCACCAGACAGCTCATATTGTTGTGCAATACGTTCCAGCTCATCCGGCCTGGGAGGCTGGCATTGTTTGCTGAACGCATTACTCCAGAGCCGCATCCTTTCTCTGGACCGCGGCGCCTGGAAGTGGATGATGGCCTGCAGGCGGCGGGTAAAGGCTTCATCTACGTTATTACGCATGTTGGATGCCAGTATTACCAGCCCGCGGTAATCTTCCAGCCTTTGTAACAGGTAGGCTATTTCCTGGTTTGCATACTTATCGTGCGAATCGGAGATGCTGGTACGTTTACCGAACAGCGCATCTGCCTCATCAAAGAATAAGATCCAGTTCTTGTTCTCTGCTTTCTTAAAAACTTTTTCCAGGTTCTTTTCGGTTTCACCAATGTATTTGGAAACAACCATAGAAAGATCCACCCGGTAAACTTCCAGGTTATAGAGCTTGCCAAGCAGGGCAGCGGTTAAGGTTTTGCCGGTACCGGGAGGGCCATGGAACAGCGCTTTGTAGCCGGGCTTCAGCTTTTTGCTCATGCCCCAGTTTTCATATAAGGTAGCGCCATGCTGTACCCATATGCGCAGCTCATCCAGCTGCTGCGCGGTATAATCATCTACCACCAGGTCGGTCCAGTTCAGGGAAGTGCTTAAGCGCCTGGCCGGGAACTCCATGCTGAAGTTGGGTTTGCGGAACTGGCCTGTGGTAAAAAAATCAACATACTCTTCTGAAATGCTTACCGGGCTGCTGTAAAAGGGTTCATTGCCCGGCGCAGGATCAATGGTAATGATCTGGTGGCCGGAGAAAATATGCTCCGGCTCAAAAAGCTTATACAGGCGGAAGCGGTGCGCTAGGTCATTGCCGGCCAGCAGGAACAGCGCGGTTTCGATAGTGGGTAAAAAGCCGCTATGCCGCGTGCCTTTAATGCCGCCAAACTCCGTATGTCCCCGGCCGGATGCTTTGTTGATGCTAAAGAAAATATCCAGCAGGTGCGGCTGCACATGCGGGATAAGCGTGAGCATTAACAGCAGCCGTTCATCCCTGCTCAGGTGATAATAGTTCACAAACTCCGCGTATACAGAGCGGTCGTTGCTGAGGTCCGGCGCCGTGGTGTCAGCAGGGTTATCCTCTGCTGTTTCTTTATTGAAATACTCGCTTAAACGGGCATTCACCACCCCGGCAAACCAGGTGATCTCTGCGGAGAGGCTGGCTGCATTTTGATCTAACCGGTTTACGGTAGTTACCGGTCCTTCCATCACGGTTGCGCCGTTGGTCATAAAAAAAGCTATTAGCTGTTAGTAATTAGCTGTTAGCTGTTAGTGGTTAGCGCTAATAGATGTGATAATGCAATCACTAATAGCTAACCGCTAACAGCTAATAGCTTTGTTCACCATTCTACAAAGATCAGGTAACCGTTCCAGGGCAGGCTGATGGTGGAGAATCCCCAGGGAATGCTGTCCAGCAGCACATCCAGGGTTTTTTGTTCCACCTGCAAACGCCAGTTCTTTTCCTGGCGGCCCAGGATCCCGTCCCTTTTCAGGAAGGTTTCCCGCAGCCCGTTCACAGAAGTGTTCTTAAGCATTTTCCAATGCCCGATAATAGATTCCAGCAACAGGGTAGATTCTGCGATCTCTTTTTCTGTAAGCTCCATATCCAGCGGCACCGGCTCATCCAGCGGCAGGCCGCAGCAAATTTTTTCCATTACCAGGCTGTATTCCGGCGCCTGCTGCTGCCCGGTGCACAAATATTTTAACAGGTGCACTGCGCGGTAACAGGCGCTTTTACTTTTCCATTCCTTACCATCCCATAATTCCAGGGTGGTAAAGAACGGACGAAGGAATGCCGCGAGCAGGATTACCCCGGCATGGCGAACAGTGTATTGTTCCTCTTCAGCATGTGTGTTATAATCCGTTTGAAAAAGCGATTCAGATAACAACGCCTCCTTTTTAACTGCCGTGGTAGTAGCGGCGGGTAATTGCAGGCCTTTTTCTATAGCAACTGTTACCAGTAACGGTTCCACTACACTGCTTTCCTGTTCAGGTGTAATAATGAACAGGTTGGGCAGGTGATTAGCGAACACCTGCCATACAACATTTTTATCTGCCGTGGCCTGTAACAGCAGGGGCGCGCTTTCCAGCACCAGGTTTACAACCTTTTCCGCTGAAGTAGCTGCCAGCACCGGTACTGCCCGGGCGCTAATGGTTTGCTGCCATTCCTGTAATAAGCTTTGTGCATTTACCAGCGCAGGGAACAGGGTAATGATCTGCGTTTTTATTTCATTACTGAACTGTAATGTTAAGCGTTGCCACAAGTGCGGGTGTGCGCGTTGCGTCTGCAAAAAATCCAGCACGGCTGCGGGCTGCTCCTGTAACAGCTGCGCTGTAACTTCCTGCAGGTTCAGCTCTGTTTCATCAACCCACCAGGGCAGGCTGCCTTTTAACAGAAAGTGCTGCCACATTTCCGCATAGGAGAGCTGCCTGGCCTGCTGCCGCTGCACCAGCGATATGCCGGCCAGCTTTTGCTGAAAGGCCTGCTCAAATTTTGCCAGGAACACCTCACTGAAGCGGGTGTTGAAACCCTGCGGGCTAAACTTGCCTAAGTCTATTTCCAGCTTATCAATGCGCAGCCATTCCTTATCATCTACATATTTGGAGCATACCCGGTCCACCACTTCCATGATCTGTTCCTGGTAAGTGAGGGAGAAGTTATAGCGCAGGTTCAGCGCCAGCTCTTCATCCGGGCAGTTAACTTCAAATTGCAGTTTATTGATCAGGTGCGACATATTATTTATGTGTGCCACACCTCAAAGGTGTGGCCACTTTACTTCGTTTAACCTTTTACATCTGTTTTTTTCAGCCTTACATCATCCGCCAACCCTTTGCTGCAATCATCTTTGCACACACCACAGGGTTGCAAGGTATTCAGCACATCCACCAAAGGATTTACCTTTTCATAGCTGGGCAGCTCTGTTTGCGCCATTTCCTGCAGCCAGTCATAGTACACTTTTTCAAAGCGCTGCATTTCATTAATGCCTACCCATACCACGCGGGTATATACATGTGCAGGTGATTCCGTTTGCACTGTTTTTTCCACCAGGTTGCGGAAAGTAGCATCGCGGAAGCGTTTGGGCCAGCAGGGGAATAATACCGTGGTGCGGAAGGAGTAAGGATCCTCGTTATTATCGCAGGGGTCTGCGGCGCAGTACAGGTCCAGCTGAAAGCTGAAGTAAATGATCAGCTGCGCTATTTCTTTTTCAATATCGTCCGCTACATCCGGCGCGCCGGGTTGTTTGGATTTTTGATTAAAGATAAAGCTGCTTTGCGCCAGCACTATGTCCTTATCGCCATGGATAATAAAGCTGTATTTCAGCTTCGCGGGGTCTTCTTCTCCATTGGATACAATGGTATAGTTCACCCTTTCTGATCCATACTCCTGCAGGTCCTTTACGCGTTTTGCCAGGTTCTCGTACCGGCGGAACTTTAAAGGCACGGGTGCAGTACCATCTGCAAATGCTTCCTGGAACAGGAACGACTGATCGCCTATGCTGGGGTTCACATTTTTGCGGATGTATTCCAGCACCCAGGGCAGGTTATCAAAACATTTTTCAGCAGGTATGCGGTACAATCTTCTACGGTAAGGCGGCACCTCTGTGTTTTGCCCCAGGCCAATGCCCAGGTCACAGGTGTCCAGGCAAATATCCAGCATGCCGGGTAGTATGGGGTTGCCCACTTCATCCAAGGCGCCATCAAAGCGGGGGCGTAGCAGCAGGTGCTCTACCAGGTGCATGCCTTCGTCATTATTCAGCGTGTCCATTACATGCTGCAGGCGTTTAAAAGCTTTATCACGGTCTTCGCTCTTATCAAATTTTTCACCGGTGGCAATGGCAAGGGCTATCTCAGGGTCGGTACCATCCCACAGCTCATACCAGAAAGTGCCTATTTGCCCGGCGGATTTGCGGCTGCGCTGGCGCAGCTCATCATGGAAATGGAAGTTGTGACGGTCGTCTGCAAACTCCAGCAGCTCGCTGATGAGGGATTCCGTACAGCAGCCGTCTGCTACTTCAATACTGGTAAGCAGCACGGTTTCTTTATTATCCGGGTCCACCAGCTTGATCACGTTCAGGTTCTGGCCTTTTTTATTCTTTTTCCAGACCTGTGTTTTGGTTTTTTCGTCGGTTTCCATTACCGGCTCTACTACAATGTAATCCGGCGCCAGCGTTCTGCGTTTGGCATTGCGGAAGCCTAACAGGCGGCTTACCCTTCTCTCTGTTCCGGAAACATTGGAAGTATCCCAGATATCGTTTTGTGCGTAGTTATAACCTTTGCCACGGTTGGTGCTGATCTGGTAGTATTCGCCATCCTTCAGGATGCGGATCTTATCCTGGATCATGCGTTCCTTTACTTTATAGGGCGTAAGCCAGGTGCTGATGTTCTCATACTCGCTCAGGTCTTCACTGAAGCGGGCCAGCATATGATCCAGGAAATGATTGCGGCGGTCCTGGAAAATTTTAGGTGTTTCCACCAGGCTTTGGATCACGTGGGTAAATTCTTTCAGCACCTGCTCCCAGGGATTGGGTGCGCCATGATCTACCACCAGGTCTTTAAGATCCTCTATTTCCGTGAGGGCACGGGTAAAATAGGTGTACTTAACAGTATCGTCAAAAGTAAACAGGTCGCGGAGGTGATTCAGCTGCACCAGGTAATCTGCCAGGATTTGCTCAAAGAACATCAAATAACCTTTCAGCTGCAGTGCTTGCGTGCGGCGCTTTTCATCAACATCATTTGGCAGTCCTGCGCGGTCGCTTACGCCGTAGCACATGGGCAGGGAGTAGGTTACGGGGTAATAATCTTCCAGCTCCATGTTCTCGCCTAAAGGTATGGGCAGGTCTATGGTATGGCCTTCCAGTTTGTACTTGCGTTCCAGCACTTTCAGGTCGTTGAACAGCTTCAGCATTCTTTCCGGCCGGCGGTCAGCAGAGCGCCCGGTGTAATAGGTAAGCAGCTCCCTTTCCTTACAGAAAATGATCTGCGACATAGTGGGCTGTATGCGGGCTACCTTGCGCTGCTCACGCAGGAAGTTAAGCCATTGGTAAAAGAAGTTCTTATCAGGATCTGCATCACCGGTATTGCTGCCACTGGAAAGGTGCAGATAGGTAATGGCTTTAATGCCTTTTATGTCGGCTATTTCGTTGATAATGTCCGACAGGCGGATGTCGCGGAAAAAATCGGTTGCTTCCAGCTCCACATCATCAATAAACCCGTGCTTAAGGGCAGGGCCTTCAAATATTTCATCTATCAGGTAACCTCTTTCCTGCATTTGCGGGATGGTATGAAAGGGTACGGATGGGGTGAAGTATTTGTAAATGATGAAGAACATTTGCGCCAGCACCTGGTCAGGATCAGCATATTCCTCTAGTGCTACAGATGCCATAATGCCGAAGTCCTCATACTCCACGCCGTTGATGCTCAGGAAATCTTCGCATAAATTGCGGTGGCGGCTAAGGCGGTCCAGCACCAGCTGGCGTACTTCTTCCCGCTGGTCGGCCTGCAGCACATCTTCTTCATACTCCACCATCACATTGTACAGCCCTTCAAACTCAATGATCTTAGAGGGAAGCGTGGTGTTGTCAGGGGAAAGATATGCCTGCAGCGTATTGAGCGCCGTTGTTTTTTTGTCGATATGTTTGATCTGTTCCTGCAGCTGTTCCCGTTCTGCAATAAGCGCGGCCCTTTTGGTGGGGTCAATATCCGGCATATCTATCTGCGTGGTCAGGTCGGCGATCTTTGTTTCAGCAGCTGTTCTTGCGGCGGCTAACTTTTGCAGCAGGGCATTAATGTCCTGTATCTTGGTATTGCGGTAAGCGTTCACCTGGTCGGTAGTAAGTGATTCCAGTCCCAGCTTGCCGTAGCATATTTTTTCCTCCGCATCATCGCAGCTGCAGCCGGCTTCCTCCCGGATCTCGGCATCGTTATAATCTATCCACACCGGGACTTCATAATCTTTGCTGGTTTCTATCCAGGCATTGCGCACGCCTTTAATATCGATCACCAGCTTACGGTAATCGTTAATGGTAAGCGCATTGTTATGCAGTATTTGCCGGGCGGTGTAAAAGATCTGTTTCCAGGTATCGTTGTTCAGCTGCTCCGGCGCCAGCAGGTCTTTGATATCAAAATCCGTGCGGTAAGAGAGGTCCGTAATGGCGTAGCAAACTGCTTCCAGTATGGAGATGCCGGGGTCTGAATTATTATAATCCGTCCAGATGTCGCTGCCCAGTTTAGAAATGTATTGTATGCCTTTGTCGCGTAACGCTGGATAATCTTCTGCGGGCAGCAGCGGATTGGATTTTATTAAATTAACTGGCTCTTGCATGTCAGCTTAGTTTATGGGAATAGATCATTTGGGGTTCTTCTTGTCTGTTTTCTTTTTGGTGCCGGTTAGCTTCAGTGGCGCTGCGGGCGCTTTTTCAGGTGCTGGTTTGTCAGTAGCTGCTGTTTTGGCCGGAGGAATAGTATCCTTTGCCGCAGGGTTTACTGTTGGACCGGCCGGTGCGGTTTTATCTGTTACGGGCGTATCCACTGCCGGCTTGCCGGCTGCCAGCTTCTCAGCAGCTGCTTTATCAGCAGTAGCTTTTTCTGCAGCGGCTTTCTCCGTAGCCAGTTTCTCGGCGGCTGTTTTTTCAGCAGCAACTTTACCGGCTGCTAGCTTCTCTGCAGCTGCTTTATCAGCAATTGCTTTTTCTGCTGCCAACTTATCAGCGGTGATCTTATCTGCCGCTGCTTTATCTGTGGCGGCTTTTTCCGCAGCCAATTTATCGGCAGCAATTTTCTCAGCAGCCGCCTTCTCCGCAGCTGTTTTATCAGCCGTTGTTACATTACCCGGCGCGGTACTTACCGGTGGTTTGGTATCTGTTGCAGGTTTAGGCGGTACCGGGTCTGTGGCCTGCGGCGTGCGCGGAACATTGGCTACAGGGCCGGGTACCGGCGTTCTGGTGGCCACTCTTTGCTCGCAGCGCGATGGTTTAACCGGCTCCTCATAAGGTATAATAATATGTTTGGGTACTGATACTAATATGGAGCGGGGGGTAGAGGGCTGCGCTACTACCACGCCAATAAAGTTCAACTGGTCCTGCAGCAGGCGTTCTACATCATCACAGCCGGTTAGCTGGTTCAATACTTCCGGCATGTCATTATCTCCCTGGTCATCATCACGCTCATTATCTGTTTCCGGCGGACAACATTCATCCTTACATACAAACAGCAGGAAATCGGTAATGAAATCTACATACGGTCTTTCTTCAATGAAATTTACAATGGAAGATGCATAGATCTTTTGCCCGAACTTCACATCTGCATTTTCATCAAAGGCCCAGGGTGTCAGGAACTCCACCAGCTCCTCATTCAGCTTTTTCAGGAAAAAGCCTTTATCGGTACCGGATACAAATTTTACACGGAAAAAGGTAAGCACCTGCTCATACAGCGGGTTACGCGCCCGGATCTGTACAAAGGGTGAGCTCCGTTTTTTCAGGTAGGCTTCAATTTCCAGCAGGGTACGGCGGCTGGTTTTAGGCTGCAGCGGGTTAATAGCATTCCGGTTCTTCAGGTTGGCTATTGCCACCAGCAGTACATGCCCCGGTGCTATTTGCGGGCCACAGCAGGTAGTTTCCCCATTACCATCTGAATTTACTTCCGTATGTTCCCTGCACAGGCAATTGGGATCGGTATGCGGAATGCATTTCACTTTGTAAATGCTGGGAAAACGGTCCAGCACCAGGTGCTCATAATCCCAGGCGTTAATGGCGCGTGCCTTATGGCGCAGGCGCTCGCTTACACGGGTATAAAATTCCTTGCCTATCTCGGCATGCTTCCCATCAAAGGACGCAAAGGGCTGTGATACTTTGCTTACTTCCGCCACCTTTACAGACAGCTTGCTGATGCTGCCAGCGGGCAGCGCATTATCAAAGTGCGAAGGGGCGTTGCCGTTATTATCAAATACTACTTCCACAGCCTGTGCCACTACATCCACCAGCATGGGGAAACGGTCGGCATGTGCAGTTACGCTGGCGCAAAACCAGTGCAGGCCGCCGGTAATAATGGTGTTGTTATTGGTAGCATCTTCCGGTACATCTATTTTAATAATGCCGGTGGTCTGAAAATCGAAGGTGCCGTCAAACACAATGGCTTCACCTCTCAGCGGGCGCCATTCATTGTTGCTCAGGTATGACCAGTGCACCGGCGGCGGGTCATTTTCTTCATCCTTAGCCGTACCTTCTGCAAACTGGAACAGGAGGGACAGCGTTTGCAGGGGCTGTACTTTTTCCAGCCCGATGAATAACATGCCTTCTTCCTGTATGTCGCCGGAGTATTGATTCAACTGTGTGCCGGTATCAATACCGCTGGCGCTCAACAATAATTGCGCTAAGTACCGGTCGCTGGCGCTGCGGGCAAGGGCTTTGGATTTGGTTTTAGTGATGGCTGCACCTGTACCGGCTGGTTGCGGTTCAGCATCCAGTGTGGGTTTGGTGGCTAAGCCTGCAGAGGTATCCACCGTACCGTTACTATCCGTTTGCTGGTCGTACTGGCTGTAAAGGCTTGTCCAGGTGAACTGCGGCAGTAATGACCCTTTTGCATCTACCAGCAGATCAGCTGCTTTACGGCCGAAACGGGAAGGCAGCTGCTTAATGGGGATCACCACATCATTGAGCTGGGTGAAAGATTTTACTTTACTATTATCGTTTGCAGTCAGGTCTATTTCCACTGCGCCAAAGGGATATACGTGGAAGAACTGGTCAGTACCGGCTTCCAGCGCTGCCAGCTCTGAGTAATAGCTCAGGGAAACTTCTTTGATCTTAAAGAAAGCGGCGTAGGCAGCTGATCGCTGGAAGAAATTATCGTTGGTAGGATCAATGGAAAAAGTATTTTCTACCTGTAAAAATCCTTTAGGTGTTTTCCCATTCTCAAACAGGGCAGGGTATACCAGGGGCGCCCGCACCGTGGTAATGGGAGTGGAGGGCTGGCTGCCCTGCAGGTCACCGCCTACATTCAGGATATTATACGTGAGCTCATCTTCACTAAATTGCGGACCAATAAAACTTTCCCCTGATAAGTACAGCCACTGTTTGCTCTGCAGCAGGCTTACTTTATATCGCACCGTGCTTTCATTAATCACCAAACCGTTACTGTCATTCACATGGCGGATGTTCAGCGAAAGCTTTTCCAGCGGTTTATTAAACACCTCGTTGCTGCCAACATAAAAGGTGCTGCCGGTTTTGGGATAAGCGGTGAAGGGGTCAAATGGTTTGCCGGGTGTAAGCAGGCCATCATCATTTTGCAGCGTCAGCACTTTTAACCCGTCAAAATTGGCAAAGGTATCTTTTACAAAAGCAGCGGCTTTAACACCACCCGCAGCTGCAGCCGGTGCAGGGGGGGCTGCTGCAATACCAATAACCGGAATGTGGTTAATGGAACCCACGCGTACATTAATAGACAGATCAGTGTAGGAAAGATGTTTAAAGCGGTCGGCTGTTATGCCTATATCCGGCCCCACCATGAGCTGCATTACCGGGTAAGCTGTATTATAGGTACGGCCTGCATGCAGCTTGGCATCAAAAGGTATCACCCCTTTTTCTGCTATGGGCAGAAAAATGTAAATGCGGTCTGGTTCGCTTGACCCGCTATAGATGCAGGAGCCTAATTCATCTTCGTTATTAAACATATCATCGGAGTACAGCTTGGAGAATTGTGCTGCCGTGATAGTCTGATCTATTTTTAACCAGCCTTCTTCGCCGGTAAGCCATATCTCCGCCTGGCCTGCATCAAACAGCTCTTTAATGCCGTTGCTCTGCAGGGTTATCAGCCGGTTACCGCCCTGCAGCAGCAGCTGCGGCGATGCAATGGCAAAACCAATAGCGGTTTCATTGCGGGTGTTTATTTCATCATTAATAATATCCAGCGCTTCGCAGATGTTGGCGGCTCTGCCGGGATGATTGCTGCCTTTGCCAAAGGTGCTCCACTTGGGATAGGGATCTGTGAACGGGGTGCCGTATCCATCCAGTGAATTAGCTACCGGGCGTGCATACAGGGTGGCAATGTTCTTGCTTTCTTCATCAACTTCCAGCGGCAGCTTTTCAATGAACAGCGTTTTCAGTTCTTTCACTTTGGCCTGGTTCACTACCAGTGCGCCATCTGTTTTATATACCTGGTCTTTGCCCCAGGCATCCTTACCGGCATCCAGGGAAGTGCCCGGCTCAAGATCGTAGTCAGCCACATCTTTGGCCAGCTCAAACACTACAAAGGCCCGGTCGGGGATGGCAGGTTTTTCTGTGAGCTGTAATACCTCACGGTAATAGAAGTCCAGCACACGGCCGGTGAGGGTGTTCATCTGGTCCTGCGCTAAACGGAACAGCTGCAGGAATGCAATGAACAACGCCATGTGCGGCTGGTGGGCCGGGTATTGCTCCATGGCATATTGCAGGTAGCTTTCAGAGCGCTCTACCAGCTGGCTCATTACACCGTAAAAGCCCAGGAAAATGGAATCTACGAACAGGGCGGCAAAACGGATCTTATCTTCCGGCGTAGCGCCTTCATAAATGCTGATGTCTGCATCTACAGGATCATTCACTTTCCATACATCATCGTTTTCAATGGGAGTAAAGTCCAGCGTAAAAGCATTCTTGGCATCTACCAGCTTAAACCCTTCTTCATAGGCTATCATCTTCTTCACCTGCTCCTGCAGGTTGGATTGAATGGCCAGGTTCAGATCCACATACAGCGGGTTTTGCGGAATGGCCAGCGAATACCAGCGGTCCAGCCTTGCCAGCATGCCCAGTATGGGATCAAACAAATTGGCGAAGGTTTGGCCGGTAGGCTTCAGATCCAGCTTAGCGCGGTTCTCCTCATAATCCTTTTTGATCTGCGCCAGGTCTATGGTGCCAATGGAGGCGGCAATCACCGCCATATCGCGCCGGAAAAATTCGCGCCAGCTCACTTGTGCAGGCGGCGTATCATCTTCAACCTGGCTTCCGGGAATATCATAGAACCGGATCTGTGCGGCATATCTTTTTGCAAATACCAGCAGGTCTTCAAAACTGCGGCCATCCACCGGCGCATAACCGGGGTCCAGCGCTTTCAGGTAGCGGCCCAATTGGCCCGACCCGTCGCGGTTAATAGTGGTATGACAATGACAATTACTCATCGGAACGTCATAATTAATTTATTGATGAATAGCGTAGCCAAACAGCGTTTGGCCCTGCGTTATACAGGTTTTACCGTTTCAATGTTCGTAGCCTCGTTGATGTAGAAGGGGAATACGTAATTGTAACGGGTATTGGTAGTGATAATACTGTATTCAATGTTGATCTCCAGCCGCCCTTCTGCCTGGAAAGCAGTAGAGGTAAGGTTTTCCACAATGATCCTGGGCTCATGGTAAATGAGCGCTTCCCGTACTATTTTTTCTATCATGGCAATGGTGGGTACGTTCAGCGGATCAAATACGTGGGGCTGCAGGTTGCAGCCAAAGGTGGGCAGCATTACCCGCTCACCGGTAATGGTGGAGAGGATGATCTGTATGCTGCTGTGCACATCTGCTTCTTCCTTCAGCATTTCAGGGCCGTTCCATTCTCTGCGGAAGGTGGGCGGAAAGCTCCAGCCCGTTCCTAAAAAAGATCTGTCTGTATTTTCCATGATGTTGTGGTTAGTAGTTGTTATAAAAAAGATCAGCCGCCTATGATCACTGTGGGGAAACCGGCGGCTATTTGCCCGCCATGCGAGGTCATATCGCCCTGGCGTGCGGCTTGTTGTCCGCCAATCAGCACCGTGCCGGATCCCGCGGTAATGCTATCCGGTGGGCCGGCGCATACACACTGCCCGCCTACTACTGCGGCCGGCTGTCCGCCAATGAGCACGGTAGGCACACCGGCCGGCATAATGGGGCCGCCTGTATGCGGACTGCCGTTGGGGTTGGTCATGGGGCAGGTGTGGTTGTCGGTTACTCTTGCGGCTGCGGGCATTTTAATTATTCATTTTCATTATTAATTAATAAGCACTTTGGCCCCTCTGATTGTCACGTCCTTTACCGCATTAATAGTGATGCCGGAGGAATCCATCTTAATGCTGTTCTGGTTATCATCCTTCAGCTCAATGGCGCTGGCATCATTGTTAATGATCAGCGATTTTTCGCCGCTGGCAGTGGGCACCAGTAAGGTCATGCGTTTGTTGGTATCGTCGAATATGAGCTTAATACCCTCCTGGGTTACAAAGCCATATTGCAAAGCCCCATCCTGTTCCGGCAGCGCTGATTTTTTGCTGTCTTTGCTGTGCAGGTAACCTACAATTATGGGTTCGCGGGGGTCATCGTTCAGGAAGCCCAACACCACTTCATCCGTTAGCTGCGGGCGAAAGTATACGCCGCGGTTAGCGCCGGCATCCAGCGTGGCTACCCTTGCCCAAATGCCTTCATTGCTGCTGGTAATGGAAGGGATATGTACTTTTACGCGGTACTGGCCGCCGCCTTCCGTATCATCCAGGTCTAACACGGTGCCTATCTGCAAACCATTTACACCGGGTAATAAACCGGCGGCAGGTTTGTCCATCACATCCTCTTTTTTGTAGAACCATTCCTCGCGCCAGCCAAACTGTATATCGGTTTGCCAGTTGCCTTCAAAGTGATGCAGGACACCGGTTACAAACACATTGCCGTTAAAGCGGTCGCCTACGCCGGCCAGGGTGATCATGGTGCCGGGTTTTACTGCTGCATTGCCTTCTACCCGTACACGGCCTATGGCTTTGGAAAGATGGCTGCGCATGGCATAGGCATCTGACCAGTCCTGTAATTGCTGTTGGGTAAGATGTCCGGTGTGCGTAAGCTTTACTTCTGCACCTAATACAGCGCCTATTTCTGTGGAGGCTATGTTGCCATTCTCCGTGAAAGTGGCGCTGCCTGCGCTGGATGTTTCCGGCTGCTGTGTGGTATAATCCCATGACTGGCTGGTTACGCTTTGCAGCTGGCGGCGTGCATCCATCTCGCCCTCAAATTCCCAGAGGTTATCGCCATAAGTGGCAGTAAGCACCGGGGTGCCGGTAGTAGAAGGTTTTTTTACGATGATCTTTCCATCATCCGTAAGCACCAGCATGCCGTTGGCTTCCGCGCGGGTTACTATAAAGTCCCAGTCAGATGCGTCAAACTGCACCAGCTGTTTGGGCGGCGGGGTGCTGGTAGGGTCTACAACCGCGTTAGGATCAACAGGCCGGGCCAGCGTGCTTATTACCTCGCTATCTGGTTTATTAGTATAATAAGCGTGCTTACGGGCGGCAGCCAGCTTAATGGCTTTGTCTTTTGCTTCTATCAGTAACAAAGAGCCCTGCTGGCTTACCTTGATGGCATGTTTTATAATAATGCCTTCAAACACCGTGTCTGCCTCGCCTTCATAACCTAGCTGCACGCGGATCTCGCTGCCCGGTTTAAATTTATCGTCGTTGCTGAGCGGAAAGTTGCGGTCGCTGGCAGAGCCGTCTGCAAACACCAAACGGGCATAGGCAATTTTGTTAAAAGATTTACTAACAGTGATCTGTGCCAGCTGGATCTCGTTGCTTAGCACGGTGCCGTTAATAAACACTTTTTTAGTAATTACATGCCGCGGGGTTTGCGTGCCGGGCGGTAAACTGTCTAATACGCCCATATGCTTACTTAGTTTGAGTTTTACTGGAACCGTTGTTGCTGTCTATTGGCGGGAACTTTAGCCTGGTGCCTGCCTGCAGCTTCCGGAAATTCTTCAGCTTATTAACTTTTGCTACCTGCAGGTAATAAAGCTGGTTATTATAGATCTCGTTCGTGAGCAATGGCAGCAGCTCTCCCTCATTTACGGTTTTGTAATGCGTAAGGTCGGGGGATGACAGCATGCCCAGTATATCGCTCAGTGTGGGAACGGTGTGCTCTGTAAAGGAAGCGCTGATCTTTGCGCGGATGGGCAGGCCGGTAAAGTCAAACAGGCTGTAGGTAACGTTGGAGCTGTTTAACGCACAGGTGCAAATAAAGAGGCCATACTGCACCAGCAGGAAAGCCGGTTTGTGCAGGGCGCCTCTCACACCTGTAGTGGCGGCGCGGAACAGCGCTACCTGCGCAGTGACCGGTATCTTTACACCATTGGTGTTTACGCCGGTACCGTCAATAGTAAATTCCAGGGTAAAGGTGCGGGGTTTGGTGCCTTTATATTTCAGGTTGGCTCCCTGTGCGCCGGGAGGGCAGTTGGCCAGCCAGTCAATATCCTCATGAATGGTAAAATTCTCAGGATTGAACATGGCAATAAAGGGGATACCAATTGGAAAACCCGTATCATTTATTGGAATGATCTTGAGATTAAAGGGCAGCTTTGCCAGGCTTTGATCGTCCATTATCTTTCTTTTTTCTCCCGAAGGATTTCCAGAATTTTTTCAGCCAGTTCGTTCTCGCTGTTTCCGGCAGCAGCAGGCGGGCATTCCGGTGGATTGGTGTTTCCCGTGCTGCGGGTGTCCGGCCGCGGATCTACTACCGCTTTAATGATAACTTCATTGATTTGTACGGCCATTTTGTATGCTTAACGCTGAAGGCTTAATGCTGAACGCTGTGGGCTTTTTGCTAAAGGCGTTCTTGCATATGCTTTCAACTATTAAAAAATGCGGTGAGGCTTTTGATTGATGTTACTGCCTGCGGTAAAATGCTTTCAGCTTGCTTCACGCTCTACGCAATAAGCATTCGGCGTTAAGCATTGAGCGTTCGGCATTCTTAACCTTTAAAAACAGTATTCTCAACAGGCAGCCGCTCAAAATATTGGTACGCCAGCTCTATTGTTTCCACCAGGATGGCATTCTCCGTAGCCTTCAGATCTGCAGTGCTCCACTTCACCGGGTAAGCCTGTACTACTTTCCATACGGCTACCTGTGCATCGGCTTCGTCCAGTAAGGTTATTATCAGGTCCGCCGGTTTAAAGTCATAGATCACTACAGTGAAGTAGGTCTTGAGCGCATCCTTCAACCAATCCAGCAGCGCAGTGTTGGTAAGCAGTCCGCGTTTCAGGATCAGGTTGGGATACTTGGCCCTTTTGGGCAGCTTGTAGGTAAAGCGGTTCTCACCGCCTTCCCGCAGCTCCTCTGTTTCTACTTCAAAAGAAAGGCCGCTGACCTCCTGGAAGCGTTGTTCCGTATCGCTATCCGCTCCGCTGACGCCCATAAATTCAACGCGGAAATGAAACCCCGTTGGTGGATAATAAGCCGACATTGCTTAGGCAGTTTTAAATGTAAGGCCTTCGTGCACCAGGTCAACTGACTCTATGGCAATGTCGTTACCGGATGCTTTTAAGCCCGGGCCTTCACATTTCACCGGCCATGCCTGGGCTACACTCCATATAAATACGGGCTGGCCTTCGTCATTCAGCAGGGTAATTACCAGGTCGCGGCGCTCTACGTTAGGCTGGCCGCTGTTATTAAGCCAGTTGTACAGATCAATATTGGAGGTTACCATCCCTTTTTTCAGGGTAATGTTGCCCGCCTTTTTCAATCCCGGCCTTTTCAGTGGCAGGGTAGTGCCCGACATTAAACCGTCGCGGTACTCAATTGCCTGCACTTCCTGTGATAAGCCGCTTACTTCAGAGAAACCTATATTATCTCCACCCCAGGATACGCTGAAATGGAAAACTGTTAATGGATACGCCATTGTATAAAGAATTTAATTTTTAGTAATTGTTGAATAAAGTGCTGTGAACCGTTTTATCAGGAGGCTTGCATGATCTGCACAAACTGCAGGATTATAAATTCACTCGGTCTTGCAACAGCCATCTTAATTTCCACGATCATGCGGCCTTCCAGTATATCCACGGAGTTCATGGTTTTACCTAAGCCTACATTTACCTGGAATGCCTGCTCCGGTTTTGCGCCGGCCAGTGCACCATCCCTCCATTTCAGGAACAGATAGTTTTCTATCATGGCCTGTACCTTGGTCCAGGTGCTGGCAGTATTAGGTTCAAATACTACCCAGTTGGTGGATTTCTTGATGGATTCTTCCACTACGCTGAAGAAGCGGCGTACGTTAATGTACTTCCAGTCATTGCTATTGCCATCCAGGGTTCTGCCACCCATTACCACGGTGCCAAAACCAGGCATGTTTAAAATAGCATTCACGGATTTGCCGCTGGTGGTGTTAATGTTCAGGGAATCCTGCTCACCGCGTGATACATTCACCAGTGGTTTTATCACATCTACCAAACCTACGTTGGCAGGGGCTTTCCATACACCGCGGTCGCGGTCTGTTCTGGCGTATACGCCTGCAATAGCAGCAGATGGCGGCAGTGCAATGGTATACTTACTGTACTCTGCCTGGATAGCATTATACAGGGTAGAGGCAGTTGCCTTCAGAGCAGAAAGCAGGCCTTCTTTATTATCTGCACCGGTAGCATCCACACCGTTTATCTTATGATCATTCAGCTGCAGGTTGTCAAAATCAAATGCGTAGGTGTAAGCTGTACGCACCCAGGGATAGTATACCGCTGCAAAACGGGTAGTATCACCTACCGGGATGGTGCCAATGGTAACATCTACATCTGCCTGTACGGATGATGGTGTTTTTGGAACTGTAGTAGCTTTGGTATCCAGCACGGCAAAACGGTCTTTCAGGGTGGAGGCCTGGTCGATCATTTTTGAATTAATGCTCTGGAACTCCCCGTCAGACAGGAACACGGCTTCCGGCACTACCAGTATGGTAGGTACATCTTCCAGGGCCACCAGGTCAAGGCCTGCTTCCAGGTCTGTCTTGTTAGGTGCAACGCTGTAATCGCCTACAGATACAATGTAACATTTACCACCGCCGTTGGCGAAGAACAGCTTTACGGCATGGTAAAGAATGTGTTTGCGCAGGCTACCTGCATTGGGGGTAACAGTTACCTTGTAACCGGTGGTCACAGTGCCGGTGCGTAGTTCATTCACAGCTATCGTAATATTCGCGCCATCTTCCTTTTCAGGGCCGCCAAAATAAGTTACATATTCGCCCCAGCTGCTAATGGGGGTAGGTACTTTCAGCAGGTCGCCGGTTCCCAGCGAATCAGCTTTTTGCGTGTAACCAACAAATGCGGGGACTGCAGATTCTACTTCTGCAATGGATGGTGGAAAGGAGGCTATTTCTTCTACATAAACACCAGGGGAACGGTAAGTTGCCATTTTTTTAAAAGTTAAAGTGTTAGAAAAATGTCAGAGTAAATGAATGGGGCGTTAGCGGTATCAATGGCACCGGTAGCAGGGTAGGGCAGGTTTGCCCTTACCACTGCTTCTTTAGCCGGATCGCCAATATATTTTTTAAGCGTAAGGCTTAAGGTATCATGGGTAGCGCTGGAGGCGGAGTAATAATTTTCCTGCAGGGCCAGCGCGTTGTCCGATACCATCTCAATAGCAGTATCGGTAGTGGTGGTCCGGTGGAAATGGATATTGGTATCATTGCTTACAATGTTTAGCTGGTTCAGGAAAGCCGCTTTGTCGGCAGGGCTCATGCCGGCCATTTCCAGGAACAAAGGGCTGTTAGGCTGCAGGCTAAGGGTATAGCGCCAGATGGTGGGGCGGTTCACCAGGCGGATCTTATACTGCGGGCGATCCGGCGTTAAGGAACGGTCGGCCTCAATAATGCGGTAGTTTGCATCCAGTAAAGCGGACAGGGAGATCTCCACCACGCCGAACAGCGGGCCGGTGCTGATGTTGCCGGGATAATAAAATTCATCTTCCTGCACATGGTTGATCCATAGCTGGCAAACCCCGGAAGGTAAAGGCGTAAGATCAAACATTACATCAGATGCGCCGCTTTGCGTAACAATATTCTTTTCACCCAGGTTAGCGCCGCTCAGTAAATGTTTAATGATGGCAGTACCAGGTGCTACAGGCACTGCGCTATGAAAGGTATAAGCCGCATTGCTGGTTTTAATAGTGTCCGGTTCTGCTGCGCCGGTAGCGGCTTTGCTCAGGTGCAGATTGTTGCGCGTGGCAGCAACATCCACTACGCCGTTGCTGAAATAATAGATGTGATCTGCGGCGGTTTGTACCGGCAGCTCATCGAAGTTTAGCAGCTCGGGGTTTTTAAGCAATGCCAGGAAGCTTAGCTTATTACCCTTTTTAGCGGCAAAGCGCAGCAGGTCATTACCACCGGGCGTTTGTCCGGATATATTGGCCAGTATAATAAAGCCGCCGGTAGTAGGGGTGGGTTTAAACAGCAGGTCCATGCTGCTCATGACCGCACGGCTTTCCGGTGTAGGCACAAACGTTATATCCGTAACAGGATCTGCTTTGTATTGCTTACAAACTTTATTGGTGTAAAACAATTGTTCTACGGATAAAGTAAACAGTTCGGTGTATTTAACCTGCATGCCATTCATACACAACAAGCGTTAGTTTTCTTTAAAATTGAGTTCTTTGATGCCGGGTGTTTTATCCTTGCCTTTGGTATCAAATACAGTAAGCATATTCATTTTATACACCAGGCTGGGAAAGTATTTGCCGCCCAGCATGGCCCATAAATTATTCTGCTGTTCAAAGGAAAGATTGTAGAGCTTAAAGGTGAGCCGCTCAATCAGCTGCCAGGGCTTATTTACAGGATCTGTAACGCTGGCATTCAATGCGGGGTAACGTTGCTGATCAAATACGGGGTTAGCCTGAAAAAAGCTGGCTACATCTGAAAGGTCGCGCAGCGCCGTTTCATAGTGGCCGTTGTGGGCAATGAACAATACCAGCAGATCCAGCTCCACCGGGGGATTCAGGCGCATGAACTGTTTATCGTCCGTGGGTACATAATAGGGGCGTTTGCCTTCGCGGCGCTCTTCCTCTACGCCGGCCATCATAATTGTTACGTGCGAGGTGTCGGTAACATTTAATTCACCGGTGGGCTTTATGAGCGGCTTCAGCTCCACAATGTTGCCGGCGCTGTAGTTTGCAGGGTCCTGCTCACGTTCCACGATATAAGCTTCCAGCTCTTTTTTAATAAATTCCAGTGAGGTGCGAATCATCTATCAATTGGGATTAATATCAAGTGATACCAATAAATTAATTGGATAAAAGAATGGGATTGATCTGTGGTGCACACGATATCACATACGTCCCTTTGGGTAGGACATAGCAATAACAACAACAAACATCATATAGCTTTAGCTACACAATTTTGGGGAATAAACCAGTAAAACCTAGCTGATAATAAATACCTGACGAGTGATTTGGAGTAAACAATCTGTTTTGAAGTAAACAATCTGATTTTTGGAGGTCAACCATTACAGCGCCAATGTCAGCAGCACAGTGGCAATATTACGACAATTTTTTAATTCTCCAATTTTTGATGAAAAATTTTTCCGGCGGAGAAAAGTAGAATGAAAGTTGCACGCAATGAAAGTGAATACGTACAATATATAGTTTTGTTTTACTACTAAATTTATTTTACTCTGTATCACGGGTGTAGTTGCCTACACCCGTGATACCTGCTGCCCTGGCGGTTCCTGTGCGATACCACAACAGCCGTCATTGCATGGCGCAGTGTAAAGCTACCCCACATCATACCACTTCTCTGAAAACAACAATACCGTTATGGCCGCCAAAACCAAAAGTATTACTCATCGCTACTTTTACTTTCTTCTCTATTGCCTGCCCGGTAATAATTTGCACACCTGCAGGTATAGTTGGGTCTAATGTTGTAGTGTTTATAGTAGGCGGTACTACGCCGTGTTTTATACTCAGGATGCAGGCAATAGCTTCTATTGCGCCGGCTGCGCCTAGCAAATGCCCGGTCATGGATTTGGTAGCGCTGATGTGTAAATGGGAAGGATCGCTGCCAAATAGTTTTGTAATAGCAGCTATCTCACTCAGGTCGCCAACAGGGGTAGAGGTGGCGTGCGCATTCAGGTAATCTACCTGCGCAGCATTCAATCCTGCATCACTTAACGCCAGCTGCATCGCGCGTAAAGCGCCTAAGCCTTCCGGATGTGTAGCTGTCATGTGATAGGCATCTGCCGTCATGGAAGCGCCCACTACCTCTGCATAAATATGTGCGCCTCTTGCTTTGGCATGTTCATATTCTTCCAGCACTAATGCACCTGCGCCTTCACCCATCACAAAACCATCACGCTCCACATCAAAAGGCCGTGAAGCGGTAGCCGGATCATCGTTGCGGGTAGACATGGCCTTCATTGCACAAAAGCCACCCACAGATGCTTCTGTTACAGGCGCCTCAGCACCGCCGGTAATAATCACCTTGGCTTTTCCCAAACGGATGTAGTTCAGCGCATCCATTATAGCGGTGTTGGAAGTAGAGCAGGCAGAAACTGTAGTGTAGTTAATGCCCATTAAGCCGTACTTAATAGAGATCATACCGGCGGCCATGTTGGCAATCAGCTTGGGTACAAAGTAAGGGCTGAAGCGTGGATTAAAACCGCCTTGCGTATATTCTTTAACCTGCTCTTCAAAAGTTTGCATGCCACCCTGCCCGGAGCCAAAGATCACGCCGGTATCAAAGGGGTCCATGCCGCTGAAGTCCAGGCCGGAATCTTTAATAGCTTCATCTGCCGCTACCATGGCATATTGTGTAAAGGGATCGCTTTTGCGGATGTCTCCTTTATCCAGCAATTCCTGCGCATTAAAATTTTTTAATTCCCCGGCAAATTGTGTGCGGAAGCGGCTGGGATCAAACCTGGTGATCGTGGCCGCACCGCTTTTGCCGGTGGTGAGTTGTTCCCAGAACGTAGCTGTATTGTTGCCGATAGGCGTTAAAGCCCCTAATCCGGTAATAACTGCTCTTTTCATCTGAAGTGTTTTGATGGTTTATGATCTGTACAGGCTATTGCCTGTATAATTGTAATGTGTTGTTATATCAGGTCTTTAGCCAGCTGTTTGCTCATGCGCTGAAAAGTGTTGCCGCCAAGTACCCGTGAAAGTAATAGCGATGATAGCAGGTTGGAAAGCACCATCAGGGCACGGTCATATGCGTCGCCTTCAAAGTGTAAGCGCTGCTGTGCCCTGCCTTTTTCCAGGCATTGCGTCATCCATTGTAATATGCCAGTGCACATTTCCTGTACCTTGGCCTGCATAGGCGCGGGCAGCGTATCGTAATCCGGTGTTAAGGAACCTACCAGGCAAATGGTACCCAGCTTACTGCGCTGCTGAAATATATCTATGAGCTTTTTAAGCTGCTGGTCCTCCGGCATTTTTTCCCATTTGCGTATGTGCAGGGCAAGGTTTTGCAGCTCCCGCTCAATTACGCTGATCCCGAGGTCGCCCTTGGTAGGGAAGTGGTAATGAACGGCAGCGTTCTTAATGGCCAGCGGCGCCGAAATATCGGCATAGCTAAAGGCATTAAAACCTTTGGTGCGGATCAGGTGATCGGCCAGGTCAATGATCTTTTCTTTAGTGGTGTCAGCCATAAAGTAGCATTCAGGCCGCAAATATACTGACTAATTAGTAAGTAAGCAAATGCCAGTGCTTTTACCCCGGTTTCATGGCTCCCGCCTATATATAAGAAAATGATAAAATAATGCGTATCTTATCCCGTAAAATTCCACTGTACAACAGGAACGGTTAAACGTTATCAATCAACCCACACATGAACAAAAAATTATTTACCGGCTGCCTGGTAGCCGCTTTAGGCGGACTGTTATTCGGGGCAGATACCGCGGTGATCTCCGGTGCAGAGCAGGCGATTAAAGAGGTGTTTCAATTAGATGGTTTCTGGCACGGCTTTACCAATTCCATAGCTTTGATCGGCACCATTGTTGGCGCTATTGGCTGCGGTATTCCATTGGATAAATACGGCCGTAAAAAAGTATTGATCCTGGTAGGCATCTTTTATATTGTATCTGCATTAGGCTGTGGCCTCTCACACTCCTGGCCGGCTTTCCTGATCTATCGTTTTATTGGCGGCTTGGGTATTGGCGCCTCCTCCGTAGCAGGGCCTATGTATATTTCAGAAATAGCGCCACCCAAGCTGCGTGGCAGGCTGGTAGCATTGTTCCAGTTCAACATTGTGCTGGGTATCTTGCTGGCTTACTTTTCCAATTACTTCATTAACAAGTGGGTAGCTACCGATGCATGGCGCTGGATGTTAGGCGTGCAGGCCATTCCGTCTATATTGTTCCTCGTATTGTTATACCTGATACCGGAAAGCCCGCGCTGGCTTATGAAACGCCAGCGTACCGCGGAGGCGCGTGAAGTATTGCTTTCATTAGGTAATACGGATGCAGATGTAATTGTAACAGATATCGCGGATTCTTTAAAAGCAGAAAGCAGCGGGCATACAGAGAAATTATTCACACGCAAATTCTCTTTCCCGGTAATGTGCGCTATTTTGTTAGCTACGTTCAACCAGTTTTCCGGTATCAATGCCATCATGTATTATGCCCCCCGTATTTTTTCTATGACGGGCCTGGCCCGTGATACCGCCCTGTTGCAAGCCGTGCTCATAGGTGTTACCAACATGGTGTTCACCATCATTGCCATGTTTGTGATCGATAAATTTGGCAGAAAAACATTGCTGATCGCCGGCTCCATAGGTATGATCCTGTTCCTGGGCTTAACTGCCCGCGCCTTTTACCTGCATGATTTTGGCGGCTACCTGGTGCTCGTTTACCTGGTAGGCTTTATTGCCAGCTTTGCATTTTCACAGGGCGCTGTAATATGGGTGTTCCTGGCAGAGATCTTTCCGAACTCCGTGCGTGCCAAAGGACAGGCATTAGGGAGCTTTACGCACTGGTTCTGGGCCGCGGTAATGACCTGGTTATTTCCTATTGTAGCCGAGCTGCCTTTTGGCGGTACCCTGGCATTCAGCTTCTTTTGCGTAGCCATGGTATTACATCTGTTATTTGCTGTAAAAATGCTGCCGGAAACAAGAGGCAAGTCTCTGGAAGAGCTGGAAAAAATAGTATTGCGGTAAATCTGCGTAGCTGCATATTCGCATATCTGCACATTTAACCTGACCTGCTGGTAAATACGCTGGCAGGTCAGGTTTTTTTGCCAATGATTATATAACCTTTCCCCGTAATTATGTAACAATTATACAAGTCAAACGCCGGACCTTTGTATACACTTATGCCAGCTTATACACTACATATCAAAGGAATGGTTTGCCCGCGCTGTATCTCTACAGTACAACAGGAGCTCACTGCATCAGGACTGCAGGTATCACATGTTGAGCTGGGCAGCGCCATCATACAATCCGCCACACCACCCGACCTGGATGCCATTGCCGCACAGCTGCAGTCGCTGGGTTTCAGCCTGTTGGAAGATAAGAACCAACAGTTAGTTAAACAGGTAAAAGATGCCGTTGCGGAGGTATATTCCGGAGAGTTTGATTTTCCGCCGCAGTTTCGTTTTTCAAAATGGGTAGCAGAAAAACTAGCACGGTCTTATGATATATTAAGCGCTGTTTTTTCATCAGCAGAAGACAGCACGCTGGAAAAATATATACTGGCCTACCGGGTTGAGAAAGTTAAGGAGCTATTAATATATACCCCCGCCACGCTGGCTGATATTGCTTTTCGTTTAGGCTTTAGCAGTGAGGCACATTTATCCCGCCAGTTCAAAGCATTAACCGGCCTTACCCCATCTTATTTCATAAAGATCCGTAAAGAGAGAGGCAAAGTCTAATTATCCTTTGCGGAAGGTTTAAAAAATCTACGGTCTAATTCCAATGGCTCATAATTCACTACGTTCACTAAGTCATAATAACGGGGAAAAAGCGGGTCCAGCAGGTAGTTAAACTCACCTGGCAACACGGCAGAACGTACTTTAAAACCCAGGTATTTCTTCTCTTTAAATAATTGGTCCCCGATCTTGCGCAGGGCCAGGGTTTCCGGCAGCCGCCAGTCTTCAACTAATCTATCATCGGAAAGGGTGTAGATGGGGGCATTATCTGCAATCTCAATTTCCATGGTGTATAAACGGGGTGGCAATTCCGACTGGTCATAATGAACCAGGTTTTCCAGCAGGGCCAGCGACCGGCTTGCACTGGTATATAGCATAAAGGTGCCGGTTGAGTTCCAGCGGCCTCCGGCCAGGTAAGCGCCTTTACCAGAAAGGTCCTGAGCCCTTTCTGCGGTTTTTACAATGCGGTAAACAATCATGACAATATAACTTCACTCATGAGAATATGGTTAATGAGAGCGAGAGATGATGACTTTAATCAGGAGAAAATGCCTTCTTCAATACGGGTTAAAATATTGTTGACCAGCTTAATACCTGTAGGAGTACCCAGCAGTTCAAGCGGCTTTTTATCGCCTAAGGCGAGGTTGTCTTTAGAGAGCCAGCGGTTCAGTTTGTTTTGATCTTCAAACACCTTCATACCGTGGGCTAATGTGCTTGCAATTTCAATTGCCTGTGAAGAGACTACTTTATCCATGGGGTCTTCTGGTTTTTTACGTTCTAGTGTTTTGGTGGACAGATCTACCAGATCCGCCATTTCCCTTATTGTAATATTCATAAACCTGGCAATGTTTATAAGGCAAACCTTAGGCAAACCCAGGAAGCTAAGCTCTACATAATCCATGTCATTTTTAGGGATCAGCGCTTCATCTGCCTCAAAATTTCCGCCCAGTATGTACCACGTAACTCTATCCTGATCATCCCACATACCACTGGTATCTCCTCCTTTATTGGCTATGGGGCTGTTCTTGGCTTTTGAGTAAATATGCAGGCGTCCCTGGCCGGATAAATTTAGTTCAATAGGCGCTGCCGGCGGGTTCGTTTTGCCTGCTTTTGAAGTAATATCCCCTTCTTTACCTGCTTTTGAGATATCACTCTTTGCTTTAGATGTATCACCCTCCGCCTTCATAAACGTACATTTTACCCAAATATATCCCTTTTTTGTCGTTTTTTCAACTACCTCCCCTAAAATCTTAAAATTTTCCCCCCTTATAGTGTAAGAAGCCTGCCCATAGGCGGCGGTAACTTTGCATTAAATAAAAGAAGCTAAGATGACAACCGTAACAACAGGCAGGCCAAAAGAAAGCAGCGCAGAGGCTAACATCGCGCTCAAAAAAGATACCTTCCCGGTACTGGAAATGACCTGTGCGGCCTGCGCTGTCAGCGTAGAGTCTATGCTGAAAACAGCTGCCGGTGTGCAGGATGCCGGCGTAAATTTTGCCAACCAAAGCGCCTGGGTGGTGTATGATCCTAACATAGCTACCCCGCAATCCTTACAAAATACTGTTCGTTCTATAGGTTACGACCTGGTAATTGATACCGCTAACCAGCAGGAAATAAAAGAAAACGCCCGGCAGCAATACTATCAAAAACTGAAAATAAGAACTATATGGTCATCGCTGCTGGCGCTGCCCGTAGTGGTTATCGGTATGTTTTTCATGAACATGCCTTATGCCAACTGGATCATGCTGGTACTGGCTACGCCGGTAGTATTTTACTTTGGCCGTAGTTTCTTTATCAATGCCTGGAAACAGGCCCGCTTCCGCAAAGCTAATATGGATACGCTGGTAGCGCTCAGCACCGGTATTGCCTGGGTATTCAGCGTATTTAATACCGTATACCCCGCTTTCTGGCACCAGCGCGGCTTGCATGCGCATGTATATTTTGAGGCCGCCGCAGTGGTAATTGCATTCATTTCATTAGGCAAGCTGCTCGAAGAAAAAGCAAAGTCCAACACTTCTTCCGCCATTAAAAAGCTGATGGGCTTACAGCCTCAAACGGTAACCGTAGTACATCCGGGCGGCCATATGCAGCAAATGCCTGTTGCCCAGGTAAAAGTGCAGGATGTACTACTGGTAAAACCCGGTGAAAAAATTCCGGTGGATGGTGTAGTGATCAGCGGCGGATCTTATATAGATGAAAGTATGATCAGCGGAGAGCCGCTGCCCGTAAGCAAAGCAGCCGGCGATCATATCTTTGCGGGCACTATTAACCAACAGGGCAGCTTCCAGTTCCGTGCAGAAAAAGTAGGAGGGGATACCGTCTTGGCCCGCATTATAAAAATGGTGCAGGAAGCACAGGGCAGCAAAGCCCCGGTTCAAAAGCTGGTTGATAAAATAGCCGGTATTTTTGTACCCGTAGTAATAGGCATTGCTATCCTTGCTTTTTCGGTATGGATGATAGCTGGCGGTACACATGCTTTTACGCACGGCCTGCTGGCCGCAGTAACCGTGCTGGTAATTGCCTGCCCCTGTGCACTGGGCCTGGCCACGCCAACTGCCATTATGGTAGGGGTGGGTAAAGGTGCCAGCCATAACATGCTTATCCGCGATGCGGAGAGCCTGGAGCTGGCCCACCGGGTAAATGCCATCATACTGGATAAAACCGGCACCATTACTGAAGGCCGGCCCACGCTTACAGATACTTATTTCATAAACGATACTGCAGTCTGGAAACAGGTGTTGCTGGCCATGGAGCTGCAATCAGAACACCCGCTGGCAACCGCTATTGTAAACGGTTTGCAGCAGCAGGGCATACAGCCGCTAAGCATAAAGAACATTACCAGCATTACAGGTAAAGGCATAGCCGCTGTACATGAAGGCGTCACCTATCGTATAGGCAGCCTCCCTTTTATGAAGGATAATAACATTCAAATGAATGCAGCACTGGCAGCCAAAGCGCAGGCCTGGCAGGCAGCTGCTAAAACTGTTATTGCTTTTGCCGCTAACGGGGAAGTAGTAGCTGTACTGGCCATTGCAGATAAAATAAAGGCTACTTCCAAAGAAGCTGTTACCGCTTTACAGCAACAGGGTATAGTGGTGTACATGCTTACCGGCGACCAGGAACAAACCGCTGCCGCCGTAGCTAAGCAGGTAAATGTACAGCATTATAAAGCCGGCGTAATGCCCGCAGAAAAAGCAGCCTTTGTAAAAGAGCTGCAGCAGCAGGGTAAAATAGTGGCTATGGTGGGCGATGGTATTAACGACAGCCATGCGCTGGCCCAGGCAGATGTTAGCATTGCCATGGGCAAAGGATCAGACATTGCTATGGATGTAGCGAAGATCACCCTCATTACTTCCGATCTGAACACGCTGCCAAAAGTATTGCGCCTGTCGCGCAAAACGGTGCGCACCATCCGGCAAAACCTTTTCTGGGCCTTTATTTACAATATCATCGGTATTCCGCTGGCAGCAGGTGTTTTATATCCTTTCAACGGATTTTTATTAGACCCTATGATCGCCGGCGCTGCCATGGCATTGAGTTCCGTGTCAGTGGTCAGCAATAGCCTGCGTTTAAAATTGTCAACATTATAAAAGCATAATAGCATGGAAACGTTAAAATTCAAAACAAACATTAAATGCGCCGGTTGTATAGCAACCGTAATGCCTTTCCTGGATACAGTAGCCGGCAAGGATAGCTGGAGCGTGGATACACTAAATCCCGATAAAACGCTGGTGATCAATACCGATAAGACCATTACCGGGGCCGATGTGATCCAGGCCTTACAGCAGGCTGGCTATAAGGCAGAAAATATTTAAGCAGCTAAAAAGAATGTAAAAGTGCAATGTAGTCCCTTATTCGCTGCATTCCACTTTTACATTTAAGATTTTACATTTGAAATTTTACATTCTTTTCTGCCACCCGCTGTAAGTATTAAAAAATAGTATCTTTGTTCTCATATGAAGCGATTCATTGCTGTTATATTAGCCATCATTTACATGAGCACCGCCATGGGCGCAACTGTGCAGTTACATTACTGCATGGGCAAGCTGGTGTCATGGGAGCTGGGTAGCAGCATAAAGGATCACTGCAAGGGCTGCGGCATGAAGCTGCCCGCCAAAAATACCAGCAAAAAGAAATGCTGTCAGGATGAGTACAAGGAAATAAAGCTGAAAAAAGACCATCACAACCCTGCAGCTGCAGGCGTTATGGTTTCCATAGCTTTAGAAGCTACCCCGGTAACAATGTATACTTTACAGGTTATGCCTGTAGCTTCTCTGGCAGTTAGCTTTCCCGTAGCGCAGGCGCCGCCAAACCTTGGCAATACACCTGTTTTCCTGCGCAACTGTAATTTCCGTATCTGATATAACCCCTACTGCCGTTATACTCCATAACGCAATTCTCCCTTTTTAACTTTTTCCTTTTACTTTTTACTTATTGTTATGGTACATAAGATCATTGCATGGTCGTTACGTAACCGTTTTATAGTGCTTGTGATGGCAGCGGCATTATTTGCCTGGGGATTTTTTGCCGTCAAAAAAAATCCCATAGATGCCATTCCCGACCTTTCAGAAAACCAGGTGATCGTATTTACAGAATGGATGGGGCGCGGCCCGCAGCTGGTGGAGGACCAGGTTACCTACCCCCTGGTAACCAGCCTGCAGGGCATTTCCAAAGTGAAATATGTACGCGGCTCCTCCATGTTTGGCATGAGCTTCATCTTCGTGATCTTTGAAGATGATACGGATATTTACTGGGCACGGGAACGTGTACTCGAAAAGTTAAGCACCATTACCCGGCAATTACCGCAGGGCGTTGCGCCCACACTGGGGCCGGATGGTACGGGCGTAGGCCATATCCTCTGGTACACGCTGGATGCGCCGGATGTGGACCTGGGCGAGCAGCGCGCTATCCAGGACTGGTACGTGAAATTTGCCCTGCAAAATGTACCCGGCGTTAGTGAAATAGCCTCCTTTGGCGGCGCACAGCAGCAATACCAGGTAACGGTAGATCCTAATAAGCTGCTTTATTATAAGCTGGGTGTAACAGATGTGATCAACGCCATCCGCACCAACAACAATGAATCCGGCGGCCGCAAATTTGAAATGAGCGGTATTGGCTACATCATTAAAACCAGCGGTTACCTGCAATCCATAGAACAGATCCGCAACATACCGGTGAAGAACCAGAACTCCATTCCTATTCGTGTAGCAGATATTGCCAGTGTACAAATGACCGGCGAAACCCGCCTGGGTATTTTTGACCAGGATGGTAAAGGCGAGCGGGTAGGCGGCATTGTGGTAATGCGGTACGGCGAAAATGCAGATGCCGTTATTAACCGCGTAAAAGCCAAAATGAAGGAAGTGGCTAAAGGCCTGCCCGCAGGAGTGAAGTTTGATATTGTATACGACCGCGGTACGCTTATTAAAGAATCCGTAAGCTCCATTAAACGCACGCTTATAGAAGAAATGATCGTGGTATCGGCCGTGGTGATCATTTTCCTCTTCCACTGGCGCAGCGCGCTCAGTATCATTATCCAGATCCCCATTACGCTGGCAGCCAGCTTCATCTTGCTGAATGCCTTTGGTATCTCTTCCAACATCATGTCTTTAACCGGTATTGCGCTGGCTATTGGAGTGATAGTGGACAATGGTATCATTATGAGCGAGAATGCCTACAAGCACCTGGCAGAGCGGTATGCGAAGCACCTGGATCAAACAAAAAATCAACTATGAGCTTATTCAAAAAAATATTCCGCAAAACACCGGACTGGATTAGTGAAGAGGAGCGCCTGGCAGTGATAGAACAGTCCAGCAAACAGGTATCACGGGGTGTATTCTTTGCAACTGTGATCATCATCACCTCTTTTCTGCCGGTGTTTATGCTTACCGGGCAGGAGGGCAAGCTGTTTCACCCGCTGGCCTTCACCAAAACATTTATTATGCTGGTAGATGCGGTGCTGGTGATCACCCTGGCGCCTGTGCTCATCTCTTTTTTTATGAAGGGAGAGTTCCGGCCCGACAATGCCAACCCCGTAAACCGCCTGCTGGAAAAGATCTACGAGCCGGTGATCCGATGGGTGCTGCGCTGGCGTAAAACCACGCTGGCTATTAACATCCTGGCGTTGATTATTTCCATTCCCTTATTAAAAAGCCTGGGTACGGAATTTATGCCGCCGCTGGATGAGCAAAGCATTCTGTTTATGCCGGTAACTTTACCGGATGTAAGCAATGCAGAAGCCAAACGTTTGCTGCAGGTGCAGGACAGGATCATACGCACCGTGCCGGAGGTGGATAAAGTGCTGGGAAAGGCCGGCCGCGCCAGCACAGCCACAGACAATGCACCCATCAGCATGATAGAAACCATCATCATGCTTAAACCTAAATCACAGTGGCGCAAGGGGCTTACTAAAAAAGATATCATCAACGAGCTGGATAACAAGCTGCAGATCCCCGGTGTGGTAAATGGCTGGACGCAGCCCATCATCAACCGCATTAACATGCTGGCCACCGGTGTGCGTACCGATGTAGGCATTAAAGTGTTCGGGCAAAACCTGGATACCATAGCCGCAGTATCGGCAAAGGTAAAGCAGGCGCTGGAAGGCACACCCGGTGTGCAGGACCTGTATGTGGAGCCCGTTACCGGCGGTAAATATTTAGCCATTAACGTAAAAAGGGATGCCCTGGCCCGCTATGGCTTAAGTGTGGATGATGTGAACCAAACGGTAGAAGTTGCCCTGGGCGGTGCGCCCATTGGCAACACCATTGAGGGCCGCCGCCGTTTCTCGATAAGTGTACGCCTGGCGCAGGATTTCAGGAACAGCGTAGCGCAGATCCAGCGCATTCCATTACGCTCTCCTGCCTTTGGTGAAATTCCGTTAAGCGAGGTAGCGGATGTGCAGTTTGAAGATGGTCCGCCTATGATCACTTCTGAAAATGCCATCCTGCGCGGGGCCGTAATGTTCAATGTACGCGGGCGCGATCTGGGCAGCACTGTACAGGAAGCCATTGATAAGATCAACAGTGAAAAGAAAATATTACCGGCCGGTTATTTCCTGGAATGGAGCGGCCAGTATGAAAACCTGATCCGCGGTAAGCAAACCCTGATGTGGATAGCGCCGGTGGTGCTCATCATTATTTTCTTTTCTCTGTATTTCGCTTTCCACTCCCTTCGCGAAGCTTTCCTGAGCCTTATTACCGTGCCTTTTGCGCTGGTAGGCGGGGCTTATATTATTTACGCCTGGGGAGTAAATCTTTCAGTAGCCGTGGCAGTAGGCTTTATAGCCTTGTTTGGCATTGCGGTGGAAACCGGTATTGTAATGGTTATTTACCTGAACGATGCTATGCAGCAATTAGTAAAACTGAAAGGCAATAACATTACCAAAGAAGACCTGCGGGAGTATGTAGTGGCCGGCGCAGCTAAACGTTTACGGCCTAAGCTAATGACGGTATGTGTATCGCTGTTTGGCTTAGTACCGGTATTATGGGCCTCCGGCGTGGGTACAGATGTAATGCAGCCTATTGTGCTGCCAATGATAGGCGGGGTGCTTACCTCATCCACACACATTTTGCTGGTAACGCCCCTCATTTTTTTAATGACAAAAGAATATGAATTACGCAAATACGGTAAACTGGAAGTCTATGCTACGCAACATTAGAACAGCGCTGTTATTCGTGTGCGGGTTGCCGTTATCAGCAGCTGCGCAGCAGCCGCCGGTGTTAACGCTGGATACCATTTTGCAGCGCATAGAACGCAATAATGTAAAGCTGGATGTGTATGCGCTCAGGGCTGCCTCCTACGAATACAGCGCCAAAGCGGCTACGGCCTGGATGGCGCCCATGGTAGGCGTAGGCACGTTTATGACGCCTTATCCCGGTGCAAAGGCCATGAGCCCCGCAGAAAAAGGCTCGCTTATGTTCCAGCTGGAGCAGGATATTCCCAATACCTCCAAGCTGCAGGCAAAAAAGCGTTACATAGCCTCACAGGGGAATATTGAGAGAGCCAGCCGCGAAGTAACCTTAAATGAGCTGAAGGCAGAAGCCAAACGCCTGTACTACACCTGGGTGATAGCTACTGCCCGTATACGGGTGCTGGAGCAAAACCAGCAGATCATGGAAACCATGAAAAAGATAGCAGAGGTACGCTACCCCTACAATCAATCACAGCTGGGCAGTATTTATAAAGCAGAGGGCCGGGTAGCAGAGAACCATAACATGATGCATATGCAGGAGGGGTTGATAGATAAGGCACGGGCATGGCTCAACGCTTTAATGAACCGGCCCGGCACAGAGGCTTTTGATATTGATACTACCATAACGCCGGCCTTTGTACCGGCTACAACGTATGACACCGCCACGCTGGCGGCCTCCCGTAAGGATGTGCAGAAAATGGATGCCGGCATACAGTCCATGCAGCTGAATATTGATGCCATGAAGCTGGGCAAACGCCCTGATTTCAGGTTCCGCTTTGATCATATGCAGCCATTGGGTACCGGTATGCCAAGGGCTTACAGCATAATGGGCATGGTAAGCATTCCCATTGCACCCTGGGCCTCCAAAATGTATAAGAATGAGGTAAAGGCAATGGAGCTGAACGTACAATCTATGGAAAAGGAAAAGGCCGGTATGCTGCAGGAAACACAGGGTATGCTGTACGGTATGGAAGCCGAAATTGTATCCATGCAGGAGCACATTCATGCTACGGAAACTAAAATACTGCCCACCTTACAACGTACGCTGGATGCAGATTTTCAAACGTACCAGGAAAATAAGCTGGAGCTGCCGGTGATCATTGATGCCTGGGAAGCGCTCACCATGGCGCAGTCCGACCTGCTGAATGAAAAATTGAAGTACTATGAAATGATAGTAGCATATGAAAAAGAATTATATCGTTAGCATATTCCTCGCTATAACGTTGCTGTTGGCGGCCTGCAAACAGCATAAGCCGCAGCCGGTCCATGACCATGCGGCCATGGAGCATGGCTATACAGTGGACAGCAGCCTGGCGCCGCTGCTGCAGCCGGTGAACGAGCAGGTAGTGGCGCAGATCAGCGCCATACAGCCGGAACAGCGGGAGGGAAGCATTACCAAAGAGATCCAGGGTATTGTAACCTACGATACGCGCAGTGAAACCAGCATTGCCAGCCGGGTAGCAGGCCGTATAGAAAAGTTGTACATCAAATACAATTACCAGCCGGTAAAAAAGGGCCAGCTAATTATGCAGGTATATTCGCCGGACCTGGTAGCCGCGCAACGGGAATTGCTGTTTATACAGGGTGCAGGTGATAACCCCGCTTTGCTGAATGGCGCTAAGCAACGTTTATTGCTCCTGGGCATGACGGCACAGCAGATAGAACAGGTGATCCGTACCAAACAGCCGCTGTACCGGGTTTCAGTATACAGTAACGCTAACGGGTATATTATAGATAAGGCGGTGCCGCCAACACCGGCTATTACAACGGCATCCGCTCCTGCGGGTGATGATGGTATGGGGGGAATGAATGCAACACCCGCTGCACCTGCAGCAAGCACTACCAACACTGCACCGGTGTTATTAAGAGAAGGGCAATATGTAAGCGCCGGTGAAAATTTATTCACCATTTACAAAGCAGATAAGCTGGTAGGCGAGTTTGCCCTGGAACCCGCCACCGCAGCGCTGGTGCGGAAAGGACAGTCCTTATCCATACAAGGTAATAATGATCAAACTATTACGGGAACCATTGGCCTGGTGCAGCCTGTTTTCCGCAACGGGGAAAATTTTACGCTGGTACGGGTATACCTGCAGGGGCAGCCTTTTAATGCAGGTGTTTTATTGAAAGCCAATATTTCCCTGGCTGTAAAAGCAGCCTGGTGGCTGCCGGAAGCAGCGGTGCTGCAGCTGGGCCGGAAATCCGTAGTATTTAAAAAGGAAGGAACGGTATATAAGCCTATTCTCATTGCTACCGGTATTAAAGCCGGAGGGCGTATACAGGTGCCCGATAGTATTGCCGGCTGGAACGTAGCCCGCAATGCTTATTACCTGGTAGATAGTGAAAGTTTTATTAAAGCAGCTGCTACAAACAAATAACATGAAACCGAGCATGAGACATTTTCTCACACAGGGGCATGTTAATGCGAGGTTCCATCTGACCCGTAAAAAAGTCAAATATTAACAGATGAAAAGAAAATACTTTATCAGTTTAATAGCGCTCCTACTGTTGTTCTTCACAGCTTGCAATACGAAGAAAACGGCCGATGCCGGTAATGCGCAAAGCTACACCTGCCCCATGCATCCGCAGATTGTGCAGCACGAGCCGGGCGCCTGTCCCATTTGCGGGATGGACCTGGTGCCGATAAGTGAAATGAATAATAAGCAGGAGCTGATGCTGAATGAAAGCCAGATCGCTTTAGCCAACATCACCACCCTGGAAATAGGCAGCAGCAGCCTGGATAATTATAAACGCCTGAATGGCAGGCTGGCCATAGATCCGCAACGCACGGTATACATCAGCAGCCGGGTAGGGGGCCGTATTGAACAGCTGTATGTAAAAGAAACCGGCGTACCCGTACACAAAGGCCAGGCCCTGTACAAAATATATTCTGAACAATTAGCCGGCCTGCAGCAGGAGTACCTGATTGCCGCCGCACAAACCGCAGCCTTCCCGGACAATGCCCGCTTTAAACAGATTGAAGCGGCCGCCCGCCAGAAGCTGCTGTTATATGATGTAAATGCACATACCCTTGAACAGCTGAAACAGCAAAAGAAAACGGATCCCTACATCACCTACACCGCTGCTATAGATGGAATAGTGGCCGCCTTACCGGTAAGTGAAGGCCAGTATGTAGCAGAAGGCAACACAGTTATGCAGCTGGAAAATTACGATGCCCTGTGGGTAGAGGCAGATATATACCCCGCGGAGCTGAGCCAGGTAAGCATCGGTAAAAAGGTAAGAGTAGCAGTGAGCGGTTGGGAAAACCAGCCCCTGGATATGCAGGTGGATTTTATTACACCGGCCCTGCAAACCGGTACACAGCTGGCCCAGGTAAGAGGCACTATTCCCAATACAGGCCATCAATGGCAGCCCGGTATGCAGGCCAATATTTACCTGCCTGCCGCCAGCAGCAGCAATGTGCTGACCTTACCGGTAAATGCCGTGATCCGGGATCAGAAAGGCACGCACGTATGGCTTAAAAAAGGAGGTAACCGTTTTGTACCCCGTATTGTAAAAACCGGGACAGAGAATGCCGACCAGGTAGAGATCACCGAAGGCTTACAGGCCGGCGATGCAGTAGTAGTAACCGGCGCCTACCTGTTGTACAGCGAGTACGTGCTGAAAAAAGGCGTTGATCCATTATCACATCATACACACAAACACTAATTTTTTTTAACTGATAAACCATTTGATTTTATGCTTAAACAAACTTTGAAAGTACTGGCCATTACCTTACTGGCGGCCTGCGGCAACAATGCAGAAAACAAAACAGCTGATAATGCTGAAGATCAATCTACCGTAACAGTAGCGGCCGCACCCGTAAAATTAAAAGATGAAAAAGTGAATAATGTGTACCAGCATTATGTACACCTCACCACAGCTTTGGTGAACAGTGACAGCACCGAAGCTAAGAACGCCGGCGCGGCCATTGAAGCAGGCGCTAAAGAATTACCTGGCGCAGATAGTATCGTAGCCAACGCCAAAAGAATAGCACAGTCATCTTCCCTGGAAGATCAGCGGCAGCAATATATCAGCCTAAGTACAGCCGTAATTGCGCTGGTACGTTCAACCGGTGTAAGCAGTGGAGAATTGTATGTGGATTATTGTCCCATGGCTAACAATGAAAAGGGCGCCAACTGGCTCTCATCCAGCAAAGACATTAAAAATCCCTATTTCGGCGACGAAATGTTGACGTGTGGAGAGGTGAAGGAAACGATTAAATAGAATGTAAAATGTAAAATTTTAAATCATAAATGTAAAAGGAAATGCTGTGAACATAAGTCAGTACTTGATGTCGTGGCATTTCCTTTTACATTTGAAATTTTGCATTTATGATTTTACATTCTTTTATCCCAGCTCCATTACTGGACATCTTTCGTGATCTCTTTCGCTATCTCCGCCCTCGTCTTCGGCAGGCTCTCCGGGTATTTTTCCTGCACAAAAGCAATCATACGCTCCCTTAAAAAACAGCGCAGGTCAAACGCCTGCCCGGAGTTTACAGCACTGATCAGCAAACGTATTTCCATGGTACGGTCTGTAGCATTGGTAACCTGCAACACCTTTACCCGCTTATCCCACAGGGGATGATCTTCCACCAGCCGGAAAAATTCTTCCCGCAAAGCATCCACCGGTGCAGAATAATCCAGGTATAGGAACACCGTTCCCAATATGGCCGATCCTGTGCGGGTCCAGTTCTGGAAGGGTTTTTCAATAAAATAGTTAATAGGTAATATCAGCTTACGCTGATCCCAGATGCCCAGCACCACATAAGTGAGCGTAATTTCTTCTACACGTCCCCACTCATTTTCCACGATCAGCACATCATCAATACGGATAGGCTGGGTAAAAGCGATCTGCAATCCCGCCAGGAAATTACCCAGCGACCGCTGCGCGGCAAAACCTACAATAATACCACCCACACCCACACCGGTTAGCAGGCCGGTACCAATTTTACGCAGGCTGTCAAAGCTCAGTAATACTGCGCACAACACTAATATAGTAATAATGGTCACCGCTATTTTGCGTAAGAACTGCAGCTGCGTACGGATCTTACGTTCCCGCAGGTTATCGGCCTTGCGCAGGTCATAGGCATGTACAATGTAATCTTCCAAAACTTTAACAATTCCTATCAGCACATACCCGAACGTGATGATCAGCAGCACCTCTACTGTGGAGCTCAATAGCTTTAGCTGTTTGGGATGCAGGTCCATCAGCGGCATCATCATGTTTAAAACCAGCACCGGTAAAAAGAAATTAACGGGCCTGCCTAAACGCTTTACAATGGAGCGCATCATGGAATAATCTTCCACAGGCGTTTTGGTAGTCTTGTGTATAAACAGCGCCAGTAACCATTTAATAATATAACCGGTAATAAGCGCACAGGCCGCCAGTAGTATGTTTCCAATTAAAGGCGGTAAATGGCTGAGTTGACGTTCGATTAATTCAAGCATGTTTCTAAAGTAACAAACGATCTCCTTTTTTCAAAACAATTGAATGGTATAGTGTTTGTGCCGCATTCATAAAAATGTAGCACTATGGGAAAAGACAGAGACGGAAGATATATTCCACCAAAAGGAAAACCCTCCGGTTCCGGCAAAGAAGGCAACCTGGGCCTCAGGCGCACTATTGATGAAGAAGGGCTGAAACGTGATGAAGAAATGACGGAAAAATATACGAGTGGCGAAGATACCCTGGCTCCTAATGTACCTATGCGCCACCCGAACCGTAATACGGCAAAAGGAGAACAGGAAGAATATGCCGCACAGCAGAAATCGCAGAACACCTATAAGAACCGGTATGATACCACACCTGCCGTAGTGATTCAGGCTGAACCATTACCGGCAACGCTGGATAGGAGCGGTTTTAAAGATCTGGCACAATACAGGGCTGATCCTTGTATTACTTTATATATGCCTACTCACCGTTCCGGTGTGGAAGTAAATGAACAGCAGGATGCCATTTTGTTTAAACAAATGCTGCAGCAGGTACAGCAGCAGCTGGGGCAAAAAGGTTTATCATCTGACAAAATAGAATCTTTATTAAAGCCGGGTTTTGACCTGTACCATGATGAAAATTTTTGGCGGAGCCAGCAACGCGGCTTAGGTGTATTCATTGCAGATAATTATTTCAAGTACATTCAGCTACCGTTTGAAGTAGCGCAGCACTGTTATATCAACCACTCTTTTCATACCAGCGCGTTATTACCGCTGTTAAACAGTAAAGAACAGTTTTACCTGCTGGTGCTGAGCAAGCATAAAGCCACTTTATATGAGGCAGATGCTTTTGGTATGCATAAAGTAGAAGTGCCGGGCATGCCGGATGGTATGTTTGATGTGGTACACTTTGAGGAAAAAGATGATCAGCAGTTGTTCCGCACCGGTGGCTCCGGGGCCGGCCATGGCGCAAACTATCATGGCATGGGTTCCGGCACGCCGGATGATAAGGCCAACATTTCCATGTACCTGGATGAGGTAGATGAAACCATCTGGAAAGAAGTATTATCTACCAAACATGTACCCCTGATGCTGGCAGCAGTGGATTATATTATCCCCATTTTCAAAAAGCGCACAAAGTATAAGCATATCGTTGAAGAAGCGCTCATTGGAAACCATGAGCATGAAAGCATACCGGCGTTGTTTGAAAAGGCACGGGAAAAAATGCAGCCTCATTTTAAACAGCATCAGCAGCAGGTATTGGAGCGTTATGCCAATAACAGCGCCAATGGTAATACTTCCTCTATTGTAGCAGATGTGATCCCCGCTTGCTATTATTCCCAGGCCGATGTGCTGTTTGTAGAAAAAGGTGCGCAGCTGTGGGGAACGTTTAATGAACAGGACAACCAGTTAACCCTGCATGATACCGAACAGCAGGGCGATGAATGCCTGGTAAATGCCGCTGCCGCCAAAGCTGTGGAAACCGGGGCCCAGGTATTTATCTTAAATAAGGAAGAAATGCCGGCCGATAGTGCCCTGGCAGCCATTATGCGATTTTAGTACATGCATATAGATTAGGGATGGCCGGCGTTACATAGTGAGCGCCGGCTTTTTTTTATAATTAATTATTAGCTATTTTCGCAGCAGTATGAACCTCTGGAAAAATATCATCAAAAGCCCTACCTGATCCCACCCGGTTCTGCAGCCTCCCTTTTTTAATTACTAGCATAAGAGCACTCCGCCATGGAGTAGCTGGTATATGCCTGTTCATAACAAAATCTTAACAACCCAATGAAAACAATTATAGAACCGTTCCGGATCAAATCCGTTGAGCCTATTTATTTCACTACCCGTGAAGAACGTATCCGCATCTTAAAAGAAGCGCATTATAATCCTTTCCTCATCCATGCCCGCGATGTGATCATTGACCTGCTTACCGACAGCGGCACCAGCGCCATGAGCAGCGAGCAATGGGCCGGCGTAATGCGGGGCGATGAAAGCTATGCAGGCAGCGAAAGCTTTTTCCGCTTTGAAAGCTCCGTACGTAACATTACCGCTATGCCCTACATTATACCTACCCACCAGGGCCGTGCTGCAGAAAAAATATTGTTCAGCATTATGGGAGGTAAGGGTAAGTATTTTGTGAGCAATACATTGTTTGATACTACCCGGGCTAATATTGAGTTTTCCGGGGCCACCGGGGTAGACCTGTTATGCGATGAAGGCAAGCAGCCCGCGCTGGTAGCGCCTTTTAAAGGGAATATGAATGTAGTGGCACTGGAGCAGTTTATTCAGGAAAAAGGCGCCGGAAATATTCCCATGGTAATTATTACCGTAACCAATAACTCCGGCGGGGGCCAGCCGGTAAGCATGGAAAATGTGAAAGCCGTAAAAGCCGTCTGCAAAAAATATGGGATCCGCCTGTTTATTGATGCCTGCCGTTTTGCGGAGAACTGTTACTTCATAAAAAAGCGGGAGCCGGGTTATGCGGATCAGTCCATACTGGCCATTGCGCAGGAGCTGTTCTCCTACGCAGATGGCTGTACGATGAGCGCTAAGAAAGATGCCTTTGCTAACATTGGCGGCTTCCTGGCTATGCATGATGAGCAGCTGGCCATGGAGTGCCGCAACCTGCTGATCATTACAGAGGGATTTCCCACCTATGGCGGGCTGGCCGGCCGCGACCTGGAAGCCATTGCCATTGGGCTGGAAGAGGTGCTGAAGGAAGATTACCTGCAATACCGCATCCGCAGTATTGAATATATAGGGGAGAAGCTGGATGCAGCGGGTGTACCTTATATTAAACCAACCGGCGGCCACGCGGTGTACCTGGATGCAAAGGCTTTTCTGCCGCACATTCCGGTGCATGAATACCCGGGCCAGGCCCTGTGCGCTGCCTTGTATACAGAAGGAGGGGTGCGGGGAGTGGAAATAGGCTCCGTAATGTTTGGTAAATATGCGGAAGATGGTTCCCTGCTGCCGGCCGCCATGGAACTGGTGCGGCTGGCCATTCCACGCCGGGTATACACCCAAAGCCATATTGATTATGTGGCAGAAGTGATCCTGGAAGTATTTAAACAGCGAAATAGCATTAGAGGTTACAGGATCACCTATGAAACGCCGCTGCTGCGGCACTTTATAGCGCATTTTGAACAATTGTAGCTTACATACAAGGCGGTCCGCATGGGCCGCCTTCTTTATGAACTCCCTTCTTCACACCAACCTCCTTTCCCTGTTGCCCCATAAATAAAAGGATCACTTTTTGATGGCAGAAAGGGATATCCGTTAAAACCGCCTTAAAAAAAACGCCATTTACGTATTTATAAAATAACTACAGGATAAGTTGATTTACCTCTGTTTCGTGTTTTTACGAAAAAAGACAACTTGGTTAACGTTTTAATTCATTTTATATCAACTGATTACAAATTGTTTTAAATAAAATTCAATTAAACATTTGTTTAACTTAAACAAACGTTTAACTTTGCATCTGTTTAACTGAGTGTTTAAATAGTGAAATAATGGAGGAAGCGATAATGGACTATAATCAAAAACAGTTGCAGATCCTGGACACGGCAGAGCGTTTATTCGCCATGCATGGTTTCCACGGCGCTTCTGTAAGAGATATTGCGCAAGAGGCTGATGTGAACATCGCGATGATTTCTTATTACTTCGGATCAAAAGAACGCCTGATAGAAGCAATTTTCCTGAAAAGGGTAATGGATGTAAAGAACGGCCTGGATGAGCTGGTGAAAAATAAAGAGCTGGCCCCTTTGGAAAAGATCAACCAGCTGATAGAGCTGTTTGTTGCTAAAATATCAGACCGCCCTTATTTCTGCCGTATTATGGTACGCGCACAGGCCACCCAGGAAGGCGTACCTACAGAGCTGATCCATGAGGTAAAGAAGCAGATGTACGACCTGGTGAAAAAGCTCATCACGGAAGGCCAGAAGAAAGGCGCGTTTTTAGGGGATATTGATACCATGATGATGGTGAACACCCTGGTAGGCACCAGTAACCATGTGATCATTTCCCAGAACTTCCTGAAAAAAGTATGGAACCAGGAAGCAATACCGGAAGATAAATTCCGTCAACAGTTAAAAGAAAGAGTAAGCAACCATTTGAAAAAATTATTTAAAGTCGTATTAACAGATGAACGCTAAGAGCAAATACAGATCGTTATGGATGTTGGTGCTGCCGCTGTTACTGGCCTTTAGTATACCCGGCCGGGCGCAGGATGGCAAAGTGCTGACTTTAAAAGATGCCATTGATCTGAGTATTAAAAACAGCAAGCAGTTACGATTAAACCAAACCAAAATTACCTCTGCGCAGAACGCCATAAGGGACGCTAAGGCCAGGCAGCTGCCGGATGCAAACATCTCCGGTTCTTACCTCCGGGTGAACAAGCCGAATATTGACCTGAAATCATCAGGTGATAGCAGCGGTGGCGGTAGCAGCAGCTTTTCAGATGTAAACCAGGTGGCTTATGGACTGGCTACCATTTCCGTACCCCTGTTTTCAGGCTTTAAGATCCAGGCAGCAAAGGAATCTGCCCGTTACCTGGCAGAAGCCGCCAGGCTGGATGCAGACCTGGACCGTGAAGACGTAATTCAGAACACCGTAGCAGCCTACAGTAACTTATATAAGGCAACGGTAGCCGTGAACCTGGTAAGGGAAAACCTGAAACAGCAGGAGCAGCGCACCACCGACTTTTCCAACATGGAAAAGAATGGTATCATGGCCCGTAACGACCTGTTAAAGGCACAGCTGCAGCAGTCTAATATAGAAGTAGCCTTAACACAGGCAGAAAGCGATCTGAAAATAGCCCGCATTAATATGAACATTATGTTGGGCTTACCGGAAGATACTAACATGGACCTGGACACAACCTTTTTGGCACAGGCAGGCGGTGAGGAAAAAGCAGTAACAGATTGGGAACAAGTCGCACAGCAAAAACGTAAGGACGCCGCCTCCCTGCAGGCCCATGAAAAAGCTGCCTATGCAGGCATTAAATCAGCCAAGGGAGATTATTACCCTTCCCTGGCGCTCACCGGTGGTTATGTAGCCGCCTACATTCCCCACGTAATAACCGTAACCAATGCAGTGAACGTAGGGGTAGGGCTGAAGTACAACCTGGGATCCTTATGGAAAACAGGTTCTAAGGTAGATGACGCTAAGAACGAGCTGAATGCAGTAAAGATCAACGAAGAAATGCTGAATGATCAGATCCATATCCAGGTGAACCAGGCATACGAGAATTATGTTGTAAGTATGAAGAAGATCGGCATGTACGAAAAAGCAATTGAGCAGGCAGACGAAAACTACCGCATTACCAAGAACAAGCATACCAACGCCCTGGCAACTACTACAGACCTGCTGGAAGCAGATGTTGCAGAGCTGCAGGCAAAACTCAACTACACCTCTGCCCGTGCAGATGCTGTAGTGGCCTACAACAAGCTGTTACAATCAGCCGGTTTACTGGGAGAGAATAAATGAGCGCAAAACAAAAAGTAATTAAAACACAACCATCAATTTCAATTTAAGGTCTTTATGGAAACACAAGTAAATGAAGTAAGATCTGCCGGCAATAAAACAGGAAACGCTGCCCCACAGGAGCAACCACCTAAAAGGAATATGCGTTTCATCATTATTCTTGCAGTACTGGTGATCGGCGGTGCCGCATTTGGTATCAGTAAGTATGTTCATGCATTGCATCATGAAGAAACAGACAATGCGCAGATCGATGCAAATGTGAGCCCGGTAATACCCCGCGTAAGCGGTTATGTAACCTCCATACGGGTAAAGGATAACCAGGATGTAAAGAAAGGCGATACCCTGATAGTGCTGGACGATCGTGATCTGCAGATCAAGCTGCAGCAGGCAGAAGCCTCCCTGGTAGCTGCACAGGCTAATGTAGGTGTGGCACAGGCCAATACAGAAGCATCACAGGTGAACATTACAACTTCCCGTGCAAATGTAGCAACGGTAAATGCACAGATAGAAGCCGCCAAAGTAAACGTATGGCGCGCAAGCCAGGATTACGAGCGTTACGCAAACCTGATCAAGGACCACTCCATTACCCAACAGCAGTATGAGGAGGCCCTGGCCGCCAAACAAACAGCTGAAAGGCAATTGCAGGTGCTGCAGGAGCAGAAATCATATGCTGCACAGCAAACCAACGGCGTAGCTTCCCAAAGTAATGCTACCGCCCGCCAGATAGCCGCTGCACAGGCCGTGATCAAAGAAAAGGAAGCAGACGTGAACAATGCAAAGCTGAACCTTTCTTACACAGTGATCACTGCACCCGAAGCCGGCCGTGTATCTAAAGTTTACGTACAGCCCGGGCAGTATTTACAGGCCGGACAGTCGCTGTTCAGCATTGTAACCGATAACTCCGTATGGGTAGTAGCCAACTTTAAGGAAACCCAGCTGGATAAAATGAAGGTAGGACAAAAAGTAAGCGTGCATGTGGATGCCTTCCCGGAAAAGAGCCTGGATGCGCATGTATCCTCTTTCTCACCGGCTACCGGCGCCCGTTTTGCGCTGCTGCCCCCGGACAATGCTACCGGTAACTTCGTGAAAGTGGTACAACGCCTGCCCGTGAAGATCGAGTTCGATAACCCGAACGATCCGGTTGTAAAACAGCTGCGCGCAGGCCTGAACGTTGATGTGGACGTACACCTTGACTAATAATCATTAGATTAATTTTATGACACAACAGGCATCATTGGTTGAATACGGCGCCCGCCGGGTGATCATCACCATCACGGCTATATTCTGCGCGCTGCTGGAAATAGTGGACACCACTATTGTGAACGTAGCCCTGAATGATATGCGGGGTAACCTGGGCGCAACCATGAGTGAAATAGGATGGGTGGTAACAGCGTATGCCATTGGTAACGTAATTATCATACCCATGACCAGCTGGCTGGCGCAACAATTTGGCCGCCGGAACTATTTTGCCGTATCCATTGTCATGTTTACGGTGGCCTCCTTTTTGTGCGGTAACGCATCCACCCTGTGGGAGCTGGTATTGTTCCGCTTTATACAGGGGGTAGGTGGTGGCGCCCTGCTGGTAACATCACAAACCATTATTACAGAAAGCTATCCACCTGAAAAACGTGGTATGGCGCAGGCCATCTACGGTTTAGGGGTGATCATAGGCCCAACCCTGGGCCCTCCTTTAGGAGGTTATATTATCGATACCTCTTCATGGCCTAATATCTTTTACATCAATATACCCATAGGAATTATAGCCACCTTGTTAACACTGCAGTTTGTGCGTAGTCCCAAATATGCAGAGAAGAAAGCAGCGAATGAAATTGATTGGTGGGGGATAGGTTTCCTGGCAGCCGCAGTAGGAGCGTTGCAATATGTGCTGGAGCGCGGACAGGAAGACGACTGGTTCAATGATTCAACCATCACCATCTTAACAGTGGTGTCGGTATTAGGATTCTTCTTTTTCGTTTGGCGGGAATTGGTGTACAAAAATCCAATAGTAGAGCTGCGTGTACTAAAGAATGGGAATTTACGGATCGGAACAATTTTATCGTTTATCATGGGATTTGGCTTATACGGGTCCACCTTCGTTTTACCCCTGTATACACAAGGGTTAATGGGGTGGACCGCCACGCAGTCCGGTTTGCTGATGCTGCCCGCTGCGCTCATGACGGCCTTTATGATGCCGCTGATCGGTAAAATGCTGGAAAAAGGAATACCGCAGCCCTACCTGATTGCCGCAGGCATGATCTCGTTCTTCGTTTACAGCTTCTGGGGTTATAAGATCATTTCCCCGGATACCGGTAAGCCCGACTTTTTCTGGATGCTGATCGTTCGTGGGGTAGGTTTAGGCCTGCTGTTCATCCCTATCACAGCCATGTCCCTTTCTTCCCTGAAAGGGGTGCAAATAGGCCAGGGGGCAGCATTTACGGGTATGATGCGGCAGCTGGGCGGTTCATTCGGGATTGCGTTGATCACTACTTTCGTATCCCGCCGCAATGAGCTGCACCGTGTAGACCTGGTAAGCAAGCTGGATACCAATAACCCGGATGTAATGAACCGGGTGCACAGTATGCAGGCCAATTTTATGCACAAGGGCATGGATGCCTCAACGGCGCTGAAAAGCGCCTACCAGTCGCTGGAATACACTATTATTAAGCAACAAACCGTGTTGTCTTATATGGATGTGTTCCTGTACCTGGGTGTGTTGTTCCTGATCTTTGTGCCCATTGTATTACTGGTGAAGAGCAATAAAAAAGCAGGAAAATTAGACGCATCCGCCATGCACTAATAAACTCATTATAAAGTTATGTTACTAACAGTGTAACAGTTGTAGGTTTAGGTAAAAGCCGGAATATTCTTGTTCCGGTTTTCTTTTTTTTACTTTTACCCCGCCAGGAATAACAGTGAACTAAATTGTACAACAAAGAGATATGCAATCATCATTTCTAAAGGTTTTTTATACAGGCCTGCTATGCCTGTTAGGCGCCGCCCTGCAAATACATGCCGCCACCCCGGATAAAACCGCTATTGACGGCCTGGTGAAACGGGTATTAAAAGAGCAGGCCGCGCATTTTGAAACCGCCTTCATCCCGCAGGAGAATGGTAAGGATGTATTTGAGCTGGAAAGCAGCAATGGTAAGATCATGCTCAAAGGCAGCAATGGCCTTAGCATAGCCAGCGCGCTCAATTACTATTTACATAACTATGCGCATTGCGATGTAAGCTGGAACGGCACCAACCTGCAGCTGCAGCAACCCCTGCCGGTAGTGGATGCCAAAGTGCATAAAACCACACCCTACAAATACCGCTATTACCTGAACTACTGCACCTTTAACTATACCATCAGCTGGTGGAAATGGGAACGCTGGCAATGGGAAATAGACTGGATGGCGCTGAACGGCATTAACATGCCCCTGGCGCTCACCGGGCAAAACTCCATCTGGGACCGTGTATATAAAAGCCTGGGTTTTACTGATAAGGATCTGAGCAACTTTTACAGCGGCCCAACCTATTTTAACTGGTTTTGGATGGGCAACCTGGATGGCTGGGGCGGCCCGCTGCCTCAAAGCTTCATGAAAGGCCATGAAGCGCTGCAAAAGCAGATCCTGGAAAGGGAACGGTCTTTAGGCATGACGCCCGTGCTGCCGGCTTTTACCGGCCATGTGCCGCCGGCATTTAAAGATAAATTTCCCAATGCAAAAGTAAAACGTACGAACTGGGATGCCGGTTTTGATGATGTATACATCCTGGATCCAGGTGATCCGATGTTTGCGGAAATAGGCCGCCGGTTTATGGAAGAGGAGATCCGCACCTTTGGTACAGATCACCTGTACTCTTCCGATACCTTTAACGAGAACCTGCCGCCCACCAATGATTCCGTGTTCCTGCACCAGATCAGTAAAAAAATATACCAGTCAATGGCCGCGGTGGATACGGCTGCCATTTGGGTAATGCAGGGCTGGATGTTCCACTACCAGAAAGACTTCTGGCATCCTGCGCAGATCCAGGCTTTAATGACCGCTGCACCGGATGATAAAATGGTGGTGCTGGACCTGTTCAGTGAGAATTATCCCGTTTGGAACCGCACGGAAGCCTATTACGGCAAACAATGGATCTGGTGTATGCTGCAGAACTTTGGCGGCAACATCAGCATGTACGGCCGTATGGATAATGTAGCTAATGATCCTGCTAATGCGTTGCACGATCCAGCTGCTAAGAACCTGGTAGGCATTGGCGTAACGCCGGAAGGCATAGAACAAAACCCGGTAATGTACGCGCTGATGCTGGAAAACGTGTGGCGCGATCAGCCCATTGACCTTAGCACCTGGCTAAAAGCATATGCCCTTCGCCGTTATGGCCGGCAAAATGATGCCGCAGAAAAGGCATGGGATATTTTACATAAAACTGTTTACAGCGGAGGTCTTACAGAAGGCGGCCCGGAAAGCATCATAACCGGCCGGCCTGGTTTTAAAACAGAAACTACCCGTACTAAAACGATGCTGGCCTATGACCCCGGCGCGCTGATACCCGCCTGGGACAATATGATGCAGGCAGCAGCAGCCCTTAAAGGCAGTGATGGCTTCCAGTATGATGTAGTGGATGTAACACGGCAGGTGCTGGCCAACTATGCGGATTCCCTGCAGCAGCAGTTTGCCAGGGCTTATCAAAAGAACGATGCGGTAGCTTTTAAAAAATACAGCGGGCAGTTCCTGGCGCTGCTTACTGATATGGATCGCTTACTGGCCACCCGTAAGGATTTTCTTTTAGGCCGCTGGCTGCAGGATGCTAAGGGCTGGGGAACCACACCTGCGGAAAAAGCGCTGTTTGAAAAGAATGCCCGCGACCTGGTAACCCTTTGGGGCGATAAGAACAGCGAGCTGCATGAATACTCCAGCCGTCAATGGTCAGGTTTGATCAACAACTTTTATAAAGCCCGCTGGGCGCAGTTCTTCGTGTATGTAAATACCTGTATGCAACAACAGAAGCCTGTTGATGAAAAGTATTTTGATGAAAAAATGAAGGATTGGGAATGGCAGTGGGTAAATGGGCATGAGCTGTATGCCGCAACACCCCAAGGCAACGCTGTAGCTACTGCAAAAGAGCTCTACGCTAAGTACAGCGGAATAGTGAAAGCCACTTACAATTAATGATTAATTAGGTCTGGGTGGGTTGATTATCCGCCCAGGCCTCCCAGCATACTGAATAAAATAACGCCCAGCACAATAAGGGTAATTACAATATACAGATAGTCTTTTTCAACCGTGAACGCAAATACGGAGAACAGGATGCGGGCAATAGGGGTGGCGATCAGCAGCACCACGCCCAGCTGAATAATTTCGCGGCCATGACCCAGGAATACCCCGCGCATAATGGCGGGCAGGTTATCCCAGCGGTTGTTAGGCCCTGCAAAATCACGGTATTCCGGTATTTCATGCCCATGCCGCATAATGTAAATGATACCGCCTGTCAGCACTACTATGCTGGACAGTATTACGCCATAGCGCAGCAGCGTGCCCAGTAAAACTTCCACATCTTTATCTTCCCAGTATTTTCGGGATAACAATCGCTTCATGCGTTATAATTTTCCGGTAACCCCGTTATAGATCATTTGTAATGCCAGCAGTGTGATCACCACGCCAAACACAACACGCAGCGTTCTGGTATTGGCTTTTGCTAATATCTTAGTGCCGCCCAAAGCCCCTGCCAGCACACCCAGCACCACCGGCAGGCATAACCCCGGATCAATGTAGCCCCGCTGCAAATACACTACAGCGCTGGCAGCCGCCGTTACGCCTATCATGAAGTTGCTGGTAGTGGTAGACACTTTAAAAGGCACCTTCATCATATTATCCATAGCCAGCACTTTTAAAGCGCCGGAGCCAATGCCCAGTAAGCCGGAAAGTACGCCGGCCAGCGTCATCATCAGGTAACCGCCGAGCACATGCCGCACTTTATAGTTCACCATACCTTCAGGGGTAGGGTACTGGCCGTTGAGGCGCAGTTGCTGCGCCAGCTGGCTTTTATCAGCTGTTTCCAGGTGATTGCCTTTGGGGCGGATGGATAGGAAAGCAGAGATAATGAGCACCAGGCCAAAAATAACCGCCACTACGCTGGTAGGCATGTACACCGCCAGCACGGCCCCGGCCACTGCGCCGGTAGTAGTGGCAATTTCCAGGAACATACCCAGGCGTATATTGGTAATACCTTCTTTTACATAGGCAGATGCTGAGCCGGAAGAGGTAGCAATGGCTGCAATAAGGGCGGTGCCAATTGCATAGCGGATGTCGGTGTGGAATACCAGTGTCAGCAGAGGTATTATTACTACGCCGCCCCCCAGGCCGGTAAGAGAGCCCAGCAAACCTGCCAGGAAAGCCCCACCCAGAAGAATTAGCGTAAAGGTTAAAATGGTCATGGTTGGTCCATCAGTTGTTGGTGGGCACAAAGGTCAGTAAATGTGGCCAGAATGCAAAGCTGTCTTGTATTCCGATGGACTAAGAGTAATTTGTAAATGTGCTGATATGCTAATGTGCTGGTATATGCCCCAAACAACCCGGCGCAAACATATTTAGTATCAGTTTCTCATAACAAAAACCAGCACATCAGCATATTATAAATTCCTCCGCGAAGAACTTCTCACGATCAGCACCGGTTCCAGCACCACTTTTTCTGCCGGCCGGTCTTCGGCGGGTTCCTTATTAAGCACTGTTTTCAGGAATAAGCGGGCCGCTTCCTCACCCATTTTTACGGTTTGCTGGTCTACCGTAGAAAGGCCGGGATGCACCAGCTCACCAAAAGCTTCATTTGCAAAACCTATTACACCGGTTTCCTGCGGTATCTGTACGTTATAGGCCTGTAGCTGCTGTATTACGCCCATAGCGGTATAATCTTCCAGCGCAAATACAGCGTCAAAGGGAATGCCCTGCTCCCGTAGCTGCTGTATGCAGGAACGCCCGTATTCAATGGAGAACTGCCCCTGCAATATCAGCTCTTCCTGCAGGGGGATATCATACCGTTCCAGGGCATCTTTATAACCGCGCAGCCGCTCCTTAAAAATAGGCATGTTCTGCGCGGCGGTAATATGCACAATACGCCGGTATCCCTGCTGTATCAGGTGCTCAGTAGCCATAAAGCCACCCTGGTGGTCGTTAATGGTTACGCTGGGGGTATTCAGCGCATCCAGGGTACGGTCAAAGAAAATAAGGGGAATGTTTCGCTTTTTAATTTCCTCGTAATGCCCATACTGCTCTGTTTCCAGCGTAACGGATGAAATGATCCCATCTACCCGCGACTGCAGGAACGTTTCAATCCCTTTTACTTCCTGCCGCAGCATTTCATTGCTCTGGTACAGGAGTATGCTGTAGCCGTTCTCGTTCATCACCTTTTCAATACCGTGCACCACAGAGCTGAAAAAGCTTACATGCAGGCTGGGTACAATGACCCCTATAACATGGGTGCTGCCGGAGCGCAGGGAGCTGGCCAGCTTGTTCTGCCGGTAGTTGAGCCGCTCCGCTGTTTGGTGTACGGCTACCCGGGTAGCCTCGCTAATGGCCGGGTTGTTGCGCAGCGCCCGGGCCACGGTCGAAAAGGTGATATTCAGCTCGCGGGCTATATCGTGGATGGTAGTTTTTTTCATTTTGTATCACAATTTTAAGAATAGGCTTTTGTTTTTTCAAGGTTTCTTTTATTTTTATGCCAACGTTGGCATAAATTGTCAAAACGTTCCACTTTCACCATTTTTAAAACTGATACCTTCACTATGGCAAACATTGTCACAGGCAGCAAAGAATTTTTCAAGGGTATAGGCGCCATCAAATTTGAGGGCCCTGCTACCGACAACCCGCTGGCATACCGCTGGTACGATGAGAATAAAGTAGTAGCCGGTAAAACCATGAAAGAGCACCTGCGTTTTGCAGTGGCCTACTGGCATTCCTTCTGCGGCAACGGCGCCGATCCTTTTGGCGGCCCCACACATATTTTCCCCTGGGATGAAAAAGGCGATGCCGTGGAAAGAGCGAAAGACAAGATGGACGCCGCTTTCGAGTTCATCACCAAGCTGGGCATGCCTTATTACTGCTTTCACGATGTGGATGTGGTAGATTACGGGAACGATGTAGCCGAGAACGATAAAAGGCTGCAGGCCCTGGTAGATTATGCCAAGACCAAACAGGCCGATAGTGGTGTAAAGCTGCTGTGGGGTACCGCCAACCTGTTCTCACACCGCCGGTATATGAATGGTGCAGCCACCAACCCTGATTTTCATGTGCTCAGCCATGCGGCAGCGCAGGTAAAAGCCGCGCTGGATGCTACCATTGCGCTGGGTGGCGAGAATTATGTGTTCTGGGGCGGCCGGGAAGGTTATATGAGCCTGCTGAATACCAATGTAAAGCGGGAGCAGGAGCACCTGGCCCGTTTCTTACATACCGCTAAGGACTATGCCCGCAAGCAGGGCTTTAAAGGCACCTTCTTTATAGAGCCTAAGCCCTGTGAGCCTACCAAACATCAATATGATTACGATGCGGCAACTGTGATCAGCTTTTTACGCCAGTATGACCTGCTGAACGACTTTAAGCTGAACCTTGAAGTGAACCACGCCACCCTGGCCGGCCACACTTTCCAGCATGAGCTGCAAATAGCGGCAGATGCAGGTTTGCTGGGTTCTATTGATGCCAACAGGGGCGATCAGCAGAACGGCTGGGATACCGACCAGTTCCCCAACAATATCAACGAGGTAACGGAGTATATGCTCATTATCCTGGAAGCCGGCGGCTTTAAAGGCGGTGGTATTAATTTCGATGCCAAGATCCGCCGTAACTCTACTGATTCGGCAGACCTGTTCCATGCGCATATTGGTGGCATTGATACCTTTGCCCGTGCGCTTGTAATAGCGGATAATGTGCTGCAAAAGTCAGAATACCGCAAGATCCGCCTGGACCGTTACGCTTCTTTTGACAGCGGTAAAGGAAAGGATTTTGAAGCCGGGAAGCTGTCACTGGAAGACCTGCGCGCCTATGCTATTGAAAAAGGCGAGCCGGCATCCCTCAGCGGCAGGCAGGAATACCTGGAAAATCTTATCAACAGATACATTTAACACGACACAACTAGCAATTTTCCCGGTCCGGTAAGCATTTTCTTACCGGACCATTTTTTTTTGCTTTCTTTGTACTGAGAACCGGCTCCGTTCATTCCTCATAGTACCATACCCTATACACGAATAGAACCACCGCAGCCGGCGCAAAGGCCTGAATATCAGTTTGGATCTCGCGGTAAAAAGTAATCAACCACCGGAATCAACCATCGTTGTTACTGAAAATTTTTTTGCTAAATAATAAGGGCGTATATTAAAAAAAATTGAATATTTTTCTTCAAAGTAGACCATTTAGCTGTTAAAAGGTGTCCTTACTGCACATTTTTCTAATCAGGGGCATTGGCCGTTCTCACCTAAAAATAGGTAGGGCCGCGAGCTTCGTATATATTTCCGATAATAGTTGTCATATCCCAAATATGCAAAACGACCGCCGATCCCTGCTTATGTCTTATAAATTCTTGTTTTCATTATTTTTTGCATTAGCAGTACTGTCGCCAGGTTTAAAAGCGCAATCACAATATAAACCGGTAGGTAAGCGCATTTCCTTTGTTGGGAAAAATGTGCGCCTGGCCGATTTTTTCAATGTGGTATGGGACCAAACCCATATGCAGGCTTTCTATAATGATGAACAGCTGAGCAGTGAAGAAAGGATCACCGTAGAATTCAGACGGGAGCCGCTGGACAATGTGCTGGCCTTTCTGTTACGGAAAAAACAGCTCACCTGGTACTACCGGGAGGAGACGTTTGTGATACTACCCAAAAAGCCCGGGGAGCCTGACCTGGGTCAGATGCCGGATGAAGCTACCATGAGCATTCCCGGTATGGTAACAGATAAAAGCGGCGCTCCTTTGCAGAACGCTTCTGTTATTGTAAAAGGCGGCCGCAAAGGCGCCTCCACCTCAGAGGCCGGGAAATTCCTGCTTTCCGGCATCCGTAAAAAAACAGTCCTGAGCATCAGCTGTATAGGATATGCTTCGAAAGACGTACAGGTATTTGATGATGATACTTTAAAGGTACAGCTAACCCCTGCCGTTACCGGCCTGGATGAAGTGCTGGTAATTGCCTATGGTACCAGCACCCGCCGTAATCTTACAGGCGCAGTGAGCGAGGTTACCTCAAAAGATATTGCCCAGCAGCCGGTGTCTGATCCCTTGCTGGCTATGCAGGGCCGCATACCCGGGCTCAGTATAACCCAAACATCCGGCTTGCCGGGAGCGGAAGTAAAGGTGGAGCTGCGCGGCCGTAACAGTATTGCCGCCGGTAATAATCCCTTATATATTGTGGATGGCATACCATTTCCGGGTACGGCCCTCACATTTAACAATATAGCCACGGAAGGAAGCTCCATTAGCGCATTGGGGGCCTCCAATCCCTTGAATATGATCAACATCGCGGACATTGCCAGCATTGATGTGCTGAAGGATGCAGATGCTACCGCTATTTACGGATCACGCGGCGCCAATGGTGTGATACTTATTACTACCAAAGCAGCTAAGCAGGGCCGCATGAAAATGGATGCCAACATTTACAGCGGCGTAGGTACCATGGGGCATAGCGCCAATTATCTGAATACGCAGCAATACCTGCAAATGCGCCATGAGGCATTTAGGAATGATAAAACCGACCCGCAACTCTCAGATTATGATATAGTCTCATGGGATACTACCCGTTATACCGACTGGCAGAAAGAGCTGTTGGGTAAAACAGCAAAAATCACGGATGGACAAATTGCTTTTTCAGGTGGCGACTCTACTATACAGGCCCGTATCAGCGGCGGTTACCGCAGGGAAAGTACGATCTATCCCGGCGATTTTAATTATCAGAAAGCATCCGGCCGTATTAACCTGAATATGCTTTCCCGTGATAAACGTTTGAAACTGACCGTAGGCGCCAGCTATGTAGCGGATAAAAATTATTTACCGGCTAAGGATCTGGCGGCATTTTTAGGAACGCCGCCTACTGCGCCGGTTATTTACGATGCAGCAGGCAAATTAAACTGGGCGGATGGGACCTTTGAGAACCCGATGGCAGCCGCATTAAGAACCTATAAGGCTAAAACCAGTAACCTGATGACCAATGCAGTATTAAGCTATAAGATACTGAATGGTTTGCATGTGAAAACAAGCATTGGTTATAATTTCATGGAAATGCATGAAATACAGCCGAACCCCATCAGCTCCCTTAACCCTGCCGGCAGCCAGGTTGGTTATTCCAATTTTGGTAATGGCAGTAGTAAAAGCTGGATTGTAGAACCCCAGGTCAGTTATGTGCGGGATATAGCCAAAGGACAGCTGGAAGTATTAGTTGGTACCACTTTTCAACAGGAGATACGTGATCAGGAAGGATTTTACGCATATGGGTATGCTAATGATGATCTGCTGGAAAACATGACGGCCGCATCTATCATTCAGAAATTAGATCAGCGATATTACCAGTATCATTATAACGCCTTGTTTGGACGTATTAATTATAAATGGCGGGATAAATATATCATTAACCTTACTGGCAGGCGCGATGGTTCCAGTCGTTTTGGGCCGGGCCGCGAGCTGGCTAACTTTGGTTCAATAGGTACAGCCTGGATATTTTCCAGGGAGCCCTGGGTTGAAACTACGCTGCCCTTCCTGAGCTTTGGTAAGCTACGTGCCAGCTATGGCCGTACCGGTAACGATCAGATAGCAGATTATGGTTATTATGCTACCTATTCTACCTCTCTTCCCTATCTGGGCATAGCAGGATTATCGCCTACCCGTTTATTCAATGCAAATTACGGATGGGAATTGAGTAATAAGGCGGAAGTAGGATTGGAATTGGGTTTCCGGCAGGATCAGGTGCTTTTCAGGGCCAGCTATTATCATAACCGGTCCTCAAATCAGCTGGTAAAATATCCCTTGTCTGGCTTAAGCGGCTTTGATTTTATTATTGATAATTATCCGGCGGTTGTACAAAATACAGGCTGGGAGATAGAGTTAAATACAGTAAATGTTAAGCATAGAAACTTCTCCTGGAATACCAGTTTCAATATCAGTATTCCCAACAATAAATTGCTTAAGTTCCCGGAACTTGATAAAACCCCTTACAGCAACTATTTCGCTGTAGGGCAGCCGCTGAATATCATAAAAGGGTTTCATTATCTTGGGGTAAATGATAAGACAGGTTTGTATGAATTCCAGGATGTAAATAACGATGGAAAAATAGTAGCACTATCCGCAGATTATTCTTTTACTAAAAGAACAGGATCCATTTTTTACGGTGGGTTGCAGAACAGCCTGCATTATAAGAACTGGCAGCTGGATGTGCTGTTCCAGTTCGTAAAACAGAACCGGTATGATTTTCTGTATACACACCTGATGCCGGGCATGGCAGATAATCAGCCGGTAGATGTATTAGGCCGATGGCAGGCAACCGGTAACCGGACCGGTACGCAGCAATTTTCGCAATTGCTGGGTAATGCATATACTGCATACTTAAATATGCAAAGGAGTGATGCCGTAATTACGGATGCTTCCTATGCACGGCTTAAAAACCTGAGCCTTGGCTATCAGTTACCGGAAAAGTGGATGCGTAGCGCACATTTGCAAAGCGCCCGGTTCTATTTACAAGGACAAAATTTATTTACTTTTACAGGTTATAAAGGACAGGATCCGGAAGTTGCCAGTAATGAACATGAGATATATCCGCCTTTAAGGATATGGACATTAGGCTTACAATTAGGACTTTAATAAGATAGGGACTATATGCTATTAAAATACCCGCAAATAAAAGTACTGCAACTATTTTCAGGTGCTCCCCGAAAAGGCCGGACTATTGCAGGAATAGCAATAATATGTCTTATCCTAAGCGGGTGTAAGAAACTGATTGAGGTACCGGTACCCCCTACAGAAACAACACCGGAAATAGTATATACGAGCGATGCGAATGCAACATCGGCAGTAATAGGTATTTATGCTGATATGATCAGCAGTAAAGGATTTGCCAGCGGAGGAACCAGGAGCATCACTTTTTTAAATGCACTTTCTGCAGATGAAATGGAAAGTTATTCCAGCATGACAGTGCCGCGGGAGTTTTATCAGAACAGCCTGAATAGTAATAACAATGCTGTTGAAAACAATTTATGGGACGAAGGCTACAAATATATTTATGCAGCCAACGCCTTGCTGGAAGGCCTGGAGAGATCAAAAGGATTAAGTGAATTTGTAACAGCACGGTTAAAAGGAGAGGCTTACTTTATAAGGGCCTTTTGTCATTTTTACCTGGTAAACTTGTTTGGAGATATACCCTACCTGGAAACCACAGATTACACAAAGAACATTGTAAGTTACCGTCAGCTAAGCTCAACTGTTTACCAGCACATTATTACGGATTTACAGAATGCCCAGACTTTATTACCGGATAATAAAGAAAGGCTGCGCCCTAATAAATGGGCGGCCACAGCTTTACTGGCCAGGGTATATTTATATGAACGTAACTGGTCACAGGCTGAAGCGCAGGCAATGGCCATTATAGATAATAAGGCTAATTACCAGCTGGAAGATTCGCTGAACAGGGTGTTTTTAACCAACAGCGGGGAAGCCATCTGGCAATTACTGTCTAACAGGGCGGGGGTGGATACCTGGGAAGGAAGGAACTTTATACTCACCCTGGCGCCTGCAACCGGAGAAAGCAATGCCGCTGCTTTAAGTGACTATTTATTAAAAGCGTTTGAAAAGGGTGACCAGCGCCGCCGCGCATGGGTAGATAGCATTACGGTAGGAGGTAAGTATTTTTTCCCCTATAAGTATAAAATAAAGAATGATAACGATACAGTAGTGGATGAATCTTCCGTGGTGCTGCGCCTTGCGGAACAATACTTTATACGTGCGGAAGCCCGTGTACATCTGGGGAATTTCGATGGTGCAAAAGAAGATGTTAACCTTATCCGGCGGCGGGCCGGCTTGCCGGGCATTACTGCCAACAATGAGCCCGACCTGTTAGCGGCCATTGCCAAGGAGCGGCAGGTAGAATTATTTACAGAATGGGGACACCGCTGGCTGGACCTGAAACGCACCGGCCAGGCAATTCCGGTATTGAGCAATGAAAAGGCGCCGGGCTGGCAGCCGATGGACACACTTTATCCCATACCGCAGAATGAGCTTATCCTAAATAAAAATTTAACTCAAAATCAGGGGTACAATTAGGAAAAAACCGAAGAATACTTGTAGATTAGCCATATATTATAAAAATATTGCTGGTATACCAGCCCCGGGGGGAAGCGGGTATAAAAAAGACACACAAATACAGATTGTTAGGTGAAAAAATTAATCGTTGGGGAGACACAGCCTTGCCACTTCTTTTGCTTATATGCCACTAAGCATTTCACATCTCTTTTAATATATCAAAGAAACAGGGATATCCAAAAACCTGCGAAAATTTGGGAACAACACAAAAACTTTTTCAACCAAGGTCCTTCAGCATGAAAAAGAAAGTAATTTTAACCGCCTGCACATTGGCGCTGGTAGCTATTGGTGCATTTGTTACAAAAGCCAATGCCCGCAGAATTAGTGTACGCTACATTGATTCTATTAATCCGTCACAATGCCTTTTTCCGCAATCTCTGCCGGCAGACTGTAGTACTGAAAATACAGGTACTATCTGCTCTTCCATAATAGGCAGCCGTACAGTTACTTATTACCAGGGTACCACCTGCGTTACGCCGTTCTACCGGTTGTAACTGATCAGCACGGGCAAATCAGGTAATCACCTATGGCAATAGTGGGGTTATAAACTAAGGTATTATGTTCAAACGTCTGTTTCGCTTACTCCGGCGTCGCCGGGGAAGGATAGGAATTGCTATTGCCTGTTTTCTGCTAAGCATTGCAGCTATATGGGTGCTCTATGTCGCATCAGATAAAATTAACCACCGGCCCAATGGTTTTATCCGGCTTATTCCGCCGCACCGTGCCATTCCGGAAAAAATACTGGATGTTAAGTATAACTCCTTCTACATTGCAGGAGCTACACCTACCCGTATTTTCCTGGGCAATGCCACCGCTGCCACGTTTATTCTGACCACCGATTATGCGTTGTCAGACACAGGGCATATGTGGCTGGCATTGCCGCCGGAAACAAGGCTGGCCGGTCCGGTTACCATCGGGATCGACTCACCGCACCTTTATATGATGGCCGGCCTGCAGGGCACTTTATTGCACACGCTGCTGCCTGACACGCTCCTCAGCCGTCTGCCCGAAGGGCGCCGCCAGTTCTTTAATGCCCGGCCATTATCCCCCGCCTCTTTTATTATGCGGACCTATGACAGCGCCTGGCAACAGAACATACTGGCAAAACGTACCTCGGAAACGGCTTACCTGCGGCCATCTCCGCCGTTGCTGGAGAAGCAGATAGACGGTGTGTTCTGCACAGATGGCGTTCTGAGCTACGAGCCTAATACGGCAAAACTCATGTACGTGTACTACTACCGTAACCAGTTTTTGTGTATGGACACTAACCTGAACGTACTATACAAAGGCCGCACTATTGATACTACCGCCCATGCACACATCAAGGTAGCCGCTATGGAAGACATTGGCAAAAGCACCGTTTCCTCGCCCTCAGGTGTGGTGAACCGCTTAAGCTGTATGGATAACCAGTGGCTCTATGTGAATTCAAAATTAATGGCCAACAATGAACGTAAAGAGGAATTTGATAAGGTATCTGTAATAGATGTATATGCATTGAAAGACGGTACTTATCATTTCAGTTTTTACCTGCCAGACCTGGGAGAAAAGAAATTACGCAGCTTCCGGGTGTTCAATAAAACATTGGTCGCGTTATATGACCACTACGTGTACACATTCAGGCTAAATTTTTAGGTCCGGCTTTAACAGAGCAGGTCTAAGCTGAAGTAGCGTAGATAAGAAGCCGGATCTTTATCCGGCTTTTTTATTGCCTGCAATCAAACCGCAGTCACTGCAGCATTAACGATTTTCCATACAGAATTACGTACCTTCTTTTGCATTAACTAATGGTTAACAATACATAAGAGAATTAAAATCAATTAAGTTATGTGGATTGTTGAACTGGCGCAGTTCCGGGGACCTCCTTCCCGGGACCGTATAGCTATGCTATTTTATTTTACTCAAATACCATAAAACTAACCCGCTTCATTTTTCAAACCATAAAAAAGCACCCTCTTATGAGAAATGCATGGAATGTAAATGCACTGCATTATCCGTTTGGCTATGCCACCAACCCATATGCTAACAGTATGGAAGAAAAGATTAGGGAATGGCTGGCCGGCCCATACAGCCACCTTCCCGAAAAAGCAAAGCAGAAATACCTGCATACCGGAGTAGGCCATGCCGGCGGCTGTATGTTCCCCCGCGCTAATGAAGCCCAGCTAACCACCGTATGCCGCTTCTACATATGGGCTTTTATGATAGACGATACTTTTGAATACGCCACGGTAGAGGAGCTGCAGGCCATTCACCAGCGCTCCCTGGCCATTTTGAACGGTGCGCCCGTACACCCGGAGGAGATCCTGTACCGGGAGCTGCCCCAGCTGCGGCAGGACCTGCTGGCCACCGGCTCCGAAGCCTGGCTGCAACGTTTCTGCAACAGCCTTACCATTTATTTTGAAGGCATACAGCAGGAAATACCCTACCGCAAAAACATGCAGTTCCCTGCTTTTGAGGAATTTGTAAGCATTCGTGAAAAAGCTGTGAACGTATACCCGCTGGTAGATCTGGCACAGGCCATTACCGGTGAAATACTGCCTTCCGGTGTGCTGGAGCACCCGGTGCTGCAACGTTTGGCGCAGCTTACCTGCCGCATCCTCTCCTGGTCAAACGATTACTTTTCCGCACACCTGGAAAAGGGGAACGATGTACTGAACCTGGTACTGATACTGCAGCATGAACGTAACTGCTCTATGGAAGCTGCATACGCCGCTGCCGTGGAAGTGCATGACCAGGATGTAGCCACTTTCTGCCTCTTAAAACAGGCCTTGCCTGATTTTGGATTGTATGCTGCACCAGTGGTTAACTATGTGGAGAACCTGGCGCTGATGATCCATGGCTACCTGCACTGGACGCATGTTTTCACCGAACGTTATAAAACGGGGGGGCATCCGTCAAAAGACCTGAAACAAGGGCAGTCCCTGAACGTGTAATCAATCGCCGGATAAGCCGGTGTTTACCTCGTCTATATGAGGTAAATGCTGGCTTATTTCCCTGAACAGGGAGCGGGGATCTATGGGTTTCAGAATAATGGCGGCAGCGCCTGCAGCCATCAGGGCTTTTTCAGATTCTGTTCCGCCGGTGCAGATCAGCGCGGGTATATGTTGAAAAGCGGGGTTCTTTTTCAATAAAAGCAAGGTTTGCTCTCCATCCAGCTCCGGCATCTGGTGGTCCAGGATAATAAGCTCCGGCAGGTGTTTGGCCTTTTCCAGGTGATCCAGCACCTCCCGCCCGGAAGTAGCGCAGGTAACAGCACAGCCATACAGTGTCAGGTATTTGGAGAACAGCATATTGTTCATTTCATTATCATCGGCCAGCAGTATGTGAATGCTGCTCAGGTCAATGCCGGCTTCCGTTACTTCTTCTTCAATATCTTCTATCTTACCTTCTTTTAACGGTAACGTAACCGTAAAGGTGGTGCATCCGCCCTGGCTGTGTAGTTTTATTTTACCGCCCAGGTCTTCGGTTTTATTACGGGTAATGTACAGCCCCAGTCCCGTGCCTTCCATATGTTTACCCCGTTTGCCGGTGGTGTACATTTCAAACAGCGCCGCCTGTCTTTCCAGGGAAATATCCGGGCAATGGTTGCTGAACGTCATGGCAAACTGGCTGCCCTGGCGGCTGATGTGTAAAGTAACGGTGCTGTTCTTATCAGCATATTTAATAGCATTGCCCAGCAGGTTGGTAACGATCATGGTGAGCTTCAGCGTATCTGTTACCAGCACATCGGGCATATCCGGCGCTATGCTTAGCTTCAGCTGCAGGCCGCGGGAGCGGGCGCTTACCTTATTCAGGTTAATGATCTTTTTAATGAGGGAGCGTAAAGAAAAAGTATCATCTTCCGTAGCATTATCCTTGCCGGATTCTATCTGCGCCACATCCAGCACATTGTTAATTACGTTCCGCATGTTATGGATGGCTGTTAGCAGCAGATCCACATAAGGCTCTATTTTCTTCAGGTGATCATCCAGCTTTATTTCCCTTTTTATAAGTTGCGCTACCAGGGCCATAGCATTCAGCTGGTTGCGTATTTCGTGTGATACTTTGTACACGAACATTTTCAGCCGGTTATATAATGCTCTGTTCTCCCGCACGTAATAGATCATTACGATCATATCAAATAACAGGAAGCTGGGCAGCGCAATCCACCGCAGCAGGAACTGCTGTTGCAGTGAAAGCGGCAGGGGATCAAATACCTTGTAATAAAAATTCAGCTCCAGCAGCAGCAGCGTAAGCAGGGTAGCGCATACGCCAATGATCTGCTGTTTTATTTTTGAATACACCAGGAAGCAGATCCCGCACAGGAATACAACGATCAGTGAAATGTTGATCAGCTGCCCAAGCAACACGCCAAAGTAAAGCGCGCAGGCACAGTGCACCACCAGCACGCTAATGCTGGCTGCGCCGTATAAACGTTTTTGGTTTAGAAAAATAACGGTACAGAACAGCAAGCCTTCTATCATGGCGGGGATCTCTACTTTTATTAAACCGCCAAAAATGTAAAACAGGTTGCCGATAGTAAAAGCCAGGAATGCAGTGACCATGCAGATACCGTTCACGATCATTACTCTTTTTGCTGCTTCTTCAGGAAGCCCTGTGGTACCGGTTAACAGGATGGGCTTGTAGAGCGGGGCTAACCAGCGTGCCGGGGGCCTTGCCAGTGCTTTTAGTTTGGTGAATCCCTTTTGGGAAAAGTTGTAGAAATGGTTATTCATAAGGATACTTTATGAGGGTGGTTATGTGAACATCTAACGTATTGTGATAGTAACTGTTGTGCTGATTGCAGGCTTTATGTAAAATAATATTTTTCCAAATATTATTTCTGTTAATTCTTGCGCAGATCAAAAAAAAGTATAAACTTTGTGTGGTAATAATAATTACAACCCAAAATGAAAACAGACGATCATTCGATCAGCTTCTTTAAAGTTTTTGTTGCCTCTCACTTCAACACTTCACCGCCCCCGGCTATCGTTTAAATAAACAGCAAAGGCTCCCGTACCGTATATCAGGCATTGTGTGCTTGTACGTACCTGTACCTTTTACTGCTTAAGCTACTGCTTTGCGGCGGCTGGTGGTAACATCACAATTATCATAAATCCCTAATCAAAATGCAAAACACAGAAATCATCAGATGGGTGATGCTCATCGGCATACCCTTACTATGCCTTGTTTTTTACCGCCTTATTTTGCGGGTATTCTTTGGCGTAGTAATAGTACCGGAAGACCGTATAGGCCTGGTCACTAAAAAGTTTGTACTGATCGGTAAGCAGGAGCTGCCGGAAGGCCGCATTATTGCGCTGAATGGCGAAGCCGGTTTCCAGGCGCAAACACTGGCCCCCGGCGTATACTTCTGGAAATGGATCTGGCAGTATGCCGTTACCTTTCAGCCCTTTACTATTATACCCACCGGCAAAATTGGCCTGGTGCTGGCAAAAGACGGCGGGGAGCTGGAAACCGGCGCCATACTGGCCCGCAAGGTTCCCTGCGATGCTTTCCAGGATGCGCGCGCTTTCCTTGAGAACGGCGGCCGCAAAGGCCGGCAAACAGCCATCATCACACCCGGTTCTTACCGCATTAACACCTTTTTGTTTGAGCTGGAAATAACAGATATGGTAAGCATACCTGAAAATGCCGTGGGCATTGTAACCACGCTGGAAGGTAAGGCCATTGAAGACGGGCAGATAGCAGGTAAGGCTATTGCTGCGCATAACAAGTTCCAGGATGTGGATACTTTCCTGGAAAACGGCGGCTATAAAGGCCTGCAGGAGCAGGTAATGCTGGCCGGCTCCTACTTCCTGAATCCCTGGTTTGCTAAAGTGGAAATGGTACGGATGACGGAAATTCCCATCGGGCATGTAGGCGTAGTGATCTCCTTTGTGGGCCAGGAGGGAGTAGACCTGAGCGGCGTGGAGTTCAAACATGGTAACATTGTGGCCAGGGGCAGCAAAGGCGTTTGGGCGGAACCGTTAGGTCCCGGTAAGTATCCCATAAACCCCTATATCATGAAAATTGAAATGGTGCCTACCACCAACCTGGTGCTGAACTGGGCGGCTGCCCGCAGTGAAGCGCATCAGCTGGATAAAAACCTTTCTACCATTACCGTGCGTAGTAAAGACGGTTTTACTTTTAACCTGGACGTAGCCCAGATCATTCACATACCCACCACAGAAGCGCCCAAGGTAATTGCGCGTTTCGGTAACATGAGCAACCTGGTAACACAGGTGCTGGAACCTACTATCGGTAACTATTTCCGTAACTCCGCCCAGGATGCAGATGCCATCGACTTCCTGAAAAGCCGGAAGGAACGGCAGGAGAGCGCCAAGAACCATATTGGCCGCGTATTGGAGCAATATAATGTGCATGGTGTGGATACCCTGATAGGCGATATTGTGCCGCCGGAAAGCCTGATGAAAACCTTAACAGACCGTAAGCTGGCCGAAGAGCAGAAAGTAACGTACGAAACACAGATGAAGGCGCAGGAAACCCGCCAGACCCTGGAAAAAGAAACCGCCATTGCAGAAATGCAGAAAGAGATTGTGAAGGCCGATCAGGGTGTATTGATCGCGGAAAGAATTGCCGATGCTTCTGTAAAGAAAGCCACCGGTGACGCCAACAGCGTGCGTTTGCAGGCCAACGCAGAAGCCGACCGTTTAAAGCTGCTGGCCGGTGGTGAAGCGGAAAAGGTAAGGCTGCTGGCTAAAGCAGAAGCAGAGCGTACAGAATGGATAGCCGTGGCAGATGCAGAAAAAATATCCCGCACCGGTAATGCAGAGGCGGAAAAGATCCTGGCCATTGGTAAATCCAGCGCAGAAGCATACCGCCTGGCGGTAGAAGCCATGGGCGGCGATAATTTTACGCAACTGAAAGTAATGGAATCCATTGGCGAGCAGCATGTGCGCATTATGCCGGATGTGCTGATCAATGGCGGCGATAACGGCAGCGGGCCTATCAGCGGGCTGCTTGGACTGCAGCTGCTTGAACAGCTGCGCAAAAAAACGAATGAATAATATTGACTGAATGCACTGTTATTTTGCCTGAATAGGCAATTCGGAAAGGATCGTGTTAACTATTTTCGCGCCAAAGCGACCCTGCTTTGCAGGTGTTTAATTGTTATTACAGATTAGAACTGAAAATGTACGGGAGGTAATTTTTATTACCTCCATTTTTTTTACTGTTCCATATTGCGTACTACTTTCTGAAAATCCCTTGGCAATATGTCAAATGCTTTTTTAAAAGAACGTGTAAAGTTGGCAGTGTTCTGAAAACCGGTCATGTAAGATATTTCCTTGATAGGGTGCTGTTGCCTGCCCAGCAGCTGTTTGGCATACTCCATACGCTGCGCCTGGTAATACTGGTAACAGCTCATCCCGAACATGGATTTAAACACGCTCTTGAATTTTGTAACGCTCATGTTGCACATGCGTGCCAGCTCTTCCACCGTAAGGGGAGGGGCGCTGAAATCGCTTACATAAAGGTCTTTCACCCTTATTACATCCTGCAGGTTGGTATCATAATAAGCTTCCTGCTGTTCTTCCGTTGTAAAAAAGTGCAGGTGCCATTGGTGCAGCAGGTGATAGGCTGCGCTGATCAGCGCAGGACGCTGAATGAAAGCTGCGTTGGGGCCTTCGCTTAGCTGCTCAAAGGTTTGATCCATACGGTGCTGTACGCTTAATGGCAGCGGTATAATGCTGCTAAAAGGTTGCGCCCCGGTGACCATGCGTAGCTCCTCCATGGCAAAGCTGTGCGTCATGATCATTACATATACCCGTTGCCGTTGGCCTGCCGGGAAAAGAAAGCTGCTGCTTAGCTGTGTGCTGTATACAAAAAGGCTATCGCTGTGAATGGAAAGGTCTTGCCCCGTGTGGTTGGCATCTGTAAAATAAGGCTGCTGAAAGCCGTAGCGGCAGCCGCTCATATAATAATGCTCTTTTTTTTGCACCGGGCATACCAGTAATGCCTGCTGCTGCCAGCTAACATCAAATAACAGGCAGGAGAGGCCGTTAAACAGCTCCCGGCATTCAATAAAACCGTTACCCAGTGCCTGCGGCAGGTAAATACGGTTATGCTCCGCCTTCACTGTGCTTTTGCCATAAGGTTCAAAAGCCGCTGCCAGCTGTGCCAGCAGGCGCTTTACAGGTCCGGGTGAAAAAGATATGGTGAAAAGTTTATCCTTCATGCACCGTCATTACAACAATTAAACAAAATACAAGTTGGCATCACCGGCAAAATGGCCGGTATGTTAAAAACAATTATAAAGAGGGTGAATGGTTATAGGCGGGAAAAGGTTGTTGTGTCCGTAAATAGTTGGCTTACAATTACAAATTACATCCCTGATAACAAAAAATCATGCCAAAGTCTGAACAGCCTGCCAAACGTTTTTTTTCGCTATCTTCGCCGCTTTACATTTTATTTATGCCCCCAACAGATAGCAGCAACACCATGTTTCAACTGGCGGCAGATTTTATACAGCAAACCAACCGCCATATCTTTTTAACCGGTAAAGCCGGCACAGGTAAAACCACTTTCCTGAAACATATCAGGGAGTACACTGCCAAGAACACGGTAGTGATAGCCCCTACAGGTGTAGCCGCCATTAATGCGGGCGGCGTTACCATGCACTCATTTTTCCAGCTGCCCTTTGGCCCGTTCATACCCGGTACCAAAAGAGGTTTTGGGCAGGATGATGATGTAAGCATGGACCGGCATGCGCTGTTCCGCAGCATTCGTTTTAATCACGATAAAAAAGAGATCCTGCGCGACCTGGAGCTGCTGATCATTGATGAAGTGAGCATGGTGCGGGCCGATTCACTGGATGCTATAGACGCTATTTTACGCCATTTCCGCAATCAGCCCCTGTTGCCTTTTGGCGGGGTGCAGGTGCTGTTTATTGGCGACCTGTTCCAGCTGCCGCCCGTAGTGCCGGATTCCGAATGGCAGATCTTAAAAGAACATTATGCTGGCGTATTCTTCTTTCATGCCAGGGTGCTGGAAGAAGCGCCCCCCTTGTACGTGGAGCTGAAAAAGATCTACCGGCAAAATGAAGCCGCTTTTATTGACCTGTTGAATGGTATCCGTAATAATGCCGCTACCGCCGCACAGCTGGAATTGCTGAACCAGCGCTACCAGCCATCCTTTACCGGGCAGGAGCAGCAGTATATTGTATTAACCACGCATAACCGCCGGGCCGATGAAATTAATGCCAGCCGCCTGGCAGCCGTGCCGGGGCCTATTCACCGTTTTGAAGGCACCGTAGAAGGTGATTTCAGTGATAAAGCCCTGCCCACAGAGCTGGTGCTGCAGCTGAAACCCGGGGCGCAGGTAATGTTCATTAAGAACGATCTGGCAGAAGTAAAGCGTTATTACAACGGTAAAATAGCCACGGTAAAATCTATTGATAAAGACCGCATCATTGTTACCCTCGCCGGCAGCGGGGAAGACCTGCAGCTGGAAAAGGAAACCTGGCGCAACATCCGCTACACGCATAATAAAGCCGATAACCGTATTGAAGAAGAGGAGCTGGGCAGCTTTACGCAGTATCCTATCCGCCTGGCCTGGGCTATTACCATTCACAAAAGCCAGGGCCTTACGTTTGAAAAGGCCATTATTGATGCCGGCAGCGCCTTTGCGCCCGGGCAGGTATACGTAGCGCTAAGCCGCTGTACCTCGCTGGAAGGGCTGGTACTGCATTCCCGCATTCATGCCGCGGCTATCCGGAATGATGAGCAGGTGATAGCTTTTGCCGCTAAAGAAAATGCGGCTAATGAGCTGGAAGTGCTGCTGGATATGGAACGGCGCGTATTCTGGTCAAACAGCTTAAAGCAGGTATTTAACTGGCAAAAATTACTGCTGGCTTTACAGGCGCATGCCGCCTGGCTGCCGGGTAAAAAGCTGCCGGATATGGAAGCCGCGCTGTTGCTAAGCAACACCCTGCAGCAAAAGGCCGTACGCCAGCAGGAGGTAGCCCAGAAGTTCCGCCAGCAGCTGGGCAGTCTGCTGGATGTGGTAGTACAAACCGCCGATCCATCGCCTATACAGGAGCGTATGAATAAAGCCATTGGTTATTTTACGCAGGCAGTGTATGATGAGCTGATCAAACCCCTGCAGGAACATAAGGCCACTGTAAAAGGCGCAAAACAACGGAAGTACCTGGACCAGCTGGAAACCCTGGAAGCCGTGCTGTGGCTAAAGCTGCAGCAGGTATGGCAGGCCAGCTATTGCGATACTACCTTTAATGCCGGCTTAACAGATCATAGCCAGCTACGCAACCAAACCACTGCTGCCAAACCGGGAAAACAGAAGGCAGAAGTGGGCAGCAGCCGCCGCGGCAGCCTGGAGCTGTACCTGGGTGGTAAAAGCATAGCGGAAATAGCAGACCTCAGGCAGCTTACCATTGGTACGGTAGAAGGGCACCTGGCTCAATGTGTAGGAGCAGGGGAGCTGGCACTGGAAAGTTTTGTATCCAAAGAAAAAATAGATAAGATCATGCCGCTGCTGGCCTCTATGGGAGCCGCTGCAGCCGGCGCTATCCGCCAGCGTTTAGGCGATGAGGTAAGCTATGCGGAGATCAGGGCGGTGCAGGGCTATAACAGGCTTGCCTCAGCCAAAGGCTGAAGGTGAATTACGAATTGTCAATTACGAATTGAGTAGATCGTATGGCTTGTGTTCAGGCGACTATAAATATGCCGTAGTATGTGGCAATCAGTCTCTAAAACTATGATTTCACAAAGCGCTGGCTAATCCAACTGCAGATAACTGCTCATCACCCAAATCCACCAATAATCGTTATATTTGCACCTTCGCAATACATAATTCGTAATTGAATAATTCGTAATTATAATTGCTCCTGCCTGCAACCGTTGCCACATTTCAATTACTATGGCACGACAAAAGAAACTCAAGCTCAGCGTTTTAGACCAATCTCCCATCCGTAAAGGCAGCAATGCCGTAGAAGCACTGCAGGAAAGCGTTCAGCTGGTGCAGTTAGCAGACCGTTTAGGATTTACCCGTTACTGGGTATCGGAACATCACAATACCGCTACATTAGCCGGCTCAGCCCCGGAAATATTGATTGCCCGCCTGGCAGCAGCTTCTGAGCGCATCCGGGTAGGTTCAGGCGGCGTAATGCTGCCCAATCACAGTACCTTAAAGGTAGCGGAGAACTTCCGTTTGCTGGAAGCCCTGTATCCGCAGCGTATTGACCTGGGCATAGGCCGGGCCCCGGGTGGCGACCGTATTACAGCGCATTTGCTCAACCCATCCAACAGCTTTAACCCGCGGGAATTTGTGCAGCAGGTAGCCGATCTGCAGGCTTACCTGAGCGAGAATGCCAATACCGGCTCTGTACATGAAAAGGTAAAAGCCATTCCGCATATAGATACTATGCCCGATCTCTGGATGCTTACCTCCAGCGGGGAAAGCGGTTTGCTGGCCGCCCATTATGGCATTGCCCTTTCCTTTGCCCATTTCATTTACCCGGTAGGCGGCCCGCAGGCGCTGCAAAATTACCGGGAGCAGTTCCGCCCCTCGCCCTGGCTGCAGGAGCCGCAGGCCAGTGTAGGCATTTTTGTTTTTTGTGCAGATACAGAAGAAAAGGCGCAGCAGCTGCAGTCTGTAATGGACCATCGCCTGTTGAACCTGGAAAAGGGCCGGTTCGATGTTGTACCCTCTTACGATGAGATCAAAGACTACCAGTATTCACCGGCAGAGTGGGAGCGGGTACTGCATAACCGCGGCCGTATGATCACCGGTACCCCGCCGCAGGTAAAGGAACAGCTGCTGCAGCTGGCCGATGATTATGAGGTAGATGAAATTGTAATTGCCACCATTACCGATCATTTTGAAGACCGCCTCCGGTCATATGAGCTGCTAGCCGGACTCTTTTTATAATTACGAATTAGTCAATTACGAATTACGAATAGGGCACTGCATGTATGAATGTTGCCCAATAAACTGCAGGGGATCTGAGCTGGTGCTTGTACATGGCAATGCCCTTTTGCGGTTTATTTCCACTATGAAGTACTCAATTCGTAATTCGTAATTGACTAATCATTGTTGTCCGGGGAAATTTAAAAACAAGGATTCCCCGGGCGACAATGCAATAGGATCAAGGATATTTGTTATTTCTGAAAAATAAAGCCCCCTATGTTTTAAAGAGTTTAAGTTGTAGATATGG
>Ga0209646_1000092_pt1 | contig 185930 bp, 169 predicted proteins | sample AraplaL_Col_mTSA_FD_184259 | JGI IMG/M metagenome (GOLD analysis project Ga0209646, IMG submission 184259) | Arabidopsis root microbial communities from the University of North Carolina, USA - plate scrape CL_Col_mTSA (SPAdes) (version 2) | ecosystem: Host-associated > Plants > Roots >...
CCGCTCGGCCCGGCATTCACCAGACCACCCGCGAACGACTGCGCCGTGCCACCACCATTGGCGGTCACCTTCACCGTGTCACTCACCGGATAACCCAACGCGCCCGACGGACCACCCTTCGCCACGTAATAATCGATGACGCTCCCGGAGACGAACTTCGCCACCCCGCCTGTGAGGTACGCGCGTCCGTGCTGGAACGACTGCGAGCACCCCCCATCGGCGAGCCCACACGACTGCGCGCCCAGCGGCCATCCCAGCTCCCCGGACACGCCGCCCGCACGGCTATGCGCCTTGCGGATCTCGCCGATGATCGCGTACACGCCGGCACTACTCATGCTCACCGCACCGTTCGAGAACGCCTGCTCCTTCCCACCGCCGCTCGCCGTGGAGGAGACGAGGTTCGAAGTGGGGATCCCGAGCGAACCCTTCGGGCCTCCGGCAGCGTTGTACGTCTTCAGAACGGAGGCGTCCGTGACCGTCAGCGCACGGCCGCCGACCTCGGAGATCACCGCGTTCTGGAAGGTCTGCACGCATTGGTCGCCGCCGGCCGCGCAGGTCTTCTCCGAGGTGGGCCAGCCCGCGGCCTGCCGCACTCCTCCGAGTTCCGCATGCGCAGTCCGTGTGAGGCCGCTCAAGGAGAACGTTCCGCTCGGTCCGGCATTGATCAGGGTCTTCGTGAAGGACTGCGCGGTTCCGCCGCCGTTCTCTGACACGGTCACGACGTTCGAATTCGGGTAGCCGACGGCTGCGACACCCTTGGAGATGGCCCACTTGGCGATGGCTCCCGTCGCCAGGATCAGCGGCGATCCTTCCTGCCAGTAGGCGATCACCTTCTCGAAAACATGACCGCAGACGGTGACGCCGCTGCACTTGGGAGCATCGAGGCGGTTGCCCCACGATCCCTTGATCCCGCCGGCGGCGTTCCATGCCGCAGTGATGGCCTGCGAACCTTCGCCGATCTGTGCGCTCTGCGTGGACCCGAACCAATCCGTGAAGTAGTTGTAGAAGTTCCGGTTGCCGTAGGACGAGCAGCTGTTGCCTGTGCCGTATCCGGCCTTCAACGCCGCAGAGTTCGGCTGGTAGGGCGTGTAGTAGTAGAGCGCCGAAGTCGCCTTGTTCGCGACACGGACGGGTGCCGAGCCACACGACGAGTTCGGGTGCCAGAGGATGTTCCAGGTGCGCCCCGGCGCGTACCACTGGAACCACTTGCCCTCCATGTAGATCTGCATCTGGCGCGCGGCGCCGTAGATCTGGTGGAAGAAGCCGATGTAGTTCGGGTCGCACGGCGCGGTGTCCGGGCAGCCCTGCCCGAGCGCGATCCGGTACCGCCAGGCGCTCGGCCAGGTGTGGGTCACGAGCCCCTGCTCCTTCTGGAGCATGACGATGAGCACCTGCGGGTTGATGTTGCAGGCCTGGGCCACGCGATAGATGATGCGCGCAGCGGACTCGTTCGCAGCACCGGAGTATCCGCTGCAGTACTGGTCCCCCGGACGGGTGACCGTGTTCATGCGGAAGTCCTTGAGACAGACGATCGGCTCGTTGTTCTCGTCCCGTCCGCCGAGGCAGCGGGAGACCTTGCTGTTGAAGAAGGTCTGGATCTGCGCTTCGGTCATCGTGCTCTTGTTGGTGAACACGGCGTCGCTGATGATGTTGCCCGGCGTGAACCCGACCAGAGTGGTCTTGGCCAGCCCGGTCTGCGCGGGATCGGCGGCGGTACGCGCGACGGTCGGTGCGACGGAGGTCGCGGCGGAGGCGGCGGTGGCGGGGACCACCGTGCCGATCACCAGGGCGGAGGCAGCGAGGAAACAGGTGAGAAGGCGGGTGACCTTCGTGGTGTTTCGAGAGCGTGGGGCACGTCGAGACATGTGACCAGTGTGACGGAAGTTGCGGGATGATGCCACTGTTGCCACAGAAATGCGATCAGCTCTCGGCGTGTCGCGCCGATGCGAAGCTGGCGTTCAGGTGATCAGAGGTCCGCGTGCAGAATCCATACGCGCTCCGCCGCACTCGCCCAGGAGAACGCCCGCGACCGGTCGGCGGCGAGCACGCGCAGGCGCTCCCTCCCTGTCGTCGCCGCGTCCTCCACGGCCTCCGGCAGAGCACTCTCGCTGACCACCGCTCCCCCGTCGGCGAGGACGTCGTGATGACACCCCGACTCCACGGCGACCACGGGGACGCCGAGCGACATCGCCTCCACAGCGCGCCACGGCCACCCGGAGACGGCATCGGTCGACACGAAGACGCGCGCCCCGGCGACGACGGCGGCGCGATCCGAGACCTCGAGCGTCCCCCGGATGTGCGCGCGCCGCTCGGGCAGCCCGGCGGCGGCGGCGATCTCGGCGATTCGCGGTTCCGCCCCCTCGGCCGCTCCGATCACCACGGCGTCGAGGTTCGCCGCGACGGCGCCGCGGAAACCGGCGGCCAGCGCGTCCTCCGGCCCGGAGAGGACGAGGTAGTCCGCGGGGACACCGAGGTCGTCCCGACGCGAGGCGACGTCCGTGGGACGCAGGAGGTCCTGAGGTGGCGCGCCGGCGATGACGCGGATGCGGTCACCGAGCTTCGCGAGACCGGACAGGCGCTCCGCCATGGAGTGGGACGGAACGACCACGGCATCTGCGTGTTTCACGGCACGTCGGAGCATGCCTCGTTGCCAGGCGACGGCGCCGCGCGACAGCTGAGACGGCGCCTCCCAGGCCCGCAGGTCCCACAGCGTGACGGTGGTCTGATCGTTGTCGTGCACCCGGTCGTGGCGGACCAGTGGGGCGAGCAGCGTCGGCGCGTGGATGAGGCCGCCGCCGACGCCAGGGGCGATACCGAGTTGCCAGGACGCGGCGAGCTCGCGCCGTCCGACCGCGAGCGTGCGCACTTCTCCGATCCCGCGGAGCGGCACCTCTGCCCCCGAGGGCACGATCGCATCGACCGTGCAGTTCGGCGGCGCCGTCTGGACGAGCCCGGCGGCGAGATCTCGCGATGCCGCCGCCTGATCGGGGTCGACGACGTGCACGAGCTGATCCAGAACAACACGCAGTCGAGCACCCATGCGATCAGGCTAACCGCGGGATGCCGACGACCCCGGGAGCGCATCACCTGTCCGCACCGCTACTCAGCGTTCCCACAGCATCGGGAGCGCGCCCGGCAGCTTCGCCGTGCTTGAATGCCAGGGTGAGCGATGGTCGCCTTCCCGTCCGCCGCCGATGGGTCGGGTGGACCGTCGGTCTCGTCCTCGTGCTCCTCGTCCTCGCACTGGGCTGGGTCACGGTGCGCGGCATCGGCGCGGTCGACAACCTGCAGCAGATCGCGAAGGCGACCAGTCAGCTCAAGCAGTCCATCGCCGACGGAGATCTCGACGGAGCAGCCCCGATCGCCGACCGCATCTCCCGCAACGCGGAGTCGGCCCGGTCACTGACCGGGGACCCGGTCTGGCAGGCCTTCGGGGTGCTCCCCTGGATCGGGCCCAACTTCCGCGCGGTGAGCGATGTCGCCGAGATCGCCGACGACGTCTCCACGGACGCGCTCGGTCCGCTGCTCGACGTCGCCGCCGACGTCGACATCACGAGCCTCGGCTTCTCGGGCGGGGCGATCGACCTCGCCCCCTTCGCGACCGTCGAGAAGCCACTCGGCACCGCGAGCTCGGCCTTGGCTGCCGCGGAGGAGCGGGCGCAGCGCATCGATGCCGACGCCACCCTCCCCCCTCTGGCCGACGCCGTCCGGGAGATGCGCGGGGCCGTCACCCAGGCCGCGACGGCGGTCGGCGCGCTGCACGGCGCCTCCGTCCTGCTGCCGACCATGCTCGGGGGCGAGGGCCCGCGCACCTACGTGCTCGCGATGCAGAACAACGCCGAGCTGCGGTCATCGGGCGGCATCATCGGATCGATCGCGCTCCTGCGCGCGGAGAACGGCAAGATCACGCTGCAGCGGCAGGCGTCCACGCGCGACTTCCCCCCGCTGGACACGGCGCTCCCGCTCAGCGACAGCACCGTCGCGCTCTTCGAGGACCGCCCCGGCCGCTATCTGCAGAACATCACCAGCATCCCCGATTTCCGGGAGGCCGGGCAGACCATCGCCGCCCGGTGGGAAGGGCGGTACGGGGGAAAGGTCGACGGGGTGATCGCGGTGGACGCCGTGGTGGCCGCGCACCTCGTGCGGGCCACCGGAGACCTGTCCTTCGGGCCGTTCACGGCGACCGCGGAGACCGTGACCGACCTTCTCCTCTCCGAGATCTACGCAGCGATCCCCGATCCCGCGGCTCAGGACGCGATCTTCGCGCAGGCCGCCGGCGGACTGTTCTCGGCTGCTCTGTCCCATGCCGAGCCGCAGGCCCTCGTTCGCGCGCTCGCCGACGCCGCCGGCGAAGGCCGCATCCGGATCTGGAGCGCGCATGAGGCGGAGGAGTCGCTCCTCGCCACCAGCGCGCTCGGCGGCGCCATGCCGCAGGACGACGAGGACGCCGCGGTGGTCGGCGTCCTGATGAACGACGGCACCGGCGGGAAGATGGACTATTACACCCGCGCGTCCATCGCGACGGCGGTGGGCACCTGCGCAGGGGTGCCGACGACCCAGGTGCGCGTCACGTGGTCGAACACGGCCCCCGCCGACGCCGCCACCTCCCTGCCCCCGTACGTCACCGGCGACGGCGTGTACGGCGTGCCGGCCGGCAGCGTGCGCACTCTGATCGCCGTCTACGGTCCGGAAGGCGCCCTGCCGTCGCACATCGACCGGGACGGCTCGGAAGAGGGCGTGCAGACGACGACCATCGGCGATCGCTCCGTCGTGCAGCACGAGGTGCTCCTCGCCCCCGGCGCCTCCACGACGATCACCGTGGAGTTCCAGGGCGACGGCGCCGGAGCACGTCTCACCGAGGTCGAGCACACCCCGCTGATCGTGGGTCCGAAGCTGACCCGCGACACCCTGCAGTGCGGCTCGTGACAATCGCCGACGGATGAGGTACTGTCATCTCACTGGGGAATAACCGGGGTCCGTGAACCTGCCGTGGGGGCAGAGGATCTCGCGCAGTCGGACGCAGGGGTGTGTCCGGAGGCGATTCCGCGTGAAATTCTGGGGAGAAATCATGCTGAAGAAACTGGCTGCCATCAGCCTTACCGCTGGCGCGCTCATCTTGGCCGCGCCGACCGTCGCCTCTGCGGCACCGAGCGACTCCTACCCCTCGCCTCCGGGCGCGAAGGTGGGCGACGCGATCATCGACACCTGTGAGGTCTCGACCGTCGCCTTCGGCGCCGGGTACTTCGAGCCCTCGGAGACCGTCGGAGTGTCCGTCTCGGGGCAGAACGCCGGCGCCGCCGCCATCTCGGGCAACACCGCCGCATCCGACGGCAGCCTGAGGGTCACGTTCCGCCCGCCCTCCGACGGGCAGGGGGCCTACGCCCTCGACTTCGCCGGTTCTCGGGCATACACCGCCACGGTGACGGTCTCGCACGGGAACGCCGCCGCTTCCAGCTGCGACCACGACCCCGGCACCGCTGCTCCCGCCGGGACCGAGCTGCCGCTCACAGGCGGCACGGAGCTCGCCCTCACCGGCGGATCGGTGTCGCCGTGGATCGTCGGCGGCGCCGCAGTCGCTCTGGTCGCCGGTGGTGGCCTCGTCGCCGTCGGAGCCGCGCGCCGCAAGCGCGCCTGAGTCGCGCGCGGCACGCGCGCCTGAGCCAGGTCGCCGCCTTGTGCGGTGGCCGGCTGGACGACGGTGATCCCTCCCCCTCCGATCACCGTCGTCTGGCGAATCCGGTCATGCACCGGACGGCCCACGGGCGATGTTCCCGGGAACATCGCCCGTGGGCTGCGTCGTCCCCCGCGGACTCACGGGGCGGGGGTAGGGGTCTCCGTCGGCGGATGCAGTTTCTGCTGCATGAGCTCGTGGATGAAGTCGTAGTTCGGGTCGAACTCGTCGACACCGTTCTTCGGCGTCAGTTCGACCGTCTGGACCGGCTGCTCCTTGGCCTTGAGCATGAGATCGAAGAACTCCGGCAGCTTGCCCTGCGGAAGATCCGTGTCGATGAGCGCCGTGCCCGCGGCAGCCACCTCGTTGAAACGCGTGAGCACGGTCTGCGGCGTGAACTGGGCGAGGATCGCCTCCTGCAGCTCGCGCTGCCGCTTCATGCGGTCCCAGTCGCTGGTCGTGTACCGCGAGCGGGCGTACCACTGCGCGGTGTCGCCATCCATGTGCTGCTGCCCGGGCTCGATCCACCCGATCGCCCACTCGTTCACGTCGGTCCCGGACCACCCCTCAGGCGGACCGCCCTTGGGGAGGCGCTCGGTGACGGTGATGTCCACGCCGCCGAGGGCGTCCACGAGGTCGGCGAAGCCGTGCATGTCGACGAACACGTAGTACGGGATCTCGATGCCGAGCACGCCCTCCGCGGCGTCCTTGGTCGCCTCGATGCCCGGTGCCGAGCCCGTGGCCTCCGCGTCCGGATAGAGCCCGGTCCCCTTGTCCTCGCGGCACACCTCCGCGGCGTTGCGCACATGGTTCATCCAGCCGTTCCAGCCGCAGGTGGACGAGCCCTGTCCCTGGAAGCCGTCGGGATACAGCTCCTGCATCGGGCTGCCGTCGCTGAACGGCGCATGCGGGAGCTCACGGGGGATGCCGGTGATGGTGACCGCGCCGGTCTCGGCATTGACGGAGACGACGGAGATGCTGTCGAACCGCATCGAGTCGCGACCGTCTCCACTGTCCGCGCCGAGCAGCAGGATGTTGTAGTAGCCGTCACTGGGCGGCAGGCTCGGCCCGCTCTGCCCGAAGATGGCCCCGACGCTGCCCCGCACCGAGCCCACCGCCGTGGCCGCGTACCCGGTCATGCCGCCGACCAGCCCCAACAGGAGGAGGGCGACGACCGGGAGGACGAAGCGCGACGGCGCGGGGACCTTGACCAGACGGACGAGCCGGAGCGTGTCGAAGGTGAGGACGATCCAGAGCACCACGACACCCACGAGCAGCACCTGCACGAGGGTGAGCAGTACCGCCGAGACGAAGCCGCCGCCGATCGTGAGCCAGAGGAAGACGGGGCGCGCGAACAGGGCGAGGGCGAGGGCGACGACGGCCAGGACCCACGTCGTCAGCGTGACGCCGAGTCCGAACCTGCCCAGGCGGCGATTGCCCGCGAGCACCTGCGCGGAGCCGGGGACGAGGAGGTTGAGCCCGACGAGCCACCAGGCGCGCTTCGACATGAGTCCCGGATCGGCCGGGTCCGGGTGTCGCAGCGGCCGCGTCTCGATGAGCGGACGTCGTGTCGCGCGCGGGGGCGCAAGGGTCACAGCGAGCCCTTCAGCCGATCGTTCTTCTCCTCGACCTGCGCCTCGAGGTCGGCGGCGTAGGCCTCGACGCGGTCCGCCAGATCGTCGTCCGCGGCAGCGAGGATCCGGGCCGCGAGCAGGCCGGCGTTGCGCGCGCCGCCGATCGACACCGTCGCGACCGGGATACCCGCGGGCATCTGCACGATCGACAGCAGGGAGTCCATGCCGTCCAGGTACGCGAGCGGCACGGGGACGCCGATGACCGGGAGCGCCGTCATCGACGCGAGCATGCCGGGCAGGTGGGCGGCACCGCCGGCGCCCGCGATGATGACGCGCAGGCCACGAGACCGCGCCTCACGCGCGTACGACATGAGCTTGTCCGGCGTGCGGTGGGCCGAGACCACCTCGACCTCGTGAGGGATCCCGAAGTCGGTGAGCGCTTGGGACGCGTCGCTCATGACGCGCCAGTCGGAGTCGGATCCCATGACGACGCCGACCAGAGGAGCGGCGGAGGAGTGCAGTGGCTCGGTCACCAGATCAGGCTACGGTCTCGCGCTGGGAGAACCCCCGAGCGGCACACGTCTTTTCCGTGTGCCGCCGCGGGAATCCTCAGGCGAAGGCCGCTGCGGCGGCCCTGGCCTCGTACACCGCGTCGTCGAGGTCGTCCCCGGCGACGTTCACGTGCCCCACCTTGCGGCCGGGCCGCGGCGCCTTGCCGTACGTGTGGATCTTGGCATCGGGGTGCGCGGTCATCGCCGCCTCGAAACGGTCTCCGAGAGTGCCGTCCGTCGGGCCGCCGAGGATGTTCACCATGACCGACCAGGCCGCGCGGGGCTGGGTGTTCCCCAGGGGCAGATCCGCCACGGCACGCAGATGCTGCTCGAACTGTCCGGTGACGGCTCCGTCCTGGCTCCAATGTCCGCTGTTGTGCGGTCGCATGGCGAGCTCGTTCACGAGGATGCGCTCGTCGTCCGTCTCGAAGAGCTCGACCGCGAGCATCCCGGTCACGCCCAAGCCCTCCGCGATACGACGGCCGATGTCCTCAGCGACCTCGGCGAGACGCTCGGTCGCTGCGGGCGCCGGGGCGATCACCTCGGCGCAGACGCCGTCGCGCTGCACCGTCTCGACGACCGGATACGGGATCATCTCTCCGCCGGGTCGGCGTGCGACCTGCTGGGCGAGCTCGCGGACGAAGGGGACGAGCTCCTCGACGAGCAGGGCGTCGGAGCCCTGCAGCGCATCGAGCCAGTCCTGCGCTTCGGCGCCCGAGCGCACCACCCGCACACCCTTGCCGTCGTACCCGCCCCGCGGCGTCTTGACCACCGCGGCACCGTCGTGCTCGTCGAGGAAGCGCTGCAGGTCGTCAGCGGAGCGGACCGGAGCCCACTCGGGCTGCGGCACGCCGAGCTCCGCCAGCCGGGAGCGCATGACGAGCTTGTCCTGGGCGAACTGGAGCGCATCCGGGCCGGGGTGCACGGCGACGCCCTCGGCGACGAGAGCGCGGAGCACGTCCTGCGGCACATGCTCGTGGTCGAACGTGATGACGTCGACGTCGGCGGCGAAGGCACGCACGGTCTCGAGGTCCCGGTAGTCACCCACCGCTGTGGCGGCGAGGCCCGCGGCCATACCCTCCTCTTCGGCGAGCACCCGCAGATCGAGACCGAGCTCGACCGCCGGAGCGATCATCATCCGTGCCAGCTGTCCTCCGCCGATCACGCCCACGCGCAGCGCCATGTGCCGCCTCCATTCGTCATGCCCATTCTTCCGCACGCGCGAGCGACCGGGAAACGCAGGTGCGCCTCGGGCGGACCGGGCACGTCGGCCGAGCTCAGGCGAAGTCGTCGCCGCTCGCCTGGGCGTCGCGGTGGGCCAGGATCTGACCGACCTCGATCTGGTCGGCGAGGGTCTCGTGCACGAGGGTGACGTTCGGCACGTTCACCAGACGCAGAGGCGCGTCCACGCCGTTCGAGAGCGTGATGGTCCCGCAGCCCCACATCCGCTGCAGCGGGCCGCGACGGACGCCGATCGTGTAACCGCGTGCGTGCGACATCTCGCGGCGGTTGCGCGCGCCCAGGCCCTGGGCGGCGATGACGCGACGGGTCGTGATCGTCGTCGTCCGGGAGTACCAGACGATGAAGGGGATCACGACGGCGACGAGGACGACGGTCCCGGCAGCCGCGAGCAGCATCCAGTCCTCGAAGCCGGCCGGCAGGTTGCCGTAGAAGTAGGCGGTGACCCCGAAGACGGCGATGAGCACGAGCGCCGACCAGAAGAGCCGACGCGCGTGGCCACGGAAGCGCGCGATCAGCAACTCCTCGGCGGGAGTGCCGGGCGGCGGCATCAGCGGGCGTCCGCCGAGCGTCACGGGCTGGGTCACACCCCCATTGTGCCCGGGATCGCCGACAACACCGTCCGTGCGGCGGCGTGTCCCCGCCTCACGCGGGGCGGACGTGCACGACGTCGCCGGCCGAGACCGCGTGCACGGTGCCCTCCGCCTCGACGCGCAGGCGTCCCTCGGCGTCGATGCCGACGGCCGTGCCGTCGAGCAGGGAGCCGCCGGGGAGCGAGACCCGCACGGCCTGTCCCACCGTCGCGCACCGTGCGGCGACCGCCGCATGGAGACCGCTCGCGATCGCGTCGTCCGCCGCGGTGAGCGCGGTCAGGTGACCGTCGAGCGCCGAGAGGTAGGAGTGGAGCAGCTCGTCCTCGTCGACGACCACGCCGTGCACCGCGAACGAGGTGGCCGTGGGCACCGGAAGCTGCGTCGCGCTCATGGACGTGTTGACCCCCGCGCCGACGATGACAGCGTGCGGGGTCGCCTCGGCGAGGATGCCGCAGATCTTGCGGCCGTCGACGAGGACGTCGTTCGGCCACTTGAGGGCGACGGTGGCCGCGGGCAGCTGCGCGGCGACGGCCTCGGTCATGGCCGCTCCGGCGGCGAGCGGGATCCAGCCTCGCACCGCGGGCTCAGCGGGCAGATCGCGGAGGAGGACGCTCACCGCGAGCGCCGACCCCGCCGGGGCCACCCACCGGCGATCCAGTCGCCCCCGTCCGGCGGTCTGGTGCCGGGTCAGGAGGACCGAGAGGTGCGGCCAGCCGTCGGCATCGTCGGCGTGTCCACGGAGGTCGGCGTTCGTCGACCCCGCCGCGTCGACGACCTCGAGACGCGGTGCGAGCGCGGCGGAGCGCGGGAAGTCGCCGCTCATACGTCCTCGTCGTCGGCTTCGTCGTCGTCATCGTCCGCGTCACCGCGGACGGCGCCGATCTCGCGGTCGCGCCACCGCTCCCACTCCCCCATGAGACGGTCGACGGCCGCGTGGAACTTCTGCGTCGCGACACCGGGGGTGGTGTCGCCGAAGTAGTGGCGCACCCACATCCGCAGCCGCGCGACGGCCGCCTCGTCCTGCCGCACGCGCTCCACCTCGGCGACGATGTCGTCCGCCGCCTCTGCGGACAGCCACTCGCAGTCCGAGAGGTAGCCGGTGGTGTCGACGGCGGCCTCCTCGTCGACCGGTCGCGTGATCATGAGCGGCTTTCCCGCCGCGAGGCGGTCGTACACCATGGCCGAGATGTCCACGACGGCGACGTCGGCGGCGGCCAGCTGCCATCCGAGCTCCGGACCGTCGTCGTACACGTGCTGGGCGGTCGGATCGGCCGCGTTCGCGGCGGCGATGGCCGCGATGATGCGCCGGTGCGCCGCCCCGTAGGCCTCGTCGACGACACCGCTTCGCGGGTGCGGACGGTAGATGACGCGGTGCTCCCCCGTCGCGAGGAGTCGCGCCACGAGGCGCTCGCCGTGCGAGGCGATGGAGCCGTAGTGCGCGCTGGGCCGGTCTCCCTCCCAGGTCGGCGCGTACAGCACGACGAGACGGTCGTCCGGTGTGTACGGGAGCGAGCCGGAGTAGTGGTCCGCCTGGGGGCGCCCGATCTCGATCGTCCGGCTCTCCACGTCGTAGTCCCACAGCGTCCGCGACAGCCGGTCCCTCGCCGCCTGACCGGCGACGAAGGCGTAGTCGTAGGCCTTGTACTGATTCGTGGTCATGTACATCTTGTCGGACTCGCCGTGGTTGATGAACACGTGCCACCGGCGGCCGTACCGGAACATCTGGAAGTTGCGGGTGTTCTGGTTCACGTACAGCACCACGCGGATGTCCTGCGTGGCCAGGAAGCGCTCGAGATCGCGCACCTTCGGCACGAAGGCGACGGGCGGGCCGTCCTCCTCGAGGAGCTTCTCCGCGCCGGTCGCCTGGCGTGCCAGCACCACGACGGGCCACCGCTCGGCGAGCGCGGCCAGCGGGCGGTACCACTGCCGCATCTGGTACATGTTCACGGCGCCGTCCGCGAAGTACACCGCGACCTGGAAGTGCTCGGCCGGGTACAGCACCTGATCCGCCAGCCGGCGGCGGACGCGCTGCACCGCCGAGCGCGAAGCGAGCGCCCGCTGCAGGAGACGGTAGGCCTTCTTCGCGTCAGACAGTGCACCCATCCCTCCAGGATAGTTCGTCCTGTCCCGGCATCCGCGGCGGCGGACAGGCGGACGCCGCCTGAGAGAGAGCGGCAGGAGCGGCGTGACATGATCGACGTGTGCCAGCCAACGGATCCCCCACCCCCGTCACCGGGGTGTCCTTCGTGATGCCGGTGCTCAACGAACGCGCCTACCTGGAGCACGCCGTCGCGTCGGTGCTCGCCCAGGAGGTCGGCGTCCCCGCCGAGCTCATCCTCGCGCTGGGACCGTCATCGGACGGCACCACCGCCCTCGCCCGCCGACTGGCCGCGGCCGACGACCGGATCCGTCTCGTGGACAACCCGGCCGCGCACATCCCGGTCGGCCTCAACGCCGCGATCCGGGCCAGCCGTTACCCCACGGTCATCCGGGTCGATGCCCACTCCGAGCTCGCTCCCGGCTACGCGGCCAGGGCCCTGCAGACCCTGCAGCGCACGGGGGCCGCCAACGTCGGCGGCGTCATGCACGCCGAGGGCCGGACGCCCTTCCAGAAGGCCGTCGCCCGGCTGTACAACTCCCCCGTCGGCCTCGGCGGCGGGGCGTATCACGGCGGCCGCGTCGAAGGAGAGGCGGAGTCCGCCTACCTCGGCGTGATCCGTCGGGACGTCCTCGACGAGGTCGGTCTGTTCGACGAGACGATCCGCCGCGGCGAGGACTGGGAGCTGAACCTGCGCATCCGCCAGGCCGGGCACCGCGTGTGGTTCGACCCCGAGCTGTCGGTGACCTACTGGCCCCGCGAGAGCTGGCCGCGCCTGGCCAGGCAGTTCCGCGCGACCGGCGCCTGGCGAGGGGAGCTGGTGCGGCGCTTCGGTCGTCGCAACGGTCTTCGCTACTTCGCGCCGCCGGTCCTGCTGCTGTTCGTCGCACTCGCCGTGGTCCTCGGGGCCTTGCAGCTGTCCGGTGCGGTGTCGGGAACCGCCTCCCTCATCGCCTCGTGCCTGGTCTACGTCCCGCTCGCGCTCTACGTGCTGCTCGTGGTCGGCGTGGCCCTCGCTCCCGGCGGGGGCGGCGTGCGGCAACGCCTGTGGACGCTCCTCGTGCTGCCCACGATGCACCTCTCGTGGGGTCTCGGCTTCCTCGGCGGCGTGCTGCGCGGAGCCGGCGACACGGTGGACGCGTCCCGGCTCGGCACGCGGAACACCCCCCTGCCCTGACGTCCGACGACTACGGCGTGACGAATCCGAGGTCGAGGATCCGGTCGACCACCCGCTGCGCGGCCCGACCGTCGTCGAGGGTGTTGAACTGCCGCTGCCAGGCGGCATAGCGCTCGGCGTACCTCTCCCGGTGCCCCGCATCCTCCAGCGCGGCCACGAGTTCGTCCTGCGTACCGAGCAAGGGCCCCGGCGCCCGCTCCGCCAGATCGAAGTAGAAGCCGCGGAGCTGACCGCGGTAGTGGTCGAGGTCGGGCACGAGGAAGTACATCGGCTTGCCGGTCACCGAGAAGTCGAACATGACGGAGGAGTAGTCCGTGACGAGGGCGTCGGCGGCGAGCAGGAGCTGCGACGTCTCGGGGTAGCCCGTCACATCGATCACCCGGGCGCCGGCGCGATCCCTGCCCTCGCCCAGCGTGCGCGAGTGGCCGCGCACCAGCACGACGGCGTTCGTCTGCCGCGCGAGGAGTTCGGGATCGACGAAGTCGACCATCTCCGCCCGGTCGTCGCGCCAGGTCGGCGCGTAGAGGAGGACGCGCTCGTCGGCCCCGATGCCGAGCGCCGCGCGGACGGCGACCGGGTCCCCGGTACGCAGCGCATCGTTGCGCGGATAGCCGTCGACCCAGATCGGCCGCCCGAAGAACGCATAAGCCTTGCGCAGGATCCGCGCGGCGTACGTGTTCTGCGCGAGCAGCACGTCCCACCGCCGGGACTCCTTGACCACCGCCGCCATCCGCCGGGGATCGAACCCGGGGCGGTGCAGCGCCAGACGCTTGAGGGGCGTGCCGTGCCAGGTCTGCAGCACCTTCTGCCCGGGCTTCCGCGCGAAGCGCCGTCGCAGCCAGTCGTTCACGACGAGCAGGCGCGCGGCCCCGCGGGCGTGCCACCATTCCGGGCTGCCCTCGATCACGGCGATCGCTCCGTCCGGCACCTCGACCGACAGGTCGGCGACGCTCCAGTACCGGCGCACTCCCGGCGCGCGCCGTGCGAGCTCGCGATCGATGGCGCGCGGGTTGCAGCCGACGCTCCGGCCGTAGAAGCTCTCGAAGAACACGGCGTTCTCGGTGCCGCCTGCCTGCGCCACGTAGCGCTCCTCGAGCGTGGAACGCCCCTCGGCGGTGTCGTACACGGGGTCCACGGGCGCCGCGATGTGGACGACGGCACCGTCGACGGCGATCCGCACCCCCGGGAGGAGCACCGGCGCGAGACGCAGCTCGGCCGGATCGACGCCGTCGATCCGCAGGTCGTACTCCCCGGACGGCAGAGGCAGCTCCGGACCGCCCCATCGCGACGCGCGGAGCGCGAACGTCGCCTTCCAGGTCTTCCCCCCACCGGTGAGGCGGGCCTTCACCCGCGCCCGCGGTCCGGTGAGCTCGGCGCTCTCCGGACGCTGCCCGGTCCCTGCGATGACCAGCGCCTGTGCCGTGTCATCGATGCGGGCCGTCGTCATGCTGCTCCCTTCGGCGCGGGGACCCCCCGCGCACGGATCGCCCGGTATACCCGACGAGTGTTCTGACCGTCACGGAACGCGTGCATCTCCGCGCTGAGCGTAGCGGAACGCTCGGCGGCCTCGTCGAACGCGGCCGCATCGCCGAGCAGCGACGCCAGCCGGACGAGGGCGTCTTCCCACCCCGTGGCGACGCCGGACGCGGCGACCTCCTCGAAGCGGCCGTAGAAGCCGCGGGTGCGGGCGTACTCGGCGACATCCGGTGCGAGGAAGACGACAGGCAGGGCGAGGAGCCCCACGTCGTACGCGAGCGACGAGTAGTCCGTGATGAGGATGTCGACGGCGGGCAGCACCGGCGTCACATCGCTGACGACCGTGCTGGGCAGCGCCCGCACCCGCGTCGTCGGCACCGGCGGCGCGTAGCTGCCGTCGCCGAGGGGGTGGGAGCGCACGAGGAGAGCGGCGTCGTGGTCTTCGAGCACCCGGATGATCCGCGCCCATTCCTCAGCCGTCGGGACGGACGGGTCGGGAGCGCCGTCGCGCCAGGTCGGCGCGTAGAGGACGATCCGGTCGGTGTCGCCGATCGCGCCCACGGCCTCGGCGAGCAGCCCCCGTGCATGGGCGCGGCGTCCCTCGGGCGAACCGCTCGAGAGCACGTCGACACGCGGCTCCCCGGTCACCACCACGCGATCATCGCCCAGCCCGAACGCGGACTCGAGGCGTGCTCTGGCGCGGTGCGAGGCGGCAGGGAGCACCCGGATGCGCTGCGCGGCACCCCGGTACATCCAGCCGACGAGCCGACGCAGGACCGGCGCACCGGGCACGGCCGGCACCTGGGTCGTGGCGGGAGAGTCGAGGCCGATGCGTTTGAGCGGGATGCCGTGCCAGAGCTGCACCACGAACGCGCCGCCGTTGCCGTAGCGGTTCACGTCGCCGAGGCCGTGGGTCACGATCAGCACCCCGGCGCGCGCGGTCGCCCACCAGCCGCGCAGACCGCCCCGTGGCACGCTCCGCAGACCGAGGGCCGCGGCGTCCGCCGCTTCGCGCGGGGACCCGGCCAGCCACAGGGTGTCATGGCCCGCCTCCGCTGCGTACCGCTGCAGGGCGAGGGCGCCGTCCCCGACGCCGGCGCCGCACCCGAAGACCCAGCGCGGACCGCGCGGCACGAGAAGGGTGCCGAGACGGCCGAGGGCGTACAGCGGGATCCGGAGCAGCTTGGCCGCGTTGCCGGTGCCGAAAGAGAAGGACGCCACCCGGCGAGCCTATCGCGCAGGTGGCGTCCTTCTCTGACGTGGGGATCAGCCGGCGAGCGTGCCGAGCGTCACCTCGATGTCGCTCTCCTTGCCGTCGCGGACGTAGGTCACGTCGGCCTTGCTGTCGGCGGCCGCTGCGCGCACCTGCGCCGTGAGATCGGTCGCGCTCGTGATCGGGACGCCGTTGAAACGCGTCACGACGTCACCGGCCTGGAGACCGGCGGCCTCGGCGGCGCCCCCGTCGGTGACCTCGGCGATGTAGGCGCCGGCCACCGTCGCGCCCTCGACGCCGGAGGCATCCCGGACCGAGGCGCCCAGGAGGCCGTGCGTGGCCGCGCCATCGGCGATGATCTCATCGGCGACGCGCTGGGCGATGTTGGACGGGATGGCGAAGCCGATGCCGATCGAACCCGACTCCTCCGAGTTGCCCGAGCTCGCGATCGCGACGTTGATGCCGATCAGCTCGCCCTTGCTGTTGACGAGGGCACCTCCGGAGTTGCCGTGGTTGATCGCCGCGTCGGTCTGGATCACGGCGATCGAGATCGACTCGGTGGCCTGCTGCCCGCTGTTGCCGGGCAGATCGAACTGGAAGGGCCCCTCGCCCTGGCCGTCCTCCGGTGCCTGCTCCTGCGGGGCGTCCTCGGAAGAGGAGTCGGGCAGCGCGGAGGAGGCGATCTGGATGCTGCGGTTCAGCGCGCTCACGATGCCGGTGGTGACCGAGTTGGCCAGGCCCAGCGGGGCGCCGAGCGCCACGGCGGTATCGCCGACGTTGAGCTTCGACGAGTCGGCGAACTCGATCGGAGTCAGGCCCTCGGCGTCCGTGAGCTTGATCACCGCGAGGTCGTAGATCGGGTCGGTGCCGACCACGGTCGCCTCGTAGATGCGGCCGTCGGAGGTCGTGACGCGGATCGTCGGATCAGCCGCCGCGCCGCCGAGGGTCACGACGTGGGTGTTGGTGAGGACGTAGCCGTCCTTGCTGATGATGACGCCCGAGCCGCTGCCGGCCTCCTGCGACCCGGCCACCTCGATGGTGACGACGGAGGGAAGCGCCTCGGTCGCGACCGCGGTGGTCTCGTTGACCGAGCCGGGGTTGTTGACCGTGACGGTCTGCGGTCCCTGCGCCGTGCCGGAGGACGGGGAGTCCTGCAGCCCGGTGAGCAGCGCGCCTCCGCCGAAGCCGGCGACGCCGCCGACGAGGGCGGCTGCGACGATGAACGCCGCGACGCGGGTGCCGCCGCGCGACTTCTCCTTCGTCGCGGTCGGGGTGCCCTCGGCCGGCGGCACCGTGCCGTCGAGCGGCCGGGTGTCGTGCGCCGGGACGCCGAATGCGGCGCCGGGGACGCCCGCCGCGGCGGGACCGGGCGCGGCCAGCCCGTGCGGCACGGGTGCCACGGTCGGGGCACCGGCGGCGTGCGACGCGAACGTCGGCGGCATGTGGTGGCCCTGCGGGGCGACCGGGGCGGAAGCGGCCGGGGTGCCCGTGAGGGTGCCGTCGGCGGCCGGAGACGGCGCGCTCGGCGCGGCCTCGGGGGTCTGAGGGGTCTGGGGGGTGTGTCCGGCCGACACGGCGTCGTCCGACGCCGGTGCCGGGCGGTCCTGCGGGTTGTCCTGGTTCATGGTGTGCTCCTTCAACGCTCCTCCAGGATGCCCCGCATCCCTGTGCGTTCCTTATGCCGAGCTTGAGTTTCAGCTATGGCCTTAGCCTGTTCTTCATGAGTGTCATCCCCGGCGCATGGCGTCGCACGGCGGCCGGTGCCGGTCTGCTCGACGCGGACGGTACCGTCGCGCCCACCATCTTCGCAGAGATGTCCGCCGCGGCGGTCAGAACCGGCTCCATCAATCTGGGGCAGGGCTTCCCGGACGAGGACGGCCCGGAGGTGGTCCTCGCCGCCGCACGCGCCGCGATCGCCGAGGGCGTCAACCAGTACCCGCCGGGGCGCGGCTCCCCCGATCTCCTGCAGGCGATCGCCGAGCATCAGCAGCGGTTCTACGGGCTCGCCGTCGACCCGGGCACCGAGGTCATCGTGACGGCCGGGGCGACCGAGGCGCTGACGGCGACCCTGCTCGCGCTCATCGACGGGCCGGAGGACGAGGTCGTCGTCTTCGAGCCCTACTACGACTCGTACGCCGCGGCGGTCGCGCTCGCGGGCGCTCGGCTCCGGACCGTGCCGCTGCGGGCGCCGGACTTCCAGCCCGACCTGCAGCAGCTCGCGGAGGCGGTCACGGATCGGACGCGGATCATCCTCGTCAACGACCCGCACAACCCCACGGGAGCGGTCTTCGACGAGGAGGTCCGCCGGGAGGTCGTGCGTCTGGCCGAGAAGCACGATGCCGTGATCGTCACCGACGAGGTCTACGAGCACCTCACCTTCCGCGGCCCGCACGTGCCCATCGCCACGCTGCCCGGCGCTGCGGAGCGGACGCTGACCATCTCCTCGGCCGGGAAGACCTTCTCGACCACGGGGTGGAAGATCGGCTGGGTGCACGGCCCCGCCGCGCTCATCACGGCCGTGCTGACGGTGAAGCAGTACCTCACCTACGTCAACGGCGCGCCTTTCCAGCCCGCCGTGGCCGTCGGCCTGCGCCTCGACGATGCGTTCTTCGCCGATGCCGCCTCCCTGCTCGCCCGCAAGCACGCGATCCTCGGCGACGGTCTGCGCGCGGCCGGCTTCACCGTCCATGCCCCACAGGGCGGCTACTTCACGGTGGCCGACGCGACGGCTCTCGGCGGCGCCGATGCGGCGGCCTTCTGCCGCGCGCTTCCGGAACGGGCCGGGGTCGTGGCGATCCCCCTCACCGCCTTCGTGTCCCCCGCGCGACGCCCGGCGTACGCGGGCCTCGTCCGCTTCGCGGCGTGCAAACGCGTCGATGTCCTGGAGGAGGCGGCCGCCCGTCTCTCCGGTCTGCGCGCCTGAGTCAGGTCGGTCAGCGCGGGACCACGGCGTAACGCCGTGCACGCAGCGAGGGGTTCGTCTCCCGGACCCTGGTGACGGCCGCTCCGTCGACCACTCCGATGGCCAGCCCCGGCTCGGGCCCGATCCCCGCGCGGACGACCCCCTGCGGGTCCACGATGCGCGAGTGCCCCACACCGATCGGCGCCGGGTGGTCGGCGGCGATGACGAACACCGTGTTCTCGATGGCCCGCGCGGCGAGCAGCGTGGTCCAGTGGTGCTCCTTGAGCGGCCCGCGCACCCATTCCGCCGGCACCACGAGCGCGTCGGCACCGGCGACCGCGAGGCGCCGCGACAGCTCGGGGAACCGCAGGTCGTAACAGGTCATCAGCCCGAAGCGCAGACCTCCGAGCTCGAAGACCGCGGGCTCGCCGATCTCCCCCGGCTCCACCCAGTCCGACTCGCTCTGCCCGAACGCGTCGTACAGGTGCTGCTTGCGGTAGACCGCGAGGATGCCGTCGCCGCGCACGGCGACGACCGTGTTGCGCACGCGCCCCTCGTCCGAGGCCTTCTCCGTGACGCCCGCGACGATGACGACGGCGAGCTCCGAGGCCAGGCCGATCAGTCCGGTCACGAACTCACCGTCGAGACCCTCCGCATTCGCCGCGAGGCGTTCGTCCATCGGATCGACGAAGAAGCTCGAGTACTCCGGGAACACGATGAGCTTCGCCCCCAGTCGGGCGGCGTCCGTCGCGAGCTCGGCGATCCGCTCCCTGTTGGCCTCGCGCGAATCGGTGGGAGCGAACTGGCACACGGCGACGGGGACGGCGGCGTTCTCAGGCATGACGCCATCCTCTCGCACCCGTCGCTGCCGCGCTCGATTCGACGCCTTTCCAGATCCGTGATAAGTTATCTCTTGTGCCGCGGGGTGGAGCAGTTCGGTAGCTCGCCGGGCTCATAACCCGGAGGTCGCAGGTTCAAATCCTGTCCCCGCAACAAATGGAAGGCCCTCTGGCCGGGAGAAATCCCAAGCCAGAGGGCCTTTCGCATGTGGCGGGAGCCGACCTCTGGGAGTATCGAGGGGTGAGCCGACCGGTCGACATCGATGCAGCCGTGGTAGCTGAGCTCGTCGAAGAGCAGTTCCCCCGCTGGGCGCACCTGCCCGTCCGCGCCGTGGCGCGTCAGGGGTGGGACAACAGGACTTTCCGCCTGGGTGAGGATCTGTCGGTTCGCCTTCCCGTTGCCGAGTCCTACGCGACGGCCGTGCAGAAGGAGAGCAGAGCGCTCGAGTTCCTCGCCGGACGGCTCCCGGTCGCCGTTCCCTCCGTCGTTGCGCTCGGCGAACCCGGCCGCGGCTATCCGTTTCCGTGGTCCATCCGCCGGTGGCTCGACGGCGACACGGTCGACCGCGTCGCGGGGCTCGATCGTGTCCGCCTCGCCGTCGATCTCGGGGGCCTCCTCCGCGTCCTGAGGTCTCTTCCCGTGCACGCGGGGCAGGCCGCCGGCCGGCACTCGTTCTTGCGCGGTTCGCATCCGAGCGTCTACAGCGATGACGTCCACGCCGCGCTGCAGCGGCTGGACGACACCGTGGACACGGAGAACTGCCGGAGCGTCTGGCTCGCGGCGACGAGCAGCGTCTGGGAGTCCTCGCCCGTCTGGTTCCACGGCGATGTCGCCGTCGGGAACCTCCTCGTCAGCGACGGCAGCCTGTCGGCGATGATCGATTTCGGCACCTGCGGCGTCGGCGATCCTGCCTGCGACCTCGTCATGGCGTGGACGTACTTCGAGGGGGACGCGCGTGACGCGTTCCGCGACGCTGTCGGACTCGACGACGCGACGTGGGGACGGGCTCGCGGCTGGGCGCTCTGGAAAGCCCTGGTGACGCTCTCCAGCGGGTCAGGACCGGGCGGAGACAACAGCCGACGCGTGCTTCACGAGGTGCTGACCAGCCCGCTCTAGGCCGCGGATGCCGTCCCGCCGGTCAGCGGACGACGGCGGTGGGCGCGACGAGCGCCGCGAGGACCTCGTGGCTGATCGACCCGAGCAGGAACCGGGCGACGGCCCCCCGCCCGTGTGAGCCCACCACGGCGAGGCTCGCGGTGGCGGCCGCCCGGTTGATGACCTCGGACGGGTACCCGCGCTCGACCCGGGGCTGCAGCTCGAGATCCGGATACGTCTGGCGCAGCCCGGCGAGAGCGACGGCGAGAGTCTCTTCGGCCAGCTCCTGCATGGAGGAGAGGTACTGCTCGGGATACGACCTCGCTCCGCGCGGAAGGGGCACGGGCGTCCATACCGTCACCGCGATGAGGGGCTCGCCGAGGCGGTCGGCTTCGGCAGCGGCGAAGGCGACGGCGGCTTCCGAGATCGGCGACCCGTCCACTCCGACGACGACACCGCGGCGGTCTCCCGCCTCGATGTCCGGGATCACCACGACGGGGCAGGACGAGTCGGCGACGATGCGCAGCCCGTGCGCTCCGCGCCGCGGGCTGTCCGCGTCATCGGGTCGGAAGTCGCTTCCGATCACCAGGAGGTTCGCGCCCGCGGTGGTCGAGACGAGCTGGCGGACCGGGTCGCCGCGGAGCACGACGATGTCGACGTCCAGGCCCCGGGTCTTCAACGTCTCCGCGTGCTCCTCCAGCAGACTCCGGGCAGCCGCGGTCGCCGCATCCACCACAGGGCCCTCCCCGACGGCACCGACCGCTCCCCCGACGACGCTCGCGAGGAGCAGAGTGGCCTTCCGCGACCGTGCGCGATGCGCGGCCCACTCCAGTGCTCGTCGTCCCGCCGACGTGTCCACCACTCCTACAACGATGCGCTCAGCCACGGCGACCTCCCTGTTCGCCTCCACCCTCCCATGCCATCCCCTCCTCGCGCGACGGTTCGTCCCGGACAAAACCCTCCGCCGCTCAGGCACTCGCGCCAGATCAGGCTTCCTATCAGGAGGGCGCCTGACCTCGCGCGCCCGCCTGCTGCCGCGAGAACGCCTGTCCCGGCGCGCCACGCGCGCACGCAGGCACCCGCGCGACAGCAGGCACGCCTGCAGGATGTCGCCTGAAACGGCGCGAGCGCCTGATGCGGCGGACGCGCGTCAGAGACGCGGGAGCGACGGGGAATGCGAAAGGGCACCCCGTGGGGGTGCCCTTTCGTGTGCGTGGCGAGATTACTCTGCAGCGGCCTCCAGCTCCAGGAGCTTCTCGACGGCCGCGGTGAGCCGCTTGTCCGCCTCGCCGAACTTCTCCAGGTCACCCTCGGTGAGGGCCGCCTGGCGGTCGAGGAGCGCCTGCTGCGCCTTCGCCAGGGCGTCGGCCTGCTCATCCGTCGGCGTCGGCGTGGTCGGCGTCTCCCCCGTGTCGGGATCGGTCGCCTCCGGGTCGGTGGGTTCGACCTCGTCATCGCCACCGGTCGCGCCGGAGTCGCCGCCGAACAGCGTGTCCAGCGCCTCGGTGAGGGTGTTCTCGAAGGCCACCCGGTCACCGAAGGCGACGAGCACCTTCTGCAGACGCGGCAACTGCGTCCCCTCGGACGACTGCACGTAGACCGGCTGGACGTAGAGCAGACCGCCACCGACGGGCAGAGTCAGCAGGTTGCCGTAGATGACCTCGGACTCCCCCTGCTGGAGCAGGTTGAGCTGCGGCACCACGGCCGTATCCGAGTTGTAGGTGTTCTGCACCTGGCCGGGACCGGGCACCGTGGTGTCGGTGTCGATCTCCAGCATGCGCAGCTGCCCGTAACCTTCGGCCTTGACGCCCTTCTCGGCGCCCGCATCCGAGTCGACGGCCAGGTAGCCCATCAACACGTCGCGGCTGCCGCCCGCGCCCTGGGAGGCGGGGATGAACGTCGAGAACATCGAGAACCGCGGTTCCTCCTGCCCTGGCATCTGCATGGTCAGGTAGTACGGCGGCTGCAGCATCGCGTCGCTGCGCGGGTCGTTCGGCGTCTGCCAGCGGTTGTCCTGCTGGGCGAACGAGCCGGCCTTGTCGACGTGGTAGATGCCGAGGATGTCGCGCTGCACCTTGAACAGGTCGGTCGGGTACCGGACGTGGCTCATGAGCTCCCCGGACATCTCGCTGATCGGCTTGAGGGTCGACGGGTAGACCTTCTGCCAGGTCTTCAGGACCGGGTCCTCCTCGTCCCAGGCGTACAGCGTGACCGAGCCGTCGTAGGCATCGACCGTGGCCTTGACCGAGTTGCGGATGTAGTTGATGTCGTCGATCGCGAGCGACGGCGTCGGCACGTTCGAGTCGGCGATCGCGTCGGACAGGCTCACGCTCGTCGAGTACGGGTACGTCGAGCTGGTCGTGTACCCGTCCACGATCCAGACGATGCGGCCGTCCACGACGCTCGGGTACGGGTCGCTGTCGAGCTCGAGGTACGGCGCGACCTTCTGCACGCGGGTCTTCGGGTCGCGGTCGTAGAGGATCTGCGAGTCGTCGTTGACGAGGTTGGAGAAGAGGATCTGCTCCGACTGGAACTTCAGCGCGTAGAGCAGCTTGGTGAAGCTGTCGCCGATCTTCGGTCCGCCGTTCCCGGAGAACGTGGTCTTCGTCTCGCTCGAACCGTCCTTGCCCCGCGGGTAGTCGATCTCGACCGGGTCGGCCCCCTCGGGGGCGCCCACGATGGAGTACTCCGGGGAATTCTCGCCGAAGTAGACCCGCGGCTCGAAGTCGCCCTGCTCGGACAGGAAGCCCGAGGTCGGGATGCCGCGCTCGAGGAAGACGGGCTCGCCGTCCGTCGTGCGCTGGTTTCCGGCCGCGGCGACGAGACCATAGCCGTGCGTGTAGACCGCGACGCGGTTGTTCCAGTTGTCACCGTCGCCCAGACCCGACATGTCGAGGTCACGGACGGAGACGACCGTGTCCTGCTTCACGCCGTCGATCTCGTAGCGGTCGACGTCCATGGTCGTCTGGAACTGGTAGTAGCCGCGGTACTGCTCGAGCTGGCGGACCGTCGGCGGGATGACCTTCGGGTCCATGATGCGGATCGACGCCGTGGTCTCCGCGTCGGCGCGGAGCTGACCGGCCTCGGCGTCCGTCTCAGCCTCGAAGGCCGTGGTCTCCAGGTCGGCGACGCCGTAGGCCTCCTTCGTGCCGTCGATGTTCCGCTGGTAGTACTCGGCCTGATAGGCGTTCTGGTTCGGCTTCACCTGGAAGGTCGTGACCACCCACGGGTAGCCGATGCCGATGACCAGCGAGGCCACGATCAGCAGCGCGGTCGCCGCGAGGGGGAAGCGCCAGCGGCCGATGACGGCCGTGATGAAGAACAGGATGGCGACGACGGCGGCGATGATCGCGAGGATGCCGAGGCCGGGGATGGTCGCGTTGGCGCCCGTGTAGGCGGCACCGGTGATCCGGTCGTCCGGTTCGACGAGGGTCTTGTAGCGGTCCAGCCACAGGCTCGCCGCCTGCACGAGCAGGTACAGCCCTGCGATGACCGCGAGCTGGATGCGGGCCGGCTTCGAGATGCGCAGCTCGCCCTGGCCGATGCGCACGGAGCCGTAGAGGTAGGACACGAGCGCGGTGACGAGAAGGCTCAGCAGCAGGACCGCCGAGACGAACGCGAGGAGGATCGAGTAGAACGGCATCGCGAACATGTAGAAACCGGTGTCGACGCCGAACTGCGGGTCGACCTCACCGGTGGCGACGCCGTTGGCCCACAGCCACACGGTCTTCCAGTTGCCGGCCGCCGCGAATCCCGCGAAGAGGCCGAAGAAGATCGGCATGCCCCACATCGCGAGGCGGCGCAGCGGCTCGATGACCTCCTGGTAGCGGTCGAGCTGGGAGCTCAGCCGCACGTAGACCGGACGGAGCCGGTAGGCGAGCTGGATGACGACGAACAGCGGAACCGCCATGCCGAGGAAGCCGATGACGAACATCACCGCCGTCGCGATCCACTGCGTGGTGAGCACGCCGGTGAACCCGACCTGGTCGAACCAGAGGAATTCGGTGTAGAGCGACGCGAAGACGAAGAACGCCGCGATGAGCGCGGCGATGATCACCAGGGAGATGCCGAGGATGCGTCGGGAGGTTCGAGGCGTGGCCGGGGGCTGGGCTGGGGTCGAGGTCACCCCTCCATCCTAGGCACCGCTCGCTGTGGGCGGGCTGTCACACCGGTCACGGCGGGGTCACGACCGCGCGGGCTCAGGTGGCGGGAACGTCGCAGGTCGGCAGCGCGTCGACGTCGCCGTCCTCCGCGATGACCTCGAGCGCCGCGAGGGATTCGTCGAGGGTCGCGGTGCGGATGACCTGCAGGCCGTCCGGCACATGCCCCACGACCTCGTCGCAGTTCGCCTCCGGTGCGAGGAAGTAGTCCGCGCCGGCGTCACGGGCGCCGTAGAGCTTCTGGCGGATGCCGCCGATCGGTCCGACGGTCCCCTCGGCGTCGATCGTCCCGGTGCCCGCGACCTCCTTGCCGCCGTTCAGCTCGCCCGGGGTCAGGGTGTCGATGATCCCGAGGGCGAACATCATGCCCGCGCTGGGGCCGCCGACGTTGTCGAGCTGGATCGTGACGTCGACCTCGAAGTCGTAATCGGTGCGCAGCGTGATGCCGATCAGCCACGTCGTCGTGCCGTCCTGGGTCTGCTCCTCCGGCGTGATCTCGACCGTCTGCTCCGCGCCGTCGCGGCGCACCGTGAGCGCGACCGGATCCCCGCCCGCCTCCTGGATGGCCTCGCGCAGCGCGGTCGCCGAGGTCACGGGCGTGCCGTCGATCGCCGTGATCACGTCGTCCGCCTCGAGCAGGCCGTCGGCAGGAGAGCCCTCGACCGCGTCGACCACCACGACCTCGGCTCCGGTGTCGTAGCCGAGCTCGTTCAGCGCAGCGGCCGTCGCCTCGTGCTGTGAGTCGACCATGAGCATCGCGTTCCGCTCGTCGCGCTGCTCGGTCGTGACGCCCTCGGGGAACACCGCGTCCAGCGGCACGACGGCGCGCGAGGCGTCCATCCAGGCGAGCGCGAGCTCGAACCAGCTCGGCGTGCGCTCCCTGTTGCCGACGACCTGGACGGTCGTCAGGTCGAGCGTGCCGCCCGTCTCGTACGTCTCGGTCCCTTCGACGCTGATGAGCGGGACCTGCTCGCCGTCGGCGTTCTTCGCGGTACCGAGGGTGTCGTACACGGGGCCCGGACGCTGGATCACGTACGGCGAGGGCAGGAAGGTGAGGACGGCGAGCGCGGCGAGCGCGACCACCAGCGCCCAGACCCCGAGTCCGAGCTTCCCTGCACGCGGTCGTTCCACAGCAATCCTCCGTCGTTCGCGAGCGGCGTACAGCGATCTGCCCGCTTCGGGGACGCGCACTGAAACCTGTGACTAGCGTAGATGCCACGGCTTCAGACGTGCTGAGAGGGCGAGCGACATGGCAGACAACGAACCGAACCCGGAGGACTTCCAGGAGTTCCTGCGACGGATGCTCTCGAACCAGGGCGGTGGAGACATCGACCCCGAGGCGCTGCGCGGCGCCTTCCAGGGGATGGACGGCTTCGCCTTCGACCCGGCGATGATGCAGACGATCATGTCGCAGCTCCAGGGCGCCTTCGGCGGTGATCCCTGGGAGAACTCGCTCCGGCAGGCCCTGCACATCGCCAACCGCGAGGGTCAGGGCATCGGCGACGGCTCCCGCTCCTCCCTCGCCGACTCGTTCGCACTCGCAGGTCTCTGGCTGAGCGAGGCGACCACCATCTCCGAGCTCGCAGAGCCGCCGGTGGCGATGACCCGCGGCGAGTGGGTCGAGAGGACCCTTCCGGTGTGGAAGGAGATCGCCGGCCCCGTCTCGACGAGCATCGCCGACGCGCTGACGTCCGCCCTCGACACCCAGGTGCCCGAGGAGATGCGCGGCGTGGTGCAGGGCGCGGGACGCTTGATGCGGGGCCTCGGCGGATCGGTGTTCGCCGCCCAGTTCGGTCAGGTCCTCGGCAACCTGTCCCTCGAGGTCGTCTCCGGAGGCGACGTGGGCATCCCGGTGCTCCCCGCGGGTACGGCCGCCGTGATCCCGCAGAACCTCACCGCTTTCGGCGAGGGGCTCGAGATCCCGGCAGACCAGATCGCCCTCTACGTCGCGACGCGCGAGCTCGCCTACGCCCGCCTGTATCGGCACGCCAAGTGGCTGCACCTGCACGTGATGGCGCAGATCACCGACTTCGCCCGCGGCGTGACGGTGGACGTCGATGCCCTGGAGGACGTGGCGAGCCGCCTCGACCCCTCGAACCCCGAGGAGCTGCGCGCGGCGATCGAGGGCGGAGCCTTGCTCCCGACCCAGACCGAGGCGCAGCGCGAGGCCCTCGCCCGCCTGGAGAACCTCATCGCGACGATCGACGGGTGGGTCGACGTCGTCACGGCGGAGGCCACCTCCCGACTGCCGGACGGCGGCCGGATCGCCGAGGCGGCCCGTCGTCGCCGTGCCGTCGGCGGCCCCGCGGAGGACGCTCTGGGTGCGCTGGTCGGGCTCAAGCTCCGACCGCGACGCATCCGCGAGGCCTCGGCCATGTGGCGGGCGGTCACGGACGCGGTCGGCGTCGCCGCCCGGGACTCCCTCTGGGACTACCCGGACCTCATGCCCACCGCCGAGGACATCGACGACCCGACGGCCCTGATCGCGCGTCTGCAGGCCGCCGAGCGCGGGGAGCAGCCCGAGGCCGACGAATTCGATGAGGCGCTCGCCCGCCTGCTGGACGGCGACGACTTCTCCGCGGAGGCGCCCGCCGAGGACGGCGAGACGGATCCGCGCACCGACGGCGACGACGACACTCCGGAGGGCGAGCGCCCGGTCTGAGTCCGGCCATCCGGGTCGGGGACGGACGATCACTCTCCCTCCCCGACCACGGACGGACCGCCGACTTCTCCACCGATCCCCCGAATCGGCCTGCGGCTCCACTATGCTCCGCAGAATCGAGGGGTGCCGCTCACCCCGACGACCCTGACCCGTCTCGACCCCGCATTCCCGCTGCTCTGGCGCGACGGGATGACCCTCCAGGTCGGCGACGATCCCGCCATCCGGGTCCCGGCGTCCGCGCCCTGGGTCGAACGGCTCCTCAGCCGCATGCGCCGAGGGTTCCGACGCAGCGCCTTCGATGTCATCGCGCACCGCGCGGGAGCGCCGCGGGAGGAGGCCAGACGGCTGCTGGCCATCGTCGACCCGGCACTGCAGGACGAGCCCGCCCGCCCGCTCGCCGCCCGGGTGTCCACGCTCGGGCTCACCGACACCCGCGCCGAAGGGCGGCTGTGCGAGGCGCTCGCCGACGAAGGCGTGTCGCTCGCGACGACCTCGGCGCCGTCATCGACGGTGGTCGCCGTCGTCCTCGTTCCCGGTGCGGCGGCCGCCGTGCAGTTCGCGCCGTTCCTGCGCACGGACTCCCCGCACCTGCCGATCGCCGTCGAGCCGGCGCGCATCACCGTGGGACCGCTGGTCGTGCCGGGGCTCACGCCGTGTCTGACCTGCCGGGATGCCGAGGACACCGCTCGGGACCCTGCCTGGCCGCTGCTCCACGGTCAGCTCGTCGGCCGCGACCCCGGACGCATCACACTCGCCAGGGTGGCTGCGGCCGGAGCGGTCGCTGCGCGTCTCCTCGCCGACCCCGAGGCCGCCCGCATCGCCCGGATTAGCGCGGACGGCGCGATCGGGTGGCGTTCGGTGCGGTTTCGCGCAGAATGCCTGTGCCGCGACCCGTCGTCCCCATCTCCGCCAGGAACCGCGAGGGCGCCCGTTCGCCGCGCCCCGCCGATCGCGCCCAGGACAGCTCCAGCGTGCGCGCAGCCCGCGTGACCCCCACGTAGGCGAGGCGACGCTCCTCGTCCACGGCCTCGAACGTCGTGGCATACGAGATGGGCAGCGACCCCTCCGCCCACCCCGCGAGGTAGACGTGCGGCCATTCGAGGCCCTTGGCCGCATGCAGCGTCGACAGCGTCACCGTCCGCATCGTCGGCTCGTGCTGATCCTTCGCGCGGGCCATGAGCTCGTCGCTGAACGATCGCAGGGTCGCTTCCGGTCCGGCATCCTCCGCGAGCCGCAGGATGGCCCGTCGGGCCTCCCAGCCGTCGCGCTGAGCTCCCCCGGCGGCCGGCGGCTCCTCGGTGAGTCCCAGCTCGCGAAGCACCCGCCGCACCCCTGGCAGGAATCCGTGCTCGGTCGGCGCGACCGCCGCCGCACGGAGCGCGAGGATCGCCTGGCGTACCTCCGGCATGGCGAAGAATCGCGTGCCGCCGAGCACCGAGGTGGCGATCCCCTCGGCGGCGAGCGCCTGCTGGAGCACCGCGGACTGCGCATGGGCCCGATACAGCACGGCGATCTCGGACGGGGAGGCGCCGTCGGCGATACGGGCCGCGACACCGGCCGCGATCCCCGCGGCCTCCTCCGACTCCGAGTCGTACGCCGTGACCGTCGGCGGCTCGGCGGTGAAGTGCTCCCGCGCGGGGACCAGCTCCAGCGCCCCGGGGCGACCGTGCATCAGCGCGTTCGCCGCCGTCAGGATGGGGGCCTGGGACCGGTAGTTCGTCTCCAGCCGGATGACCGTCGCGTCGGGGTGCCGCCGCTCGAACTCGAGGAGGAACCGCTGCTCCGCCCCCGCGAACGAGTAGATCGTCTGGCTGGCGTCGCCCACCACGCAGATGTCGTGCCGATCGCCCAGCCACAGCTCCAGGAGCCGGTTCTGGAGCGGCGACACGTCCTGGAACTCGTCCACGGTGAAGTGCCGGTACTGCTCGTGAACGGCGGCTGCGACCCGTGGCTCGGTCTCCAGCATCCCCGCACAGGCGAGCAGCACGTCCTCGAAGTCGAGCTGATGACGCTCGTCCTTCAGCGCCTCGTAGCCGCGCATCAGCTCCACGAGCTGGGTGGGGTCGATCCCGGTGATCGGACGGCCCAGCTCGGCGTACCGGTCGATCGAGATCATCGACACCTTCCGCCACTCGATCTCCGAGGCGATGTCGCGCAGGGTCGCCGTGCGGGGACGCAGGCGGAGGGCATCGGCGGCCTGACCGAGCATGCGCACCTTGTTGTCGATGATCGACGGCGCGGGGGCCCCCGCCAGCGTGGGCCAGAAGAAGTTGAGCTGGGCGAGCGCGGCCGCGTGGAAGGTGCGGGCGGCGACGCCTTCGACGCCCAGCGCACGGAGGCGTCCGCGGAGCTCACCGGCGGCCTTCGCGGTGAACGTCACCGCCATCACCCGGGACGGCGAGTAGGCACCGGTGTCCACCCCGTGCGCGATGCGGTGCGTGATGACCCTGGTCTTCCCGGTTCCGGCCCCCGCGAGCACCGCCACCGGCCCCCGCAGGACCGAAGCCGCCGCTCGCTGCCGCTCGTCGAGGGCATCGAGTGCGCTCACGGGCGCTCCTCGAACCAGTCGACGATGAGAGCGCGCGCGATCGAGGCGGGTCCCGGCAACCCGACGGGACCGTCCCCGGCGAGCGCGGAGCCGATCTCCTCCCGCGTGAACCAGCGCACGTCGATGATCTCCTCGCCGTCGGGTCTGGCCGCGGCTTCGTCTTCGACCGCGGCGCGGAACCCGACCATGAGCGAGCGGGGGAAGGGCCACGCCTGCGAGGAGATGTAGCGCAGCGTCGAGAGGCGCACGCCGGACTCCTCCTCGATCTCCCGGTGCACGGTGGCCTCGAGGGATTCGCCCGCCTCTGTGAAACCGGCGAAGCAGGAGTACATGCGACCGCCCCAGTTCGCATTGGCACCGAGCAGCAACCGCTCGCCGTCCGCGCTCTCGACGGCGACGATAACCGCGGGGTCGGTCCGCGGGAAGTGCTCGCGGCCGCAGACCAGGCACCGCCGCGACCAGCCCGCGTTGCGCAGCTCCGTCCCTCCGCCGCAGGTGGGGCAGAACGGGGCGTCGCGGAGCCAGCCGGCCAGCGCGACCGCGGCGACGAGCACCTCGGACTCCCCGGCGTCCAGGCGCCCGCCGAGGTCGCGGAGGCCGAGCCAGATCTCGTCCGGCGCCGTGTCGAGAGCATCGGTCTCCGGCGGCAGCGCGGCGAGCAGGAGCGCGGAGCCGTCGGCTTCCCGACCGAGCAGCGCCCATGTCCCGTCCGTGACGTCGTCCGCCGAGACGCGCAGCAGCGCCGAGGCCGCGACGCGCACACGCCCCTCCCGGACGACGATGACGCGCGAGGCCGCGAGGCCGCGGAGACGCTCGATCACGCCCTCCTCCTCGCGGAGTTCGGCGGCGCGGTCGAAGAACGGGCGCGGAATGCTCATCGACTCCCTCTCTCACGGGCGTGGCGGAGGCGGGACCGCCCCTGAGCCGACCTACCCTGGGGGCATGGGACGCTCTCCATTCACTCTAGCCGCGGCGGTGACGGCCGCACTTCCCGGCGCGGAGGTCACGGGCACCCGGGCGCTCACCGCGAACGGCGACGGGCGCTTCGACTCCGCCGTCGCCTCCCTCGCCGACGGCCGGGAGCTCGCGATCCGCGTGGCGGACGATGATGACGCCGCGCGCGAGCTGGCGGCCGAAGCCCTCGCGCTCCGCGCCCTCACCGACGGCGCGCGCGCCATGCTCCCGTTCCGCGCTCCCGGATACGTCGGCGAGACGAGGGTGGGCGAGGGCCGAGCGCTCGTGACCGAACTGCTCCCCGGCTTCCAGATCGAGGCGTCGATGGTTCCCGCCGGACGCGGCGCCGCGGAGTCCATGGGGGCCGCGATCGCCGCCGTGCACGCGCTGCCGACGTCGGTCGTCCGCGGTGCCGGACTCGTGATGCGCAGTGCGGAGGAGAGCCGCGCCGAGCTGGAACGGCTCGTCGACACCGCCGCAGCCACGGGACGCGTCCCCGCCCGCCTCACGGTGCGGTGGCGGGAGGCCGTCGCCGACGACGACCTGTGGCGCTTCGAGTCGACGGTCGTGCTCGGCGGCGCGCAGGCCACGTCGTTCCTCTTCGACGATCATCCCGAGCGCGGCCCCGAGGTCACCGGCGTGATCGGCTGGCACGGTCTCGCGGTCGGCGATCCGGCGCTCGACCTGTCCTGGCTGTCGGCCGCGCCCGACGCCGCGGCCGACGTGCACGGCGCGTACGCCCGTGCGATGGATCGAACTCCCGACGCCGGTCTCGAGATCCGTGCGCGGCTGCTCGCCGAGCTGGAGTTCGCCCGCTGGCTCGTCCACGGGGACGCGCTGCGACGCGAGGACATCGTGGAGGACGCGGCCGCGCTGCTGGAGGCTCTCGCCGACGGCCTGCGCCACGACGATCTCGGCGTGCCCAGTGATCGCCGCTCGGACGTGGACTCGGCGATGGACGCGCTCGACCGCGTGCCGGTGGCGGCCGCTCCCGAGGTGGACACCTCGATGCAGACCGATGCCTACAACCCGGAAGAGCTCTGGGCGGCGGAGGCGGACGACGTGGATCTCGACGCCGCGCGCACCGTGTCGTCGGTGGCGGAGGCGGGCGAGCCCGCGGGCGCGCCGTCGCAGTCCGACGCGGAACATCGTGCCGCCGTGGCGAGCATCGAGACCGAGGACCTCTCCGGCGTCGCGCACGCGTTCGCCGAGACGCGCGGAAGCGGACGGGTCGATACTTCCTTCCCCTCCTCCCCCACGACGGACGACGACGATTCCGAAGAGGCTCAGCGCGCGGCGCGGGCGGCGCTCCAGCGCTGGAAGAGCTCCTCCTCGGAGTAGACGCGGTCCCCGCGGATGACGAGGTCGTCGGCCACGTAGTACAGCGCCACGTCGATCTCCTCGAGCGGGACGCCGAAACGCCGGTGGTACGCGAGCCGGTAGAGGGCCAGCTGCAGCATGCGCTCCTCGCGCTCCTGCGGTGTGCGTGGCGCCCGCCCGGTCTTCCAGTCGACGATCTCGATACGTCCGCCGCGGTCGGCGCGTCGGTACACCGCGTCGAGCTTGCAGATGACGATGTGGGCTTCCGTCGCGTCGGGGCGCACTCCCGGGAGGCCGGCTCCCAGCGCGAAGTCGATCTCGATCTCCACGGCGAGCGGCTGCAACGGCCCCCACTCGCTCCGCTCGAAGGTCTCCTGCAGTGCGGCGAGGTCGGCGGCGTCCGCAGCGGCACCGGATGCCGGAGCACCCGGTGCACCGTCGTCCTCGGGCTCGTCCTCGTCGACCTCCCAGAGCGCCTCGTCCACCCGGGTTCCGACACCGACGAGCTCCGAGCGCTGCTCGACCCACGCGTGGAACAGGGTCCCCAGACGGGTCTGGCGGTACGGGCGCTCGGGCATCGGGCGCACGAGCGAGGACAGAGTCCCGGTGTAGTCCGTGACGTAGTCCTTGAACCGGGAGGCGGGCACTCGCGTGGGTGCCTCCGCGTCCGTCCCGCGCTGGCGGGCGGCGCGCTCGTCGAGGAGCCGGCGCAACTCCTCGGTCGGCTCGAGGGTGTCGCCCTGGAGGGCCTCCTCGACGACCGCCGCCGCGGCGCTCACCACGGGGCGCCGTCCGCCGAGCGGGTCGAGCGGCCAGTGCAGCGTGGCGCCGGGACCGTCGTACGGGTTCTCGTCCGGGTCGACCGGAGGGATCGCGTCGAGCCCGAGGACGTCGATGGCCTCCAGGAGGTACGGACTCGGCGTGCGCGGCGCCTTCTGACCCGCCCAGTGGGCGCCGCTCAGCAGCAGGTCGCTCTTGGCGCGGGTGATCGCCACGTAGGCGAGGCGACGCTCCTCCTGGCGCTGATACTCCCGGTAGGCGTCCTTGAAGCGCTTGAGCGCGCCACCGTGGGGGTTCGCTTTCGTCGCCCCGCCCGACAGCGACGCCTGCGCGAGCTTCTGCCGCTTGCCGGGGTCGGCCTCGCCCTCCATCGCCTCCTCCGGGTCCCAGACGAAACGCGGGAGCGCGTCGCGGTCTCCGCGCAGCGCGAACGGCACGACGCCGAACCCGAACCATCCCGAGGTGTCGGACACCCGCCCCGGCAGCTCGTCGACGACGAGGCGCACGACCGCGACGGCGTCCCACTCCAGGCCCTTCGACCCGTGGATCGTGAGCAGTTGCACGACCCCGGGCTCCGGGGGCTCCGGTCGGGGCATGAGTTCGTCGGTGCTCTCCGCCTTGTCGAGCCAGGCCAGCAGGCTGCCGATCGTGCCGCGCTCGTCGGCGGCGAGGAACGCGCGCACCTCGTCGGCGAACGCCCGCAGCTGGGTGGCTGCGACCCGCGCGGGTCCCCGGGTCTCGTTGGCGGCGAGCTCGATATCCAATCGCAGCTCCAGCTCGATGAGCCGGATGAGTTCCGGGATCGGCTGGGACGACGCGCGACGCAGGCGCTCCAGCATCTCCCCCGCGGCGCGGATCCGGGAGCGGCCCTCCGGGGTGATGCCCTCCAGCAGGCGATAGTCGTCGCGGACCGCGCGCACGATGTCGACCGCGTCCACGATGGAGACGGCCTCGTCGGCACCGCGGGAGGAGCGCAGCCGCGCCCGCACCTCTTCCGGCAGGGGCATGAGGGCGGTGTCGCGCTCCGCGAGCGCGCGTCCCAGCTCGTACAGCGCCGCCATATCCGCCACCCCGACGCCGAAGCGCGGGCCCGTCAGGAGCCGGATCAGCGCCGAACCGGCCGTCGGGTCGTGCACCACCCGCAGGGTCGAGACCACGTCGACGACCTCGGGCGTGGCGAGCAGGCCCCCGAGTCCGAGGATGCGGTGCGGGATGCCTCGCGCGGCGAGCGCGCCGGCGAAGGTCTGCATGTGGCGTTTGGACCGGAACAGGATGGCGCCGGTGTGCGGGGAGGTCGAGGCCTCCTCGTGGGCGGCGCGACGTTCGGCGAACCAGGCCGCGACCTCGGCGGCCTCGTCGTCGACGGTGAACGGGTAGCGCACGGCGACCGTGCCCTCCCCCGCGCCCGGCCGCGGCTCCAGCGGCGGCACGTCGAGTCCGGGGCGCTGCAGAGGCTCCAACACCCGGTTGGCGACGTCGAGGATCCGGCGGTCGTTGCGCCAGCTCGTCATGAGGCTGTAGGTGCGCACATCCCCCGTGCTCGAGAAGGATCGGGGGAATGCGTAAAGGTTGTCGGCGCTGGCTCCGCGCCACCCGTAGATCGACTGGTGCGGATCGCCGACGGCCATCACGGCCGTGTCGCGGAACACCTCCGCGAGGAAGCGCGTCTGGATCACCGAGGTGTCCTGGTACTCGTCGAGCAGCACGACCCGGTGCTGCTCCCGGAGCTCGGCGCGGACGTCCGGCGCGGACTCGACGATGTCGTACGCTCCGGACACCTGGTCGGCGAAGTCGAGCACGCCGCGCCGGTCCTTCTCGGCGATGTAGTCGCGCACGAGGCTGGTCAGAGTCGGGAGGGTGCGCAGGTTGACCGCCGCCTTCTCGACATCGGCATGGGAGCGGTAGGGCTCGAACGCCGCGGCCTGTGCTGCCGCGAGACGCTCGGCCTCGGCGAGGTCGACGCGATGGTCGAGCGCCGCGCCGGCGAGCCGCTGCACGGCGTCGATGACTGTTCCGAGGGCGTAGTCGACCTCCTCCAGCTCCGGCAGATCGCTGCGGAGCACGACCTCCCGCGCCAGCATCCAGGACGCCGCCTGGCTGAGCATCGCCACATCGGGATCCCGGCCGATGCGTGCGGCGTGCTCGCGCACGATGCCGTCGGCGAAGGCGTTGTAGGTCGAGACGCGGGGACGGATGAGGAGGTCGTCGGCGGTGCGGAGCGCCCCGGGCTCCCCGGCCGTGCCGTAGTGCTGGGCGAGCTCGTCGAGGACATGGCTGCGCACGAGTTCGCGCTGCCGCCCCGGCGCGGCCTCCGCCACTCGACGCAGTGCCCCTCCGGCGACGATCTCCGGGAGATGCGGGAGCAGGCCCCGCCGACCGTATTCGTCGACGACGGCGAGGCGGGCGCCGATGCGCTCCGCGAGCTCCCCCGCCGCCTTGCGGGTGAACGTGAGGCCGAGGACCTCGTCCCGGCGGACGAGCCCGTTCGCGACGAGCCAGACCACCCGGGCCGACATGGTCTCCGTCTTGCCGCTGCCCGCCCCGGCGACGACGAGCGCCGGCTCCAGCGGCGCCTCGATCACCTGCTGCTGGGCAGCCGTCGGGGTCGGCAGTCCGAGCGCGGCGGCGATGTCGGTCGCCGAGAGCACGGCGTCCGGGGTTCCTGCGGTCATGCGCTCACCGCCGGCACGGTGTGGATGCGGCAGGGATGGACCCGGCGCTGCGTGTCGGCGCAGTGGGCCTCCACCTGAGCCGTGAAGCTCGCCGCCGACATGCCGCGGGCGACCTCGGCGACCCGGTGCAGGAACTGCGACCGGGCCTCGGCGTCCAAGGCGTGCTGGTGCGCGACGCGGTAGTCGCTCTTCGCCAGGGTCTTCGAGACGATCACCAGACGCGCGCCCCCGAGCGAACCGGGCGCGGCACCGGGCACGAGCCCCTCCTGCACAGCGATCTGATAGGCCGCGAGCTGGGCATGGTCGACGACGCCGCCGTCCGCCTCCGGATCGGTCTTCCCGGTCTTGAGGTCGACGACCACCGTGGTCCCCTCCGGCCCACCGGCCATCGACTGCCAGCCGCGGCCGCGCGCCGGTCCGTGTTCGCCCGCGCCGGGCGGATACGCCTCGACCCGGTCGATGTAGCCGTGCACGATGGCGCGGTGACCGCGGTCCTCCCCCACCGGGTAGACGCTCGGCTCGGCGGTCTCGCCGGACACGTCGACGGCGAATCGGAACTCCACCTCGCTGCCGAGGACGCGCCCGCCGTCCCTCGTCACCTCACCGAGGTAGCTGTGCAGCCGGTCGACGAACAGGTCGGCGCGACGACGCTCCTTGCGCCCGATCCAGGCCGTCTCGAAGTCGAGCTCCGGCCAATGCTCCTCGACGATCTCCCGCATGCGCGCGAGGTCGCCGTCCGGCACGCGCTCCATCGCCTCGTGGACGATCGTGCCGATGCCCGCCGTCGGCGGCATGACGGTGTCGCCGCCGAGAGCCGAGACGACCCAGTTGAGCCCGCATTCCTCGTACGACTCCACCGCCGAGGGCGACACCCGGGCTCCGCTCGCAGCGAGATCGCGCAGCGGCGCCGCCGTCGAGGGCGCCGTGACGCCGTACCAGTCGTGCGGATGCGCTCCCGGCACGCCCTCCCGGGCGAGGATGGCGAGTTGGGCGGCCGCCTCGCGCCTCGCGGGTTCGGCGTGTGTCGTGGTGAGCACCCGACGGTGCCGCGCGACCAGCCCGCGCAGCGTGAGCGGGTGCTCCGCGGAGGCATGACGCTCCGGCGGCTCCGGAGGGGGAAGGAATCCGAAGAAGGCGCTGGGTGACAGGTCGTCATCGTCCACCGCGGTGATGAGGAGGCGATGGCGCGCCCGCGAGAGTGCCCGCACGAACAGCCGCAACTCGTCATGGAGCGCCGCCCGACGCCGGTCGAGCACGCCCGGGACCTCCGCCGGGAGGCCGGAGCGCGCCGCGGTCAGCGCGTCGGCGAGCCGCCAGGTCTGGAGCAGCCCGCCACGCAGCCGTACGTTGGGCCAGACGCCGTCCTGCACACCGGCGACGACCACCGCGTCGAACTCCGTGCCGAGCGCGGTGGCCGGCGTGAGCAGGGTGACCGTCCCCGGCCGGTCCGGCGACGACAGCGTGTCCTCCGGCACCTCGCTGTCGAGGATGTCGCGCACGAAGACCTCGGGGCGCTCGTCGGGTGTGCGCTCGACGAAGCGCTTGGCCGCGTCGAACAGAGCCACGAGAGCATCCAGCGATCGCGCCGTCTCGGCTCCGGTCGGCAGCAGCGAGATCTCCCGCCACGCGACCTGCAGCCGCCGCCCGTCGACGGCCCTGGCCTGCTCCCAGATGCGCCACAGGAGGTCGTGGATCGTCTCGCCTTCCGCCGCCGCACGAGCGACGCCGGCGACCGTCTCGGCGAAGCGCTCGGCGGTCCGCGACTCCGGTGCATCGATGAGCGTGAGGGTGGCCGGCGCCGACATCGCCGCGCGCAGCAGCTCGCGCGCGGGAGTCGACCCGCCCTGACCGAGTTCGAGGTGGCGGAGCCGCGCGCGCAGCCGACGGAGCGCGATCGCGTCCATTCCGCCGAACGGCGTCCGCAGCGCCTCCTCCCAGGCCTGCACGGTGCGGTCCTCGTCCGGAGTCAGCGCGAGCCGCACGATGCCGACGATGTCGCGCACGATCCCCTCGCTCCCGAGCGGGCGCTGCACCCCGGCGGCCCTCGTCGGGATCTCGCGCGCGGCCAGCTCGGTCTCCAAGGCTGTGACCTGACGGGTGTCGTGGGCGATGACCGCCATCCGCTCCCACGGGATGCCGGCGCTCAGATGCCAGTCGCGCATGACTCCCGCGATGCGGTCGAACTCCTCGTAGGGCGACGGCGCGAGGAAGGTCGAGACCTCCGCGCTGTCGTCCCCCGCGGTGGGCGCCGGGGCGCGCCGATGCTCGACGCGTCCCGAGACGCCGATCGCCTGCGTCACCGTGCGCGTCAACGCGGTCAGCAGCGGGCGCTGACGGTGGGCGCCGTCGAGCACGTGCACGGTGGTGAGCGCGCCGGCGAGTTGCGCGAAAAGCTCGGGGCTGGCTCCGCGGAAGGCACCGGAGGAGATGTCGGGGTCGCCGAATGCGTGGACCGCGATGCCCCGGTCGAGGAGCGCCTGCACCACGCCGATGCCTCCGCGCGTCAGTTCCTGGGCGTCGTCGATGAGCACCACCCGCAGGGGCGACAGCGGCCCGAGGGTCGCGCTGTCAGCCGTGCGGAGGATCCCCGCTGCCTCGCTGAGCAGATCGGCGGCGTCGCGGTGCGCGGCCCGTAGGGCATCGAGCACCGCGCGGTACTCCTCCACGAAGTCGGCCGCCGCCGTCCACACCGCATCGCCGGTGGCGCGCAGTTCGGCCGGGCTCGCCCCCAGCTCCGTGCACTCCGCGAGGAAGGCGCGGAGTTCGGAGCGGAAGCCCTTCGAGGCGCGTACGGGCTCGCTGAGCGCCGGAGGCCAGGCGATGCGGGCGTCCTCGGCATCGCCGGCGAGCAGTTCGGCGATGATGCGGTCCTGATCGGCGCCGGTGAGCAGAGCCGGCGGCTCCGCGCCCTCCCTCACCATCGCGCCGCGGACGAGCTGGAACGCGAACGACCCGAGCGACCGGGCCAGCGGTCCCGGCGTCGCCTGGCCGATGCGCACGCCGATCCGGTCGCGCAGCGCGGTGGCCGCCTGTCGGCTCGGCGTGAGCGCCAGCACCTCTTCCGGCCGCAGCCCTTCGACTTCGAGGAGCTGCACCACACGGTCGACGAGCGTGCGCGTCTTACCGGTGCCGGGGGCACCGATCACGACGCCCGACGCGGTCGGCGGCGCCGTGATCACGGCTCGCTGCGCGGCATCCGACATCATCCCTCCACGCTATCGGGAGGCGCGGACATCGGCGTCGAGGGCGAACCTCCTCGCGGGTTGTGCGCTCAGGGCGAAACGACCGACGCCGCCGGTCTCCCCCGCTCGGTGCGCGATAGAGTTGGCCGAGTCCGACGACCTGCAAGGAGCACCCGTGGAAATCCGCATCGGCATCATCAACACCGGCCGCGAGCTGAGCTTCGACACCGCTGCCACGGCGGACGAGGTCCGCACCCAGGTCTCCGCCGCGCTCGAGCAGAGCGCCTCGCACCTGAGCTTCGCCGACGTGAAGGGCAACTCCTACATCGTGCCGACCGCGAACCTCGCCTACATCGAGCTGGGCACCGAGGAGTCGCGTCGCGTGGGCTTCGTCGCCTGACCCGCGCATGTACATCCTCCTCGCCCTCGTCGGCGCCTGCGTGCTCGGCATCGCCGCGCACTTCCTGATCGGCGGTCGCGAACGGCGCGGCGTCGCACTCGCCCCGGCGATCGCGACGGCCGTCTCGGCGATCGTCTACACGGCTCTGCAGTGGTCCGGCGTGGGCGAGGACAGCGTCTGGCTGTGGCTGGCGAGCACCCTCGGAGCCGCCGCGGTCGCGGCGCTCGCCGCCGCGGCTCTCACCGCAGCGCGTCGACGCGGCGACGAGCAGCGGAGAGCCGCGCTCGGGATCTGAGCTAGGACGCGAGGCCCATCGCGTCCATGCGCCGGGCGTGCGCCCCCATCAGCTCGGTGTACACCGGCTCGATGCGGGCCTCCTCCACGGCGAGGAGTTCGGGACGCAGAGCCGCGCGACAGACGAGGATCGTGTCGCCCACGAGACGCCGCGCCCACATGGACAGCAGCGAGCGCCACTCCTCGTCGCTCTCGATCGTCTCCTGGATGATCGCGACGATCTCGTGGCGCGCGTCGTCCTCGCGCAGGATCTCCGCGACCCGCCGCCCCGTCTCGCCGTAGCTCGAAGCGAGCGCGAGATAGAAGTCGTCGAGCATGCCCGCCGTGATGTAGACCGCGAGCAGGGTCTCGCGCGGGCGCGCCCCGATGGTCTTGCGCCGGAACGCGTCCAGGTGCTCGCGGAACGGGAGCATGAGCTGCGTCGGGTCCTGACCGCGCGCCGCGATGATGTCGACGATGCCCCGGTGCTTGGTGAGCGCCGCACCGGCGGCCCGGGACAGCGACTCCTTCTCGGCCAGCTCGGGAGTCGCGCGGATGAGCCGCGTCAGCGTCTCGAAGTAGCCGAGCTGGAGGTAGGCCGCCTGGCCGAGGAATCGGTCGAGCTCCGGCGCCAGCTCCGCGAAGTCGACACGCGTCGCATCGCTCTGCTCGCCGCGGCTGCGCAGCGCCAGGGTGCGTCGCGGCGCGGCGTCGCGCTGCCAGAACCACTTAACCACGAGGTGTTCCTCCCGAGTCGGCCACGTCGTTCACAATACTCGGCAGAAGACGTCCTCCCTGCCCGGAGCCGCCCCTCCGGTAGGCTGGGCGTGTCCCCGCCGTCGGAGCGGGGCCCCGCGCCTGTGGCACACGAGACGGCGTGGCTCCGTTTACGAGGCGATCGCGCATGGTCGCCGGACAGGCATCTGAACAACAGTGACAACTTTCGCCGAACTCGGCATCGATCAGGACATCGTCGACGCACTGGCCGCGAAGGGCATCGTCGATGCCTTCCCGATCCAGGAGCAGACCATCCCCCTCGGGCTCCCGGGGCAGGACATCATCGGACAGGCGAAGACCGGTACCGGCAAGACCTTCGGCTTCGGCATCCCGGTCGTGCAGCGCCTCGGGAAGGATCCGGAGCACGGGGTCAAGGCCCTCATCGTCGTCCCGACCCGCGAGCTCGCGGTGCAGGTCTACGAGGACATCGATCTGCTCACGAGCAACCGCTCCACCAGCGTCGTCGCCATCTACGGCGGCAAGGCGTACGAAGGGCAGATCGACCAGCTCAAGGCCGGAGCGCAGATCGTCGTCGGCACGCCGGGGCGTCTCATCGACCTCGCCGGCCAGCGCCTCCTCGACCTCTCGAACGCGACCGAGGTCGTGCTCGACGAGGCCGACAAGATGCTCGACCTCGGCTTCCTCGCCGACATCGAGAAGATCTTCCAGAAGGTCCCCGCGGTGCGGCACACGCAGCTGTTCTCCGCGACCATGCCCGGTCCGATCGTCGCGCTGGCACGGCGGTTCATGACCAACCCGATCCACATCCGCGCCAACGACCCGGACGAGGGCCTGACGCAGGCGAACATCAAGCACCTCGTCTACCGCGCCCACTCGCTGGACAAGGACGAGGTCATCGCTCGCATCCTGCAGGCCGAGGGCCGGGGGAAGACGGTCATCTTCACGCGCACGAAGCGCGCAGCGCAGCGTCTGGTGGACGAGCTGAGCGACCGCGGCTTCAACGTGGGCGGCGTCCACGGCGACATGGGACAGGACCAGCGTGAGCGCTCCATGGCCGCGTTCAAGGCCGGCAAGAAGGACGTCCTCGTGGCGACGGACGTGGCGGCCCGCGGTATCGACGTCGACGACGTCACCCACGTCATCAACCACACCATCCCCGACGAGGAGAAGACCTACCTCCACCGCGCGGGACGCACGGGCCGCGCGGGCAAGACCGGGATCGCGGTGACGTTCGTGGACTGGGAGGACCTGCACAAGTGGGCCCTCATCAACCGCGCGCTCGAGTTCGGTCAGCCCGAACCGGTCGAGACCTACTCGTCGAGCCCGCACCTGTACACCGACCTCGACATCCCCGAGGGGACGAAGGGGCGGCTCGTGAGCGCGCCGAAGAAGGAAGCGGTCAAGACGGAGCGCACCCGTCGTCCGGAGCGCGCCGCGGACGCCGCCGAAGAGGGCACCGGAGAGGGCGGCACGCGCCGCCGTCGCCGCCGCCGCACCGGCTCGTCGTCTGTCGGCTCCACGTTCGCGGAGGGCACGCCCGAAGGGTCGTCCGGCGAGGGTTCCGCCGCGCAGACCGCCGACCGCGGCGCCGAGGGTGCCGGCACCCACGACGGCGCCGGCAAGGAGCACCACGACGGCAAGCCCGCCCCCGCCCGCCGTCGCCGCCGTCGTCGCGGCGGCTCCGGCACCGGGGCGGCACCCGTCACCGGCGCCTGACCCGCGTCATCGTCGTCCGAGGGGCGCCCGCACGGTCTGCCGTGGGGCGCCCTTCGTCGTGCAGGAGGTCGGCCGGAACCTGCGGCGGGTAGACCCAGGCGACGAGCACCACCGAGATGATCATCAGCAGGAACCAGGAGCTGAGCTTGCTCAGGGACACGGGCTGCCACCCCGCCGCCTGGTCGGGATACGCCCACGCGCCTGCCCACGTGCCGATGTTCTCGGCCAGGTAGATGAACACCGCCACCCCGGCGAAGACCGCGAGGAGCGGCAGCCGGATGGTGCGGCGCCATACGCGGGCGTGCATGACGGTGGGCAGCCACAGCACCACCACCCCGGCGAGGAGCAGCCACCTGGCATCCCACCACCAGTGGTGGGTGAAGAAGTTGACGTAGATGGCGGCGGCCAGGACGGCCGTCAACCACCGGCGCGGGTAGCGGGTGAACCCGAGGTCGAACAGCCGGTACACGCGCACCATGTAGGAGCCGACCGCCGCGTACATGAACCCGCTGAACAGCGGGACTCCCCCGATGCGGAGGATGCCGTCCGCGGCATACGCCCAGGAACCGACGTCGGTCTTGAACAGCTCCATCGCCGTGCCGGTGATGTGGAAGAGCACGATCACCCAGAGCTCCCGCCCGCTCTCGAGGCGGAACACGAGCATGGCCACCTGGATGAGCACGGCCGCGATCGTCAGCGCGTCGTTGCGGGCGAGCGCGACGTCGTCGGGGTACCAGAGGCGGGCGGCGACGATCATCACCAGCAGCGCCGCACCGAACACGCAGGCCCAGGCCTGCTTCAGCACGAAGACGAGGAACTCGGCCAGCCCGGCGCGGAAGCCCGATGTCGGCACCGCACGGAGGAGTCGGCGAGCGATCGCGTCGACGCGGCGCTCCAGGGAGGTGGCACGTTGCATGCCTCGGACCGTATCGGTCCGCCTCGACAGAATGCCGGGAGACCGCCGACAGTCCGCCGGGGTCAGGGACGCCGCGGGCCGGAGCCGGAGGCGCGATCGATGATCCGGGCGACCATGTCCGCCGCGGTGGTGTTCTCCCCCGGCACGTTCGGTTTTCCGGTGCCGTGGTAATCGCTGGACCCGGTGACGATGAGGTCGTGCCGGGCTGCCAGTTCGCGCAGCAGCCGCTTGCCGGCGGCGGTGTTCTCCCGGTGGTCCACCTCGAATCCGGCCAGCCCCGCGTCGATCAGACGCTCGATGTACGGCACCGGCATCATCCGATCACGGCCCGCCGTCACAGGGTGCGCGATGATCGCCACGCCGCCCGCCTCGGTGAGAAGCCTCACGGCGGTCAGCGGGTCCGGGGCGTAGTGCGGCTCGTAGTAGCCCTCCCGCGGATGGAGGATGCCGTCGAAGGCCTCGCCCCGATCCCGAACGATGCCGCGCGCCACCAGCGCGTCCGCGATGTGGGGCCGGCCGACCGTCGCGTCGAGCGTCGTCTGGGCGAGGACGTCATCCCAGTGCAGGTCGTAATCGCGGCCGATGTTGCGGACGATGCGCTCCGCTCGTCCGATCCGGTCGTTCCGGATCCGGTCGGTCTCCGCCCGCAGCGCCGCATCCTCCGGATCGAAGAGATAGCCGAGCACGTGCACGCTGCGCCACTCGTGTTTGGCTGACAGCTCCATCCCGGGGAGGAAGGTCATGCCGAGCGCGACGGCGGCGTCGCCGGCCTCCGTCCAGCCCGTGGTGCGGTCGTGGTCCGTGAGCGCGGCGGTCCGTACGCCGTGCCGATGCGCCTGCCTCATGACCTCGGCGGGCGACTCGGTGCCGTCGGAGTGGTTGGAGTGCAGGTGCAGGTCGGCAGGACCGGCGGGTGGAACGGGCATCCTCCGAGCGTACCGAGCGTCGACGCGCGTGGCGCGGAAACCGGACCCGTATCGCGTGGACGGACCGGCGATGCGAGGCAGGGACTTCACAGGCGGCGCTTCTAGGCTGGAGGGGATGTTTCGTCTCCTGGGGATCCTGCTCACCGTGCTCTTCGCGATCGCGTCGGCGATCGTGGTGTGGCCGCAGTTCTTCCACCTCGAGCAGACCTACCCGTTCGCTCAGCTCGTCGCCGCCCGCGGCCTCGTGCTCGGCGGGTTCCTGGTCATCGCGGTGCTGGCGCTGCTGCTGCTCCTCGCCCGACCGCTGCGCGGGTTCGCGGCCTCGGTCCTGATCGTCGCCCTCCTCGGTGCTGCGGCGACGGGTGCGATCGGAGCGACCCGCGGCTTCGGGGTGGCGGCCCTGCCTGAGCGGACGGACACGAGTCTGCGGGTGCTCACCTGGAACACGGCGGGTGAGGCCGTCTCCGCCGAGCAGATCGCCCGGGAGATCCTCGAGCAGGAGGCCGACGTGGTGGCGCTGCCGGAGACCACCGAAGAGGTCGGCGAGCGGATCGCGCTCATGCTGCGCGAGCAGGGCCATCCGATGTGGGTGCACCATGTGCAGTTCCGCCCGGACGTGGAGGACGGCCCGCAGTCGTGGCAGACCACGGTCCTGGTGGCTCCCGAGCTCGGCGAGTACTCCGTGATCGAGTCCTCCAAGGACGGAAGCAACAACACCGGATCCGTGCCGAGCGCCGTGCTCATGCCGATCGACGGGGACGGCCCCACGATCGTCGCCGTGCACGCCGTCGCGCCGCGCATGGAGGAGATGCAGCAATGGCAGAGCGATCTGCAGTGGATCGCCGACCAGTGCCCTGCGGGTGACTTCATCCTCGCCGGAGACTTCAACGCCACCGTGGATCACATGGCCTCCCTCGGCGTCGACGGCGGCGACATCGGCTACTGCCGGGACGTCGCCTCCCGGACCGGCAACGGGATGTCCGGCACCTGGCCGAGCTCGTTCCCCGCCCTCGCCGGTGCCCCCATCGATCACGTGATGGCGTCCGCCAACTGGCGCCCCACCGGCTCTGCCGTCCTCGAGGATGCCGGCGGGAGCGACCACCGCGCCCTCATCGTGCAGCTCGAGCCGGCCGGCTGATCACGCTGCGCGGCCTCCAGGTGAGAGACTGGACGGATGAGCACCGGAGAAAACGACACGATCGCTGACGAGACCGTCGAAACCCCCGTCGAGAACAGCTCGACCAATCGCAAGCAGCCCTTCCCGCAGGGCTTCCTCGACACCATCTCCACCGGGTGGGCCGAGCGTCCGGAGACGCTGCCCGCGCCGCGCGCCCAGGCTCCGTACGCCGAGCGCCGCCGCGCTGCCGTCTCAGCCGCGTTCCCCGGCAAGCGGCTCGTGATCCCCGCCGGTTCGCTCAAGCAGCGCAGCAACGACACCGACTACGTCTTCCGCGCGCACTCCGCCTTCGCGCACCTCACCGGCTGGGCGTCCGACGCCGAACCGGACTCGGTGCTCGTCTTCGAGCCGACCGACGACGGGCATGACGTCACGCTGTACTTCCGCGAGCGCGCCGACCGCACCACGACGGAGTTCTACGCCGACGCCACGGTCGGCGAATTCTGGATCGGGCCGCGTCCGTCGCTCGCCGGTGTCGCCGCCGACCTGCAGCTGGCCACGGCGCACCTGCACGAGTTCGCCCCGGTCGAGGGCGAGCTGGTCCTCGAGGAGGACGAGACCCTCACCCGTGTCGTCTCGGAGCTGCGCCTCATCAAGGACGACTTCGAGATCGCCGAGATGCGCCGGGCCGTGGAGATCACGGCGCAGGGCTTCGACGACCTCATCCGCGAGCTCCCCGCCGCGGTGGCACATGCCCGTGGCGAGCGCGTCGTCGAGGGCGTCTTCCACCGCCGCGCCCGCGAGGACGGCAACGGCGAAGGCTATGACACGATCGCCGCGTCCGGACCGCACGCCTGCTACCTGCACTGGACGCGCAACGACGGCGCCGTCGTGCCAGGAGACCTCATCCTCGTCGATGCGGGTGTGGAGGCCGACAGCCTCTATACCGCCGACATCACCCGCACGCTCCCGGTGTCCGGGACGTTCACCGAGGTGCAGCGCCGGGTCTACGAGACGGTGCGCGAGGCCGCGGACGCGGCTCTCGCGGCGGCGAAGGTCGGCGTCCGCTTCCGCGACGTGCACGCGGCGGCCATGGCCGTGATCGCTGAGCGCACCGCGGAGTGGGGCTTCCTCCCCGTCACCGCGGAGGAAGCCCTGGACGCGGACAAGGGCGGCCAGCACCGTCGCTACATGGTGCACGGCACGTCGCACCATCTCGGCATCGACGTGCACGACTGCGCGCAGGCGCGCCGCGAGATGTACTACGACGGCATCCTCACGCCCGGCATGGTCTTCACGATCGAGCCGGGACTGTACTTCCAGATCGACGACCTCACGGTTCCCGCCGAGCTGCGCGGGATCGGCGTCCGGATCGAGGACGACATCCTGATGACCGAGGACGGCCCGGTCAATCTCTCCGCGGGCATCCCCCGCACGGCCGACGAGGTCGAGGCGTGGATGGCGCGTCTGCAGGGCTGACGACGGGCGGGAGCGGGGCGGCGGCCCCGCTCAGTCCCGCTGCCCGGTGACGAAGGCGTCGACCACCGGTGCGAGGTCCGCAGCGACCTCCGCCGGCGGACGCCTCCGCCCCTTCACCTCGAAGGAGTGCCCGCCGCCCTCGATCCAGTGCACCCGCGCGTCCTGACAGCCGGCGACGGCCTCGTCGAGCTGGGCGATCGGCTGGATGAACGGGTCCGCGGTGCCCTCCACGAAGAGCTGCGGGACGGTGATCGATGGCAGGTGCGCGATGCGGGGCCTATCCGGGCGGCCCGGCGGATGCAGCGGATAGCCGAGGTAGACGAGGCCGTCCACGGCAAGGCCCTCGGCGACGGCCATGGACGCCATGCGGCCGCCGTAGGACTTCCCGGTGGCCCACACGGCGGATCGTGGCGCCCGCGCGCGGGCCTCGGCGACCGCGGCCTCCCAGGTCGCGACCGCGTGGGCGGCAGGACCGGGCATGCGACGCCCCTGCTCGATGTACGGGAAGTTGAAGCGCAGAGTCGAGTACCCGAGCGCCGCGAGTGCGCGGTCGAACCCGACGAGGAACGGGTGGTCCTTCGCGGCCCCCGCCCCGTGCGCGATCAGGACGACGTCATCACGGGTACCCGGCGTCCACGCGGCGGACACCGTGGTCGCCCCGGCGGGCAGAGCGACCTCGATGCGCAGGGCGGTGGCCCCCGTGGTCACCGCACGGACCCGGGGGTGCCCGTCTCCGGGTCGGCCGGCCGCGGCGGAAGACCCGGCTCGGGAGCCGGTGCCGGCTCCGGAGACGGTGCCGGCTCCGGAGCGGGGGCAGGCTCGGGAGCGGGAGCCGGTGCCGGGTCGGGAGCGGGAGCGGGAGCGGGCTCGGGAGCAGGCTCAGGAGCGGGAGCCGGAGCGCCCTGCGGGATCCGCTCGCCGTACTTCGGCGGCTCGTCCAGGTTCACCGGAGGACGCACGGGGGCGACCCGCTGCGCGCCGAGGACCTGCCGCGCCTTCGCCAGCGAGCCGGGCTGCACGGTCACCTCGTAGTGATCCGCGGCGAACTGCGTCACGCTCGCGAAGTCCCGGCGGCGGCGCACGATGGCGTAGGTGATGAGGCTGAGCAGCATGCCCACCGCGACGCCGATGAGGACGAAGCCGACGAACAGCTGGATCGGCACCTCGGGGTTACCCAGGACGAGGATCGCCGACAGGAAGAGTCCGATGAGCACCCCGTTGATCGCTCCCGAGCGCGCGGCGGCGGCGTAGCCGAGTCGTCCGGTCACCCGCTCGACCGTCCGCACGCTCTGCCCGACGATCGCGATGTCGCGCGCGGGGACCTCTCCGGCGATCAGCTTCGACACCGCCTTCTGCGCGCTCTCGTAGTCGCGCATGGAGGCGACGATCTCACCGGTGTCCGTGCCGCTCGCGGGGCGATTCAGCATGCTCATCCGGCTATTCTTCCACGTCGTGCCCCGCGGCCGGCCGAGCGACCGCCGCAGCCGCCGCCCCGGCACGCCGCGGGCTACGCTGGTCGAGTGAGCACACAACGGGTTTTCGCCGCGCGCCTGGCAGGGTGCGCCGTCTTCGATCCCGTCGGCGACCGCCTCGGCAAGGTCCGGGATGTCGTCGTCGTCTATCGAAGTACCGCGGCCCCGCGTGTCATCGGGCTGGTCGTGGAGATCCCCGGCCGCCGGCACGTGTTCCTCTCGATCGGCCGGGTGACGTCCATCCGATCCGGGCAGGTCATCACCACCGGCCTCATCAACGTGCGCCGCTTCTCCCCGCGCGCCGGCGAAGTGCGCGTCCTCGCCGAGATGCTGGGCCGACGGGTGAGCCTCACCGACGGCAGCGGCACGGCCGTGATCGAGGACGTGGCGATCGAACCCAACCGCCTCGGCGAGTGGGCGATCAGCCAGCTCTTCCTGCGTCGCCCGAAGACCGGCGCGTCGCCGTTCGCCAAGGGCCCGACGACGTTCGCCGCCTGGAGCGAGGTGACCGAGGAACAGGCGCCGGGCGAGTCCCAGTCCGCCGAGCAGCTCGTCGCCTCCTACTCCGAGCTGCACGCCGCCGACCTCGCCAACACGCTCCTCGACCTCCCGCAGCAGCGGATGATCGAGGTGGCGGAGGAGCTCTCCGACGACCGCCTCGCCGACGCCCTCGAGGAGATGCCCGAGGACGAGCAGGTGCACATCCTCGACCGCCTCGGCGAGGAGCGCGCGGCCGACATCCTCGACCAGATGGAGCCGGACGACGCCGCCGACCTCCTGGCCCAGCTCCCACCCACCCAGCTGGAGGAGCTGCTCCAGCGGATGGAGCCGGAGAGGGCGGAGGACGTGCGGATGCTCCTGCGCTACGGCCCGGACACGGCGGGCGGTCTGATGACCCCGGAGCCGATCATCCTCTCCGCCGACGCCACGGTCGCCGAGGCGCTGGCGCTCATCCGCCGTCACGAGCTGCATCCGGCCCTCGCCGCGGCCGTGTTCGTCACGCTCCCGCCGTTCGAGACCCCCACCGGCCGCCTGCTCGGGCTCGTGCACTTCCAGCGGATGCTGCGCTACCCGCCGCACGAGCGTCTCGGCGCCATCCTCGACGACAGCCTCGAGCCGGTGCCGGTCACCGCCTCCGCGGCCGAGGTCGCCCGCATGCTCGCCAGCTACGACCTCGTCTCGCTGCCGGTCATCGACGCCGCGCACCGCCTCGTCGGCGCGATCAGCATCGACGACGTCCTCGACTACCTGCTGCCGGACGACTGGCGCACCCACGACAGCGACGACGTGGCGCCGCCCGTGACGGAGGCGCACTGATGGCGCGCAAGGAGCGGGCCGCCCGCCTCGACGCGCCAGGACGGACGAGCACCCGCCCCCGTTCCACCTCGCGCGACCGCTTCGGCCGCTTCACGGAGTGGGTCGCCCGCGCGATGGGAACTCCCGCGTTCCTCGTCATCCTCAGTCTCTTCTGCATCCTCTGGATCGGCTGGAACACGCTGATGCCGCGCGAGGTCCGCTTCGACGACGCCGCGCTCGGCTTCACCGCGCTCACCCTCATGCTGTCGCTGCAGGCGTCGTACGCCGCGCCGCTCATCCTCCTCGCGCAGAACCGCCAGGACGACCGCGACCGCGTGCAGATCGAGCAGGACCGGCAGCGCGCCGAGCGGAACCTCGCGGACACCGAGTACCTGGCCCGCGAGATCGTCGCGCTGCGGATGTCGCTGGAGGAGCGCAACGCGCAGGTGGTCACCCGCGACGTGCTGCGGCAGGAGCTCCGTGCCCTGCTGGCTGAGCTGGGCGACACCGAGGAGAAGTCCGCGGGCGGCACCGCCTCATGACCGCGGCCAAGAACGTCAGAGCCGCAGTGGCGGCGGTGACCGACCCGGAGCTGCGGCGACCGATCGGCGACCTCGACATGGTGCGCGACATCTCGGTCGAGGACGGGGTCGCGCGTGTGGGCATCGTGCTGACGATCGTCGGATGCCCCGCCGCCGACCGCATCGAGCGCGACGTGCGCGGCGCCGCCGCCGCGGTCCCCGGCATCACGGACGTCGCGGTCGAGGTGGGCGTGATGACGCCTGCCGAGCGCAAGGCCCTCACCGAACGGCTCCGCGCCGGCCGCCCGGCGCGGCACATGCCGTTCGGGCCCGACTCGCTCACCCGCGTGATCCTCGTCTCCAGCGGGAAGGGCGGCGTCGGCAAGTCGACGGTCACCGCGAACCTCGCGGTCGCCCTCGCCGACCAGGGCCTCGCCGTCGGCCTGGTGGATGCGGACGTGCACGGCTTCTCGATCCCCGGACTGCTCGGGATCCCCTCCGGCACGCAGCCGACGCGCATCGACGACCTCATGCTGCCGCCGGTGGCCCACGGGGTGAAGACCATCTCGATCGGGATGTTCCTGCGCGACGGGGAGTCCGTGGTGGCCTGGCGCGGACCGATGCTGCACCGCACGGTCTCGCAGTTCCTCACCGACGTCTTCTTCGGCGACCTCGACGTCCTGCTCATCGACATGCCCCCTGGCACCGGGGACATCGCCATCTCGATCGGGCAGCTCCTCCCCCACGCCGAGGTGCTCGTGGTCACCACACCCCAGGCGGCGGCCTCCGACGTGGCCATCCGCAGCGGGCTCGTGGCACGCCAGACCGGACAGCGCGTGATCGGCGTGGTCGAGAACATGGCCGCATACACGCTCCCCGACGGCACCGTCGTCGATCTCTTCGGGGCCGGCGGCGGCGCATCTGTCGCGGAGGCCCTGTCCGTGCCCGACGCTGCGGTGCCGCTGCTGGCCTCCATCCCGCTCAGCCCGGCCCTCCGCCAGGGCGGGGACGAGGGCGTTCCGGTCGTCACCTCTGCGCCGGACGATGCCGCCGCGGGGGCGATCCGCGCGCTGGCGGAGGCGCTCGCGCGTCGAGGGCGAGGCCTGGCCGGCCGAACGCTGCCCATGTCGATCGGGTGAGGGCGCGTGGGAGGATGGACGGATGCCGCATCGCTCCGTGACCGTGGATGAAGGGCTTCTGCGGAGGATGGCCAGAGACGCGGCCGTCTACGCGCTGACCAGGCCTGTCGCGATCGTGATGTGGGTCGCGCTGACGGCGGGCCTCGTGCTCTCCGTCCTCACCCTCAACGACCGTCTCGCCGCCGGAGAGGAGGTGAGCGCGCTCGTCGCCTGGATGCCCGCGGTGACCATCGCTCTGGGAGCGTATGCGGTGATCCTCACCACCTCGAGCGCCCGTCGGGCCGTGCGCGCCGCAATGCCGGTGGAGAGCGTGGTGTGGGTCGCGCTCGACGAGGATCGTCTGCAGCTGGGCAGCGATCGCCGCCGTTCCGAGATCCCCTACCGCACGTTCCAGAGCCTGCGCGTCGGCCGGGACGCGGTGATCTTCAAAGTCCGCGACGCCTCCGTCGCCACCGCCATTCCGCGTTCCCTCTTCAGCGACGAGGAGTTGGCGACGCTGCGGACGCGGATCTCGTGACCCGGGCGGCTCAGGTCGCCTCGGTGTCGAACGGCGGACGGTTCTCCGCGCTGAAGGTCGGCGGCGCGGTGCGCGGGGCCACCGGCTCCGCGATCGTCGCCGTGGCCTGCGCGGGGGTCGCGGGCTCCGGCTCCTCCAGGAGCGCGTCGCGGATGATGCGCCGAGGGTCGTACTGCCGCGGGTCGAGCTTGCGCCAGTCCACGTCGTCGAGCTCCGGACCCATCTCCTCGCGCACGCGGGACTTCGTGTCGCGGAGGTATTCACCGGCCTTGCGCACGATGCGCGCAAAGCCCTCCGCGGCACGCGGCAGACGCTCGGGGCCGATGATCAGCACGGCGATCAGGCCGATGAGCAGCAGCTTCTCGAAGGTGAGGCCGAACGTCATGTGACCAGGCTACCGCCGCGCCTGCAGGCTCTGCGCGCGGTGAGCGAATACCCTGGACACATCAGCCATGCACGCAGGAGAGGCAGGTCATGAGCGAGCACGACGCCAACGCGCGCTTCCTTCGGGAGTCCATCGTCGAGCCGGAGACCATCGCCCGCGCTCGCGCCCACGCCGTCGAGCTGGGGGCCGCCCCGATCAGCGCGGTCGTCGGCTCGCAGATCGCCGTGCTCGCCGCCGCAGGCACCGCCCGCTCCATCGTCGAGATCGGCACCGGCGCCGGCGTCTCCGGACTCTGGCTGCTGCGCGGTGCGCCGACCGCGGTGCTGACCTCGATCGACAACGAGCCCGAGCACCTCGCCGCCGCCCGCCAGGCGTTCGCGGACGCGAAGGTGCCCGCCACTCGTGCCCGGTTCATCGCCGGTCGCGCGATCGACGTGCTCCCCCGGATGAACGAGGCGTCGTACGACATCGTCTTCGTGGACGCCGACCCCGAGAACGTCATCGAGTACGTCTCGCACGGCCTCCGCCTCGCCCGCACGGGCGGCCTGGTGCTCGTGCCCCGCATCCTCGCGGGGGGCCGCGTGGCCGACCCCGTCCAGCGCGACGACATCACATCCGCCTACCGGTCGCTCGTGCAGGAGACCCAGGAGTCGTCGGCGGTGCTGGCGACCGTCTCCCCCGCGGGCGAGGGTCTGCTGCAGCTGATCCGCCTCGACGACCGCGCCTGATCGGACGCCGCTCACGCGAAGAGGGCGAGGGATCCGCGGATCCATCGCCCTCTCGGTTCCGCCGCAGCGGACCAGATTCGATCAGGCCGGGGCCACGACGGCACCGAGCACGTCGTGAAGCTCCTTGGCCTCGGCGTCGTTCACGGAGACGACCAGGCGGCCTCCTCCTTCGAGCGGAACACGCACGATGATGAGTCGTCCCTCTTTCACGGCCTCCATGGGTCCGTCTCCGGTCCTCGGCTTCATCGCTGCCATCGTGGCTCCCTTTCCTCCGGTGGTATGGGACGAGTTTATCGGGTGCGGCCGCGCCGTGGACGTCACCGGACACAATCCGCGTCGCCGCGTCGTCAGGGCACCTGCCAGAACGTACTGCCGAGGGCATACACGTGATAGATCCAGACCCACTGACCCAGCAGGCACAGCGCGAGCACGCCGAGCCGCCAGGCACGGGAGCGCGGTACCGCGACCGCTCCCCACGCCGGGCTGAGCGGCAGCAAGAGGCGGAAGGTGCTCGACTGGGGGAAGAACACCGCGAGTAGATAGAGCAGGTAGCTCGCGCTCCAGAGACGCAGATCCGGGCCGAGCGCGCGCACCTGCGGGGACCGCAGCAGCGCGGCGGCCGCGGCGACCACGAGCACGACGAGGGCGACCGGCCCCCATCCCGACGGCAGACCCCACAGCTCGAACCAGAAGTGCGACGCCTGCACCCATCCCTCGAAGGGCACGAAGCCCTCGACGCCGCCGACGATCCAGTGCCGTCGCCACGCGAGCTCCGTGGCGAGGTAGGCGCCGGGGTCTCCGGTCACGACGCCCGCGATCAGCTGCCAGGCGAATCCGGTGGCCGTCGCCAGCGCGCCGAGTGCCACGATGTGCACCACTTCCCTGGCGCCCAGCGGATCGGTGCGGCGGTGCCTCCAGCGAAGGATCCCGTGCAGGCCGAGGTACAGCGCGAAGGCGAGCACGCCGGGACGGGTGAACCCCAGAACGGGGATCAGCACGTACAGCCAGGCGTAGTTCCGCCGGATCGTCGCGTCCAGGGCGAGGAACAGCAGCAGCAGGAAGAGCGTCTCGGCGTATCCGACCTGGAACAGGGCGGCGAGCGGACCGGATGCGAAGAAGACGACGGCCCACAACGCGGCCGCGTTCCCGACGCGGTCGCGGAGCAGCCGATGCAGGGCGAGACAGGCCAGGTAGCCGGCACCGAGCGAGAGCACGAGGGCGCCGGCCGCCCAGGAACCGAGCACGAAGCCCAACGCCTTCGCGGCGTACGCGAACACCGGCATGAACGCCCAGGCGTTCTCGGCCACCTGCCCGTCGTCGGTCAGCGGGAGGTCCGAGGGATAGCCGTGCACGGCCACCTGCCAGTACCACTGCGCATCCCATCCGAGGACGAAGTCGATGAGTCCCGCGTCGTCGCCGAAGCGGGAGAACACCGTGGACAGGGAGGCCGCGGCGATGAGGAATCCGGTCGTCACGACCCGTGCGAGGACGTAGACGATGCCGATGCGCAGGGCGAGCGGCATCCGCGCCCAGCGCCGCGTGAGCGTCAGTGCGACGTGAGCCATGCGCGCAGACCCCGCTCGACGGCGTCGATCTGGGCGAGCGGCACGCGCTCCTCGTCGTGATGGGCGAGATGCGGGTCGCCGGGTCCGTAGTTCACGGCCGGGATGCCGAGGGCCGAGAAGCGGGCCACGTCGGTCCACCCGTACTTCGGCTGCGGCTCCGCGCCGACGGCCGCGACGAAGCGGCGCGCGATGTCGGCGTCCAGGCCGGGGCGCGCGCCCTCGGCGGCATCCGTGATCTCGACGTCGAATCCGGCGAGGACCGCCCGGACGTGGGCCTCGGCGTCGGCCGCGGACTTGTTCGGCGCGAAGCGGTAGTTGACCTCGACCTCGCAGGCGTCCGGGATGACGTTGCCCGCGACCCCTCCTGCGATGCGGACCGCGCTGAGCCCCTCCCGGTAGAGCAGACCCTCGACCATCACCTCGCGCGCCCGATACTCGGACAGTCGCGTGAGGATGGGGGCCGCGCGATGGATCGCGTTCTCGCCGATCCAGGCCCTGGCACTGTGCGCGCGGACGCCCGTGGTCCGCACGATCGTCCGCAGCGTGCCGTTGCACCCACCCTCGACCTGTCCGTTCGACGGCTCCCCGAGGATGGCGAAGTCGGCCTGGAACAGGTCGGGCCGTGCCGCGGCGAGAAGCCCGAGGCCGTTCAGGGAGGCCGCGACCTCCTCGTTGTCGTACCACATCCAGGTCACGTCGATCGCGGGGTCGGTGAGCTCGGCGGCGAGCTTGAGCTGCACCGCGACCCCGGCTTTCATGTCGACGGTGCCCCTTCCCCACAGATGCGGCACGCCGTCGATCTCGACGTCGCGCGTGGGCAGGTTGTCGTTGAGGGGCACGGTGTCGATGTGCCCGGCGATCGCCACGCGCTGCGCTCGGCCGAGATCCGTGCGGGCGACCACCGTGTTGCCGTGGCGGATGACCTCCAGGTGCGGCAGACCGGACACGGCCTCCTCGATCAGGTCGGCCAGGGTCTTCTCATCGCCGGAGACGCTCGGGACATCGCAGATCGCGCGGGTGATGTCGGCGGAGGACGCGGTCAGATCGAGCACCATGCCCCCAGCCTACTGATGCCCGTCATGCGGGACGGGACACCGTCGTCGGCGCGATACCGTGGAGGCATGAGCGACGCACGATCTGTCTGGGGACTGGGCCTGACGACCACCGCGAGCGACGGCACGGTCCTCGACGCGTGGTACCCGGAGGTCCGCTCGTCCGCGCCGTCCGCGGACGAGGTCGCCACCGCCCGCACCGCGCTCGACGCGCAGACGGGCCAGGACGAGCGGCGTGACGTGACCATCGCGGTCGTCGAGCTCACGATCGATCTGGACGCGGCTCCGGCCTCCACGGCGGACGCCTATCTGCGCCTGCACGCCCTGTCGCACCTGCTCGTGCGGCCGAACGCCCTCAACCTGGACGGCATCTTCGGTCATCTGCCGAACGTCGCCTGGACCAATGCCGGCCCCCTGCTCCCCGCCGATGCGGCGCGCCTGCGCCCGCAGCTCCAGCGCGCCGGGATCCAGATCCAGGGTCTGGACAAGTTCCCCCGCCTCACCGACTACGTGCAGCCCGCCGGGGTGCGCATCGCCGACGCCTCGCGCGTGCGGCTGGGCGCCCACCTCTCCCCGGGCACCACCGTCATGCACGAGGGCTTCGTGAACTTCAACGCCGGAACCCTCGGCGCCTCGATGGTCGAGGGTCGCATCTCGCAGGGCGTGGTGGTCGGCGACGGCAGCGACATCGGCGGCGGGGCCTCGATCATGGGCACGCTCTCCGGTGGCGGGTCGCACCGTGTGTCGATCGGCGCCCGCACGCTGCTCGGCGCGAACGCCGGCATCGGCATCTCCCTCGGCGACGACTGCGTCGTGGAGGCCGGGCTCTACGTCACCGCCGGCACGAAGATCGTCCTCGCCGACGGCCCCGCGACCGCCGACGGCGGACGGAAGACCGTCAAGGGCGCCGATCTCTCGGGTGAGGACGGCCTGCTCTTCCGTCGCAACTCCCTCACGGGCGCCGTCGAGGCCGTCCGCCGGGCCGGTGTCGGCGTGACGCTCAACGAAGCGCTCCACGCCTGACAGCGCACCTGCAGCCTTCGACCGGTCGCCGCTGGTAGACTGGGGTCGTTGCCCGCGCCGCCGGCCGGTCAGCATCGTCGTCGTCTAGGGGTCTCCGAGGACCGAAGCGAGCGCCCGCGCTCCCCTCTCCAGCCCGAACTGGCCATTCGCACGGCGAACGGACGCGCACTCGCTGCGTCTTCGCCCACCTCACCCCACTATCCCGCGCCGTTCTCGTGCGCTGACGGAGTTCTCTGCATGTCTTCCTTCCTCGATCTCGGCGTTCCCGCCGAGCTCGCCACCGTTCTCGCCGCCTCCGGAAAGACCGAGGCGTTCGCCATCCAGCGCGACACCCTGCCCGATTCGCTCGCCGGCCGTGACCTCCTCGGCCGCGGACGCACGGGCAGCGGCAAGACCATCGCCTTCGCGCTTCCGCTCGTCGCCCGCCTGGCTGCGTCCGGCCACAAGCGCCGCTCCGGCCTGCCGCGCGGCCTCGTGCTCGCCCCCACCCGCGAGCTGGCCACCCAGATCGCCGCGACCGTCGCCCCCCTGGCCGAGGCCGTCGGGCTGCGCGTCACCACCGTGTTCGGCGGTGTCAGCCAGCGTCCGCAGGAGCAGGCGCTGCAGGGCGGCGTCGACATCGTCGTCGCCTGCCCCGGCCGTCTGGAAGACCTCATGAAGCAGCAGATCGTGCGTCTCAGCGCGATCGAGGTCACCGTGCTGGACGAGGCCGACCACATGGCCGACCTCGGCTTCCTCCCCGGCGTCACCCGCATCCTCTCGGCGACCCCCGCCGACGGTCAGCGCCTGCTGTTCAGCGCGACGCTGGACCGCGGCATCGAGACCCTCGCCCGCCGGTTCCTCACGAACGCCGTCAGCCACGAGGTCGACGAGGCGAGCGTGCCCGTCGGCGAGATGACCCACCGGGTGCTCGTCGTCGACTCCCCGGAGAACAAGACCGTGCTGGTGCGCGACCTCGCTTCCGGCACGGGCCGCCGCATCCTCTTCACGCGCACCAAGCACCAGGCGAAGAAGCTCGCCAAGCAGCTCACTGCCGCCGGCATCCCGGCCGTCGACCTGCACGGCAACCTGTCCCAGAACGCGCGCGAGCGCAACCTCGGCGCCTTCTCCGCCGCTCCTGAGGACGGCGGCGTCCGCGTCCTCGTCGCGACCGACGTCGCGGCCCGCGGTGTGCACGTCGACAACGTCGACCTCGTCGTCCATGTCGACCCGCCCGTCGAGCACAAGGCGTACCTGCACCGTTCCGGACGCACGGCTCGGGCCGGCGCGGCCGGCACCGTCGTCACCGTCGTCCTGCCCGAGCAGCGCCGCGACGTGAAGGATCTCCTGCGCAAGGCCGCGATCACGGCACCGCTGGAGAACCTCACCACCGACGCCGTCACCGAGCTCGTCCCGGAGCGGGCACCGCACGTGCGGCCCGCGCCACCGCAGCCGCAGCAGCAGCGCTCCGCGAAGCAGCGGCCGGCGGGTGGCGAGAGGAGCACCGCGACCACCCCGCCGTCCCGCCGCCGTCGTCGTCCCCGCCCCGCGGGCCAGGGCGGCGCGCCGGGCTCGCAGCGTCAGGGCGGCCAGGGCCGTCAGGGCACGCGTGGAGCCCAGGGACGCTGATCCCGGCTCGTGCCTGACAACAGCGAAGGCCCCCTCGCACTCCGGTGCGAGGGGGCCTTCAGCGTCTGCGGCGCAGCGCTCAGCGGGTCGGGAACGCGCGCTCCGGCGACCCGGTGTAGAGCTGCTGCGGGCGGCCGATCTTGGTCTGCGGGTCGAGCTGCAGCTCGCGCCACTGGGCGAGCCAGCCGGGAAGACGGCCGATCGCGAAGAGGACGGTGAACATGCGCGTGGGGAATCCCATCGCCTTGTAGATCACGCCGGTGTAGAAGTCGACGTTCGGATACAGGCGCCGCTCACGGAAGTAGTCGTCGGCGAGGGCGATCTCCTCGAGCTCCTTCGCGAGGTCCAGGAGCGGATCCGTGACGCCGAGCGAGCTCAGCACCTCGTCTGCGGCCTCCTTGACGAGCTTGGCGCGCGGGTCGTAGTTCTTGTAGACCCGGTGCCCGAAGCCCATCAGCTTCACGCCCTCTTCCTTGTTCTTCACCCGCTCGACGAACCGGGAGACGCTCTGACCCGAGTCGCGGATCTGGCCGAGCATGGTGAGGACCGCCTCGTTCGCACCGCCGTGCAGGGGTCCGGACAGGGCCTGGATCCCGGCCGAGACGGAGGCGAACTGGTTGGCGCCGGTCGAGCCGACGAGACGGACGGTGGAGGTCGAGGCGTTCTGCTCGTGGTCCTCGTGCAGGATGAGCAGCAGTTCGAGGGCCTTCACCATCGTCGGGTTGATCTCGTACGGCTCGGAGTTCACGCCGAAGTTCAGCTTCAGGAAGTTCTCCACGAAGCCGAGCGAGTTGTCCGGGTAGAGGAACGCCTGGCCGACGCTCTTCCTGTGCGCGTAGGCGGCGATCACCGGGAGCTTGGCGAGCATGCGGATGGTGTTCAGCTCGACGTGCTCGGGGTTGTGCGGGTCGGTCTGGCCCTCGTAGTACGTCGACAGAGCGGCGACGGCGGACGACAGCACCGACATGGGGTGCGCGGTGTGCGGCAGCGCGGAGAAGAAGCGCTTGAGGTCTTCGTGCAGCAGTGTGTGGCGACGGATCTTCTCGTCGAACTCGGCCAGCTCCGTGGCGGACGGCAGCTCTCCGTAGATGAGCAGCCAGGCGACCTCGAGGTAGCTGGTGCTGCCGGCGAGCTGCTCGATCGGATAGCCGCGGTACCGCAGGATGCCCTTGTCACCGTCGATGAACGTGATGTCCGACTTGGTGGAGGCCGTGTTGACGAAGCCGTAGTCGAGCCCCGTGAGGCCGGTCTGACGGGTCAGCGTCGAGAAGTCGATGCTGTCGTGGCCCGCGGTGCCGCGGACCAGGGGGAATTCGGCGGTGGTGTCGCCGATCGTCAGCTTCGCCGTCTGGTCTGCCGCAGCGCTCACGCGGACCTCCTCCTTCTGTCTGATCGCCCCGGCGTCGCGGGCGTCAGCAAGTTCTTGATCAAGCCGGAACTGGCGATCTCTCGGGCGCTGAGCGCCTGGCCGGGTGCCGACCGAATCGCCTTTACAGCCTAGTCGTCACACAGGCCTACTGTGACAACCGCCAAAGGGATCGGCACAGCAGGGAGGGTTCCTACAGATCCGCTCCGCGCAGACGCCGAGCCGCCTCGGCGACGAGGTCCGTCGGCGCCGTCAGCGACAGCCGCACATGCTCGGGGGACGACGCTCCGTAGAAGTGCCCTGGTCCGGCGAGGATCCCGAGGTCGGCGAGACGCGCCATCGACTCCCAGGCGTCGCGTCCCTCCGTCGCCCAGAGATAGAGCCCGGCCTGCGACCCGTCGATGCGGAAGCCGGCCGCCTCGACGGCGGGGAGCAGCAGGGCGCGCCGCTCACGGTAGAGCTCCTTCTGCGCCACGACGTGCGCCTCGTCACCGAGGGCGACCACCATCGCCTGCTGGACGGGCGCAGGCGGCATGAGGCCGAGATGCTTGCGCGCGGTGAGGAGCTCGCCGACCACGCGGGCGCATCCGGCGACGAAGGCCGCGCGGTATCCCGCGAGGTTGGACTGCTTGCTCAACGAATAGACGCTGAGGAGGTTCGCCCGTGTGCCGCCGGTCACCCGGGGGTCGAGCACGGACGGGATGGGCTCGTCCGCCCGGGGGCCGTCCCATCCCAGTTCGGCGTAGCACTCGTCGCTCGCCAGCACGGCGCCCAGCTCCCGAGCCCGCTGCACGGCCACGGCGAGCTCGTCGACGGTCCACGTGCGGCCGTCCGGGTTGCCGGGGGTGTTGATCCAGATGAGCTTCGCGCCCTCCGGCCACTCCGCCGGGTCGTCGGCCGCCAGGGGCGTCGCCCCCGCCACCCGCGCGCCGACCTCGTACGTCGGGTAGGCGACGCGGGGATGCACGACGATGTCTCCGGCACCGAGCCCCAGCAGCGTGGGCAGGAGCGCGACGAGCTCCTTGGAGCCGATCGTCGGCAGCACGTTGTCGACCCGGAGGTCCGGGACGCCGCGGCGGCGGGCGTACCAGTCGACGATCGCCTCCCGGAGCGCGGGGGTGCCGACGGTCTGCGGATATGCATGGGCGTCGGTCGCCTCGGCGAGTGCCTGACGGACGACCTCCGGCGTGGGATCGACCGGCGAGCCGACGGAGAGGTCGACGAGACCGTCCGGGTACCGGGCGGCGCGCTCGCGGTAGGGGACCACGGCGTCCCAGGGGTAGTCGGCGAGGTCGCGGACGCTCACGGAGCGTGCCTACTCGCCCTGCGGCGGGAGCGCGGCGATGATCGGGTGGTCGAACGGGTAGACGCCGACCTTGGCGGCGCCGCCGGGCGAGCCGATCTCGTCGAAGAACTCGACGTTGGCCTTGTAGTAGTCCTGCCACTCGTCGGGGAGGTCGTCCTCGTAGTAGATCGCCTCGACGGGGCACACCGGCTCGCACGCCCCGCAGTCCACGCACTCATCCGGGTGGATGTAGAGCGACCGTTCGCCCTCGTAGATGCAGTCAACGGGGCACTCGTCGATGCAGGCGCGATCCTTGACATCGACGCACGGGAGGGCGATCACATACGTCACCCCCTCAGTCTACGACCCGTGGACCTCGGGTTCCTCCGCGGAGGGCGTGGCGGGGCGGACCGGCTGCCGGGAGAACGACGGCCACGCGATGACGAGCAGCACGATGCCGGCGGCGAGATAGGTCCAGATGCGCCCGGCGAGGGTGTCCTGCACGACGACGGAGCCACCGGGACCGACGCCCGAGATGAGTACGATCATGGCCAGCATCCCGAGACCGGCGGCGACCGCGGCCCCCCGGTCGTGGGTGAGCGCCCGCACGGCGATGAGGATCGCGGCACACGCGACAGCGGCGACGATCAGGCCGATCGGGATCGGCCCCCACATGACGCTGTGCGCGATGGTTCCCGCGACGCCGTAGACCCCGCCCACCAGGGCAGCGGCCACCCAGGACAGCACCCTCGACAACCACTTCCCGCGCACCCCCCGATCCTACCCGGGCCGTGCCCGGCGAGACGACGGCTCAGGCGGCGAGACCGGACAGCCGCAGCAGGGCGGCGACGAGGGCGGCGGACGCCACCACCACGAGGAACGACTGCCGCAGCCAGAGGAGTCCCGCCGCGACGAGCAGGGCGGGCACGCGCGCGTCCACGGTGATCGCCTGCCCGTCACCGAGGGACTGCACCGCGACGAGGGCGGCGAGCAGCGCGACGGTGAGGAGGTCGGAGATGCGGGCGGGGCGCGGCGCCTCGAGCACCTTCGGCGGCACGAGATAGCCCACGGCCTTCAGCGCGAGGCAGATCAGGGCGGCGAGGAGGATGGCGCTCCAGAGGCTCATGCGCCCCCCTCGCCTTCGCCGACGCTCGCGGGACGCGGTGTCCCCAGCCAGTTGAACCACCCGACGACGATCGCGACGACAGCGGCGACGAGCACCGGGAGTCCCGGCATGAGGAACGGGGTGAGGGCTGCCGCGATCACGGCGGCCGCGATCCCGACGGTGACGGCCTGCCGCTGACGTAGACGCGGCCACAGCAGGGCGAGGAAGGCCGCAGCCGCCGCGGCATCCAGCCCCCAGGCCTTCGGGTCGCCGAGCACGTCGCCGACCAGCGCGCCGACGAGGGTGGTGAGGTTCCAGCCGAGGAAGATGCCGACCCCCGTGACCCAGAAGCCCACCCGGCGCAGGCGCGGATCGTCCTGCGCGATCGCCACGGCGGTGGACTCGTCGATGGTGAAGTGCGCGGCGGCCGCTCGCCGAGCCGCGCCGCCCCCGATGAGCGGCGACATGCGCATCCCGTAGGCGACGTTGCGCACGCCGAGGAGTGCCGCCGATGCGATCGCCGAAGGCAGGGCGGCCAGGCCACCGGCGGCGAACACCCCCACGAACGCGAACTGCGATCCCCCGGTGAACATCAGGAGGCTGAGCACGCACGTCTGCCAGACGTCGAGCCCCGCGGCGACGGCGAGCGCGCCGAAGGAGATGCCGTAGGCGCTCGTGGCGAGCACGACACCGAGCGCCTCGCGCCACACCTCACGCTCAGCGGTCACCGGGTCCCGCTCCACCGCGACGTTCGCTTCACTGAACACACGATCATCATTCTGAACATGGCGATCCGTATAGTCAAGCGAACGATCGTTTGCCATGATGAACACATGGAGGATCTCCGCACCCGCATCGCCCGCACGCTCCGCCGCGAGCGCGAGGCCGCGAACCTGTCCGTCTCCGAACTCGCCCGACGGGCCGGGATCTCGAAGGCCACGGTCTCGCAGCTCGAGAGCGGTGCCGGCAATCCGAGCGTGGAGACGCTGTGGGCGCTGGGCGTCGCGCTCGGCGTGCCCTTCGCGGTGCTCGTCGACCAGCAGGCCAACGCCCCGACCCTCATCCGCGCCGACGACCTCGCGGGCGTGCCGTCCTCCGCCGCGGCCTACAGCGCCACCCTGCTCTCCGCGAGCCCTCCGGGTGCCCGGAGGGACGTCTACCTGATCCAGGCGGAGCCCGGCGACCCCCGCCGGTCCGACCCCCACCACGCGGGCACGGTCGAGCACGTGATCCTCATCGCCGGGCAGGCACGGGTCGGTCCCCCCGACGATGCCGTGGTGCTGAACCCCGGCGACTACCTGACCTATGCCGGCGACGTCGCGCACGTCTTCGAGGCGGTCGAGCCCGGCACGAGCGCCGTCCTCATCTCCGAGCTGCGCTGAGGTTCACTCCCCCGGGCCCGTCGGCGACGGGTCGGGGATCTCGTGCGGTCGGTACTGCGGCAGGCGCGACGCGGGCAGGATCGCGAGCGCGCTCACCGCGGCGAGGATCAGAAGGCCGAGTTTCAGCGTGCGCAGCCGCGACTCCTCGTTCACGGCGACCGCGGCGTCGACCTGTTCCGGCGTCGCGTCCGTGGTCTCCAGCACCGCGCGCAGTTCGTCGTTGCTGATGAAGTTCACCTCGTTCAGATCGACCTGCGACACCAGCGACGGCGGCAGCTCGGGATGCTCCACGACCGCGCGGCCGACGTTGAGCGCGAGCAGGGACACCAGCAGCGCCCCGGCGAGCGCGGTCCCCACGGCGGAGGCCAGGTTCTGCGTGGTGCCGCGCAGCGACCCGACGTCGCCGGCGAGCTCGGGCGGCGCCGCCGTCACCAGTACGTTGAACACCAGGGTGACGAGGGCGCCCTGGCCGATGCCGAACACGACGAGCCCGGCGATGGTCGGCACCGTCTCCCAGTTGTTCGTCACCACGACCGACAGCCAGACGAGCGCCGCCGTGGTGAGGATGAACCCGAACACGCCGATCGTCCGCGGCGGATATCGCCTGTAGAAGCGCACGACGAGCGTCGCCGTGATGAACACCGTGAGGTTGAACGGCATCATCGCCAGGGCCGTATCGAACGGCGTGCGTCCCTGGACGATCTGGATGTACAGCGGCACCGTGAAGTTCACGCAGGCCTCGAGGGCGACGACGATGAACATGGCGTACACCGCGGCGCGCTCCCGCGACGAGCCCAGCACGGTCAGGTCGATCAGCGGCACCTTCCCCTCGGCCATCCGCCGCCGGGTCCACAGGAAGAACCCCTGGCCCAGGATGATGCCCAGGACGATGAAGATCGGGGCGGGCGAGAGTCCGAGGACGGAGAACGGCGCGGACGGCGCCGCCGCGAGTGCTCCCCAGCTGTTCAGGTTGTTGAACCCGAGGGTGAGCAGCACGATCGCCGCGCCGATGAGGAGGGCGGCGACGAGATCGATGCGGATCGCCGCGTCCCCGCGGTCGCCGCGCAGCGTGAAGCTCAGGGCGAAGACCGCCACGGCGATCGCCAGCACGATGACGAACAGCGGACGCCACCCGACGAGGGTGCCGAGCGTCCCTCCGATGAGGAAGGCGCTGACGCCGGAGATCGCGCGTGCCGAGCCGATCGCTCCGATCGCGGTGGCCTGCTGCGGTCCCCGGTAGTTCTCGGCGATCAGGGCCACGATCGAGGGGACGATGATCGCGGCGGCCGCACCCGCGACAGCCTGCCCGGCGATGGCCCACCAGACGGTCGGGGCGAGGAGCATCATCACGGCGGACCCGGCGAAGAGCGCGACGACGACGCGGAAGATCAGCACCCAGCCGACGCGCTGCCCGAGTTTGGCACCGGTCATCACGAGCGCGGCGACGGCGAGGCCGTACATCACGATCGTCGTGCTCGCGATGGTCGGCGGTACGCCGAAGTCGGCCACCATGCCGCCGAGCGAGATCGGCAGCGCCGCGACGTTGAAGGACATGAGCACCTGCGCGAGGAACAGGCTGACCATCGGCAGCCAGGACGTCTTCACGGGTGCGGGAGCCGTGCGGGTCATGAGCGCTCTCCTTCCGACGACGACGAGGCGCCCGCCCCGCCGGCATGCTCACGGGCGGGCGCGGAGGCGAAGAGGTTCAGCCCGAGCGACCGCGACAGGTGTCCGATCGCCATCTGCGACCGGATCGAGTTGCCCGCCTCGTCCAGGCGGGGTGAGAACCCGGCGACGGCGCCCTTGCCAGGAGAGACCGCGACGAGGCCGCCGGCGACACCCGACTTGGCGGGCAGACCGATCTCGAACAGCCAGTCGCCCGACCGCTCGTACAGCCCGCTCGCCGCGACGACGGCCAGCGTGTCACGGCAGACGTCCGCGGAGACCACCCGCTCCCCCGTCACCGGGTTCACTCCGCCGTCGGCGAGCGTGGCCCCCATGACGGCGAGGTCGTGCGCGGTGACCGCCAGCGCGCACTGCCGGGTGTAGACGTCGACGATCTCATCGGGGTCGCCGGCGAGCCGGCCGTAGCTGCGCAGCAACCAGCCCAGGGCCCGGTTGCGCTCGTTCGACCCCGCCTCGGACGCGTAGACCTCGCCGTCCAGGCTCAGGGGCCGTCCGGCGAAGGCGGACAGCCCCTCGCGGACACGCTCCCACTGCTCCACCGCCGTGGCGCCCGGCATGAGCGCCGTGGTGGCGATCGCCCCGGCGTTGACCATGGGGTTGCGCGGATGCCCGTCGTTGAGCTCCAGCGCCACGACCGAGTTGAAGGCGAGCCCGGTGTTGTTCACACCCACGATCTCGCGGACCCGCTCGTGGCCGTGCTCCTGGATGGCCAGCGCATAGACGAACATCTTCGAGATCGACTGGATGGAGAACGGGTGCAGGGCGTCTCCGGCGTCGTGGATGCCGCCGCCCACCTCGATCACCGCGAGCCCGAAGAGCTCCGGATCGACCGCGGCGAGCACGGGGATGTAGTCCGCCACCTGGCCGGACACCTCGTCCGCGTACCGGGCGTGGGCCTCGCGGACGAGCTCGTCCACCCGCTCCCACCCGGGCAGCGTGCCCGTGGAGACCTCCTGAGGGACATCGAGCCAGACGGTGGGATCGAGCACCACTCCTCCTCGGAATCGCGACGCCCCCAGCCGTCTCCCTGACACGGTAGCGCCCGTGTCGGGTGACGGCTAGGGGCAGATCCTCCGCGAGGAGCCGGCTCTGCGGCTCAGTACCAGTTCATGGCCTGGGAGTGTCCCCAGGCGCTGCACGGGGTGCCGTAGGCGTCGGCGATGTACTTCAGGCCCCAGGCGATCTGGGTGGCGGCGTTCGTCTGCCAGTCGGCGCCCGCCGTGGCCATCTTGCTGCCGGGCAGCGCCTGCGGGATGCCGGTCGCTCCCCCGTCGTTGTTGTACGCCTGGTAGTTCCAGCCGGACTCCTTGTTCCACAGCGAGTTCAGGCAGGAGAACTGGTCGCCACCCCAGCCGTAGCGGTCCGCCATCATCTGCTGCGCCGTGGCCCGAGCGCCGTCCGGGGTGTTCGCGGAGGCGAGTGCAGCCGCCGCAGCCGCCGCCTTCTCCTCGGCCGCGCGGGCGGCGTCGTCGGCCGCCTTCTTCTCCTGCGCGGCGGTGAAGGCCTTCTGGAGGTCAGCCGTGGCGGTCACGACCTTCTCGGTCTCCGCCTCGGCCTGCTCGGCCGTCACGGTGATCAGGACCAGCGGGAGCGTGGATCGGTCGGCGAGGGTCTCCAGGTCGTCTTCGAGCGCGGTGGTGTCGACGGGCGCCGCGGCGCTCACGTCGAGGCCCGACTCGGCGACCTCCGCGGTCAGGCTCTTCGCCGCGGCGACCGCGTCGGTTCCGTCAGAGACCGTCATGACGGCCTGGTCGGCGATGCGGGTGAGCGGCTCGGAGCCCAGGTTCTGGCTCGTGACGGCAGAGGCGGTGTCGGAGCGCTCGGCCCCGGCTGCCGGGGCGGAGGCGAGGCCGACGCTGAGGGTGATGCCGACGAGCGCGGCCGTGGCGGCACCGAGGGCGATCAGGGGTGTACGGGTGACAGTGGCGCGGGCGGCTGCCGCGTCGGAGGCGCGCCGGAGCGCACGGGTCTTCTGAAGCAAGGCTGTGACTTTCGGGTCGTCGTACGCCCTTTCAGGGGACTCATCGGGAGCTCGCCCCGGGCGCAAGTGAACGAGTCTGCGCCATCAACCTGAACGAAAACTAGCCCTCACCTGGGATTTTCATGAGAGAGGGCCCCACGCGGCCAGATGGCGGCGTGGGGCCCTCTCGAGAGGAGTGCGAGACGATCAGGCGTTCGCGTCCTGACGCTTGAGGCGCGAGGCCTCGCGACCACGGACGGTCTGGTCGAGGATCACCTTGCGGATGCGGACGACCTCGGGCGTGACCTCGACGCATTCGTCGTCACGGGCGAACTCGAGGCTCTCCTCGAGGGTCAGCACGCGCGGGGGCGTCATCGACTCGAACGTGTCGGAGCTGGCCGCACGCATGTTGGTGAGCTTCTTCTCCTTGGTGATGTTCACGTCCATGTCGTCGGCGCGGGAGTTCTCGCCGATGACCATGCCCTCGTAGACCTCCTGCGTGGGCTGCACGAAGAACGACATGCGCTCCTGCAGGGCGATCATCGCGAACGGGGTGACGACACCCTGGCGGTCGGCGACGATCGAGCCGTTCTGGCGCGTCGTGATGGAACCGGCCCACGGCTCGTAGCCGTGCGAGATCGCGTTCGCGATGCCGGTGCCGCGGGTCGTGGTGAGGAACTCGCTGCGGAAGCCGATCAGACCGCGCGACGGGACGATGAACTCCATGCGCACCCAGCCGGTGCCGTGGTTGGTCATGTTCTCCATGCGGCCCTTGCGGTTCGCGAGGAGCTGCGTGATCGCGCCGAGGTGCTCCTCCGGCGTGTCGATGGTCAGGTGCTCGAACGGCTCATAGGTCTTGCCGTCGATCTTCTTGGTGACCACCTGCGGCTTGCCCACGGTGAGCTCGAAGCCCTCACGACGCATGTTCTCGACGAGGATGGCGAGGGCCAGCTCGCCGCGGCCCTGCACCTCCCACGCATCCGGGCGCCCGATGTCGACGACCTTGAGCGAGACGTTTCCGATGAGCTCCTTGTCGAGACGGTCCTTGACCATGCGCGCCGTGAGCTTGTGCCCCTTGACCTTGCCCATGAGGGGCGAGGTGTTGGTGCCGATCGTCATCGAGATGGCGGGGTCGTCGACCGTGATCGCGGGAAGCGGGCGGACGTCCTCCGGGTCGGCGATGGTCTCGCCGATGGTGATGTTCTCGAAACCGGCGATCGCGACGATGTCGCCGGGGCCGGCCGACTCGGCCGGGTAGCGCTCGAGAGCGCGGGTCTTGAGCAGCTCGGTGACGCGCGCGTTGCTCGTGGTGCCGTCGGCACGCACCCAGGCCACCGTCTGGCCCTTCTTGAGCGTGCCGTTGAAGACGCGCAGCAGGGCGAGGCGGCCGAGGAACGGGCTGGAGTCGAGGTTCGTGACCCAGGCCTGCAGCGGAGCCTCGTCGTCGTACGCCGGAGCGGGGACGTGCTCGAGGATCGCTTCGAACAGGGGCTCGAGGTCGTCGTTGTCGGGCAGCGCTCCATCGGCGGGACGGTTCCGCGATGCAGCGCCGGCGCGACCGGAGGCGTAGACCACCGGCACGTCGAGCAGCGCGTCGACGTCGAGGTCCGGCACGTCGTCGACCAGGTCGGAGGCGAGGCCCAGCAGCAGGTCGTGCGCCTCCTCCTCGACCTCGGCGATCCGGGCGTCCGGACGGTCGGTCTTGTTGACCAGGAGGATGACGGGGAGCTTGGCCTCGAGCGCCTTGCGCAGCACGAAGCGGGTCTGCGGCAGCGGGCCCTCGCTCGCGTCGACGAGAAGCACGACGCCGTCGACCATCGACAGGCCGCGCTCGACCTCACCACCGAAGTCGGCGTGGCCGGGGGTGTCGATCACGTTGATCGTGATCTCCTTGCCGTCGGCGTGCTTGCCGTTGTAGGTGATCGCCGTGTTCTTGGCGAGGATCGTGATGCCCTTCTCGCGCTCCAGGTCGTTGGAGTCCATCGCGCGCTCCTCCACGTGCGAGTGGTCGCCGAAGGAGCCCGTCTGGCGGAGCATCGCGTCGACGAGCGTGGTCTTGCCGTGGTCGACGTGGGCGACGATTGCGACGTTGCGGAGGTCAGAGCGGAGGGCGTGCGCCATACAAGGGTCCTCAAAGAGTGTGGGGTTGCGCCGGGAAGCCGACGTTCCAGGATAACGTACGCGCGGATCGGGTTCCTGAACGCACGTCGTACCATCGTCCCGTGACCCTCCCCGACCCGACTCCCCCGGTCCCGCAGACGTCCTCGACCGCGCCGAGGCGGAGCGACGAGCCGCGCGAAGGCTCAGGGCGGCTGTGGTGGGAGATCGCCATCGTGCTGGCCCTGGGTCTCGGTCAGTCCGCGATCTACGCGATCGTGCAGCTCGCCTATCGACTCACGGACGACACGCCCCTCGCGGATCAGACGGCCACCCTCAACCCCTCCCGCAGCGACCGGGAGGTCTTCGACCTCATCTATCAGGTGCTGTCGATCGGCTTCGGGCTGGTGCCTGTGCTCCTCGTCTGCTTCCTGTTGTGGCAGCGCCGCCGCCCCCACCTGGAGCGGCTGGGACTCGACGGCACACGGGTGGCGGCCGACATCGGCCGCGGCGCGCTCCTCGTCCTCGCGATCGGCGTGCCGGGACTGGCGCTCTACTTCGGCGGCCGGGCCCTCGGACTCTTCGTCGCCGTGAACCCGGCGGGCCTCGACGCCCATTGGTGGACCGTGCCGATCCTGCTGTTCGCCGCCGCGCGCGCGTCGCTGCAGGAGGAGTTCGTCGTGCTCGGGTACCTGTTCGCCCGCCTGCGGCAGCTGGGGTGGTCGCCATGGACGATCATCGTCTCGACCTCGGTGCTCCGCGCGACGTACCACCTCTATCAGGGGCCCGGCGCCTTCATCGGCAACCTCGCGATGGGGCTGCTCTTCGGATGGCTCTACCACCGCACCGGTCGGCTGCTGCCGTTCCTGGTGGCGCACTTCCTCATCGACGCGGCGGCCTTCGTCGGCTACCCCTGGGCCGCGGCCACCTGGCCCGCCCTGTTCGGTCTTCCCGGCTGAGGCCCGCTCAGCCGAGGTTGACGACGACGAGCGCCGCGACGGCCCACAGCACGATCACCGCGAGGGCGATGAGGGCCGGGCCGTCCCAGCTGCGTCGGATCGGTGCGTCCGCTGTCGGAGTCGCCGCGCTCCACAGATCGCGGATGCCCGTGAGCACCCGGAGCGCCGACGGCACCTTCGGCTCGGCGTCCTCCTCGCGGGAGCGACGAGGCGGACGTGCCTTGGCCGGTCCGCCCCAGCAGCTCAGGGTACGGCCGTCGTCCAGCGTGAACTCGAGCTGCCACCGCATGTCGATGTCCTGCACGTGCGCCCAGCCGAAGGTCGTGCGACGCAGCAGGTTCTGCACCACGGCCCCCTCCTGATCCACGCGGACGAAGGAGACGAAGGCCGTCTCGTACACGATCCACAGGCCGAGCAGCAGCCAGGGCGCCACGAGCAGCGCCTGCACGATGCTGCCGTTGACGACGGTGTCGCCCAGCAGGAACAGCACGAGCAGGATGCTGAGCACGAAGACGACGGTGCCCGAGGGCGCACGGAAGGTCCGTGCGCCCTCGGGGTGTCCGGGAGACGCCACCTCAGAGGCCGCCGAGCGGGATCGACGCACCCGGGATCGCCTGCAGCAGACGATCCGTGTACTCCTCCTGCGGGTTCGCGAAGATCTCGTCGACCGTCCCCTGCTCGACCACCTTGCCCTTCTCCATGACGCAGACCAGGTCACTGGAGACCCGGACGACCGCGAGGTCGTGCGTGATGAAGAGGTAGGTGAGGTCGAGCTCGGACTGCAGGTCGGCGAGGAGCTTCAGGATCTGATCCTGTACGAGCACGTCGAGCGCCGACACCGCCTCGTCGAGGACGATGATGTCGGGCTTGAGTGCCAGCGCACGCGCGATCGCGACGCGCTGACGCTGTCCGCCGGAGAGCTCGTTCGGATAGCGCGTGGCCAGCGCCTGCGGCAGGGCGACCTGCTCCAGGAGCTCCTCCACACGGGCGCGATGCGAGGCCCGGTCGCCGACGCCGTGGATCTGCAGCGGCTCCGCGATGGTGTTGCCGATGTTCCGCAGCGGATCCAGGGACCCATAGGGGTCCTGGAACACCGGCTGCATGCGCCGGCGGAGTCCGAACGACTGCGCGTTCGACAGGTGGGACACGTCCTGCCCGTCGATCTCGATCGTCCCGCTCGTCGGCTCCTCCAGCTTGAGGACCATCTTCGCGACCGTGGACTTCCCCGAACCCGACTCGCCGACGAGGGCCAGCGTCTTTCCGCGCGGGATCTCGAACGACACGTCGTCCACCGCCCGGAACGCCTCGCTGCGGAAGTTGCCCTGCCGGATCTTGTAGTCCTTGGTCAGCCCGGCCACGCGGACCGTCGGCGGGATGTCGGCCAGGTCGTCGAGCGTCTCGATGCCCCGGTCCTCCACCACCGCCTGGATCCGCTGCGAGGCGACGCTGGGCGCCGCAGCGACCAGTCGCTTCGTGTACGGGTGCTGCGGGTTCTCCAGGATCTGCCGGCTGGGGCCCGCCTCGACGATGTTGCCGCCGTTCATGACGATGATCTTCTCGGCGCGTTCGGCCGCGAGTCCCAGGTCGTGCGTGATCAGCAGCACCGAGGTGCCCTTATCGCGCGTGAGCGACGCCATGTGGTCGAGGATGACCCGCTGCACCGTCACGTCGAGAGCCGAGGTCGGCTCGTCGGCGATGAGGAGCTTCGGGTCGGCCGCGAGACCGATCCCGATCAGCGCCCGCTGGCGCATACCGCCGGAGAACTGGTGCGGATACTGGTGCAGGCGACGCTCGGCATCCGCCAGCCCGGCCTGCTGCAGCACCTCGATCGTCCGCGCCTTCGCGGCGGCGCGCCCCTGGGCGACGCCGTTCGCGCGGACGGCCTCCTTCACCTGGAAGCCGATACTCCACACGGGGTTCAGGCTCGACATCGGGTCCTGCGGGACGAAGCCGATGTCTCGACCGCGCACCGCCTCCATGTCGCGCCGGCTCAACCCGGTCAGCGGGCGTCCCTCCAGCGTGATGGACCCGCCCGTGATCGTCCCCGTGCCCGGGAGCAGGTCGACGATGGCGGTCGCCGTGGTCGACTTGCCCGAGCCGGACTCGCCGACGATGGCCACGGTCTCACCGGGCATCACATCGAACGTGATCCCGTGCAGGACCTCGCGCATCCCGTCCTGCGTGCGGAACGCGACGGTGAGGTCGCGCACGCTCAGCAGTGGCATCTGTGGGGTGGTGCGGTCGCTCATCGGCGAGCCCTCGCCTTCGGGTCGATGGCGTCTCGGATGAGCTCGCCGAGGCTCACGAAAGCGAGCACCGCGAGGGTGAGCGCGATCGACGGATAGATGAGGGACATCGGAGCGACGCGCAGAGCCGCCTGCGCCTGGCTGATGTCCTTACCCCAGGAGACGACGGTGCCGTCGAGCCCGACGCCCAGGAACGACAGCGTCGCCTCGGCCACGATGGCGGCGGCGAGGCCGAGCGTCGACACGACCAGCAGCGGTGCGATCCCGTTGGGAACGACGTGGGTCACCAGCGTCTTGAACTGCGACAGCCCCAGGGCGCGCGATGCCATGACGAAGTCCGCCTGACGCACCCGCAGGATCTCGGCACGCACGACGCGAGCCGTCGAGGCCCAGGAGAACCCGCCGATGGCGAGCGCGAGCGTCCACACCGACCGGTAGTCCGACAGCACCGTCATCACGACGAGCGCGGCGAGGATGTACGGGATCGCGAAGAAGATGTCGCCCACGCGGGAGAGGAGGGCATCGAGCCAGCCGCCGTAGAAACCGGCGATCGCTCCCATGATCAGGCCGAGGACCGCGGAGATCACGGTCGCGATCAGTCCGACGGCGAGCGAGGTCTGCGCACCCCACACGACACGCGCGTAGATGTCGCATCCCTGGAAGTTGTAGCCGAGCGGATGACCCGCGGTGGGGCCCTCGTTGCTGTACGTCAATTCGCACACGCGCGGATTGACCTGTGTGAACAGCGTCGGCCAGAACGACATCAGCACGAAGACGGCGGCGAGGAACACGGCGAACCAGAACAGCGGACGACGGCGCAGGTCCCGCCAGGCGTCACGCCACAGGTTGCTGGGCTTCTCGCCGACGCGGACGGCGTCGACGGAGATCGTCTCGGTCTCGACCGGGGCGACGTAGTGCTTCTGCGTGGTGGGGTCAGACATAGCGGATCCTCGGGTCGAGCAGACCGTAGAGCAGGTCGATGACAAGGTTCACCAGCACGTACAGGATGACGAACACCGTCACGAAGGAGACCACGGTCGGTCCCTCGCCCCGGATCGCCGCCTGATAGAGCGTGTTGCCGACACCGGGGATGTTGAAGATCCCCTCGGTCACGGTGGCCCCGACGAGAAGGACACCGAAGTTCGTGGCGGAGTTGGTGATGACCGGGATGAGGGAGTTGCGCAGCACGTGCACGGGGAGGACGCGTCGCCGCGAGAGCCCCTTGCTGTATGCCGTGCGCACCCAGTCCTGGTTGAGGGTGTCGATCACCGAGCTGCGCATCAGGCGCATGCTGACGGCGAACAGGCTGAACCCGAGGACGAGCGCGGGGAGCCACAGGCCGCCCCAGTCGTTGTCGGAGCCGACCGTGGGGCTGAACCAGCCCCACTGGATCGCCAGGAAGTACTGCGCAAGGAAGCACATCACGAAGATCGGGATGGCGAGGGCCACGAGCGCGACGAGCAGGGCCGTCGTGTCGAAGAGCTTCCCCTTGCGCAGCGCCGAGATGGTTCCGACGGAGATCGCGAGGGCGAACTCGATGCCGATCGCCATGATCGCGAGACGACCCGTGACCGGCAGGGTGTCGACGAGAACGTCGGAGACCGGCCGGCCGGAGAACGTCACGCCGAGATCACCTTGGAAGACACCGGTGATGTAGTACCAGTACTGCACCAGGAACGGATCGTTGAGGTGGTACTCCTCGCGGAGCGCGTTGACGAGGGCCTCGCTGGGCGTACGGTCGCCGAACAGCGCGAGGATCGGGTCTCCCGGCATCGCGAAGACGAGGAAGTAGATGAGCAGAGTGGCCCCGAAGAAGACGGGGATCACCTGGAGAAGACGTCTGAGGATATAGCTGAGCATCCGCTGTCGCTTTCGGGCGGTCGCGAACAGGCAGGACGGAAGCACCCGACGAGGCGGTGACGGAAGACCGTCACCGCCTCGCGGTTGCGAGCTCCGTCAGGCCTATTCGGCAGCCTTCGTGATCTCGTAGTACAGCGGCACCGAGTTCCAGCCGAAGGTGACGTTGTCCACCGTGTCGGCGTAGCCACCGGTCACGTTGGAGTACCACAGCGGGATCGCGGGGAGGTCGTTGAAGAGGATCTCCTGCGCCTTGGTGAACTCCTCGACCTGAGCCGCGGTGTCGGTGTTGCTGATGCCGTCGGCGATCAGCTTGTCGAACTCGGGGTTCGAGTAGTCGCCGTCGTTCGAACCGGCGTTGGTCGCGTAGAGCGGGCCGAGGAAGTTGTACAGACCGGGGTAGTCGGCCTGCCAACCCGAGCGGGCGGCGGTCTTGATGCTGTTGTTGTTGATCTCCTCGCGGATGACCGAGAAGGTCGGGTACGGGTCACCCGAGGCCTCGATGCCCAGCGTGTTGGAGATCGCGTTGGTCACGGCCTCGACCCACTCCTGGTGGCCGCCGTCGGTGTTGTAGGCGATCTTGAACTCGCCCTCCCACGGGGAGATCGCGTCGGCCTCGGCCCACAGCTCCTTGGCCTTCTCCGGGTCGTACTTCAGGACCTCGTTGCCCGAGATCGAGTCCGACCAGCCGTCGATGACCGGCGACGTGAAGTCGGAGGCCGTGGTGCGGGTGCCGAAGAAGATCTTGTCGGTGATCTGGTCGCGGTCGAACGCCATCGAGATGGCCTGGCGACGGAGGATGCCCTCTTCGCCCGAGAAGTGCGGCAGGAACTGCCCGATCGTGAACGACTGGAACACGGCGGACGGCTGGTTCACAGCGCGGTCGCCGAGGTCATCCTGGAACGTGGGCAGCGAGACGGCGGGGATGACGTCGATGACGTCGACCTTGTTGCCCTGCAGGTCCGCGTAGGCCGCATCCTGGGTCGCGTAGAACTTGATCGTGAGACCGCCGTTCTTCGCCTGGCGCCCGCCCTCGTAGTCGTCGTTGCGGACCAGGTCGATCTGCACGTCGTGCTGCCAGGCGCCCTCGCCGTCGAGCTTGTACGGACCGTTGCCGATCGGGTTCTCCCCGAAGGCGTCCATGTCCTCGAACGCCGCGTCAGGCAGCGGGTAGTACGCCGAGTAGCCGAGGCGCAGCGCGAAGTCGGCGGCCGGCTTGTTCAGGGTGATCTTGAAGGTGTAGTCGTCCACCTGCTCGAGGCCGGTCAGGTCGCCCTGCGCGCCGTACACCTCTTCGGTGTTCTGGAAGCCCTCGATGTCCTCGAAGAAGTAGTTCGAGAGGTGCGCGTTCTCCGCCTGGGCGCCGTAGTTCCACGCCTTGATGAAGTTGTCGGCCGTGACCTCTTCGCCGTCGGAGAAGGTCTGCCCCTCCTTCAGCGTCACCGTGAGGTGCTGCGGGTCTTCGGTCACGATCTCTTCGGCCATGTCGTTGACCGGCTTGCCCTCGGCGTCGTAGTAGACGAGCCCGGCGAAGATCTCGTCGAGGATCTTGCCGCCGCCGACCTCGTTGGTGTTGGTCGGGATGAGCGGGTTCTCGGGCTCGGAGCCGTTCGTGGTGATGATGGCATCCGGGTCGGCCTTCGCCCCGCTGCCGTCGTCTCCCGAGTTGCCGCCGCCGCTCGCGCAGCCGGCGAGAGTCAGGGCGCCGATCACGAACAGTGCGCTGCCCGCGAGGGCGATCTTGTTGCGCTTCACTTTTGTCCTCCTGTGGACGTGGGAATTCTGCGCGGCTCATCATCGAGCGCGCAGGGATACCTGAGCGTAACCCGGGGGTCGCGCGTCCAGGACGTTCGGCTAACGAACTGTTACTGAGTGGTGACCATCTGTCACATGACGGAAACATGGCGTAACGCGAACGGCGCCGCGCCGCCGGGAGGCGGGCGCGACGCCGTTCGTCGTGCGGGTCCGTGTCAGGCGAAGGCCTCGATCGGCGGGCAGGCGCAGACGAGGTTGCGGTCGCCGTACGCCTGGTCGATCCGGCGGACCGGCGGCCAGTACTTCGCCGCCACCAGCGAGCGCACCGGATAGGCGGCCTCCTCGCGGGTGTAGGCGTGCGCCCACTCCCCCGCGATGAGCGAGACCGCGGTGTGCGGGGCGTGCACGAGCGGGTTGTCGTCTGTGGGCCAGCGCCCCGCGGCGACGGCGTCCGCCTCGGCCTTGATCATGATCATCGCCTCGATGAACCGCTCGATCTCGTCGAGGTCCTCCGACTCGGTGGGCTCCACCATGAGGGTGCCGGCGACCGGGAACGACATGGTCGGGGCGTGGAACCCGTAGTCGATCAGGCGCTTGGCGACGTCGTCGACGGAGATGCCGGTGGCCTCCTTGAGCGGACGCAGGTCGAGGATGCACTCGTGCGCGACCCGACCGTTCTCCCCCGTGTAGAGCACCGGGAAGTGGCCGCCGAGGCGCTCGGCGATGTAGTTCGCCGAGAGGACCGCCGCGGCGGTCGCGCGCCGGAGCCCCTCGGCCCCCATCATGCGCACGTACGCCCACGAGATCGGGAGGATGCCCGCGGAGCCGTACGGTGCCGCGGAGATCACGGCGCCCTCGAACGTGTGGCCGCCGAAGTGCTCGGCGCGCTGCGCGAGCGGGTGCGACGGCAGGTGCGGCGCGAGGTGCGCCTTCGCCGCGACCGGACCGATACCCGGGCCGCCGCCGCCGTGCGGGATGGCGAACGTCTTGTGCAGGTTGAGGTGCGAGACGTCGCCGCCCAGGTCGCCGAAGCGGGCGTAGCCGAGGAGCGCGTTGAGGTTCGCGCCGTCGACGTACACCTGACCGCCGGCCGCGTGCACCGCCCCGGTGATCTCGACGACCTGCTCCTCGTACACGCCGTGCGTGGACGGGTACGTGATCATCAGCGCCGCCAGGTCGTCGGCGTGCTGGGCGATCTTCGCGCGCAGGTCGTCCAGGTCGACGTTGCCGAGCGCATCGCTCGCCACCACGACGACCTTCATGCCCGCGAGCACGGCGGAGGCCGCGTTCGTGCCGTGGGCGGAGGACGGGATGAGGCACACGATGCGGTGGTCGTCGCCGTTCGCGCGGTGGTAGCCGCGGATCGCGAGGAGGCCGGCGAGCTCCCCCTGGGATCCGGCATTCGGCTGCAGCGACACCGCGTCGTACCCGGTGATCTCGGCGAGCCAGCCCTCGAGCTGGTCGATGAGCTCCAGGTAGCCGCGCACGTCGGCCTCCGGGGCGAACGGGTGGATGCCCGCGAACTCCGGCCACGTGATGGCGGCCATCTCCGTGGCGGCGTTGAGCTTCATGGTGCACGAGCCGAGCGGGATCATTCCGCGGTCGAGCGCGTAGTCCCGGTCGGACAGGCTCTTCAGGTACCGCATCATGGCGGTCTCGCTGCGGTGGCTGTGGAACACCGGGTGCGTGAGGTACTCGTCCTCGCGGCGGAGGGCGTCCGGCAGCGCGTCCGCGTCGCCGAGGCCGAAGCCGAAGGCGCGCTCCTGCTTCCCTCCGAAGACCTGCGCGACCTGGTGCAGCTCGGCCACCGTGGTCGTCTCGTCGACCGCGATGCCGATCGTGTCGACGTCGGCGACCCGCAGGAGGATGCCGTAGCCGCCCCGTGCCTGGTCCGCGTACTCCGCCGCCCGGCCGGGGACGCGCACGGTCAGTGTGTCGAAGAAGTGCTCGTGGACGACCTCGGCGCCGGCCTCGACGAGCCACTCGCGCAGCAGGGTCGCCTTGGCGGTCACATCGCGGGCGATCTGTCGAAGCCCGTCCGGGCCGTGGTAGACCGCGTACATCGACGCCATCACGGCGAGGAGCACCTGAGCGGTGCAGATGTTCGACGTCGCCTTCTCGCGGCGGATGTGCTGCTCGCGGGTCTGCAGCGAGAGGCGGTAGGCCGGCTTGCCTTCGGCGTCGACGGAGACGCCGACGAGGCGTCCGGGCAGCTGCCGCTCCAGGCCTGCGCGCACGGCCATGTAGCCGGCGTGCGGGCCGCCGAAGCCCATCGGCACACCGAAGCGCTGCGTCGTGCCCACGGCCACGTCGGCCCCGAGGGTGCCGGGCGCGGTGAGGAGCGTCAGCGCGAGCAGGTCGGCGGCCGCGACGGCGAGCGCGCCGGCGACGTGCGCGGCGTCGAACACCGCGGACGGATCCCACACGCGGCCCGAAGCCCCCGGATACTGCACGAAGACGCCGAAGAGCTCGGCGGGGAGCTCCTCCCCCGCCGCGAAGTCGACCGCGACGAGCTCGATGCCGAGCGCCTCGGCGCGGGACGCGAGCATGGCCTTCGTCTGGGGCAGCGCATCCGCGTCCACTGCGAACACGTTCGACGCGGTCTTCGATGCCCGGCGCGCGAGCAGCATCGCCTCCACGACCGCGGTGGACTCGTCGAGCATCGACGCGTTCGCGGTGGTGAGGCCGGTGAGCTCGGCCACCATCGTCTGGAAGTTGATCAGCGCTTCCAGGCGCCCCTGCGAGATCTCGGGCTGGTACGGCGTGTAGGCCGTGTACCAGGACGGGTTCTCGAGGACGTTGCGCTGGATGACCTGCGGGGTGACGGTGCCGTAGTAACCGAGGCCGATCATCGAGCGGTTCACGGTGTTGCGCCCGGCGAGGGCACGCAGCTCGGCCAGCGCCTCGGTCTCCGACGCGGCGACCGGGATGCGGGAGTCGGCGACCGCGCCCTCCGGTCCCGTGTAGATCGAGGCGGGGACGGCCTGACGCATGAGCTCCTCGACCGGGCTCAGCGTCCCGCTGTCGACGGAGCCGAGACCGAGCGCGTCGAGCATCGTGCGCTGGGCGGCCTCGGTCGGTCCGATGTGACGATCGGCGAATGCAACCACTTCCGGATCAGCCCTCCGTGAGTGCGACGTAGGCGTCGCGGTCCAGCAGTCCGTCCAGCGCGCCGGCGGCGACGGACACCTTGAGCAGCCAGCCGCCCTCGAACGGCTCGGCGTTAACGAGCGAGGGGTCGTCGACGACGGCGTCGTTGATCTCGACGACCGTGCCGGCGACCGGGGCGTAGAGCTCCCCGACCGACTTGGTGGACTCGATCTCGCCGACGACGGAGCCGGCGGTCAGCTCGGTGCCGACGGCGGGGAGTTCGACGAAGACGACGTCCCCCAACTTCTCGGCGGCGTAGTCGGTGATGCCGATGGTGACGGTGTCGCCATCACCGGCGATCCACTCGTGCTCGTCGGTGTAGCGGAGTGCGCTGAGGTCGGTCATTTTGTCCTCCGGTAGAAAGGCAGGGCGGTCACGGTCGCGGGGATGCGGGTCCCCCGCACATCAAGGAATACTGCGGTTCCCTCCTCTGCGGAAGAAGGGTCGACGAAGGCCATCGCGATGGGGTGGCCGAGCGTCGGGCTCAGGGCGCCGCTGGTGATCTCTCCGATCGGGGTGCCGTCGGCGTCGACGACCGCGTAGCCGGCACGGCCGGCGCGTCGCCCCTCCGCCGTCAGGCCGACGAGGATCCGGGCGTCGTCGGCGGGCGCCGGCGCGTCCTTGCCGACGAAACTGTCCTTCGCGGCGACCACGACGCGGCCGAGGCCGGCCTGGGCGGGTGCGGTGGCGAGGCTGAGCTCATGGCCGTACAGCGGCATGCCGGCCTCCAGCCGGAGCGTGTCGCGGGCGGCGAGGCCGGCGGGGACCAGACCGTGCGGAGTACCGGCGTCGAGCACCGCGTCCCACAGCGCGGTCGCGTGGGCGGCCGGGACGAGGAGTTCGAAGCCGTCCTCTCCGGTGTAGCCGGTGCGGGCGAGGAGCAGCGGCTCCCCCGCGAAAGACGCGGTCGCCCACGCGTAGTACTTCTGCTCCGCCCACGGGACGCTGACGTCGGCGATGCCCTCCGTCGCCGCGAGGATCTCCTCGGCCCGAGGGCCCTGCACGGCGATCAGCGCGTAGTCGTCCGAGACGTCCGCGACCTCCACGGGGCCCGCGTCGGCGTCCGCCACCCGCTCGGTGAGTGCCTGACGCACGGCCTCGCGGTTGCCCGCGTTGGAGATGATGAGGAAGTCGTCGTCCGCCAGGCGGTAGACGATCACATCGTCGACGATGCCGCCCTGAGGCGTCAGCAGCAGCGAGTACTTCGCCTTGCCGACCGCGAGCGCGGACAGCCGTCCGGCGAGGGCGTAGTCGAGGAACGCCGCGGCACCGGTGCCGCGGACCGTGAACTCCGCCATATGCGAGATGTCGAAGACGCCCGCCGCCTGCCGCACCGCGTGGTGTTCGGCGAGGTCGGACGTGTAGCGCACCGGCATCTGCCAGCCGCCGAAATCGGTGAAGGAGGCGCCGAGCGCCTCATGGCGCTCGCGCAACGGGGTGTAGCGGGGGTCGGACATGGAGTTCTCCCGGGCTGGGTCGGGCGGGACGACGACGTCGTCCCTGGGAACTCCCCCTCTGTCATGGGCCTGAGAGCTTCGCCCGCGCGCGTGCACAGGGCTTTCACCGTCGGCGGATCCCCCGGTGCTCGGGATCGCTTTTCAGAGCGGCCGGACCTCCGCGGTACGCGTACCTGAGAGATTGGCGGGGAGGCTTGCTCCTTCGGTGCCCGGCTGCATGCGCCGGGGCTCTCCCGCGTCGGTCGTTCGGCCTGTCTTCGATTGTGGGTTCAGTCTAGCGGTCTCCCCCGCCCGCTCAGGAGCCCAGGGCGAGCTCCGCCCTGACCTCGTCACGGAGCCTGCCGAGGTTCTCCGGTTCGGGTGCCGCCGCCAGGAGCGTCTTGGTGTACTCGTGCTGCGGGTTCAGGATCACCTCGTCGGCTGTTCCCCGCTCCACGACATCGCCCTGGAAGAGCACCATGATGTCGTCGGAGAAGTGCCGCGCGGTCGCCAGATCGTGTGTGATGTAGAGGACGCCGAGGTTCTCCTCGCGCTGCAGCTCGGCGAGCAGGTTGAGCACGCCGAGCCGGATCGACACGTCGAGCATCGACACCGGCTCGTCCGCCACGATGAACCGGGCACCGGGGGCGAGGGCCCGCGCGATCGCCACGCGCTGCCGCTGCCCACCGGAGAGCTCGTGCGGGCGCCGTTCGGCGAAGCTCTCCCCCGGAGTGAGCCGCACGCGCTCCAGCAGCTCGATCGCCCGCGCCCGCACCTCGCGGCTGTCGAGCTTCGGGTGGTGCAGCCGGATCGGACGCTCCAGGTGGTGCACGATCGTGTGGAAGGGATTCAGCGAGGCGAACGGGTCCTGGAAGACCATCTGCACGTCCGACCGGTAGCGCTCCAGGGCCGAGCCCCGCGTGCCGGATTCCTCGCCGTCCAGGAGGATGCTCCCCGAGGTCGGCGTCTCCAGCTTCATCAGCATCCGGGCGATGGTGGATTTCCCCGATCCGGACTCGCCGACGAGGGCCGTGGTCCGCCCCGCCTCCAGGGTGAACGACACGTCCTTCACCGCGTGCAGCACACTCGTGCGGAACCCCGACCGCAGGTGGAAGTCCTTGACGAGGTTCCTCGCCTCGAGGGTGCCCGCACGCCTCGTCCCGTCCACGCTCATCGGATGACCTCCTGGTTCACGCCGCCGCTGCGGACGAAGTCGCCCCGCTCGCCCGTGAGGGACGGGAAGCTCGACAGCAGCCGCTGGGTGTACTCGTGCTGCGGGTTGCGGTAGATCTCCTCGGCCGTGCCCTGCTCGACGATCCGTCCCTGCAGCATGACGGCGATGCGGTCGCTGATCTCGATGAGCATGGGCAGGTCGTGGGTGATGAAGATCACGGCGAACCCGAGCTTCTCCCGCAGACGCATGATCTCCCGGATGATGCCGCGCTGCACGACCACGTCGAGCGCCGTGGTGGGCTCGTCCATGATCATGACCTGCGGGTCGAGTGCCAGCGCCATCGCGATCATCATGCGCTGGCGCATGCCGCCGGAGAGCTCGTGCGGGAAGCTCGTCAGCCGCCCGGGGTCGACGCCGACGAGCGTGAGCAGCTCCTCGGCGCGCTCCTGCTTGGCCTTCTTCGACATTCCGGGGCGGTGGGTGTCGAAGATGTCGAAGATCTGCGCGCGGACCGAGATGACGGGGTTGAGGGAGTTCATCGCCCCCTGGAAGACCATCGAGATCTTGTCCCAGCGGAATGCGCGCAGCCCGTCGCCGTCGAGTCCGACGACGTCGATGTCATGGCCGTCGCGGTCATGGAACACGATCTCGCCGTCGGTCATCAGGGCCGGCGCCTTGAGCAGCCGGTTCATCCCGTACGCGAGGGTGGTCTTCCCGCAGCCCGACTCCCCCGCGAGCCCGAGGATCTCGCCGCGGTGGAGGGTGAGTGAGACATCGCGGACGGCTTTGACCGGCGGGTCGACCTCGTACTCGATCGAGACGTTCCTGGCGGTGAGCACGGCGTCGCTCATGCGGTGACCCCCTTCTCCTTCGCGGCCTTGCGCAGACGACGGGCCGCATCGGGCGCGTTGCGCAGCTTCGGGTTGATGACCTCGTCGATGGCGAAGTTGATCAGCGCGAGCCCCGCGCCGAGGATCGCGATCATGATGCCCGGCGGAACGAACCACCACCAGGCGCCGCGGCCCAGCGCCTGGCCCGACTGTGCGTCGTTGAGGATCGAGCCCCAGGTGATCGAGGAGTTCGGGCCGAGGCCGAGGTAGGAGAGTCCCGCCTCGCCGAGGATGGCGAAGATGATCGCGAACAGGAACTGCGCGGTCAGCAGCGGGAGCAGGTTCGGCATGATCTCGACGAGGATCACCCGGAGGGACTTCTCGCCCGCCACCTTCGACGCGTACACGTAGTCGCGGGTGCGGAGCGAGCGGGTCTGCAGCCGCAGCACGTACGCCGCTCCGGCCCAGGAGGTGATGCCGAGGACGAAGGCGACGAGCTGCCAGCTGCGCTGCGGCACGAACGACGCGATCACCATGACCAGCGGCAGTCCGGGGATCACGATCATGACGTTGGTCAGCAGCGCGAGGACGTCCTCCCGCCAACCGCCGAGGTACCCGGCCAGGACACCGAAGAGGAGCGAGAGCACGATGGCGATGCCGCCGGCCGTGACGCCGATGAGCAGCGACCCCTGCGCTCCGATCGCGAGCTGCGCGAGCACGTCGTTGCCGAGCTTGGTTGTGCCCAGCCAGTGCTCCGCCGACGGCGCGGCGAGGGCGGGGTTGTCGGTGCTGCGCGGGTTCTGCGTGAAGAACGGCGCGATGATCGCGAAGAGCACGATGGCGAGCACGAGCACGGCACCGACGATGAACTTCGGCGAGATGCTGGGCAGGATGCGGCGACGTCTGCGTTCCTGACGCTGGGTGGCCAGAGCGACGGTGCCCTCGGGGGCGACGGTGGGCGACTCCTCCACGAGGAGCGGGTTCTTCGTGTCAGACATTCTGGCGAGCCCTCGGGTCGATGAAGCCATAGACGAGGTCCATGAAGAAGTTGGCGACGAGCACCGTGAGGGTGATCACGAGGAACAGCCCCTGCATCAGCGCGTAGTCGTTGTTGGTGACGGCCTGGAACATGAGCTTGCCGACACCCGGGTAGGTGAACACCTGCTCCATGACGATGGAGCCGGCGACGACGAAGCCGAGGGTGATCGAGAAGCCTGCGATCGACGGGATGGCGGCGTTCCGCGCGGCGTACGTCGTCATGATGCGCCGCGGCCGCAGTCCCTTCGCCTCAGCGGTGAGGACGTAGTCCTCGGCGAGCGTGGAGACCATCATGTTGCGCATGCCGAACATCCAGCCGCCCACCGAGCTGATCACGATCGTGATCGCGGGAAGGAGCGAGTGGGTGACGGCGTCGGTGAAGAACGCCCAGGTCGGCTCCGGGCCGTCCGGGAAGTCGAAGACGTCATACCCGCCGAACATCGGGAACCATCCCAGACCGACGGCGAAGACGGCGATGAGGACGAGCGCGAGCCAGAAGTACGGGATGGACTGCAGGACGGTGGTCGCCGGGATGAGGTGGTCGACCCAGGTGCCGCGCTTCCACCCGGCCCACGCGCCGAGAACGACGCCGAGCAGGAAGGAGATGACCGTGGCGGTGCCGACGAGCACCAGCGTCCACGGCAGGGCGCCGGCGATCAGCTCCGCCACCGGGGTGGGGAACTTGGTCACCGACACCCCGAGATCGCCGCGGAGCATGCGTCCCCAGTAGGCGAGGTACTGCTCCCAGAGGGACGCATCATCACCGCCGAGCAGGAGCTTGATGTTGCGGATGGTGGTCTCGGAGACCTCTCCGCCGGCCCGCTGCATCTTCGCGATCATGATGTCGGCGGGATCCCCCGGCATGAGCCGGGGAAGCAGGAAGTTGATGGAGATCGCGGCCCACAGCGTGAATGCGTAGAACCCGATCCTTCGTGCATAGAACTTCATGTCACCTGTCCTGACTTCCTGCTTCCCCTGCTCCTCTCGAGACTCAGCCGGCGGGCTTGATCTGCGTCAGCACGTACCCGGCCGCGATCGCACCCCAGGAGGGCGGGAACGCGTAGAGGTTCTCCTCGGTCGGCCAACCGGTGTAGTCCTTCGTGTTGTAGAAGGTCTGCGTGGCGTTGATCACGAGCGGGATGTAGGGCACGTCAGTGACGATCGCGTCCTGGATCGTGGCGTAGAGCTCCTTGCGCTCCGCCTCGTCCTCGGTGCTGATGGCCTGCTGGATGGCCGCATCGACGGTCGGGTTGTTGTAGCGGCTGAAGTTCCAGCGCCCCGGGGGGATCTCGGTGCCGACGGGGCTGGTGGACTGCACCTCGGTGCCACCGAACCAGTCGCGGTAGATCTGGAACGGGTCGGCGATGGTCGTGCCGACCACGCCGCCGACGATCAGCTGGAACTCGCCGGACTGGCGGGCGTCGACGAACTCCTGCCACTGCACGGTCGACGCGGTGATCTTGATGCCCGCAGCCTCGGCCTGCTCGGCGATGAGCTTCGCGGCGTCGTTGTAGTCCGTCCAGCCGTCGACCGAGATCAGGCTGAGCTCGACGGGCGCGCCGTCCTTCTCGTAGATCCCGGAGGAGCCCTTGGTGTAGCCGGCGGCCTCGAGGATGGACGCGGCCTCCTCGACGTTGGCCTCCTGCGGGCTGACCTCGTACGCGTCGTCGGTGAGCCACTTCTCATCGCGCGGGAGCAGCGTGTAGGCGGGCGAGACGTCGGCGGTGAGACCGACGAACGCCTTGTCCTTGATGGTGGCGCGGTCGACGGCGACGTTCAGCGCCTGCCGGACCGCCACGTCCGTCTGCGGGCCCGTGCAGCCGAGCTCGGCGTTCGAGCAGGTGTAGAGGACGGTCGGGTCCTGCGGCGTGTTGATCCACTCGATCTTGCCGTTGGCGGTCGCGTCGTCCGGGTTCGGGATGAACATGCCGGTCCAGTCCAGCTCACCCGCCGTCACCAGATCCTGCGCGGTCTGGTTGTTGTCGACCGCGATGTACTGGACCTTCTTGATGGCCAGCTCGTCGGCGCCGCGGTAGTTCTCGTTGGCGACCAGCGTGTAGGACTCGCTCGTGGTCTTGTCCACGACGTACGGGCCCGACCCGACCGGCTCCTCGTTCGTGAAGTTCGCGAAGTCGTCGACGTCCTTCCAGATGTGCTCGGGGAGGATGTAGCTCGACCCCATCCGCTGGAACTCCGTGGTGTACTGCGCGATGCCGTAGGTGAGCACGACCGTGGTGTCGTCGGTGGCCTCGGCGGAGACCAGCTGGTTGCCCTCGGGGTTGTTCGCCTCGTACAGGAAGGTGAAGGCCACGTCCGCGGCCGTGAGCGGCTCGCCGTCGCTCCACTTCAGGTCGGGCTTGATCTTCACCGTGATCTGCGTGCCGTCTTCGTTGTACTCGAAGGACTCGCCGATGAGGCCGATGGGCTCCTCGTCCTTGGTCTTGTTGTAGAAGAACAGCGGCTCGTAGATCGGGCCGAGTGCGCCGTGGAGCACGTTCGGGGCGAACGGGTTGTAGTTCGTCGTGATCGGCGTCGTGCTGCCGGCCCAGACGCGGAGGGCACGGTCGCTGGACGCGTTGCCGCCCTCGTCGCCGTCACCGCCGCCGCCACCACAGGCCGTCAGGCCCAGGGCGAGGACCGAGGCCCCCGCGACCGCCGTGAGCGCGATCTTGCGCTTTCCGTTACGGATCATTCTTCATTTCCTCTCGGTGCTGCACTGCAGGAGGGATTCTCCGGTTGGAGCCGAACCCCGGGCGGGGTTCACGGGAACCCCGGGAGGTGGCCTGCGGGCCGCCCTCGAAGGGGTTTGTTAGGACAGTAACCTAACAAACCCGCTCCGGGGGAACAAGCCTTCCTGCGGGCAAGAGATAACGTTTCGGACTCGACACTCCTGCGCGTCATATGCCCGCACTAAAGGTCGTCATGACACTAAGATCGGCTGCGGAGGTTAAGGTGCATATGACTCGAAGTGCGGACATCCGCGTCGCCGTCTCGACGGTGATCCTCACGCTGCGCCGCGGTGACGACGGTCCTCCCGTTCTCGCACTCCCCCTCGTCCGCCGTACCCGCGAGCCGTTCGCAGAGCGATGGGCGCTTCCCGGCGGGTGGCTCACCCCCGAGGAGTCGCCGGTCGACGCCGCGGCCCGCACCCTCGCCGAGACGACGGGCCTTGCACCCACCTACCTGGAGCAGCTCTACGCCTTCGGCGCCGTCGACCGCTCCCCCACGCGGGTCGTCTCGATCGTGTACTGGGCACTGCTGCGTCAGGACGACGTCGAAGCCCAGATCACCGCGCATCGGGCGTCCGGTCGCGCGCCGGAGAACGTGGAGTGGTTCGATGTCGACGGCCTGCCGGCCCTCGCCTTCGATCATCACGAGATCATCGAGTACGCGCTCTGGCGCCTCCGCAACAAGGTCGGCTACAGCCGCGTGGCCCAGGGCTTCCTGCCCGCCGAGTTCACGCTCGCCGAGCTGCGGGAGGCGTACGAGTCGATCCTCGGGCGCCCACTGGACCCTGCGAACTTCCGGCGGCAGGTCGAGGCCGCGGGCAACCTCACCCGCACCGACCGCTTCCGCACGGGCAGCCATCGCCCGGCCCGGCTGTACCGCGACGACACCGATGTCGAGCTGGCCGACCGCGGCCCGCTCCGCCCCGAGGAAACGAGAACCCGATGAGCATCACCTTCGTCCCGACCCCCGTGGTCCCTGCGGCCGACCCGTCCGTCGATCACGCGATCCAGGCCATCGTCGGTGGAGCCTCCACCGACGCCACCTGCACCACCGATCTCGCGGTCGGACCGTGGGACTTCGACACGCGCCCCGGGTACGGGCCCGGATCCTCCATGGGCGACGTCATCCCGACCGGGGCTCCCCGGCAGGGGGAGCTCCCCGCCGCCTACCGCGAGGCGGACGAAGCCGAGCTCCACCGGCGCATCGAGGCGGCCAAAGCGACCCTCGGAGACCGGGTGGTGATCCTCGGCCACTTCTACCAGCGCGAGGAGGTCGTGACCCATGCGGACGAGGTGGGTGACTCGTTCCAGCTCGCCACCGCCGCCACGATGCGGCCGGATGCGGAGGCGATCGTCTTCTGCGGCGTGCACTTCATGGCCGAGACCGCCGACCTCCTGTCGCATCCCGACCAGGCCGTGATCCTGCCGAATCTCGCCGCCGGGTGCTCCATGGCGGACATGGCCGACATCGACCAGGTGGAGGAGTGCTGGGAGCAGCTCGCCGACGTGCTGGGCGACCTCGACACCCCCGACGCCGACGGCCGCGTGCCGGTGATCCCCGTCACCTACATGAACTCCTCCGCGGCGATCAAGGGTTTCGTCGGGCGGCACGGCGGCATCGTGTGCACCTCGTCGAACGCCGCCACGGTGCTGGAGTGGGCCTTCGCCCGCGGCCGTCGCGTGCTCTTCTTCCCCGACCAGCATCTGGGTCGGAACACCGCGAAGGCCATGGGGGTGCCGCTCGACCGGATGCCGATGTGGAACCCGCGGCGAGCGCTCGGCGGCTCCACCCCGGAGGAGCTCGTCGACGCGGAGGTGATCCTCTGGCACGGTTTCTGCTCCGTGCACCGGCGGTTCACCGTGGCGCAGATCGACCAGGCCCGCGCGGAGCACCCGGGGGTCCGTGTGATCGTGCATCCGGAGTGCCCGATGGAGGTCGTCGACGCGGCCGACGAGGCCGGCTCCACGGAGTACATCCGCCGCGCCATCGCCGAGGCCACGGAGCCGACGACGTTCGCGGTCGGGACCGAGATCAACCTCGTGCGCCGCCTGGCCGCGCAGTACCCGCAGCACCGGATCTTCTGCCTCGACCCGGTCGTCTGCCCGTGCTCGACCATGTACCGTATCCACCCCGGCTACCTCGCGTGGGTCCTGGAGGAGCTGGTCGCCGGCCGCACCCCGAACCGCATCACGGTCTCCCCCGACGTCGCCGCCCCGGCTCGCCTCGCGCTCGAGCGGATGCTCGCCGCCAAGCCGCCGGTGGCCGCCGGGGCACGATGAACGTCGTTGTCGTCGGCTCCGGGATCGCCGGACTCACCGCCGCGCTGCACGCGCACGAGATCGGGCATGCCGTGACGCTCGTGACGAAGAGCGCGCTCGGGGGCGGATGCACGCCGCTCGCGCAGGGCGGCGTGGCCGGCGGCTACGGGCCGGGCGACGGACCGGCGGCGCATGCCGCCGACACGATCAGCGCCGGAGCGGGTCTGTGCGATCCGGCCGCCGTCGACGCCCTCGTGGCGGACGGCGCCGCCCGGATCGCCGAGCTCCTGGCCCGCGGCGTCGCCTTCGACCGGGCGCCGGGCGGTGCCCTCGCCCGTGGGCGGGAGGCGGCGCACACCCATGCCCGCGTCCTCCACGCCGGGGGCGACGCGACCGGGGCCGCGATCTCCGTGGCGCTGTGCGCGGCCGTTCAGCGCACGCCGATGTCCGTCCGCGAGCGGACGATGCTCCTCGATCTGACCGTCGAGGCGGGACGGATCCGCGGGATCACGGTGCTCCGCGACGGCGGCGCGGTCGAGATCCGGGCCGACGCCGTGATCCTCGCCACGGGCGGGGCAGGGCAGCTCTACGCGCACACGACCAATCCGATCGAGACGACCGGGGACGGCATCGCGGCGGCTCTGCGCGCCGGCGCCGCCATCGCCGACCTGGAGTTCGTGCAGTTCCACCCGACCACCCTCCCCGGCGCCCCGGTCTTCCTCCTGTCCGAAGCCGTCCGCGGTGAGGGGGCCGTGCTCCGCGACAGCGACGGACGACGGTTCGTGTTCGACAGCCACCCCGACGGGGAGCTCGCCCCGCGCGACGTCGTCGCCCGGGCCATCGCCGGGCAGGCAGCCCGGCAGGGGACGCCCGTGCACCTCGATGCCACCGGGCTGGGGGCCGATGCGCTCGCCCGCCGCTTCCCGACCATCGACCGCGTGACGCGCGACCGCGGTTTCGACTGGTCCCGGGAGCCGCTGCCGGTGACCCCCGCCGCGCACTACCTCATGGGCGGCGTCGTCACCGACCGGCACGGACGGACCACGATCCCGGGGCTGTACGCCGTCGGCGAGACCGCCCGGACAGGATTGCACGGAGCCAACCGGCTCGCCTCCAACTCGCTCCTCGAAGGAGCCGTGTTCGGGGCCAGGGCCGCCGCCGCGCTGGACGAGCCATGGCCCACCGCTGCCGTCGACATCACCCCGTGTCCGTCACCGACGGACGCGACAGACGCGGCGGACGCGGATGTCGCACCGGAGCCCCTCCCCCCGTTCGACCGCGCGGCTCTGCAGCGGCTGCTGTGGGACGAGGTCGGCCTGCGGCGGAACGGATCCGGCCTGCAGCGCGCTCTCCGCATCGTGCGCGGGTGGGCCGTCGGGTTGCCTCCTGCGGTCGACGTCCGCACGTACGAGGACCGGAATCTGCTGCTGGTCGCCGACGCCACCCTCCGTGCCGCCCTGGCACGCCCGGTCTCGGTCGGCGCCCATCACCGCGACGATCCCGCCCCCGACGCACCGACCATGGCACGCCCGTCGATCCTGGAGACCGCCTGATGCTCACCCACGCCACCCTGCACCGCGTCGTCGGAGCCGCGCTCGAGGAGGACGCCCCCTGGGGCGACCTCACCAGCACCACCCTGCTCCCCGCGGAGACGACGGCCACGGCCGACCTCGTCGCCCGCGAGGACGGGGTCTTCAGCGGCGGCGAGGTGTTCGCCGCCGCGTTCCTCCTCACCGACCCGGACGTCACGGTCGACCTGCACGTGGGCGACGGCGATGCCTTCACGGCTTCCGACGTGCTGGCCACCGTGACAGGGCCGGCCCGCGCTGTGCTCACCGCCGAACGCGTCGCGTTGAACTTCGCGCAGCGGATGTCGGGCATCGCGACGCTCACCGCCGCCTACGTCCGCGAAGTCGAGGGAACGCGGGCGCGCATCGCCGACACCCGCAAGACCACGCCCGGTCTGCGGGCGTTCGAGCGGCACGCGGTCGTGTCCGGCGGCGGGCGGAACCATCGGTACTCGCTCTCCGACGCGGTCATGGCGAAGGACAACCACCTCGCAGTGCTCCAGAGGTCCGGGCTCGATCTCGCGACGGCTCTCCGCGAGGCACTCTCGCGGCTGCCGCACACCGCCCACGTCGTCGTCGAGGTCGACCGTCTCGACCAGATCCCTGCGGTGCTCGACGGCGGCGCCCATACCGTGCTCCTGGACAATTTCTCCCTCGACGATCTGCGCGCCGGCGTGGCGCTCATCGGCGAGCGCGCCACCGTGGAGGCCTCGGGCGGCGTCGAGCTGACCACCGTCCGCGCCATCGCCGAGACCGGGGTGGATGTGATCTCGGTCGGAGCCCTCACGCACTCCGCGCGGGCGCTGGACCTCGGACTCGACCTCCGGATCGACTGAGTCCGTGCTGTACCTCGACCACGCCGCGACGTCTCCGGTACGCCCCGAGGTGCGGGCGGCCATGGAGCCCTTCCTCACCGAGGTGTTCGGCAACCCCGCCAGCCACCACACCGCGGGCGAGACCGCGGCGCGCGCGCTGGAGGACGCCCGCGCCCGGGTGGCCCGCGTGTTCGGGACGCGGGCAGGGGATGTCGTCTTCACCGGCGGCGGCACGGAGGCGAACAACCTCGCCGTGAAGGGACTCGCCCTGGGAGCGCTCGCCTCCGGCCGGCGGCGCGTCGTCGTGTCCCCCATCGAGCACGAGTCGATCCGGGAGTCGGCGGCGTACCTCGCGCGGTTCCACGGGGTGACGGTCGCGATGCCCGCCGTCGACGGCACCGGACGGATCACGCCGGACGCCCTCGACACGGCGCTCACCGACGACACGGCCGTCGTGTCCTTCGGACACGCGAACAACGAGATCGGCACCGTCCAGGACATCCCGGCGCTCCGCGAGGTCGTCCACGCCCGCCGCGTGCCCCTCCACGTCGACGCCGTGCAGTCGGCCGGCTGGCTGCCGCTGCACGAGCTGCATGCCGACGCGGTGTCGATCGCCGGGCACAAGCTCGGCGCTCCCAAGGGCACCGGGGCGCTCGTCGTCCGCGGACGCCTCCCTCTGGAACCGCTCCTGCACGGCGGCGGCCAGGAGCGTGGGCGGCGGTCCGGCACCGTCGACGTCGCCGGAGCGGTGGGCCTGGCGACGGCACTGGATCTCGCCGAGCGGGAGCGCGAAGACACCGCGACCCGGGTGGAGGCCGCGACGGCGCGTTTCATCGCCGAGGTGCAGCGCCGCGTGCCCGTGGCCGCGCTCACGGGGCATCCCACGCAGCGGCTCCCCGCGACGGCGAGCTTCACGATCGCCGGCGTGAGCGGCGAGGCGGTGCTGCTGGAGCTGGAGCGCCGCGGGGTGATCTCGTCCAGCGGCTCCGCCTGCGCCGCCGGCAGCGACGAGCCCTCCCCCGTGCTGCTCGCGTGCGGCATCGCCCCGGAGGTCGCCCAGACGGCCGTGCGCTTCACCTTCGGGCGCTCGGCCCTCCCTGCGGACGCTCCGGAGCGTCTCGCCGCACTCGTCGCGGAAGCGGTCGACGCGGTCCGCGGCTGACGGACGGCCCTAGACTCGGCGGAGTGACCGCCCCCGCCCCGATCGTGACGCTGATCGTGCCCGGACGCGACATCGCCGCGTTCGCCCCCTCCGCCCTCGACTCCCTCCGTGCGCAGACGGACGAGCGGTGGCGTGCGATCCTCATCGACGACGGCTCCACCGACGACACGGGGGCGATCTTCGCCGACGCCGCCGCGACGGATCCCCGCTTCACCCTGATCCGGCATGAGGCTTCCGTCGGGCTCGGCGCCGCGCGCAATGTCGGCCTCGCGCGGGTCGACACGCCCTTCACGGGCTTCCTCGATGCGGATGACGAGCTGATGCCGGACGCCCTCTCGACGCTCGTGGGCACGCTCGAACGCACGGAGAGCGACTTCGCCGCCGGCGCCTACGTGCGGCTGCGTTCCCAGGGGCGAGGGTACGTGCCCGGCCGCGTACAGCCGTGGGTGGCCGCGGCGACCTCTCCTCGCCGTCTCGGCACCACCCTCGCGGAGCATCCGCAGGCCGTGTCGAACATCGTCGCGTGGTCCAAGGTGAGCCGCACCGAGATGTGGTCCGACCTGCGGTTCCCCGAGGGGGTCGCCTACGAGGACCAGGTCGTCGCGCAGACGATGTACACCCGGGCGCGCGCCTTCGACGTGCTGCCTGACGTCGTGGTGCGCTGGCGCGTCCGAGCGGACGGCACCTCGATCACCCAGGGCAAGGCGCAGCTCCCCGTGCTCCGCGACTACCTCGCTGCGCTCCGCGGCGGCATCCGTGTGCTGCAGGCGGCGGGCGCGCACGCCGCCGTGACCGCTCGACTCGACCTCATCCTCGCGATGGACGTCGCTCCGCTCCGGGAGATCGCCGACACGCACCCGGATCCCGCCTACGCGGCGGAGGTGTCCGCGTTCCTGGCCGAACTGCGCGCCCTTCCCGAATTCGCCGACGCCCGCCCCGACCCCACCCTCGCCGACGCCCTCGCGTGGTGAGCCCCGCCGGAAGGACCCCCGCATGACCGACTACCTCTCCTCGCTCTTCGCGCTCGACGGCCGCACCGCGGTCGTGACCGGCGGCAGCTCGGGCATCGGTCGCGGCATCGCGACGGCGCTCGCCCGCGCCGGCGCGGCCACGGTGATCGTCGCCCGCGGCGCGGAGCGCATCGCGGAGACCGTCGAGGAGCTGAACGCGCAGGGGTGCCGGGCCGCGGGCGTCGTCGGCGATCTGGGCTCCCGCGACGGCATCCACGCGGTCGCGGAGGCCGCGGCCGTCCCCTTCGGCGAGCCGGACATCCTCGTCAACTCCGCCGGCATCAACATCCGTCCGCCCTACGCCGAGATCACCGAGGCGGACTGGGACGCGACGATGACCGTCAACGCGCTCGCCCCGTTCCTCCTCGGTCAGCGCTGGGCGCAGGGCATGGCTGCGCGCGGGTACGGGCGGCTCATCCACATCAGCTCGCAGCAGGCGCACCGGGCATTCGTGGGCAGCGGGGTGTACGGCGCCTCCAAGGGCGCGGTCGAGTCGCTCATGCGCTCGGAGGCCGAGGCTTGGGGTGGTACCGGCGTGACGAGCAACACCCTCGTCCCGGGATTCGTCCTCACTCCCCTGAACGCCCGCCTGCAGGAGGATCCCGCCACGATCGCGGCCCTCGCGGCCCGGACGATGGTCGGACGCAACGGCCTCCCGGAGGACTTCGCCGCGGCTGCGGTCTTCCTCGCGGGTCCCGGCTCGGCGTACGTCACCGGCCAGTCGCTGTTCGTCGACGGCGGGCTCTCCGTCCACTGACCCGCGAAGCCGTCAGCCGTCGGTCGGGCGCGGTCGGGCGTCGGCGCTGGATGCCGTCGGCAGCGGTACGCCGGTCGTGAGCGCCACGACGGCGTCGGCCGCCGCGGAGTCCTCCGGCTCGCGGTCCGCACGGCGCCCGGCGAGCGCCGCATCGACGCCCTCCTCGACACCGCCACGGATCGCGGCCTCCTCCTCGGCTTCTGCTTCGATCTCGGCGTTCAGCACACGCGACGCGGCCACCTGCTGTGCCGCCAGCTCGGCGTAGAGGCCGCCCTGCGCGAGGAGCTCCGCGTGGGTGCCGGACTCCACGATGCGACCGGCCTCCAGCACATGGATGACGTCCGCCCCCATGACCGTCGAGAGGCGGTGCGCGATCGACAGGGTCGTGCGCCCCTTGGCCGCCTCGTCGAGGGCTTCCTGCACCACGCGCTCGGACACGGTGTCCAGGGCGGAGGTCGCCTCGTCGAGCAGGAGCACCGGCGGGTCCTTCAGGAGCACGCGGGCGATCGCGATCCGCTGTTTCTCTCCGCCGGAGAGCCGGTATCCGCGCTCCCCCACGACGGTGTCGTAGCCCTTCTCGAAGCCCGCGATGATGTGGTGGATGTTGGCCGCGGTGCAGGCGGCGACCAGTTCCTCGTCGGTCGCATCGGGCTTTGCATAGCGGAGGTTCTCCCGGATCGTCGCGTGGAACAGGTAGGTCTCCTGGGAGACGATGCCCACGTCGTCGATGATCGACTCCTGCGTGAGCGTGCGCACGTCCGCCCCTGCGAACAGCACCGCGCCGCCCTTGGCCTCGTACAGCCGTGGGGCGAGATAGAGGATCGTGGTCTTGCCCGCGCCCGACGGGCCGACGAAGGCGACGTGCTGCCCGGGCTCGGCCACGAACGAGACCCCGTGCAGCGTGGGGCGCGAGTCGGCCGCGGCATCCGGATAGCGGAACACGACGTCCTGGAACTCGACGCGTCCGCGCGGCCCGGGGGCCTGGGCGACGGTGATCGCGTCGGGGGCGTCGGTGATCTCGGGCACGAGGTCGAGGTACTCGAAGATGCGGGCGAACAGCGCGGACGAGGTCTGCAGGTCGAGAGAGACGCGCATGAGCCCCATGAGCGGCATGAGCAGCCGCGCCTGGACCGTCGTGAAGGCCACGATCGTACCCGCGGTGATCGCTCCCGTCCCGCCCGCGATGAGGTAGCCGGACACCAGATAGATGACGGCCGGCACGCTCGCCATGATGACCTGCACGACCGCGAAGAAGCCCTGGCCGCTCATGGCCCGGCGCACCTGCAGGCGCACCTGGTTGCGATTCTCCTGCTGGTAGCGCTCGGACTCGGTGCGCTGGCGGTTGAACGCCTTGGACAGCAGCATGCCCGAGACGCTCAGGGTCTCCTGGGTGATGGAGGTCAACTCGGACAGCGACTCCTGGGTCTCCCCCGCGATGCGCGCCCGCACCTGCCCCACGCGTCGCTGCACGAGCACGAGGAAGGGCATCAGCACGACCGCGATGAGGGTGAGGCGCCAGTCGATGAGGATCATCGCGACGAGGGAGGCGATCACCGTGACGGCGTTGCCGAGGATGCTGGTGACCGTGTTCGTGAGCACGCCGGAGACGCCGCCGACGTCGTTCTGCAGCCGGGACTGGATCACCCCGGTCTTCGTCCGGGTGAAGAAGCCGAGCTCCATCGCCTGCAGGTGCTCGAACAGCCGCACCCGGAGGTCGCCCGTGACGCTGTTGCCGACCGTCGCCGTGAGCCAGGTCTGCGCGACGCCGAGGACCGCCGAGAAGAGGAAGAGGCCGACCATCGCCCCGACGAGCACGCCGAGCAGGGAGAGATGGGGGCCGCCGCCGTCGACGGGGAACAGGGCGTCGTCGAAGATGCGCTGCACGAGGAGCGGCGGGATGACCGCGATACCCGCGCCGACGACGACGAGGACGCCCGTGAAGAGGATGCGCCACCGGTAGGCGCTGAACAGAGCGACGACCCGGGTGCCCAGCCCGTCGATCTTCGGGGCCTCCGCGTTGAGCCGACGCTGGGCGTCCTCGTCCACGCCGCGGAAACCGCCCCGCGGACCACCGCCCATCCCGCCCATGCTCATGGCGCCAGCGTACTCAGGACGGCGGACACCGCGGGCCGCCGTCTCCGCTCAGGGCGGATATCGCAGGGATCGGAATGAAATGTCCCACCGACCCGTTACGCTGAATGACTCTCGCGAACTCTCGCACATCTCTTTTTCTTCCGATGCCCTGGAGGCCGCCCATGTCTGCCGTCGATACCGGCTCCATCACGACGCCCCCCGCATCGCACGGGGAGATCCCGCGCAAGGACATGCGGGTCATCTGGCTGCTGCTCGTCGCCGCCTTCGTCGCCATCCTCAACGAGACGACGATGGGCATCGCGATCCCGCATCTGAACACCGACCTCGGCATCCCGCCCGAGCTCGGACAGTGGCTGACGAGCGCGTTCATGCTGACGATGGCGGTGGTCATCCCGACCACCGGCTTCATCCTGCAGCGCTTCACGACCCGGCAGGTCTTCATCGCCGCGATGACGGCGTTCTCGCTCGGCACGCTCGTGGCTTTCGTGGCGCCCGGCTTCTCGGTGCTGCTCGTGGGCCGCGTGATCCAGGCCGCCGGCACGGGGATCATGATGCCGCTGCTGATGACGACGATCATGAACGTCGTGCCCGCGCAGTCCCGCGGTCGCATGATGGGCCGCGTCGGTCTCGTCATCTCGCTCGCTCCCGCGATCGGCCCGACGCTCGCGGGGGCCGTGCTCGACGCGTTCAACTGGCGCGCGCTGTTCGCCATCGTGCTGCCCATCGCCCTGATCTCGCTCGCCATGGGCGCGAAGTGGATGACCAACCTCGGCGAGACCCGCAAGGCTCCGCTCGACGTGCTGTCCATCCCGCTCGCGGCGCTCGGCTTCGGCGGCATCGTCTTCGGCCTCAGCCAGTTCGGCGGCGAGGGCGGATCGGGCGGCACGACCGGCGTCATCGCTCTGGTCGTCGGCGCCGTCTCGCTCGCACTGTTCGTCTGGCGTCAGATCGTGCTGCAGCGCGTCGACGACGCCCTGCTCGACCTGCGCGTGTTCCGCTCGGCGAACTTCTCGCTGGCCGTCATCATCATGACGATCCTGGCGCTGTCGATGTTCGGCACCCTGACGCTGCTGCCGCAGTACCTGCAGAACGTGGCGGGACTGACCGCGCTGGAGTCGGGCCTCATCCTGCTCCCCGGTTCGGTGCTGATGGGCCTGCTCGGTCCGATCATGGGCCGCGTCTACGACGCGAAGGGCACCCGTCCGCTGCTCATCCCCGGGACGATCCTCGTCTCGGCGGCGCTGTTCTTCTATTCGACGGTCGGAGAGCACACCGTGTGGTGGCTGCTGATCATCGTGCAGGCGGCCATGTCGGTCGGCCTCGCGATGTCGTTCACGCCGCTGTTCTCCTCGTCGCTCGGGTCGTTGCACCGCTCGCTGTACTCGCACGGCTCGGCGGTGCTCAACACGCTGCAGCAGGTCGGCGGGGCGGCCGGCGTCGCCCTGCTCACGGTCACGTACTCGGCGATCCTGCACGCCGGCGAGGACGAGGGCCTGTCGCGGGCCGTGGCCGGTGCCCCCGGAGCGCGGACGGCCTTCCTCATCGCGGCGATCATCTCGCTCGCGGCGGTCGCGCTCAGCCCGCTGGTGCGCAAGCCCGCCGACGACATCGGCGACGCGGCGCACGGCGGTCACTGACCGCGCAGCCACACCGACGGCGTCTGCTGCTCACCGCTCCTTGGGGGCGGGGATGTGGCAGACGCCGTTGCTGCAGTAGCCGGCGGCATCGCCCTCGAGCAGCTCGATCGCACCCGGCAGCGGCTGCAGCCCGAGCGGCGCGTCCTGCCCGGTGTTCTCCTGCTTCGATTCGGTCATCCCTCGATCGTACGCCTGCCAGGAGCACCGGGCGCCGCACGCTCTTCTCTGCGGCCTGAGAGCGGCGTATCGTTCCCGGCGAGGGGTGCGCACCCTCGCCGCGCGCCCCGGAGCCGAGGAGGCGCCATGATCATCCACCCTCCCGAACGGGCCACCGCGACCGGCCACGTCGCCGCGATGTACGAGAGCGACCTCGCCGACGACGGCATCGTGTTCGCTCACACCAAGGCCATGGCCGTGAACCCCGACGCCCACGCCGCCTTCGAAGCCCTCGTCCGCGCGGTCGTCCCGTCGATCGGCGTGCCGATCTACGAGGCCGCGACCCTGGGGGCGGCGCGGGCCCTCGGATCCGCGCACTGTCTGCTCGCCCACGGCCGCCGTTCCCTGCGCGCCGGCGTCGTCGACGAGGAAGGACTCGCCGCCTTCGCCGCGGGAGACGACCGCGGTTTCACGGAGCAGGAGCAGGCCGTGATCCGCTTCGCCACGCGGCTGTCGACCGATCCGGGGGCGATGACCGACGCCGATGCGCAGGAGCTGCGAGACCGGGGGTTCAGCGACCGGCAGATCGTGGACATCACCCTGGCGGCGGCGGCGCGCAACTACTTCAGCAGGGCTCTTCTCGCGCTGGCCGTGCCCGTCGAGCACGTCCCGGGGCTGGACCCGGCGCTCACCGCGGCTCTCACGCGGACCACCGGGGCCCCGCCGCCAGGCGATCGATAGGCCGTTCCGCCTAATCTGGACGGATGCTCCGACGATTCCTCGCCCGCGTGTACTGGGCCGTCAGCCGGTGGACCCTCGTCGCCGACGCCGTGCCGACGCGACCGACCGTCCTGATCGGCGCCCCGCACACCTCGAACTGGGACTTCGTGCTCATGCTCGCGATCGCGTGGCGCCTCGGCATCGACGTGCACTGGCTGGGCAAGAAGAGCCTGTTCCGCGGCTGGCGGGGGCCGATCATGCGCGGGCTCGGGGGCATCGCCGTCGACCGGGCGGATCCGGCGCGCGTCGTCGGCGAGGTCGTGGACCAGGTGCATGCCGGGACGGTGTTCGGCCTCGTCGTCACCCCCGACGGCACACGGGGCGGCAACGAGTACTGGAAGAGCGGCTTCTACCGGATCGCGCGAGCCACCGGCATGCCGGTCACTCTCGGCTTCGTCGACCGCCACACGATGACGACGGGCCTCGGGCCGACGATCGACCTCACGGGCGACGTGGCCGCCGACATGGACCGGATCCGCGCGTTCTACGCCGACAAGCACGGCGTGCGCCCCGAACGTCGCACGGAGCCGCGGCTGCGCGAGGAGACCGCCGAGCAGCCGGAGGGCTGACGTCTCAGTCCTCGTCGGGTGCGTGGTCCCGGGCGTACGCGAGGTCGTCGTCGGACAGCGACTCGATCATCCCCACCACCGCTCCGGTGATCTCCCGGATCTCCTCACGGACGTCCTCGTCGAGATGCCGCGACCCGCTGTCGATGACCGCGCGACGCGCATCGTCGGACAGCTCGGGCCACCATTCGTCGATCGGGGGAAGGGTCATCTCGGGTCCTTTCCTGAGGCCTGTCCATCCGGCAGCGCAAGGTTCTGGACAGCGCCGGATCGTGCCCACGAGACTATCGCCATGACAGCAGAATCCCGTGGCGGCGCCGACGAGCGCGACGACCGCGATGACGGCCGCGACGAGACCCCGAACGAGCGCGCGGACCGCAACTGGGAGGAGCTGCTGCAGGAACTGCGGGTGATGCAGACCGGCACGCAGATCCTCACCGGCTTCCTCCTCGCGGTGGCGTTCCAGCCGCGCTTCACCGATATGGACGAATTCCAGCGCGACCTGTATGTCGTGCTCGTGGCACTCGCGGCGGTCGCCACCATCCTCGCCCTCGCCCCCGTCGGCATCCATCGTGCCCTGTTCGGCAGCCGGCTGAAGCCTGAGCTCGTCCGGACGGCGGCGCGCCTGGTGAAGATCGACCTCTTCGTGATCGGCGCCCTCACGATCGGGGTCACGACGCTCATCGTGGACTTCACGGTCAGCCGCACCGCCGGGATCGTCGCGCTGATCGCCTCGCTCCTGCTCGTGGTCGGGCTGTGGATGGCGCTGCCCGGCCTGCTGCGGCGAGCCCGCGCGCGGGTCGGAGCAGACGAAGGACCGCCGCCCTCGTCGGCATGAGCGCGACGGGGGCGGCGGTCGGACAGCGGGCTGATCAGCGGCCGGCGGGGCTGCGGTTCTCCGCGCTCACCATCCACGCGAACTGCTCCAGGCGCTCGATGACGGCGTGCAGCAGATCCGCGGACGTGGGGTCTTCCTCGTCGACGGCGTCATGCACATCGCGCATCGTCCCGACCGCGGCCTCGAGGCGCGCGGTGACGAGGTCGATGGTCTCCGTCGTCGACACCTCACCGGTCGGGAACTCGGGGAGCGTCGTCGTCTTCGCGATCGTGGCGCTGCGCCCGTCAGGCACGGCGTGCAGGGCGCGCATGCGCTCCGCGATGGTGTCGCTGAACGTCCGGGCGTCCTCGATGATCTCGTCGAGCTGACGGTGCGTGTCGCGGAAGTTCCGTCCGACGACGTTCCAGTGGGCCTGCTTGCCCTGCAGCGAGAGTTCGAGAAGGTCGACGAGCACCGCCTGCAGGTTCGCCGCGAGGGTCGGGGATGCGGTGAACCCCTTCTCCGCATTCTGCTGGCGCGTGGTCTTGACGCCCGCCTTCGTCGCTCCGCTCTTGCTGCTGGAGCTGCCGGTCTTCTTGGTCTTCGTGTCTGCCATGGTGTGACCTCCTGCTGTCACGGTAGCCCCGCGGCACAGCCGATTCGAGGGGGTTGACACCCACCGGGCGGGCCCCCGAACGTGAGGGAGGCGACAGGGCCATCGAGAGAGGCGGAACAGTGGGAACAGCAGCACAGGAGGATCGTCCCGAGGTGGTCATCGCGCCTCTCACCGCGGCGGATGCCGGAGAGGTGCTCACGATCCAGCGGGCGGCCTTCGTGTCCGAGGCGGCGATCTACGGCAGCGTCGACATGCCGCCGCTGACGCAGACGCTCGCCGAGATGGAGGCAGAGCTCACCTCGGAGAGCGGGCTCGGCGCACGGATCGACGGCCGCCTGGTGGGGGCGATCCGGTTCGTCGAGGACGACGACCTGCTCCTGATCGGGCGGATCGCGATCGCCCCCGACATGCAGGGCGAGGGCATCGGGAGGAAGCTCCTCGACGCGGCGGAGAAGGCCTCGGACGCCCGCGAGTCCGAGCTCTTCACCGGAAGCCTCAGCGAGGCGAACATCCGGCTGTACGAGTCCTGCGGCTACGAGGAGCGCGAGCGGGTGCCGCAGGGCGACGGCACCGCTCAGGTGTTCCTCCGCAAGCGGCTGCGAGGCTAAAGGCACCACCCCCGCAGGCGCAAGGGGGTCGAGCGGATCCGGACGATGCGGAATCGTAGTCCGGACATGTCGCGACCGCGTCATGCCCCAACCGGAAAGGAGAGCTCATGCTCACCCTCACCGACAACGCCACCGCCATCGTGTCGACCCTCGTGAGTCGTCAGAACGACGCGCCGGCCGCTGGGCTGCGCATCCATACCGCCGAGGCGCAGGACGACACGGGCGCGGCCCGTCTCGCCGTCGCCGTGACCGCCGACCCGGAGCCCGCCGATCAGGTCGTCGAGCTGTCGGGCACCCGCCTGTTCCTCGACGAGGCCGCCGCCTCCGCCCTGGACGACAAGGTGCTCGACGCGGGCGTGGACGACGAGGGCTCCGTCTCCTTCGCCGTGCTCCCTCAGGTCGCCTGAGAGCTCAGACTTCGAACGCCGCGGCCGATCCGGCCGCGGCGTTCGCGTGTGTACAGGGTCGGGCTCAGTCCCAGTCGAGATACTCCTCGAGCACGACAGCCGTCTCGATGGGGTGCGTCATCGGGAAGAGGTGATCCCCGCCCTCGACGACCTTGATGCTGGCGCGTTCCGGAGCCGTGGCGCGCAGGCTCTCGGCGTTCGCGGGCGGGGTGACCTCGTCGGCCGTCCCCTGGATCAGCAGCACCGGGATGACCGGGGCGAGGGGGGTGTCCACGTCCTCCACGCCGAGGAGGGCCAGACCGTTCACGCGCTCCGGGTGAACGAGCGCGAACGACCGCGCGATCGTGCCGCCGAAGCCGTGCCCGCCGATCCACGTGTCGCCGAGTCCGATGTGGTCGATGACGGCGAGCGCGTCCGCGACGCGGTCCTCGACCGAGATCTCTGCGTCATCCGCGCGATGGCCGATCCGCACCACGTGGAATCCGGCCTCCTCCGCCAGGTAGTGACCGACCACTCCGAGCACGTCGGCGGCCAGGCCGCGCTCCTGGATGAGCACCAGCTTGACCGGCCCATCGCCCTCATCGACGAAGGGGATGGCGCGGCCCTCGGGCTCGAAGATCTGGGTGTCGGTCATCGGCGTCGTTCTCCTCAAGCCGTCGGTGTCAGGTTCGCAGGCGCCGTCCGCGCCGGGCTCCTGCGACCGGGCACCGGGCGGTGGCGCCTGCGTCCAGCGTAGCCCGCCGGGGGACGAGCCTCCTCCTCGCATCCCCCGGCGGAGTCATGAGGCGGCGGCGAGCTCGCGCCACAGATGCGCGAGGGTCGCAGCGCCGCGGACCAGCATGCGCAGATCGATGCTCTCGTCGCTCGCATGCCAGTGGTCCTCGGGCAGCCCGGTGCCGAGGAACACGACCGGGGCGCCGAGTTCCCGGGACAGCAGCTCGGCCGGCCCTCCCCCGGCGTTGCCCATCCTCCCCCGCACCGCGCGACCGTAACCGCGGGCGAGGGCCCGCTCCAGGGCGTCCCGATAGGGTCCGGGACGAGAGACATACGGTTCCTGCGCGATGTCCTCGTCGACCTCGAGGCGATACGTCGCCTCGGCGGGCATCACGTCGGCGATGAAGGCGCGGAGCGCGTCGGCGACGTCGTGGTTACGCTGATCGGCGACGGTTCGGATGCTCAGCGAGGCCATGGCCTCCCGCGGGATCACGGAGCGCTCGATGCCCTCCGGGTCTCCGGCGAGCAGCGAGATCACCTCGATGGCCGGGCGCACCCAGAGGCGCTCCTTCGGGGTGAAGCCCTCCTCCCCCACGATGACCCTGGTCTCGGTACGCCGCGTCCAGTCCTCGGGGTCGAAGGGCAACGCGTCCAGTTCCGCAGCGCGCTCGTCGCTGAGCGGGGCCACGCCGTCATGGAATCCGGGGATGGCGATCCCGCCGTCCTCGTCGTGCAGCTGCGCGAGCACGCGGGAGAGCACGAGGGCAGGATTCACCGTCACGCCGGAGGCGGCACCGCTGTGCACGTCCCGGTCGGGCCCCTGCACCGTGAGCGTCGCGGTGAGCGTCCCCCGCATCGAGGTGACCGGAGCCGGGGAGTCGACCTCCCACTGCAGGGTGTCGGAGAAGACGACGAGGTCGCACGCGAACCGGTCGGGGTCGGCCTCCAGGAGGTCCTTGAGGTGCGGGGAGCCGATCTCCTCCTCGCCGTCGATGAGCAGCTTGAGGTGCACCCCGGCTCCGACGCCGTCCACGGCCTCGACCGCCCGGTGCGCCCAGACGTGCGCGAGGGCCTGGCCCTTCGCGTCCGACGCGCCGCGCCCGTAGAGCCGCCCTTCTCGGAGCACCGGCGCGAACGGCGCCGTCTCGTTCCACTCCTCCGGCTTGGCGTGGCGGACGTCGTGGTGCGTGTAGACGAGGACCGTGGGTGACCCCGGCGCGCCCTCGCGCTCGGCGAACACGGTCACCGCATCGCCCGCCGGGAGCAGCGACGTCGTGAAGCCCGCGTCGCGCAGCTCTGCGGCGATCCAATGCGCGGATCGCACCCCGTCCATCCGACGCTCGGGGGCCGCCGAGACGGAGGGGATCTCGACCCAGGCCGACAGCCGCTCGACCATCTCAGCGAGGTGGGACTCGAGGAAGGCGTCGATCGCGTCCTGCGCTGCCGCCGTCTCCTCCGTCATGGGGACAGACTGCCGGGAGGGCCGGGGATACGGGCGGGGGTTGACGGCGTCGGCGCCGACCGGCTATCACCGCGGCGAAGTCCGATGTCGCGCGGGCCGAGAGTGATTGTCCCAGGCGCGTCGGGCTTTGGAAAGGCCCTGCGTGGATCGGCCGACCGGGCGTTGCATGGCCAGCCCATCCCCAGAAGAGAAAGGCTCGATATGTTCTTCCATCGACAGGAGCTCCAGTTCTCCGCGACGCCCGAGGCCCCGGACGCCGTCTACGCCCGCAAGCTGCAAGAGGTCCTCGGCGGGCAGTACGGCGAGATCACCGTCGCGCTGCAGTACCAGTTCCAGGCGTGGAACATGCACATCCCCGGCAAGTACCGCGACCTCGTCTTCGGCATCGGCGCCGAGGAGATGGGGCACGTCGAGATGCTCGCGGTCATGATCGCGCAGCTGCTCGAGAAGTCCCCGCTCGGCATCACGGAGGACGCCGTGCAGGATGACCCGACGGTCGCCGCCATCGTGGGCGGCACGGATGTGCAGCAGGGCATCGTCGCCGGTGCCGGCGCGCGTCCGGTCGACAGCAACGGCAACCCGTGGCAGGGCTCGTACATCACCGCCAGCGGCAACCTCCTCGCCGACTTCATGGCCAACGCGAACGCCGAGATGCAGGGCAGGGTGCAGGTCGCCCGGCTCTACCACATGACCGACGACCACGGCGTCCGGGATCTGCTGAGCTTCCTGCTGGCGCGCGACACGATGCACCAGAACCAGTGGCTCGCCGCGGCCGAGGAGCTGAAGGCCGAGGGCGCCGAGAAGCTCCCCGTGCCGAGCAACTTCCCGCTCTCCAAGGAGCACCGCGACGTGTCGTACCAGTACCTCAACTTCAGCGACGGTCCTGCCGCCGCGGAAGGCACCTGGGCATCCGGCCCCACGCCGGACGGACACGGCGAGTTCAGCTACCACGAGGGCCCGACGACCACGGCCGAGATGCCTCCGCCCACTCACCCGGACGCACGTTTCTACGGCACCACCGAGCTGCCGAACGTCGTGGAGAAGGTGGCCGGCGCCGCGCAGGACGCGCTCCACAAGGAGTGACATGCCGTCATCGGTCTCGCGGAAGGGACGGTCGCCGCGCACACGCGTACGGCGGCCGCCCCTCGACGCCCAGGTGGTGGTGGTCACCGGCGGCTCCCGCGGGATCGGCCGGGAGGCGGCCTTCGGCTTCGCCCGAGCGGGGGCATCCGTCGTCCTGCTCGCCCGCGGTGAGCAGGCGCTGACCGAGACGGTCGAGGAGATCGCCGCGGAGGGCGGGGACGTCCGCGGCGTCGTGTGCGACATCTCCGATCGCCGGGCGGTGCAGGACGCAGTCGACCAGATCACGCATGCGTTCGGCCGGATCGACACCTGGGTGGGCAACGCGGGGGTGCTCCTCTACGCCCCCGTCGCCGACACCACCCCCGAGGAGCTCCGCCGGATCCTCGACGTCAACGTCGTCGGACAGCTCAACGGCCTCCAGGCGGCGCTGCCGGCGCTCCGGCACTCGCGCGGGACCATCATCGTGGTGAGCTCGGCCGAGGCGGTGGCGGCGATGCCGCTGCACGGGGCCTACGCCGCCTCGAAGCATGCGGTGGAAGGAGCGGTCGACGCCCTCCGCCGCGAACTGCGCGCCGAGCGCGCGCCCGTCACGGTCACCGTCGTCCGTCCCGCCGTCATCGACACCCCGATCTACCGCCACGCCCGCAGCCGCATGACGTATCGCCCGAGCGGACCGCATCCGCACTACCGCGCCCGGTCCGTCGCGCGGGCGATCGTCTACGCCGCCGTCCATCCGGCCCGCACGATCCACGTCGGCGGTGGCGCCCTGCTGCTCACCGGGGTCCAGCGGATCGCGCCCGGTCTTCTCGATGCGGCGCTCGGCCGGTTCGGGTCCCGGATGATGCGCACGAACGAGACCGCCCCTGCGCAGTTCGGGAACCTCGTCGGTCCGCTCCGCGACACCGATCAGCGGGGCGGGCTGCCGCACCGCGGACGGGGCAGCATCACGGCCTGGCTGCGTGTGCACCCCGGGTGGCGGACCGTGGCGGTCGCGGGCATCCTCGGCGCGGCACTGGTGCCCTGGCGCCGCTCGCGCCGCTGAGCACCTACCCGACCGGCTCGGCGCCGCGCAACTCCCTCGTGCCGGCGCGTGGGCCCGGATACCGTCGAGGCACACGGTCTCCGGCAGAAGGGAACTCCATGCTCCTCGGCATCCTCACCTCCTCCTCGGACGGGCGCCCCGAGGGTCGGGCGCGCCGATGACGGCGCGCTTCACCATCGAACCGTGGGCCGTCGGCATCGAGAGCGTCGACACCGCCCATCTCGCGCAGGAGGAGTCCGTCTTCGGTCTCTCCAACGGCCACGTCGGCTGGCGCGGGAACCTCGACGAGGGTGACCCTCGAGGCGTCGCGGGAAGCTACCTCAACGGCGTGTTCGAAGAGCACCCGATGCCGTATGCCGAGGACGGGTACGGGTACCCCGAGACCGGACAGACGGTGATCAATGTCCCGAACGGGCAGCTCATCCGCCTGCTGGTCGGCGACGAGCCGTTCGACGTCGAGCACGGGACGGTGCACACGCACACCCGCCGCCTCGATCTCCGCGACGGCACCCTGCACCGGGAGGTCGACTGGGAATCGGCGGAGGGCCGTCGCGTGCACATCACGTCGACCCGTCTGGTCTCCCTCGAGCACCGGTCGCTGGCCGCCGTGCGCTACCGCGTGACAGCGGTCGACGGCGCCCTCGCGATCACCGTGCTGTCCGAGCTGCTCGCGAACGAACCGCTTCCCACGACCCACGACGACCCGCGCGTGCAGGAGCTCCTCGCCCGTCCGCTGGAAGCCGTCGCGGGATCGGAGCGCGGCGCGCGGAGCACGCTGCTACATCGCACCCGGCGCAGCGGCCTGCGCGTCGCGGTGAGCGCTGACCACATCGTGCGCGTCTCCGGAGAGGGCGCTCCGGAGGTGACGACCGAGGTCGACGACGACCTGGCACGCACGCGCATCCGCGTGGACCTCGCGCCCGGCGAGGAGCTCGAGGTCGTCAAGCTCATCGGACACGAGTGGTCGGCCACCCTCGCGCCGCAGACACTGCGGGACCGCGCGGAGGAGGCCGTGGAGGAAGCCGCTCGTCTGGGCTGGGAGGCGCTGGTGGCGGGTCAGCGCGCGGTCCTCGATCGCTACTGGGAGTGCGGTGATGTCCGTATCGACGGCGATGCGCGGCTGCAGCAGGCCGTGCGCTTCGCGCTGTTCCAGGTGTTCCAGGCGTCGGCGAGAGCCGAAGCCCGATCCGTGCCGGGCAAGGGCCTCACCGGCTCCGGTTACGAGGGCCACACGTTCTGGGACTTCGAGGCGTTCGTGCTCCCCGTGCTCACCTCGACCGCTCCCGATGCCGCGCTCCAGGCACTGCGCTGGCGTCATGCGACGCTCGATCACGCCAGGGAGCGGGCGCGCACGCTCGGCCTGCGCGGCGCGTCCTTCGCCTGGCGCACGATCGACGGCCGGGAGAGCTCCGGATACTGGCCCGCGAGCACGGCGGCCTTCCACATCAACGCCGCCGTCGCAGGTGCCGTGATGCACTACGTCCGCACGACGGGTGACCAGGACTTCGAGCGGGAGGCGGGCACGGAGATCCTCGTCGAGACGGCGCGCCTCTGGCTGTCCCTCGGGCGCGGGGACGACGACGGCGGCTTCCACATCGACGGCGTCACCGGCCCGGACGAGTACACCGCCGTCGTCGACGACAACGTCTACACGAACCTCTCCGCGCGCCGGAACCTCCGCGGGGCGGCGGCCGCCGCCCGACGGCACCCGGAGACCGCCGCGGCGCTGGGAGCGGACGAGGAGGAGGTCGCCGCCTGGGAGGCCGCGGCCGACGCCATGACCGTGCTCTACGACGAAGAGCGACAGGTGCACCCGCAGTCGGCGGGCTTCACCGCGCACGCCCGGTGGGACTTCGACGCCACGGCGCCCGACGAGTATCCGCTGCACAGCCACTTCCCGTATTTCGACATCTACCGCAAGCAGGTGCTGAAGCAGGCCGACCTCGTGCTGGCGCTCTACACCTCCCACGAGGAGTTCACCTGGGAGGAGAAGGCCAGGGCGTTCGCCTATTACGACGCCCTCACCGTGCGAGACTCCTCGCTCTCCGCGGCCGCCCAGGCCGTGATCGCCGCCGAGGTCGGGCATCTCGAACTGGCATCGGCCTATCTGGCCGAGCTCGCTGCCCTCGACCTGGACGACCTCCACGGCAACACCGACGAGGGACTGCACATCGCGGCACTCGCCGGCATCTGGACGGGCGTGACGGCCGGCTACGGGGGTATGCGGGAGGGAGACCACGGCCTGTCCTTCCGGCCGCAGCTTCCGGACGGCGTCACCCGTCTCGCGTTCGGAGTCCGGCTGCACGGCTGCATCCTGCACGTCGACATCGCACCGACGGAGACGACCTACCGACTGAGCGCCGGGGAGCCGGTGACGATCCGGCACGCCGACGAGGAGCTCGTCCTGCACGCCGGGGTTCCCGTGAGCCTGCCGACGCCGGACCGCGTCGAGCCGCTCACCCCGGCACCTGTGCCGCCGCGCTGGCGGGAACCGGGACGCCCGCGCGCCGGCGACTGAGGCCGCGCCGGTCCGTGTGCCATATCGAGGCGGGTGCGCGCAAGGCCCGCGGCGATGTCGGCCGTCCACCGTAGGGTGGAGGCGTGCCTGATTCCCCCCACCCCGCATCGGATGTCCTCTGGGCGTGCGTCGAGGACGGCTTCCACGTCGGAAGCCGCGGCGGAGACTTCCTCGGCTACGTCGACCGTCAGCCGGACGGCCGCTTCGCCGCATTCTCCGCGTCCGCGCAGCCGCTCGGCCTGCACGCCACGTTGAGCGACGCGACCACGGAGGTCGTCGCCCACGCCGGCCCCTCGGAGGGCGATGCCGCCCTCGGAACCCCGGAGCTGGTGCAGGGGTGACGGCGGCCATGACCGACGGGTTGCTCCGCCTCGTCTACACCAGCACGGCGGCGCAGCCGTTCCGTGAGACCGCCCTGGAGCAGCTTCTGGAGCAGTGCCGTCGGTCGAATGCGGCCCGCGACATCACCGGTCTCCTCCTGTTCCGTCAGGGGCGCTTCCTCCAGGTCCTCGAAGGACCGGTCGAGGCCGTACGCCGACTCGTCGACACGATCGCGGACGATCCGCGTCACCGCGCGATGCGCATCCTCCTGGAGACACCGATCACCACCCGGCTCTTCTCCGACTGGTCGATGGGCTACCGGTCGTTCCGCGCGGGGAGCGCGGCCGCCCCCACGGGCTTCCGCGACTCCTTCGACGACCTCGTCGACGGCGCGGACGCCTCCACCATGGAGCGCGCCCTGTTCGAGCTCACCCTGTGGTTCCGCACCCGCTCCGGCGCTGCTGTCCCGATCCCTGCCGGCAGCGGCGAGGGCACCTCCCTCCGGGTATGAGCCAGCCCGCAGGTGGACCGGAGCCGTCGCTCATCCAGCAGCGCATGGCACTGGAACGGCGGCGGAACTGGGGCATCTACGCGATCGTGTTCTCGTCGGTGATGACGGTCGGCTGGACGGTCGCGTTCCTCCTCGATGCGCCCGCCGGGTTGTGGCGCGTTCTCAGCATCATCGTGTTCGCTGCCGGGATCGTCGTCGGTATCGTCGAGACCCGCCGCGCGAGGCGCGCGCTCCGTGAGTTCGAGCATCGCCACGGGCCCGGAGCCGGGGTCCGGCACTAGCGAGGGCGGTCAGCGAGCGAGACCGATGCTGGAGCCTCCCGAGAACAGCACCGCGCCAAGGCCCACGACGGTTCAGTCCTGATAAAAGCAGCCACCCTGCGTCAACTTCGTCAGCGTCCGTTGCTCTGCCCGAGCGCTATCGACTTGTCCACTAGCCAGTCACTGATGTGTTCATTCACCAGCCACGCAGCGGCAGCCGTGGGGGTGGTAGCTTCGTAGATTCCCACCTCGTCGACCCCCGCCGGGAGCACCGAAACATCGCCATGCCCAAGCCCGAAGATCACCTCGACGCCTTGGTTCCGAACTTTCAGGGCGGCCGAGAGAAGCGCCTCTCGTTGCTCTTCGGTGACATTGGCCCGCGTATGCCCTGCGGGATAAAGTCCGCCTCCTCGGTGACACAAGACCACGTCGACGTGGGCCGCCAGCCCCGACTCCTTAGCCATGCCTTCGAGCGCGGACGCGAAAACCTCGACTGGACGGTCTTCCCTGGTCGTGGCCGTGCTCCGTGCGGGGGATCTTGTTATCCACGGAGACGCAGCGGCAAGTACGCGGTCTACCTCGGTAACAGTTACGCCGGTACGCGTTGTTACTTCGACGATGCGGACGGGGTCACTCTCCAGATCCACCGCTCCCCAATCGTTCGCTCCCATATCCGCCCAGTCAGTCACAGCTGACGTACCACCGACGCGAGAGGCCACAGCACTGGCCACGCGCCCGGGGCGCGACGAATCACTTGACACACGCTCTGCCCACGACTTGGTCTTCGACGTCCCCCAGACGATGAGATCCTCGGAGTGCTGAGGTTGCCAATTGTGATCGTTACCAAGGCGATATCGCAACCGTCGGAGGACGATCGCAAGCTCCGGCGACACGACTATCTCCGACGCAGTCAACAGATGGTGCAAACGGATGTTCACCGAGCTCCCCGGTTCATACCGACGCATATGCCACGTATCCGGGAGCATCTCGGTCGAGATCTGCACGGTGGGTGCCATAGGACCCACCAACATTGCGGTGATCGCTCTGGCCACTGCGAATTCGTGCTCGTTGACGGCGCTTCGAGCGCTTTCCGCGTAGAACCCCAGTTTGATGGTCAGACGACCGCGGTACGGTATGTGCTCAAGGTCGCTGTGCTCGTACTGTCCGACTGGCTCTGCTTGAAGGAGCGCTTCCCCAGCCGCCCGGCTCCCGGGGTCTTTACTCGTCAGCAATTGCATCGCTGCGTTCGACAAAGCAAAGGAGATGGAGCGATACACCTTGCGCGAGTGGAGGTCGCTAGACGTGGTGGTGCCTTCTCTCGTCATCGATGTCCTTGAGTGCCCTCGCCGTCCCTGCGATCAGTTGTTGAAGCGGAACTCCACGACGTCGCCGTCCTGCATGACGTAGTCCTTGCCCTCCAGGCGCGCCTTGCCCTTGGCACGGGCCTCCTGCACGGAACCGGTCTCCACGAGGTCGTCGAACGACACGATCTCGGCCTTGATGAAGCCCTTCTCGAAGTCGGTGTGGATGACGCCGGCGGCCTGCGGGGCCTTCGATCCCTTGGGGATGGTCCAGGCGCGGGCTTCCTTCGGGCCTGCGGTGAGGTAGGTCTGCAGGCCGAGCGTGTCGAAGCCGATGCGGGCGAGCTGGTCGAGGCCCGACTCGTCCTGCCCCGTCGAAGCGAGGAGCTCGGCGGCGTCCTCGGGGTCGAGGTCCTTGAGCTCGGACTCGATCTTCGCGTCGAGGAAGATGGCCTGCGCCGGCGCGACGAGGGCGGCGAGCTCGGCCTTGCGGGCGTCGTCGGTCAGCACGGACTCGTCGACGTTGAAGACGAAGATGACGGGCTTGACCGTGAGGAGCCCGAGTTCGCGGATCGGCTCGAGGTCGAGGCCGCTGGTGGAGAGCAGAATTCCGCGCTCCAGCGCATCCTTGGCGGCCTTCGCGGCTTCGAGGACCGACGGGTCGATCTTCTTGCCCCGCACCTCCTTCTCGTACCGAGTGATGGCCTTCTCGACGGTCTGCAGGTCGGCGAGCATGAGCTCCGCGTTGATGGTCTCCATGTCCGACGCCGGGTTCACGGCACCGTCCACGTGCACGACGTCGTCGTCGGAGAACCCACGCACCACCTGGGCGATCGCGTCGGCCTCGCGGATGTTCGCGAGGAACTGGTTGCCCAGGCCCTCCCCCTCGCTCGCCCCTCGGACGATGCCCGCGATGTCGACGAACGACACGGCGGCGGGCAGGATGCGCTCGCTCCCGAAGATCTCGGCGAGCTTCTCGAGCCGCGGGTCGGGCAGGTTCACCACGCCGACGTTCGGCTCGATCGTCGCGAACGGGTAGTTCGCCGCGAGCACGTCGTTCTTGGTGAGGGCGTTGAAGAGGGTGGACTTGCCGACGTTGGGCAGGCCGACGATTCCGATCGATAAGTTTGGCATGGTGATCCTCAGTTTACGAGGTCATGCCGCGGGTCTCTGACGGGTTCGCGGGACAAGCACTGAGCGCCGACTGGCCTTACGTCGTAACGATCGAGCATCGGCAGACGGGAGGTGACGTCGGCCCGGGTACCGTGATCTTCATGCAAAAGCGCAGAGGACTCGCCGTTGCATCCGGCGCGGTCACTGGTGCGCTCGCCCTCGCGGGCTGCACTGTCACGGATGCCTCCGCTGTGCGAGTCAACTCGGATGGCTCACTAGACTACGTCACCTGCAGGCCGGACGCGGATGACTGGGACGCCTACTTCTATACCTCCGAAGACGAAGACGAGGCCATCGAGTTGCAGCCGACCGAGGCCCTCGCCGCCTCCTCCGAGGGCGCCGTGGTGCACTTCGCCCCGCCTGCTCAAGATTGGGACTCGCTCGTCATCGGTGCGTCCGTCTTCGCATCGGTAAAGATCCACTTCGACAGCTATACACCTGACGAGTGGCACTGGAACACAGATGGGTGGTTTGGCGCCGGCACTCGCTGCTCCATCGAGGAGTGAGCATTCTGGCGGCGTAACCGCGAGCGCCTGAATCAGATGGCCGTTTGCCCCACTTAGACGTTGCCGCCACGGACGATTCCGATAGTGAGAGCCACGGGGAACGAGTCTACCTACGCCGCCCTCCCCCGCCTCACCCCCGCGGAGGGCAAGCGCTCACGCGGGATCAGGCGGGAGTGCGCGAAAGGTGCCTGATGCGGCGCGGGCGCCTGTTCAGCCGCGGGTCGCGCGGAACGCCCTTGTCACGTACGGCACCTCGACCGTGTCGTGCCCGTGCAGGCCGAGCTCGTCGAACAGCGCGTCCATCTCGCGACGGATCCGGTCCTTCTCGGCCTCGTCGGCGGTGATCACGGCGCTGCGCGACGCGGCCATGCGGTGCAGGAGCTCCCGCGTCATGGGGCGCGACCACTCCCAGCGCTCCTGCGCCAAGGAGCCGAACGGCTCCGCCACCACGGGGTCGCCGGCCGCGAGCATGATCTCGGCGTTGCTGCCGTGCATGATGTCGGTGAGCCGCCGCACCCAGTCCACGCGCTCGTCGCGGAGGTTCCAGACGAGTCCCAGTACACCGCCCGGCCGCACCGCACGACCGATCTCCGCGGATGCGGCGACGGGCTCGACCCAGTGCCATGCCTGACCGAGCACCACGGCGTCCACGCTCGCGTCCGGCAGTGGGAGCTCCTCGGCGGTCCCGACGAAAGTGGGGACCCCTGGTACGGCCTCGCGAAGCGCGGCGAGCATCGCGGGGTCCGGGTCGATCGCCACGACCTCGGCGTCCGCAGCCGCGACGAGCGCCCGCGTGAGCTTGCCGGTCCCGGCGCCGACGTCGGCGACCCGACGCGCACCGTCCGCCATCGGTTCCAACATCCAGGCGACCGCCTCGAACGGGTACTCGGGCCGTCCGGCCTCGTAGCTTCCGGCCGCCGCACCGAAGGACCTCGCCAGTTCGTCCGCCATGTGGCCAGCATACGGCGAGCCTGCACAGCGACGTCGGAGGCCCGGGAGAGAGTGAGGACGTGCCACTGGACTTCACTGCGATCGACTTCGAGACCGCGAACTCCAGCCCGGCCTCCGCGTGTTCCGTGGGACTCGTGCGGGTGCGGGACGGGAAGGTCGTCGCCACCGCGAACTGGCTGATCCAGCCTCCGCCCGGCCATGACGAGTTCCAGGAGTGGAACGTCCGCATCCACGGCATCCGCCCCGAGCACGTGCTCTCGGCGGCCACGTGGGTCGACCAGTTCGAACGGCTCTGCGCCTTCGCCGGAGCGGACGTGCTCGTGGCTCACAACGCCGGCTTCGATCTCAACGTGCTGCGTCGGGCGACGGAGGTCACGGGCCAGATCTGCCCGCCGTACCGTTCGCTGTGCAGCCTCCAGGTGGCGCGGAAGACCTATCAGCTCGACTCGTACCGCCTTCCGCTCGCCGCCGCGGCGGCAGGGTATGCGGAGTTCTCGCATCACGACGCGCTCGCGGATGCGCTCGCCTGCGCACAGATCATCGTCGACGCGGCCGCCCGCGCCGGCGCCTTCGACGTGTTCGGGCTCGCCGACGCCCTCGGGCTCCGCGTCACCGAGCCCGCCGTGCCGGCGCTGGAGCGCGCCGTCGCCTGACGCGCCTCGCCGCCTCCCGGCGATGTCGGAGGCCCTCGGCATCATGGAGCCATGGATGCCCTGTCGATCGTTCTCCTGCTCGTGGCCCTCGCCGCGGGCGTCGCTCTCGGCTGGTTCCTCCGAGCCGGACGGAGCGCCGCCGACATCGCGCGCACGCAGGCTGAGCTCGCGGCGGCGCGAGACGACCGCGACCGCCAGTACGACCTCTACCGGGACGCGGTCGAACACGCCCGCTCCGAGCAGCGGGCGGAAGCGCAGCGTGTCCAGCAGCAGAACGCCGTGCTGCAGGCCCTGGCGCCGGTGCGCGAGAGCCTCCAGCAGATGCAGTCCAAGGTCGCTGCGATCGAGAGCGAACGGCAGGCGCAGTTCGGCACGCTCGCCGAGCAGCTCCGACGCGCCCAGGAGTCCGATGAAGCGCTCCGCGCGACGACCGAGTCGCTCGCGGGCGCGCTGCGCTCCACGTCCACGCGCGGCGTCTGGGGCGAGACCCAGCTGCGGCGCGTCGTCGAGGCCGCGGGGCTGACCAGACACGTCGACTTCGACCTGCAGGCGACGATCACCTCCGACCGCGGCCAGGGGCGCCCCGACATGGTCGTCCGCCTGCCGGGCGGCACGTCGATCGCCGTGGACGCGAAGGTGCCGCTCGACGCCTATCTCGAGGCGTCGGCGCTGCCCGCAGGCGACGCCCACGAACCGCAGCGTCGTGCCCACATGCAGAAACACGTCCGTGCGGTCCGCGCGCACGTCGACGCCCTCGCCAAGAAGGCCTACTGGTCAGGCCTCGACGCGAGCCCGGAGTTCGTCATCTGCTTCCTGCCGAGCGAGTCGCTGCTGGCCGCCGCCATCGACGAGGACCCGACGCTGCTCGACTACGCCTTCAGCCGCCGCGTGGCGCTCGCCTCCCCCGTGAACCTCTGGGCGGTCCTCAAGACGGTCGCGTACACGTGGACGCAGCAGGAGGTGTCCACCGAGGCCCGGAGTCTGCTGGCGCTCGGCACGCAGCTGTACGAGCGCCTCGGCACGCTCGCGGGTCATGCCGACGACCTCCGTCGGGCGATCGAGCGCACGGTCGACAGCTACAACCGCTTCGCCGGATCCCTGGAGTCCCGGGTTCTCGTCACCGCCCGCCAGTTCCCCGGCGTCGATGCGGAGGCCTTGGCACCGATGCCGGCGATCACCGCGGACGGACGGCGCTTCACCGCGCCGGAGCTCCTGGTCCCGACCGAGGCCGAAGACGCCGCCGACGCGATGCAGGCTGATGTCGGCGAGGTTCGCGCGCGTCTGGATCACGCCGCCGCGCTTCCCGACCGGGAGGACTGACAGCGGCGACGGATCGACCGGCCGCGAGGGCGTCAGGCGACGCCGGGAACGCCGCTGAGCAGCAGGATGACGAGGCCGCTCGTGGCGAGGAAGGCGCCGATCATCCACCAGGCACTGACCTCGTGCCCCTCGGCGCGGCGGACGCGGAACAGCACGTCGGCGCGCCGAGCCGGGTCGACGGCCGGCTGCGCGACGGGTGCCGGCGGGGCCACGGCCGCCGCTTCGGCATCGGCGCTCACCCGGAGGATGCGTCCGGTGTTCGTCGTGATGATCTTGGTCGGCGCGGCGCTCTTCGAGCCGCTCGTGTGCTGCGTTGTCATGCGTTCGCCCTCCTGTGCCTGCGGTGCCTGGCGGCTCCGTCGACGGCGACAAACCCAGTGACAATTGTGACACGACGGCTCGCCGAACCGGGGCCGACCCGTGGAGGAGGCGATACCGGGTCGGTAACGATGGCGGGAATCCGGCCCACGATCATCACCGCGGGAGAGGCCTCACAGCCACTTCGAGACGAGGTGCTCCGACGCGATGCGGCGCAGAGTTCCGGAGGCTCCTCGCAGGACCACGCTCTCGGTGTAGACGTAGCCGCGCTCGCGCCGCACACCGGCCACGAGCTGGCCGTCCGTGACACCCGTCGCGACGAAGATCGTGTTGTTCCCCTGCACCAGGTCGTCGGCTTCGTAGACCTTGTCCATGTCGAGCCCCGCGTCGATGCCGCGCTGGCGCTCGTCGTCGTCCCGCGGCCAGAGCCGACCCTGGATATGACCGCCGAGGGCCTTGATCGCACACGCGGTGACGATGCCCTCGGGGCTGCCGCCGACCCCCACGCACATGTCCGTGCGGGCGTCGTGCCGGGCGGCGTTGATGCCGCCGGCGACATCGCCGTCGCTCATGAGGCGGGTTCCGGCTCCGGCGTCGCGGATCTCCTGGATGAGCTGCTCGTGCCGGGGGCGGTTGAGCACCGACACCACGATCTCGTCCACCGGCTTGTCCAGCGCACCGGCGAGCTTGCGGATGTTCTCGCCGATGGGCAGACGGATGTCCACCACGCCCACACCGGCGGGCCCCGTGACGAGCTTGTCCATGTAGAAGACGCTGGAGGCGTCGAGCATCGTGTCGCGGTCGGACACGGCGATCACCGAGAGGGCGTTCTGCCGCCCGGCGGCGGTCAGCGACGTGCCGTCGATGGGGTCCACCGCGATGTCGCAGAGGGGCCCGCGACCGGTCCCGACGACCTCGCCGTTGAAGAGCATCGGGGCGTTGTCCTTCTCGCCCTCGCCGATCACCACGCGGCCCTGGAAGTCGACCGTCCCGAGGAAGGCCCGCATGGCGTCGACGGCCGCACCGTCAGCGGCCTCCTTCGCCCCGCGGCCGATGAACGGCACGGCTCGGATCGCCGCCGCCTCGGTCGCGCGCACCAACTCCATCGCGAGGTTCCGGTCGGGACGCAGCGGACTCAGGTCGGCAGTCAGACTCACCATGATTCCCAGCCTAGTCACGAGGAGGGCACCGATCGGCTCGTTTTCCGCTCGCGGGCTATGAAGAAATCGCACTTCTTAACGCCGACGAAGGAGAACCACCGCCACGGCGTGCCTCGCCCTGCCGACGCCGCACACCCGCCCCGATAGAGTGGCAGCTGTCCCGGCTTCACCTACCGCAGGAGTTCTCATGCCCGTCGCCACCCCGGATCAGTACGCCGACATGCTCGACCGCGCGAAGGCAGGCGGCTTCGCGTACCCCGCGTTCAACGTCTCGAGCTCGCAGACGATCAACGCCGTCCTCCAGGGCCTGACCGAGGCCGGCTCCGACGGCATCATCCAGGTCACCACCGGTGGTGCCGACTACTTCGCCGGCCACACGGTCAAGGCGCGCGCGACCGGCGCCCTCGCCTTCGCCCGCTACGCCACCGAGGTCGCCAAGAACTACCCGGTCACCGTCGCCCTGCACACCGACCACTGCCCGAAGGACGCCCTCGCGGGCTTCGTCGAGCCGCTCATCGCCGCCTCGGAGGAAGAGGTCAAGGCCGGCCGCAACCCGATCTTCCAGTCCCACATGTGGGACGGCTCGGCGGTCCCGCTCGCCGAGAACATCGAGATCGCCAAGGAGCTGCTCCCCCGCATGAAGGCCATCAACGCCATCCTCGAGGTCGAGATCGGCGTCGTCGGCGGCGAGGAGGACGGCGTGCAGCACGAGGGCTCGAACGAGGCCCTCTACACGACCTTCGCCGATGTGGACCAGGCCGTGCAGGCACTGGGCCTCGGCGAGCAGGGCCGCTACATCGCCGCCCTCACCTTCGGAAACGTGCACGGCGTGTACAAGCCGGGCGGCGTGAAGCTGCGGCCCGAGCTTCTCGGCGAGATCCAGGCCGAGGTCGCCGCGAAGTACAACACCGGAGCCAAGCCCCTCGACCTCGTCTTCCACGGCGGCTCCGGTTCGACCGACGAGGAGATCGCGCTCGCGGTCGCCAACGGTGTCATCAAGATGAACATCGACACCGACACGCAGTACGCCTACACGCGCGCCATCGCCGACTACATGTTCAAGAACTACGACGGCGTGCTGAAGGTCGACGGCGAGGTCGGCAACAAGAAGCAGTACGACCCGCGTGCCTGGGGCAAGATCGCCGAGACGGCCATGGCCGCCCGCGTGGTCGAGTCGACCCGTCAGCTCGGCTCGTACGGCCAGTCGAAGAGCTGACCGTCCGCACGAACACGAAGGGGCCCGGCATCATGCCGGGCCCCTTTCGTGTCTGCGCGCGGGGTCAGCGGGTCCCGGTCGCCTGGTCGAGGTAGGCGATGAAGGCCGGATCGCCCATCATCGGTACGACGAGACAGAAGGCGGCGATGCCCACCGTGACCACCGCCCCGACGACCGGGAGCCACCATGTGAGGCGGCCACGGCGCAGGCGACGGATGGACAGCGCCGCAGTGACGCACCAGCCGACAGCGAGCACCACGGCGGCGATGGTCCCCCACATGCGGCCCGCGGCGTAATTCGTGAACTCGCCCTCGATGCCCAGCATGCCCATGGTCTGGTTCATGACGGGAACGATGTCGAGGTAGGACAGACCGGTCACCACGACGTTGACGAGGCCGTAGGCGAGGAGTGCGATCGTCGCGAACCTGTCCACAGGGTGGGGGCGCGCCGGAGCGGACGTCTGCGGTGCGGCCGACGGGGCCGGCGCCGGGGATGGCGCCGTCGGTGCGACCACCTCCGCCAGGGGTGGAAGACCCGCGGCCCTCCGCTGCTCCTCTGGCGTGGCGAGTTCCCCGTAACGGGGGCGCTGGTCGGTCATCCCGCCATGGTATCGGCAGGGGCTCAGCGGGCCGTTCAGGAAACCGGCCCCCAACCGATAGCGGCCCCGGAGAAGTGGGGACTTCTCGGGGCCGCGGACGTGGAGCGCTGGGGACGCTCCTCATCCCGTTGGTCGCCGGCGCTGGGGACGCCGTAGGCGATCAGTAGGGCGTTGTCAGCCACTACGTCTTCGATCATAGGGAACCCGCGATGCCCGCACCAGGCCCCGGAATTCAGATGGTGAACTCCGCGTCCGGCCCGTCGGTGTCGAGGGCATCCGCCCCCAGCTGCAGCGAGAGCCGCCGCGCCGTGCGTTGCAGGTTCGACACCAGTCGGCGGTTGACGACGGCCCGGTCGGCGGGCAGGGAAACCGCCAGCGACGCCGTGACGCCGGGCGCTATGACGGGCACCGCGACGCACGTCGCGCCGATCGCGTACTCCTCCCGGTCGACCGCCCACCCCGGCGTCTGCTCGAGCTGGGTGAGGAGGGTCCGCCGATCGCTGATCGTCCGCGGCGTGAGCTCTTCGAGCCGGTGCCGGGCGAGGTAGTCCAGGCGATCCTCCTCGGAGAGCGCCGCGAGGATCTGTTTGCCGAGCGCGGTGGCGTGGGCACTGGCGTGCAGTCCCACCCAGAGCTCGATGCGCGGATTCCGCACGGAGTCCACGATGTCGACGAGGTGCATCTCCCCGTCCGCGTATCGGGAGAGGTAGGCCGTGGCGCCGACGTCCTCCGTTACTGCGCGCAGCGCGGCGCGCACCCGCGCCAGGAACACCCCGCGCGAGTCGATCTGCTGCTGGAACGACGGAAATCGGCCTCCCAGCACGAGTCCGTCCGGCTCTGCGCTCAGATACCCCTCATGCACCAGCGTGCGCACGAGGTTGTAGGTCGTTCCCGGCGTGAGTCCCGTGATCGACGAGAGCATCTTTGCCGGAAGAGGCCGTGGGGAGTTCGCGACGATGTCGACGAGGCGGAGCGCGCGTTGCACGGACCCGATGAGGGTCGGCTCCGCCTCCGCGGCGTTCACCGCTACGCACCCCCTCCAGCGGAGGCGCGGCCGCCGAGGGCGCGCGCGTCGCGCTGACCCGCGGCATCCTGACGGAGCTCCTTCGGCAGCGAGAACATGAGGTCCTCCTCCGCCGTCTTGACCTCTTCCACGTCGCGGTACCCGGCATCGCCGATCGCGTCGAGCACCTCGCGCACGAGAACCTCGGGCACCGACGCACCGCTGGTGACGCCCACGGTCTCCACCCCGTCGAGCCACTCCTGGCGGATCTCCTCGGCGTAGTCCACGCGGTAGGCGGCCTTGGCGCCGTACTCGAGGGCGACCTCGACGAGCCGGACGCTGTTGGACGAGTTGGCCGATCCGACCACGATCACGAGATCGGCGCCCTGGGCGACCTTCTTGATGGCGACCTGCCGGTTCTGCGTGGCGTAGCAGATGTCGTCGGACGGCGGGTTGTGCAGCTCGGGGAAGCGGGTGCGGAGCCTGTTCACCGTCTCCATCGTCTCGTCGACCGAGAGCGTCGTCTGCGACAGCCACACGACCTTCGACGGGTCCTTCACCTGCACGGTGTCGGCCTCTTCCGGCGAGTTCACGACGGTGACGTGGTCCGGGGCCTCCCCCGCGGTTCCCTCGACCTCCTCGTGGCCGTCGTGGCCGATGAGCAGGATCTCGAAGTCGTCCCGGGCGAAGCGCACGGCCTCGCGGTGGACCTTGGTGACGAGCGGGCAGGTCGCGTCGATCGCGTGCAGGCCGCGATCCGATGCGGCATTGACGACGGCCGGGGAGACGCCGTGCGCGCTGAAGACGACGTGCGCCCCCTCGGGCACCTCGTCGACCTCTTCGACGAAGATCGCGCCCTTGGCCTCCAGCTCCGTCACGACGTGGATGTTGTGCACGATCTGCTTGCGGACGTACACGGGGGCGCCGTAGCGCTCGAGCGCCTTCTCCACAGCGACCACCGCGCGGTCCACCCCTGCACAGTATCCGCGGGGGGCGGCGAGCAGGACGCGCTTGTGTCCGGGCACCGGGTTATCCTGAAGCCGCCCGGCCGCGGCGCGCACTCGTGGGATGCGAGGAGCGGGAAGATGAACGGCAGTCGAAGTCACCCCTCGATTCTACCGTCGCGCGGCTGGACGGGGCCGGTGAGCGCGCGGGCAGGAACGGGAGCAGATGACAGTCTTCGAAGCGGCGACAGGACCGGGCGAGACGCCGCCGGCGGATGCCGTGGCCCCGCGCGACTCCACCGCCCAGGCGCCGACGTCCGTGGCCCGACTGAACGCCACCATCCGCGACTTCGTGGCCCGCTGGAACACGGTCTGGGTCGAGGGCGAGATCACCTCGTGGAACGTCCGCGCCGGGAACGTCTTCGCCCGCCTCAAGGACACCCGCTCCGACGCGCAGATCTCCATCCGCGTCTGGTCGAGCGTGCGCGGCCGCATCCCCGCCGACCTGGGTGTGGGCGATCACGTCGTCGCCGCCGTCAAGGCCGACTACTTCGTCCGCTCCGGCGACTTCAGCTTCGCGGTCTCCGCCATGAAGCACGTCGGGCTCGGCGACCAGCTCGAACGCCTGGAGCGGCTGCGCGTGCAGCTCCGCCAGGAGGGCCTCTTCGACCCCGCCCGCAAGAAGCGCCTGCCGTTCCTCCCCCACGTCATCGGCCTCATCACCGGCGAGCGCTCCGACGCCGAGAAGGACGTGCACCGCAACGCCGAGCTGCGCTGGCCGCAGGTACGGTTCAAGACCGCGTACGCCGCCGTGCAGGGCGACCGCTGCGTGCCGGACACCCTGGCCGCGTTGGCCCGTCTCGACGCCGACCCCGAGGTCGACGTCATCATCATCGCGCGCGGCGGCGGCGACCCGCAGACCCTCCTCGGCTTCAGCGACGAGCGCCTGGTCCGCGCCGTCGCGGCGGCCTCCACGCCGGTGGTCAGCGCCATCGGCCATGAGAACGACCATCCCCTCCTCGACGACGTCGCCGATCTGCGCGCGTCGACGCCGACCGACGCCGCCAAGCGCGTCGTCCCCGACGTCGGGGAGCAGCGCGCGCTCATCGCGCAGCTCCGGTCCCGCGCCACGACGCGCCTCACCCAGCGCCTCTCGCACGACATCGCCCAGCTGGAGCAGCTGCGGTCCCGTCCCGTGCTGCGCTCCCCCGCTCCGATCATCGACACGCGCGCGCAGGAGACCTTCCTGCTCCTCGCCCGTGGCCGCGACGCGGTCACCCGGCAGCTCGACGACGCCGGCCGCCGGACGGGCGAGTTGCGCGCCTCGCTGCGCGCCCTGTCCCCCGCCGCCACCCTGGCCCGCGGCTACGCGATCGCACACCTCGAGGGCGGTGTCATCCTCCGCGATGCAGCCGATGCGCCCGCGGGCAGTGCGCTGACGCTCACGGTGGACCGAGGGTCGTTGGCGGTGCGCTCGGAGGGCGAGATCGCGGAGGACGCCTGAGCGGGAGGCGTCCGAGGCACGACGTAGGATGGAGGAGTGAGCGCCGTGAACGACACCCCCGTGGACACGCTGTCGTTCGAGGCGGCCCGTGACGAGCTCGTGCGGGTCGTCGCCGAGCTCGAACAGGGGGCACCGACCCTCGAGCACTCGCTCGCACTCTGGGAGCGCGGCGAGGCCCTGGCCGCCCGTTGCGAGGAGTGGCTGCTCGGCGCGAAGCGCCGGCTCGAGGCCGCTCGCACCGCCACCGCCGACGAGAGCGACGCGTCATGAGCAAGGGCCCCGCGATCAACGCCGACCTCGGTCGGCCGGAGACACCTGACGAGACCGCAGCGCGCAAGGCCGCGTCGAGCAAGGCCTATCGGTCGAGCCAGACGGTCCGCAATCTCGTCGCCGCCCTCGTGGTGACCCTCGCGGTCGTCGTCGTCATCATCGCGCTCGTCCCCCGCGGTGAGCCGGTCGCGGCGAAGCCGATCGACGTGGCCGCCATCGCCGCCGACGTCGAGTCGTCCATGGGCAGCCCGGCGATCGTTCCCGAGACGGACGAGTTCTGGCGGGTGAACGCGGCGGAACTCCAGAGCGGAGCCCCCGTGGTCTGGGAGGTCACCCTCGCGCCCGCGGCGCAGGATGAGCGCGGATTCATCAAGCTCGCCCAGGCGTTCGACGCCGATGCCTCCTGGGCCCCGCAGCGGCTGAACGGCGTCGCCCCGACCGACACCGTGCGCATCGGCGGCCGGGAGTGGGACGTCTACCAGCCCGGCTCCGCCAGCGCCGAGGCGAACGTCACCTATGCCCTCGGCACCCAGGCCGGCGACGACTACGTGCTCCTCTACGGCTCCCGCTCCGCGGACTCCACCGCCGAGCTCGCGGAGTCGCTCATCCCCCAGATCCGCACCGTCTCGGAGGCCCGATGACCCACCCGCTGACCCCCGCCGCCGCCTGGAAGCAGATGCAGGACGGCAACCGTCGCTTCGTCCGCGACGAGCCCCAGCACCCGAACCAGAACGTCGACCGTCGCAAGGACCTCACCGCGGCCCAGCACCCCGTCGCGACGCTGTTCGGCTGCTCGGACTCCCGTCTCGCCGCCGAGATCATCTTCGACCTCGGCCTCGGCGACCTGTTCGTCGTGCGCAACGCCGGACAGGTGATCGGCGAGTCGATCGTGGCGAGCCTGGAGTACGCGGTCGCCGTTCTCGAGGTGCCGCTCATCGTGGTCCTCGCGCACGACTCCTGCGGTGCGGTGCGTGCCGCCATCGACGGCACGGCCATCGACGCCGACCCGCTCCCCCCGCACATCTGGAAGCTCATCGCGCCGATCGTCCCTGCCGCCCGCAAGGTCCTCGCGGAGAGCGGCGGCGGCACGGTGGCCGACATCGATGCGGAGCTCGTCGGCCGCGAGCACCTGCGCAACACCGTCAACGACCTGCTGCAGTCGTCCGAGATCATCAGCAACGCCGTCGCCGAAGGCCGTCTCGGCATCGTCGGCGCCAACTATCGTCTGGCCGAGGGCGAGGCAGCGCCCGTCGTCACGGTCGGCATCGAAGCCGAGGGGATCGACCCCGCAACCAAGGAGGGTTCGGAATGACCGACACCGAGTACCGCATCGAACACGACACCATGGGTGAGGTGCGAGTGCCCGTGAACGCGCTCTACGGGGCGCAGACACAGCGCGCCGTGGAGAACTTCCCGATCTCCGGCAAGGGCCTGGAGTCGACGCAGATCGCCGCACTCGCGCGTATCAAGAAGGCCGCCGCCCTGGCCAACAAGGAGCTCGGCACCCTCGACGGCGCCATCGCCGATGCCATCGCGCAGGCCGCCGACCAGGTCGCATCCGGCGCACACGACGGCGAGTTCCCGGTCGACACCTACCAGACCGGCTCCGGCACCTCCTCGAACATGAACATGAACGAGGTCCTGGCGACGCTCGCGAGCCGCATCCTCGGATCGACCGTGCACCCCAACGACCACGTGAACGCCTCGCAGTCGTCGAACGACGTGTTCCCGACCTCGGTGCACATCGCGGTCACCCAGGCGCTCATCGACACCCTGATCCCCGCGCTCGACCACCTCGCGGTCGCGCTCGAGGCCAAGGCGGAGCTCTGGAAGGACGCGGTCAAGTCCGGCCGCACGCACCTCATGGACGCGACGCCCGTCACGCTCGGCCAGGAGTTCGGCGGCTACGCCCGCCAGATCCGTCTGGGCATCGAGCGCGTGCAGTCGGCGCTCCCCCGAGTGGCCGAGGTGCCCCTGGGCGGCACCGCCGTCGGCACCGGGATCAACACTCCCCTCGGATTCCCGCAGAAGGTCATCGAGCTGCTCGCGGCCGAGACCGAGCTGCCGATCACCGAGGCGAAGGACCACTTCGAGGCGCAGGCGAACCGCGACGGTCTCGTCGAGGCTTCCGGCGCGCTCCGCACGATCGCCGTGTCGCTCACGAAGATCAACAACGACCTGCGCTGGATGGGCTCCGGCCCCAACACCGGTCTCGGCGAGCTGCACATCCCCGACCTGCAGCCGGGGTCGTCGATCATGCCGGGCAAGGTCAACCCCGTCGTGCCCGAGGCCGTGCTCATGGTGTGCGCGCGGGTCATCGGCAACGACGCCACGGTCGCCTGGGCCGGCGCCTCCGGCTCGTTCGAGCTGAACGTCGCCATCCCGGTCATGGGCACCGCGGTGCTCGAGTCGATCCGTCTGCTGTCGAACGCCTCGCGGGTGCTCGCGGACAAGACGATCGACGGCCTGCAGGCGAACGTCGAGCGGGCGGCGGCCTTCGCGGGTATGAGCCCGTCGATCGTGACGCCCCTGAACAAGCTCATCGGCTACGAAGCCGCGGCGAAGATCGCCAAGCACTCGGTCGCCAAGGGCATCACGGTGCGCGACGCCGTGATCGACCTCGGCTACGTCGAGCGCGGCGAGCTCACCCTCGAGCAGCTGGACGAGAAGCTCGACCTGCTGTCGATGACCCACCCGGGCTGATCCACGCTCGAAGACGGATGCCGCGAGGACCTCGGTCCCCGCGGCATCCGTCGTTTCCGGCACCGTCCCGTTCTCGGATCCCGTTCTCCGTCCGTATCGGTTCCCACCTCGGATGCACGACCACGTTCCGTCTGCACGACCGAATCCCCGGAACAGGACTACCTGCGGCTCCGGATCGTGCAGGTGACTCTTCCTCCACGGATCCGCGGACACCCCGACTCGTCCCCACGACGCCCTTCGGCCCCCGCCGTGACGCCGGAGGACGCAGAATCGGCGAATGCTCGATCCCGTCTCGACCCTTCACCGTCTCGGAGGCATCGCCCGCGGTCGCGACCTCGGGGCTTTCGGAATCTCCCGCTCCGCCTTGTCCCGCGCGGTGTGCGCCGGCCGGATCCATCGGGTCCGCGCGGGGGTGTTCGCCACCCACGACCTCGACGCGACGGTGCTCACGGCGGCTGCCCACGGAGGGGCCATCAGCTGCGGCACCGCGCTACGTGCCCACGGAGTCTGGGTGCTGTCGGAGAGCGATGCGCCGCACGTCTGGCTCGGTCGCAACGGGCGCGCGCACCCGCACATCGAGTGCCGGTGCATCCCGCATCATTTCGAGGGACGCACCCGGTTCGGCATCGTGGCTGTCGAAGACGCGCTCCGGCACCTGCACGTGTGCGAGGGTGACGAGTCGTTCTTCGTCTCGTTCGAGTCCGCCTGGCGCCTGGGTCTGATCGGCAGCGCGTCACGAGCCCGGATCCGCGCCGCGCTGCCCCGGTCCGCGCGTTGGCTCGTGGACTTCGCCCGTTCCGACGCGGACAGCGGTCTGGAATCCCTCCTGCGCCTCCGTCTCCACATCCTCGGCGTGCACCTCGCGACGCAGGTCTCGATCCCCGGTGTCGGCCGCGTCGACTTCGTGGTCGACGGCCGACTCATCATCGAGGTCGACGGCCGGGAGCACCACGGTGCTCCCGAGATGCGCCACCGCGATCTCTCCCGCGATGCTGCGGCATCGCGACTCGGGTACGAGACGCTGCGCTTCGACTACGCCCAGGTCGTGCACGACTGGCCCATGGTTCAGGCTGCGATCGAAGGGGCTCTGCGCCGGGCCCGCGACCGCGTCTGACCGCGGTTCCGCTCGCACGACCCCGTTCCGCCCGCACGGCCCCGTTCCGCCCGCACGGCCCCGTTCCGCCCGCACGGCCCCGTTCCACCTGCACGACCCCGTTCCGCGTGCACGACCCCTCCGGTCCCGGCAGCCGGCCGACGGACCAGGATCGTGCAGGTGTCGCTACCGACGTCCGAGGGCCCGCGGGACGGATGCACGAGCTGGGTACGCCTGCACGACGGAACACCCCTGATCGACCCACCACTGTCGTCGGATCGTGCATCCGGGAGATCGTGTATCCCGACGGGACCGTGTATCCACCCGCTCGCGTGACGTGACGTCTGGACCTCCAGGTGCACGAGCCCGACATGGATGCACGATCGAAGAGGCCGGTGGGGCCAACAGGCGGGACGAGATCGTGCGGCCGGGACGCGATCGTGCGGGCGGGCCCGGGTCGTGCAGAGCCCGCCCGCACGGATCGGGTCAGCTGAGCTCGCCGCCCTCCAGGAGGTCCGTGACGAGGGCGGCGATGGCGGAGCGCTCCGAGCGGGTCAGCGTGACGTGTCCGAAGAGGCCGTGTCCCTTGAGGGTCTCGATGACGCTCGCGATGCCGTCGTGCCGACCGACACGGAGGTTGTCGCGCTGCCCGACGTCGTGGGTGAGGATCACCCGGGAGTTCTGGCCCATCCGGCTGAGCACCGTGAGCAGCACGTTCCGCTCCAGGGACTGCGCCTCATCCACGATCACGAAGGCGTCGTGCAGGGACCGTCCGCGGATGTGGGTGAGCGGCATGACCTCCAGCAACCCGCGCTCCACGACCTCGTCGATGACGTTCCCGGAGACGACGGAGCCGAGGGTGTCGTACACCGCCTGGCCCCAGGGGTTCATCTTCTCCCCCTGGTCGCCCGGGAGGTATCCGAGCTCCTGGCCCCCGACGGCGAACAGCGGACGGAACACGATGATCTTCTTCTGCTGCTGCCGCTCCAGCACGGCCTCCAGACCCGCGCACAGCGCCAGCGCGGACTTGCCGGTGCCCGCGCGTCCGCCCAGCGACACGATGCCCACCTCGGGGTCGAGGAGCAGATCGATCGCGATGCGCTGTTCGGCGGAGCGCCCGTGCATGCCGAAGATGTCCCGGTCCCCGCGGACGAGCCGGAACTCGCCGTCGCCGGTGACCCGACCGAGGGCCGATCCGCGCTCGGAGTGGATGATGAGGCCGGTGTTTACGGGGAGCCCGTGCACGTCCTCACTGATCCCGACCTCGCTCTCATAGAGGTCGCTGATGTCATCGCCGGAGAGGTCGAGGGTGGCGATACCCGTCCAGCCCGAGTCGACGGCCTGCTCCGCGAGATACTCCTCGGCACGCAGCCCGAGGGACGCGGCCTTCACTCGCATCGGGAGATCCTTCGACACGATGGTCACGTCCTGGCCGTCCTGCGCCAGGTGCATCGCCACGGAGAGGATGCGGCTGTCGTTGTCACTGAGGCGGATGCCGGCCGGGAGCACCGAGAGGTCGGCGTTGCCGAGCTCCACGCGGAGGGTGCCGCCCTCGCCGACCTCCACCGGGAAGTCGAGGCGGCCGTGCTCGACGCGGAGGTCGTCGAGGTGACGGAGCGCCTGGCGGGCGAAGTAGCCGATCTCCGGGTCGTGCCGCTTGCCCTCGAGTTCGGTGATGACGACCACCGGGAGCACCACGGAATGCTCCGCGAAGCGGAAGAGCGCCTGCGGATCGCTCAGCAGGACCGAGGTGTCGAGGACGTAGGTGCGCAGATCCTGATCGGGTTCTGCGGCCGCGGCCTGTCTCGTCGTCTGACGGGTGGACTGCTGCGCGGTGCTGGTGGACTGCTGCGCTGAACGTGTGGTCACGACCCACTCCCGACCCGGGGATTCCCGGCTATTCGAACGAGTCGACCAGGGGGTCACGAGTCGCGAACCTGAGGCCGACCCGACCGGGCGCCTTGCCCGATGCCTTGAAGGTACGACCGCCCGGGCGTTTTCCACGGACAAGACACGCCAGCGATTCGTTACGGGACGATGAACGATTCCTTGCCGAACGCGCCGAGGGTCTCATCGAGCAGTGCGAGGGTCTCGGCGTCGGTGCCCGCGTGCGGTGCGACGCGGATCGACTCGCCACGCGCCGTGACGACCAGTCCGGCGTTCGCGAGGGCCGCCGCGAGCCGAGCGGGTTCCTCCGGTGCGAGGGCGACGATCCCCGCGCGCTCGGTGCGGTCGCGCGGGGAGACGACGGCGATCCCATGGCGGTCGGCGGTCTCGATCACCGCGTCCACCTGCGCGGAGACCCGCTCTTCGATGGCCGCGACGCCGGCGTCCCTGACATCGCGTGCGCCGGTTGAGAGCCGGCCGGCGGCGAGCGTGTCCGGCACGCTGATCGTGTACGCCTTCGCGTCCGGTGCCGGGGCGGGCAGCTCGTCGACGAAGAGTCCGCTCGCCGCCGTCCCGGTGATGCCGGAGAGCACGGGCGCGATGCGCTCGCGCGCCTGCGGCGAGAACCAGGCGAACCCGGTGCCCCGGCCCGCGCGCAGCCACTTGTACCCGTGCCCGACGACGACGTCCGCGACGCTGTAGTCGGCGTCGATCACACCGAAGGACTGCACGGCATCGACGATGAGGAGGCGGTCCGGGCCGAGGACGTCACGCAGCGCGGCGAGGTCGGCACGGTAGCCGGTACGGAAGTCGACGTGGCTGACGGCGAGGGCGACGACCTCGTCGTCGAGGACAGCACTGACGGCGTCGGGAGTGACCCGTCCATCCTCGGGCGTGATCCACCGTGGTGTGACCGCGCGGCCGGACGCGGTCGCCGCGCGCTCCAGAGTGAGGCTCACACTCGGGAACTCCGCCGTGCTCGCGATGACCGCGCCGGAGACCCCGTAGAGCGCGTGCATGAGGCCGTGCGTCGACGACGGCTGCAGCGTGACCTCCGCGGCGTCGGCGCCGAGGAGTTCGGCGATGACCTCCTGCGCCTGCCCGATCCGCTCTCCCACGAGGGCCAGCGACGACGGCCGACCGCTGCCGAGCAGGTCCGCGTCCGCGAACACCTCGGCACGGACCGAGGGTGACACGGGGCCGAACGCCGCCCAGTTCAGGTACCCGGGCTCGGCGTCGAACGTTCCGATGTAGTCGTCGAAGGAGCTCACTGCGTCATTGTGACACGCGCGCGCGGTTCCCGGATCAGCGTCCGAATCGGCGGTCGCGGTCGGCGTAGTCGCGGATCGCGCGGAGGAAGTCGACCTGGCGGAGGTCCGGCCCCAGGGCCTCGACGAAGTAGAACTCGCTGTGCGCGCTCTGCCACAGCAGGAAGTCGCTCAGCCGCTGCTCGCCGCTCGTGCGGATCACGAGGTCGGGGTCGGGCTGGCCGCCCGTGTAGAGGTGCTCCCCGATCATCTCCGGAGTGAGGTGCGCCGCGAGGTCTTCCAGCGTGCCACCCGATGCCTCATGCTTCGTGATGATGCTGCGCACCGCGTCGACGATCTCGTTCCGGCCGCCGTAGCCGACCGCGAGGTTCACGTGCAGTCCGGTGTGGTCCTTCGTCCGCTCCTCCGCGTCGGCGAGCACCCGTGCCAGTTCGACGGGGAGGATGTCGGAGCGGCCGACGTGCTTGACCCGCCAGTTCCCCTTCTGGGATAGCGCCTCGGCGAGCTCCGCGATGATCTCGATGAGATCGGCGAGCTCGGCCGAGTCCCGTTTGCGGAGGTTGTCGCTGGACAGGAGGTAGAGCGAGACGACCCGTACCCCGAGCTCATCGCACCAGCCGAGGAACTCCTGCATCTTGGCCGCCCCCGCACGGTGTCCTTCGGCCGGGGTGTCGAATCCGAGCTGCCGCGCCCACCGGCGATTGCCGTCGATCATCATCGCGACATGGTGCGGAACGGAGGCCGGATCGAGCTGACGACGCAGCCGGCTGGTGTACAGCCGGTACAGCGGTCCCCGCCCCGGGCTCTCGCGTGACATCACCCACCTACGCTACCCTGCCCCGGTCTTCCGCGCCGGTGCAGAACCTGGGGACATGTACGGGGCGGGGCATGCGCAGCCGCTTAGAGTGAGCACGTGAGCACTTCCGACCAGACCGGCGCCGACGTCCCACAGCTGCCGCTGCTCGAAGCCGCGGCCGCCGATGCGGCGACCGAGATCAAACCGACCTGGCGCGGCTGGATCCACGCCGGCACGTTCCCCGTCGCGCTCGTCGCCGGCATCATCCTCGTCGTCGTGTCGCAGGGCGCCGCGGCGAAGTGGGCCGCGGTGGTCTTCATGGCCACCTCGCTGCTGCTGTTCGGGAACTCGGCCGTGTACCACCGCTTCAACTGGCGGCCGCGGGTCAAGGGCATCCTCAAGCGGATCGACCATGCGAACATCCTGCTGCTCATCGCCGGCACGTACACGCCGCTCGCGACCCTGGCGCTGCCGCCGGCGAAGGGCGTCCTGCTGCTGACGCTGGTCTGGAGCGGAGCCCTGCTCGGCATCCTCTTCCGGGTGTTCTGGATCCACGCGCCGCGCTGGCTCTACGTCGCGCTGTACCTACTGCTCGGCTGGGCCGCGGTGATGTACATCGTCGACCTGCTCGACGCCAACGTCGCCATGATGGTCCTCGTGATCGTCGGCGGTCTGCTCTACACGGGCGGCGCCATCGTCTACGCGCTGAAGAAGCCGAACCCCTGGCCCGGACACTTCGGCTTCCACGAGATCTTCCACGTGTGCACTGTTCTGGCGTTCCTGTGCCACTGGACGGCGTGCCTGCTGATCGCCCTGCACCCGCTGTCGCCGTCGCTCGGCGCGCCCTGAGCCGGGGTCAGCGCTCGCGCGGCCCCTCATCGGACGCGGCCGGAGCTTCCGGTGCGGTGCGACCGTCGTCCGCGGCGTTCTCGGCGGCGCGGGCGGCTTCTTCCGCGTCGAGCTCCTCGCGGACCTCTTCGCGGTACCGCACCCGGCGGATCCGGCGGTTCATGTCCCAGATCAGCAGGATCACGGCGATGAGCACGAAGACGATCACCGCGAAGCCGGCGAAGCCCGGCGTGACCGACTCCGGAGCCACCGTCATCGACGGTGTCGGCATCGGAGTCTCGGAGAGGAAGCGCATGAATCGGCCTTTCGTACGCAGGTCGCATAACCTGGTAACACCAGCCTAACGACCGGAAGACCCCACCTGTGACGACCGCCCTCCAGCTCGACGAACGCTACGGCCGCACCCGCCGCCGTCGGTGGCCGTGGTTCCTCGCCGGGGCCGTCGCCCTGCTCCTCCTCGCCGCCCTCGCCTGGTCCACCGTGAGTCAGTCGATGAGCTCCGTCGATGCCGACGACCTGGGCTTCGAACTCGTGGACGAGCATGCCGTCGACCTCCGCTTCCAGGTCACCGGCGTCCAGGGCAAGGACGTCGTCTGCGTGCTCGAAGCCCTCGACGAGGAGTTCGGTGTCGTGGGCTGGAAGATCGTGGAGATCCCTGCCGGAGACGCCCACTCGCTCACCCGTGCGGAGCGCATCCCGACCGTCGCGGAGGCCACGACAGGTTTGGTGAACACCTGCTGGGTCGCCTAGACTGATGCCAGACAGACGACGCCCCGGCACCGTGCCGGGGCGTCTTGGCATATCCCCCGCGGCATCTCGGCGGGATCCCGATAGAAGGAGCTTCGTCATGTCCACCGATGCTCAGGTCCCCTTCCTCACGCAGGAAGCCTACGACCGGCTCGTCGCCGAGCTGGAACACCTCTCCACCGTCGGCCGCGACGAGATCGCCAAGCGCATCGAGGCGGCCCGCGAGGAGGGCGACCTCAAGGAGAACGGCGGCTACCACGCGGCGAAGGACGAGCAGGGCAAGCAGGAGGCGCGCATCCGCACCCTGGAGGCGCTGCTGAAGACCGCGAAGGTGGGCGAGGCTCCCGCCAGCCGCGGCATCGTCGAGCCGGGCACTGTCGTGACCGCGGTCGTCGCGGGCGGCGAGGAGGTCTTCCTCCTCGGCAGCCGCGAGATCGCCGCCGCCGGCAGCGACCTCGACGTCTACAGCGAGGCCAGCCCGCTGGGCCAGGCGATCCTCGGCCTCAAGGTCGGTGAGTCCTCGTCGTACGAGGCGCCGAACGGCCGCTCGATCAGCGTCGAGATCGTGAAGGTCGAGACCTACACGGGCTGACGCCTGTTCGTCACGACGCACCCCCTCGACCGCGACGGTCGAGGGGGTGCGTCGTATCGGGCGGACTCAGTCCGGGACGACGATGGGCGCGAACCCGGCGCGACGGAGGGTGTCCAGCGTGTGGGCCGAGTGCTCCGCCCCGCGGGTCTCCACGCTCAGTTCGAGGATGACCTCGCTGATCTGGAGTCCGTGGCCGTGACGGGTGTGCATGGCCTCGATGACGTTCGCTCCCGCCTCCGCGATGAGCTCGGACACGCGGGCGAGCTGACCCGGGCGGTCGGGTAGCGGGATGCGGATCGTGAGGTACCGCCCGGAGGCGGCGAGGCCGTGCGACACCACCCGCTGCAGCAGGAGCGGGTCGATGTTGCCGCCGGACAGCACCGCCATCGTCGTGCCGGTCGCCGACACGCGTCCGGAGAGGATGGCGGCGACGCCTGCCGCACCGGCCGGCTCGACCACGACCTTCGCCTGTTCCAGGAGCACGAGCATCGCGCGCGCGAGGTCGTCGTCGGAGACCGTGACGACCTCGTCGACGAGTTCCTTGATGATCTCGAACGGCACGGCGCCCGGTCGCGCGACGAGGATGCCGTCCGCGATGGTGGGGCGCGTGACGATGTCGACCGGCTCCCCGGCCGCCAGCGACGGCGGGACGGCGGCCGCGTTCTCCGCCTGCACGCCGATCACGCGGATCGTGCGACCGAGTTCCGCGGCCTTGGCCTTCACCGCTGCGGCGACGCCGGCGATCAGCCCGCCGCCGCCGATCCCGAGGACGACGGTGTCGATCTCGGGCGCATCCTCCAGCAGTTCCAGGCCGAGCGTGCCCTGCCCGATGACGATGTCACGGTGATCGAAGGGATGGATGAGCACGGCACCGGTGCGCTCGGAGAACTCGGCGGCCAGGCGCAGCGAGGTGGCGACCGTCTCCCCCTCGAGCACCACGTCCGCGCCGTACCCGCGTGTGGCGAGGAGCTTCGGAACCGGGACTCCGAGCGGCATGAAGATCGTCGCGGGGATGCCGAGTGCCTGGGCGGCCAGGGCGACGCCCTGTGCGTGGTTCCCGGCCGAGGCCGCCACGACGCCGCGGGAGCGCTCCTCCGCGCTGAGCCGGGAGAGGCGGTAGGCCGCACCGCGGATCTTGAAGGAGCCCGTGCGCTGCAGGTTCTCCATCTTCAGCAGCACCGGGGCGCCGAGCGCATCGGACAGCGCCCGCGAGGGCAGGGTCGGGGTGTGCGAGATCACCTCAGCCAGACTTCGAGCCGCGTCCTGGAACTCGGTCAGGCTGGGGACTGCGCTCATCGATTCCTCCGTCTCCGCTCGCGCGGAACTGTGCTCCAGATCAGGTCTCCGCTCGGCCCGACGCCGGTGCGCCAGGATCCCGAGCTGATGGTCACCGCCGCCACGTTCACGAACGCGGCCAGCGGAACGGCGAAGAGTGCGCCGGGGATCCCCGCGATCATCGCGCCGCCCGCGACCACGAGGACGACGGCGAGCGGGTGCACCTTGACGGCGGAACCCATCATGATCGGCTGCAGGATGTGACCCTCGATCTGCTGCACGGCCAGCACGACCACGAGCATCCAGAGGGCGATCCACGGGCCGTTGTAGACGAGCGCGAGGAACACGGCGACCGCACCGGTCACGACCGCACCGACGATCGGGATGAACGAGCCGAGGAACACCAGGACGGCGACGGGCAGCGCGAGCGGGACCTGGAGCAGGAAGGCACCGAGGCCGATGCCGATCGCGTCGATCGTCGCCACGAACAGCTGCGTCCTGGCGTAGTTGACGATCGTCGTCCAGCCGTTGCGCGCGGCACCGTCGACAGCGGGACGGGCCTTCCGCGGGAAGATCCGGAGCGTCCAGCGCCAGATACCGGCGCCGTCCGCGAGGAGGCAGATGAGGATGAACAGGGACAGCAGCGCCCCCGTGGCGACGTGCCCCACGGTGGTCCCGATCGCGAGGGCCCCCGTCCAGAGGACCTGCGCCTGCTCGCTGATGAAGTCGAGGCCCTGCTGCAGATAGTCCGCGATCTGCGTGTCCGACAGACTCAGCGGGCCCTCGTGCAGCCAGACCTGGAACTGGTCCAAGGCCTCGGTCGTGCGCTGCTGTACGTCGGGGAGCTGGGCGCGCACCTGCCACACCACGAGCCACATGAGTCCCGTGACGATCGCCGCGGTGCCGATGAGCGAGACGGCGATCGCGAGCCAGCGCGGGAACCCGTGGCGCAGCATCCAGGAGAACGCCGGCCACAGCAGGGCGGTGATGAGGATCCCGACCATGAGCGGGATGACGAGGAGCTTGAGCAGCATCACCAGCCAGATGAAGACGCCGATGGCCGCTGCGATGAGCAGCAGGCGCCAGGCGTAGCTCGCCGTGATGCGCAGAGGCAGCGGCACCGCTTCGTCGGCTTCGGTGGTCACGGTCCGATCGGTCACCACGGGGCGCGGACGGAACAGATCGCGCAGCCGGGGTCGCTGGTCCTCGCTCATCGCCTCAGTCTACGGTCATGCCGTATGCCGTTCGACGCATCTTGCGCGCGGCGACGATGTCGGATACCGGGGATACGCTGGCGGCGTGACCGACACCCTCAGTCCCGCTCAGGCACGCCGGATCGCCCTCGCCGCCCAGGGCTTCACCCGCGCACGTCCGGCCACCGTCTCCGGGCGCCATCTGCACCGCGTGATGGACCGGCTCGGCGTGCTGCAGATCGACTCCGTCAACGTGTTCGCCCGGTCGCACTACCTCCCGCTGTTCTCCCGTCTCGGCGCCTATGATCCCGCGCTCCTCGACCGCCTCTTCCTGTCCCGCACGACCCATTACGTGGAGTATCTCGCCCATGAGGCGACTTTCATCCCCGTCGAGGACTGGCCCCTGTGGCGGTTCCGCATGGACGACTTCCGGCGACGCTGGTCCGCGGAGGACTCCTGGCTCCGCTCGAATGCCCGGACGGTGGAGTGGGTTCAGGACGAGCTTCGCGCGCGCGGACCCCTGCGCCCCGTCGACCTCCGTGCCGATGCCCCGCGCGAGCGCGGCACCTGGTGGGACTGGGACGAGGTCAAGCTCGCTCTCGAGCATCTGTGGCGCACGGGCGATGTGGCCGTGGGCGGGCGCCGGGGGTTCGAACGCACGTACGCCCTCGCCGAGCAGGTCATCCCGGACGGCATCCGGTCCCGGGAGATCCCGCGGGAGGACGCCATCCGCGAGCTCGTCCGGCGTGCGGCGCGCTCCAGCGGCGTCGGCACCGCGGCCGATCTCGCGGACTACTACCGTCTCCGAGACCGCGCTGCGGTGACGGCGGCGATCGCCGACCTCGTGGACACCGGAGAGGTGCAGCCGGTGAGCGTCCGCGGCTGGGAGCGTGGTGGCAGACCTCTCCCCTCCTGGCGGCACCGGGACGCCGTGCTCCCACGCCGGGTCGAGACCGCCGCCCTGCTGACCCCGTTCGATCCGGTGGTGTGGTTCCGGGAACGCGCGTTGCGGGCATTCGAGCTCGACTACCGCATCGAGATCTACGTCCCGGCCGCGAAGCGCCGCTACGGCTACTACTCGCTGCCCGTGCTCGTCGGCGACCGGATCGTGGCGCGCGTCGACCTCAAGGCCGACCGCGGCACCTCGACCCTCCAGGTGCAGTCGGCGTGGTGGGAGCCGCAGGCTCGCCCGGGTGATGCCGAGGCGATCGCCGCGGAGCTCCTGCGGGCCGCGCAGTGGCAGGGCCTCGAGCAGGTGTCGGTCTCCGGGTGGGGCGATGCGACCGCAGCCGTCCACGCGGCGCTCGCCTCGACCGCGCCGGGCGTGGTGCGGCGTCATGTCCACGTGCGCGAGGGTGTCGCATGACCCGTCGTCGCCGGTGGCTCCTGGCCGGTCTCGTCGCGATCGTCGCCGTGGCCGCAGCGGTCTGGTGGGGTGTCTCCACGCTCCGCTCGCCCACCCCGGAAGAGGCCGTGCGGGACTACCTCCGGGCTCTGGAGACGGGCGAGCCGGAGGCGGTCACGGCGACCGGGACCGCGGTGTCCGACCGCGCCCTCGCCGCGTTCGCCGGGGCAGCCTCGACCATCGAGGACGCCCAGGTCACGGGGGTCCGCGACAGCGACGGCGAGGTGTCCGCAACCGTGACGTTCCGGCTCGACGGGGACGAGCACGAGGCCCGGCTGAGGCTGGATCAGGAGGACGGGCGCTGGGTCGTCGACGCCTCCGGCCTCGGCACGCTCCGCGCCACGACGACGGTCGGGACGGCCGTGCAGGTCGGCGACGCCGTCCTCCCGGTGGCGGAGGATGCGGCGCTGTTGCCTGCCGTGTATCCCGTGGCGGCCGCGCCCCTGACGCTGCTGACGGGGACGACCGAGGCCGTCGTGCTGCCCGGCGGCGACGCCACGGCGTCAGTGACCGCCGCGCTCCGCCCCGAGGCGACCGAGGCCGCGCAGTCGCAGCTCGAGGCCTACCTGGAGATCTGCACGGCCGGTGGAAGCGCGATTCCCGAGAACTGCGGCATCCGGATCCCCTGGGGCACGGAGTTCCGAGAGGTCTCCGATGTCGCCTTCCGCGTCGAGCGGTTCCCGATGGTGACCCTCACCCCGACGACGTTCGCCGCCGACGACGGCGTCCTCGAGGCGACCGTGACCGGCACCGGACAGAACGGGACGACGCGCTCGGTCACCTATCGCAGCACCGCATGGAGCGTGCGCGGAGGCGTCGAGATCACCGCAGACGAACTCGCCCTCACCGTGTGGTGAGGGCGAGGATCAGAACTGCACGCGCGGCGGCTCGGAGATGGCGCCGCTGTCGGCGACCTCGAAGAACTCGCGCTCCGTGAAGCCGAGCCCCTTGGCGAAGAGGTTGTTGGGGAACACCTTGATCTTCGTGTTCAGCTCCCTCACCCCGCCGTTGTAGAAGCGCCGCGCGGCCTGGATCTTGTCCTCGGTGTCGACGAGGGCCTGCTGCACCTGCAGGAAGTTCTGGCTCGCCTGAAGCTGCGGGTAGGCCTCGGCCACGGCGAAGAGGCTGCGCAGCGCCTGCTGCAGGTGCCCTTCGGCGATCCCCGCCTCACCGGGGCTGCCGGCGGAGAGGGTCTCGGCACGGGCGCGGGTGACGTTCTCGAACACCGCCTTCTCGTGCGAGGCATAGCCCTTGACCGTCTCGATGAGATTCGGGATGAGGTCGGCACGGCGCTTGAGCTGGACCGTGATGCCGCTCCAGGCTTCGTCCACGCGGACGTTCAGCTGCACCAGCGAGTTGTACGTCGCCCAGAGATAGACGCCGACGAGCAGGATCACCCCGACGACGATCAGTACCGGCACGAGCCATTCCATCAGTGCCCCACCCTTTCCCGTGTTTCTCTCATCCTAGACGCGGTGCCTGCACGTGGACTGGGGACTCGGCAGCTCGCCGGCCCGCGCATCAGCTGCCCAGAACCCGCTCCAGGTACCGGTTCGTGAACCGGCGCTCCGGATCGAGGCGGTCGCGCACTGCCACGAAGTCGTCGAAGCGCGGATACCGGTCACGCAGGGTCTCGTGCGTCAGCGTGTGCAGCTTGCCCCAGTGCGGGCGGCCGCCGTGAGCCAGCATGATCTCCTCCACCGCGCCGAAGTACACGGTCGGGTCTGCCCGCCAGTACCGGTGCACCGCGATGTACGCGGTCGCGCGGTCGTGCGCCGTCGAGAGCCAGCGGTCGTCCGCCGCCGCGAACCGCACCTCAACGGGGAATTCGATGCGCCAGCCGCGCTGTGCGATGAGCTCCCGGAGGGCGCGGAACGCCGGCACGACCTCGGCGGCCGGCAGCGCGTACTCCATCTCGCGGAACCGCACGGTCCGACTCTGGGTGAGCACGCGGTTCGACAGGTCGGTGTACTCGCGGTCCCCGGTGAGCCGCACGGCGAGCCGGTTGAACGGCGGCGTGATCGCCGGGACGGCCTGTCCCGCCGCGCAGACGACGCGGTACACGCCGTTGGCGAGAAGGGTTTCGTCCACCCACCGGCCCACGATCGGCAGAGGCTTTCTCCGCGTCGACTCGGGCAGCCGCGATTGCCGCTTGGTCAGTGCCACGTCGGTGTGCGGGAACCAGTAGAACTCGAAGTGGTCGGCCGCGGCGACGCGTTCGTCGATCGTGGAGAGCACCTCGTCCAGGGGCACCGGCTCGTCGATCGCATGCATCACGAACGTCGGCACGCACTGCAGCGTCACCTCGACGATGATGCCGAGCGCACCCAGCCCCAGGGCGACCGCCGGCAGCAGCTCGGGACTGTGCGCCTCATCGATGCGGAGGAACTCCCCGTCTGCGGTGATGAGGGTCACCCCCACCACCTGCGTGGCGAGACCGCCGAAGCCGGCGCCGGTCCCGTGCGTGCCCGTGGAGATCGCGCCCGCGATGGATTGCCGGTCGATGTCGCCGAGGTTCTCCATCGCGAGACCGTAGCGCGCGAGCAGCCCGGGGATGCGATGCAGCCGCGTGCCGGCGAGGAGCGTGACGTGTCCGCTCGCGACGTCCGCCGAGACGAGGCCCTGGAGATCGTTGAGTTCGAGGAGCACACCGGGCGCGACGGCGATCCCGGTGAAGCTGTGACCGGCGCCGACCGCTTTGATCGTCAGCCCCTGCCGCGCCGCTGCCCGCACGGCGCGCTGCACGCCTTCGGGGCTGCGCGGGCGCTCGACCCGGACCGGGCGGACGGACGCCGATCGGCCCCAGTTCTGCCAGGTGCCGCCGATCCTCGTCACAGGAACGCCTTCCCCTCGCCGCGATACGTCGGCAGCTCGTCGACGACCTCGTCGCCGGAGACGAGGTGGTAGGCGGCGATGCGCTCTGCCGGTTCGCCGCTCTTGGCGTGACGGAACCAGACGCGATCGCCGACGCCCAGGGTCGCGGCGGTCGGCCCCTGCACCGGCGTCTGCACCTCTCCGGCCGCCTCCCGCGGAAGCGTGCGGAGGTTCGCCGGCCACACCGGGCGCGGCTGCCGCGAGGCGACCGCGGGACCGGAGGCGATCCAGCCGCCGCCCAGCACGGTGGCGATGTCCACCGCGGGACGGCGCACGACGTCGAAGGCGAACGCGGCGGCCGGTGCGGGCCGGAAGGACCGGTACCCGTCGAACAGGTGTCCCCCGAGCAGGCCGCTGCCCGCGCTGGCCTCGGTGAGGGACTCGTCGCTGCCGCTGAACTCGAGGGAGCCCGTCCCCCCGCCGTTGAGGAACTCGAGGGGCGTCACCGCGCCGACTGCGGAGACGATCGCCGCCCGCCGCTCCCGCAGCTCGTCACGCGACCGGGCCTGGACTCGACGGATGAGCGGCCCATCGGGGCCGGCGTCGCCCTGTCCCGCGATCTGCGCGTCGTACATCTGCAGCCCCACGAGACGGAAGCCGGGGCGCGCCGCGACCTTCCGAGCGAACGCCGCGACCTCACCGGCCGAGAAGAGGGCCGAGCGGCGGACGCCGATGTGTCCGAGCAGCGCCGATCGCCAGGACGCGTCGACGTCGATCGCCACCCGGAGCTCGGGCCGCGCCGAAGGAGCCGCAACGCTGTCGACGAGATCGAGGTGCACCGGGTCGTCGATCATGAGAGTGATGCGCTGCGCCGCCTGTTCGTCGGCGCAGAGCCGTTCGAGGGCGGCCCGGTCGACCGTCGGGTAGCCCAGCACGATGTCGTCGTGCGTCTCCGCGAGCCAGAGGGCCTCCTCCAGCGTGAACGCGAGGATGCCGCGGAAACCCGGGAGGCGCAGCACGGCATCGAGGACCGCACGCACCCGCACCGACTTCGACGCCACCCGGATCGGCAGACCGCCCGCACGGACGAGCAGGTCCATCGCGTTGTAGCGGAGGGCCTCGCGATCGATCACCGCGACCGGCGCCGGAAGATGCCCGGTCGCCGCCGACAAGCGCGGCCAGTAGCGGCCCGGGTCCTCCCATTCGGGGGCGACCGCGGGGCCGCCCGGGACGGGGCTCAGTTCGTCGGTGAGGTCGAGCACTCCCCCACCCTATGGCCTGAGCCCCGCCGGGTCACGACCCCGCCGACGATAGGCTGGCCGCGCGGCCCCCGTAGCCCAATGGCAGAGGCAGGCGACTTAAAATCGCTTCAGTCTGGGTTCGAGTCCCAGCGGGGGCACCCGTCACCGTCCGAGGATGTCGCCGATCCCGGGGATGCCGAGATCACCGAGCCGCTCCCCCCAACCGGTCGCCGCCTCGCCGAGCCCCGACACGGCCTCGCCGGCCGAGCCGAGGATCTCGTCGGCGCCGCCGGCCAGAGCATCGAGGTCGACGCCGGCGGCCAGGGCCTCGAAGTCCACGCCGAGCCCCGCCGCCTGCTCCAGGAGCGGTGCGGCCACGGTGCTCACGACGGCGCCGCCGGCCACGACGCCCAGCACGCCGACCGCCGCGCCGCCCGCAGCGACCGCGGCCCCGCCCGCACCGCCGCCGCGGACACGGGAGAGGAGTCCGCGCAGACGGCCCGGTCGCATCGCCTCAGCCCGCCCGGCCGCGCGGGCGAGGTCGTCAGGGGAGGACGAGCGCGGCCGCTCTTCCGCGGGGAGCTCGGCCCGCATGCGGGCCTCGATGTGCTCCCGCTGCGTCGGCGTGAGGCGCGTGAAGGCCTCGCGATGGATCTGCTCGATCCGGTGGGGGTCGGCCGTCTGCAGGAGGTAGTCGTACCGGGCGATGGCCGCACGGTCCGCCGCGGCGACGTCGCGCCCACCGGCGGCACCGGGGGCCGGCGGTGGGGCGTACGTGCCCGAGGTGGACGCTCGTGCGCCACCGGGACGGGCGTCCGCAGCCGAGGAGGCGGCAGGAGGCGTGGTCGGGCGTTGCGGCTGGGGGTCCTGGGCTCGGACGGCGTCCACCGCGCCCCGGATCATCCCGCTCCAGTCCGTCGAGGGGCGAGTGCCGTCGCCGGCACGCGCACCGGGGCTTCCGCCCTTCGCGTCGATGGCGTCGGTGGCGAGGCGGATCAGGCGGGAGAGCTTCGACATGGGGGTCCCTTCGTGGGACGGGCCGCCGTTCTCCGCGACGTCGGGCGACGACAAGGGTTCGGGGCAGCCCGCGATTCGGGTGCCAAGGTCTCCTCCACCCTCGCGGGCCAGCGGGCCGGGGCACGATGACATGCCCGTCATGACGACGTCGCTGCAGACGGGAGTACTCCCCTTGCCTTCGACACGCTAGCGAGGCGGCCTATGGATCGGCTCCATGCTCCGGCACGGGGAGGGAGCCGCCGAGGATCCCGGTCATCTCCTCATACAGCGTCTGGAACGCGTCGCGGAGCTCGGCAGCGCCATCCGGTCGCCCCGCGGCCGGTACCGCCTCCGGCAGCGTCCCGAGGGCGAGGGTCGCCGCCGCCTCCCGTGCCACCGCCGCGCCGAAGCCGTCGGACGGCCGCCCCCGATCCGATGCCAGGACGAGCTGGTCGCGCAGCACTCCCGCCACCCCGAGGAGCACGGCGGCCGCGCGCAGGTGGCTGCGAGCGACCTCCGTGCCGAGAAGGCGGTCGTGCATCATGCGTGCGAATCGGCGGGCATGCGGCGTCGGAACGTCTCGCCGCGCGCGAAGGCGCCAGCTGTCCGCCGCGCCCGGCACGGCCTCGTAGGAGAGCGGCTCTCCATCCCGCAGATGCACCACCGGGATCGAGGGCGGCGCGAGGAGCGTCTCGCGCTGCCACCAGTCCGCGGGAGCGACCGCGGCGGGGAGGAAGGCGGTGCCCGGAGCGTGCGTCCCCGGCCGGTCGGGCTGCACGAGATCGGCGGTACTGGCGAGCAGAGCGAGGCCGCGTTCCCTCGCGAACCGATGCAGCAGCACTCCCGCAGGGGCGACCTCGCCGACCTGGAGGGAACGCGCGAACTCCGCGGCCTCGGGGAGCGGGAGCACCACGGCGACCGCCGACGGGTCGGGTCCGGGCGGCATGAGCCACGGGCGGCCGGAGAACGCCGCCACCCGGAGGGCGTGCGAGGCGTAGCCGTCTCCGGGGGTGAAGAGTCTCAGGGCCGCCCCGGGCCGTCCGGCGATCGCCTCGTGCACCTGCGCGATGAGACGCGGGTGCGGGCGCACCGCGGCGTCGAGTACCAGATGGTGGGTGGCTCGTCGTGTCCATGGCTGCCACGCCCCGGCCTCGGCGCCGACACCCGCCTCCGTGTTCGTGCGGCTGATGCGGACGAGCGCGCCGTCGAGCTGTTCCGCGAGCCGCTCCGCCCGCTCCTCGTCGCCCGCAGCCGTCCGGATCGACACACTGACGGTCGGCGACTCTCCCCCGTGCGCGCTCACCGGACCTCCTCCCAGCGTCGTCCGGGGGTGCGTGACACGCCCTTCCCGAGCACCCTGCGAGCGTACAATGTGAGATGTTACGTCGCCAACTCTCGCCGCGCCGCGAACGGAAGAAGGCCCCGGCGCTCACGCGCTCAGGGCCTTCTCCTCAGAACCGGGTGGTCACTTCGCCGCAGCGGTCTCCGCGGAGTCCTTCGACGAAGAGGCCGGAGCCTTCTTGGCTGCGGGCCGCTTGGCGGCCGGCTTCTTGATCTCTGCAGGCGTCTCCGCCGCGGGGGCAGCGGCCGGCTTCTCGGCGGCCGGGGCCTTCGCCGCCGGGGCTCCAGACGCCGGAGCAGTGTCCGCGGGTGCGGCGGGACGCGGGCGGGCGGCGAACTCCTCGAAGACGTAGCGAGGGTTCTGCACCGTCTGCAGGTTCACGAGGTCGCGGCCCAGCCACAGGTTGTTCCACCAGCCCCAGAGCACGCGCCACTTGCGCTCCCACGTCGGCATCGCGAGGCCGTGGTAGCCGCGGTGCGCGAGCCAGGCGATGAAGCCCTTGAGCGCGATCTTGCCGGACTGGAAGACGCCGTTGTACAGACCGAGGCCCGCGACAGCGCCGAGGTTCTTGTGGAAGTACTCCTTGGGGCTCTCGCCGCGGAGCACGGCGACGACGTTCTTGGCCAGGAGCTTCGCCTGACGCACGGCGTGCTGGGCGTTCGGGACGCAGAAGCCGCCCACGCCGCCACCCGAGAGGTCGGGGACGGCCGAGACATCACCGGCGGCCCAGGCGCCCTCGACGAACGCCTCGGGCGTACCGACGCGGAGGTCGGCACGGGTCTGGATGCGACCGCGCTCCTCCACCGGCAGATCGCCGCCGCGCACGACGGTCGGGTTGGCCATGACACCGGCGGTCCAGACGATGACATCCGTCGGGATGACCTCGCCGGTCGAGAGCTCGACGTTGCCGTCGATGGCACCGGTGACCTGTGTGTCGAGATGGACGTTCGCGCCGCGCTTGGCGAGGTCCTTGAGAACCCACTCGCTCGTCTTCAGCGAGACCTCGGGCATGATGCGCCCCATGGCTTCGATGAGGTGGAAGTGCGTGTCCTCGAAGCTCAGCTGCGGGTACTTGCTCACCAGCGAGGAGGCGAGCGAGCGGAGCTCCGCGAAGACCTCGATACCCGCGAAGCCACCGCCGACGACGACGACGGTCAGCAGGCGGTCGCGCTCGGGGCCGGCCGGGAGGGAGGCGGCCTTGTCGAAGTTCGACATGACCTTGTCGCGGATCGCGACGGCCTCTTCGATCGTCTTGAGCCCGATGGCGTTGTCGGCGATGCCCTGGATCGGGAACGTGCGCGAGACGGCGCCCGCGGTGACGACGATCTGGTCGTACGCGAACTCGTACGGCTCGCCGACGGGCGGCGTGATGGTGGCCACCTTCTGCGCGTGGTTGATGTTCGTGACCTTGGCGGTGAGCACGTGCGTGCGCTTCAGGTGACGGCGGTGCGCGACGACCGAATGCCGGGCCTCGATCGATCCGGCGGCGACCTCGGGGAGGAACGGCTGGTACGTCATGTACGGCAGCGGGTCGACCATGGTCACATCGGCCTCACCCTTGCGCAGGTGCTTCTCGAGCTTCCACGCGGTGTAGAAACCCGCGTACCCTCCGCCGACGATCAGGATCTTGGGCACAGTGCTGTTCTGAGGCACAGAAGAACTACTCCTCGGAGTCGGGATTGTGGCGTACGGGAACGCGCGCCGATCGGATGCGCCGGGCAGCTGCGGTGACGCCAAGCGCTACCAGGATACCAGGGACCGTGAGGGCGATGAGCGGCAGGGTACCGTAGCGCAGGGAATCGGCGCTGGGAAGCAGCGGTGAACCGGGCTCGGTCGGTGCGTCCGCATCCGGCAGCGGCGGGATGTCCACGGGGGCGAGGGTGGGCTCGGGGGTCGGCGCGCTGTCCGCGCGGCGGAACAGCCGCACCCATTCGGCCAGGTCGCCCATCGGGTTCTCGCTGACGGTCGGGATGTTCGCCGAGATCGCCGCGTTCGCGTCCACGAGCCCGAAACCGTACAGCGGGTCCCGTGGTTTCTGCGCATCGGCCACCGGCATCGCCGTCTTGATGATGCGGTTGATGACGTCGTTGGCCGAGATGTCGGGATGCGCCGAGCGGATGAGTGCGGCGACACCGGCCACGATGGGGGCCGCGCCGCTGGTCCCGCTCCAGGAGACGACCTCGCCGTCCGCGGACACGCCGAGCAGGCCCTCGCTCGGCGCCGAGATGCCGATGGTGATGCCCTGGGTCGAGGCCTCGATGCTGGCCGTTCCGGTCTGGTCGACACCGCCGACCGTGAGCACGCCGGGGATCGTGGCGGGAGCGCCGATGATGTTCGTGCCGCTCCCGCGGTTGCCGGCCGCGACGACGACCACGACATCATGCTCGAAGGCGTAGAGGAACGCGTCGTCCCAGCTCTCGTCCCAGTCGAGGGTGTTCGTCGTGAACGATAGGTTGATGATGTCGGCGCCGTGATCGACCGCCCATCGGATGCCCTTGGCCACCTGCTCGGTGAACGGCACGGCCGCCGCGGCGCCGAAGCCGACCGAGACCGAGAGCAGGTCCGCCTCCGGTGCGACGCCGATCATCCCGGTGCCGTCGGGCTTGCCTCGCCCGGCCGCGAGCGACGCGACCCAGGATCCGTGGTTGCCGTCCACCGCACCGAGCGGCGTGCGGCCGTCGGGGGTGCCGGCTCCGGACACGTCGGTGCCGCCGACGACCGCCTCGCCGAAGACCTGCGGCACCTTGCCGATGCCCGTGTCGATGACGGCGATGGTCACGCCCTCGCCGCGCGTGGTCTGCCAGGCCTCCCTGATGCCGGCGCCGTCCAGCCAGTACTCCGCCGCGCGGATCGGGTCGGCGGGGTCGTCGGCGACCGGCGGCGGCGTGGGGGTCGGCGTGGCGGTCGACCCGAGGAGCAGGACGGATGCCGCCACCGCCACGAGGGCGACGGCGCCGCGCAGCACCCGCCGCCGCGTCATGCCGAGCGTGCCGGATCGTCGCGGAGGGCGGCGCCGGGCTCCTCGCAGCGGCACACCTCGGGAGACCAGGAGCTGCGGGCGAGCGCGGCGTCGCCGATCGGGTTCACACCGGCACCCGCCGCCAGGGCGTGCCCGGCGAGCGCGTGCAGGCACTTCACCCGCGTGGGCATGCCTCCGGCAGAGATCCCGTCGATCTCGGGCACCTCGCCGAACTGCGCCCGGTCCGCGAGATAGGCCTCGTGCGCCGCCTGATAGGCCGCGGCCACGGTCTCATCCTCGGCGAGCAGCCCCGCCAGCTCGGGCATGACCTGGTTCGCCTCGAGCGTGGACATCGCCGCCGTCGCGGCCGGGTGCGTCAGGTAGTAGAAGGTGGGGAACGGCGTGCCGTCCGGCAGGCGCGGAGTGGTGGCCACCACCGTCGGGTTGCCGCACCGGCAACGGGCCGCGATGCCGACGACTCCACGGGCGGGCCGCCCGAGCTGGGTCGACACGACGGCGAGCTCGGCGGAAGTGGGCGCGGGGAACGGCGGAGTGGTCACCCCACCAGCGTAGGGGAGCCGTCCGGGAGGATGCTCGGAGCCGGACCCTCAGCCGGCGGTGGCAGCGGTGTCGCTCAGGCCCGCGGAGACGAGGGTGCGCAGCAGCTGCGGCATCCAGTCGGCCGGCTTCTCCTCGAGCGTGTCACTCACCGGCTCCTGCTCCCGCGGGAGGGCGGAAGGATCGAGGTCGTTGTCGATGAGGTACACGACCTCGCCCGGCTTGACGTAGTAGAGCCGCTCACGGGCCTGCGTCGTGATGTACGCGGGGTCGTCCCACCGCTCGCGCTCCGCGGTCAGCGCCGCGATCTCGTCTTCGCTCACCTGCACGGACTGCTCCAGCGCGGCGATCTTCTGCCGCTGGTCGATGAAGGTCCCGAGCGTGGGGACGAGCACCCAGGCGCCCAGCACGACGAGGGACAGCATGATCACCGAGAACGCGGACAGCCGGATGCCGGATGCCCACTCGCGCACGTCCACGCGTGGCGCGGTCGTGGCGGCCTCGCGGGGCCGTCGCGACCTGGACGATGTGGGGCGGGCAGGGGCCGCCCCGGGAGACGGCGAAGGAGGAGCCGGTCGTCGTGCCACGGCTCCTCCTTCGTCTCTGCCGCCTTCCGGGCGGCGCGGTCGTGCCGCGGAAGCGGCGTCGCTGTCTCGGGCGCTCAGGCCTGGTAGCGCGGGAAGGCCGAGCGGCCGGCGAAGACCGCCGCGTCGCCCAGCTCCTCCTCGATGCGCAGCAGCTGGTTGTACTTCGCGACGCGCTCGCTGCGCGCCGGGGCGCCCGCCTTGATCTGGCCGGCGTTCGTCGCGACCACGAGGTCGGCGATCGTCGTGTCCTCGGTCTCACCCGAACGGTGCGAGAGCATGGCGGTGTAGCCCGAGCGCTGCGCGAGGCTGACCGCGTCGAACGTCTCGGTGAGCGTGCCGATCTGGTTGACCTTCACCAGGAGCGAGTTGGCGACGCCGCGCGTGATGCCGTCGGCCAGACGCTGCGGGTTCGTGACGAACAGGTCGTCGCCCACGAGCTGCACCTTCGAGCCCAGGGCGTCGGTGAGGTGCTTCCAGTTGTCCCAGTCGTCCTCCGCGAGGGCGTCCTCGATCGTGACGATCGGGAAGTCGTTGACGAGACCGACGTAGTACTCGGTGAGCGCCTCGGCGTCCCAGTCCTTGTTGTCGAGACGGTAGACGCCGTCGGTGAAGAACTCGGTGGCAGCGACGTCGAGGCCGAGCGCGATGTCGGTGCCGGGGGTGAAGCCCGCCTTCTCGATCGCCTTGACGAGGAAGTCGAGGCCCTCGCGGTTGCTGGGCAGGTCGGGGGCGAAGCCGCCCTCGTCGCCGAGACCGGTCGCGTAGCCCGCGGCCTTCAGCTCGGCACGCAGCACGTGGTAGGTCTCCACGCCCCAGCGCAGCGACTCGGAGTAGGTCTCCGCGCCGATGGGCGCGAGGAAGAACTCCTGCATGTCGATGCCGTTATCGGCGTGCTCGCCGCCGTTGATGACGTTGAACAGCGGCACGGGCAGCACGTGCGCGTTGGGACCGCCGAGGTAGCGGAACAGCGGCAGGTCGGCGGAGTCGGCGGCCGCCTTGGCCACGGCGAGGCTCACGCCGAGGATGGCGTTGGCGCCGACGCGCTTCTTGTTGTCCGTGCCGTCGACCTCGATGAGGATCTCGTCGACGATGCGCTGCTCGCTCGCCTCCACGCCCTCGATGGCCGGGCCGAGCTCGTCGATGACGGCCTCGACGGCCTTGAGCACGCCCTTGCCCGAGTAGCGGCTCTTGTCGCCGTCGCGCAGCTCGTACGCCTCGAAGGCGCCGGTCGAGGCGCCGGAGGGGACGGCCGCGCGCTGCACGATGCCGTCGTCGAGGAGCACCTCCACCTCGACGGTCGGGTTTCCGCGCGAGTCGAGAATCTCGCGTGCGCCTACAGCCTCGATCAGTGCCACTGATGTGCTCCTTGTTCAGGATGGAAGGGTGTGTGGAGCGTCGTCGATCCGCGCCCAGTCTATCCCCGGCATCGGACGGCTCCCGGAGACGAGGCGGGGCGATGCGCCGGAGTCACACGACGAGTGCGAGCGCGATGCCGTCCCACCCCTTGATCCCGACCGTCTGCAGCGCCGTGGCGTCGAAACGCGGGTCTTCCCCCAGCATCCGCAGGCCCGCACGGGTGCCGTTGACCTTGGAGTCCGTCGAGTCGTCGCGGACGATCTCGCCGTCGCGGCCGATGTTGTCGAGCACGACCACGGTGCCGGGGTGACCGAGCTTCGCGGCCCAGTCCAGGTAGACGGTGTTCGACTCCTTGTCGGCGTCGATGAAGACCAGGTCGAAGGCGCCGGTGAGGGTCGGCAGCACGTCGGCTCCGCGCCCGATCCGGATGTCGACCCGATCCCCCACTCCGGCGGCATCGATGCTCGCGCGGGCGACGGCGGCGTTGTCGGCCTCCGCCTCGATCGTGACCACTCGTCCGTCCGGTCCCACCGCTCGCGCCATCCAGATCGTCGAGTAGCCGCCGAGGGTGCCGATCTCCAGCACGCGGCGCGCACCGCTCATCCTCACGAGGAGATTCAGCAGCTTCCCCGCGACCGGGGCGACCTCGATCTCGGGGAGCCCCGCGGCCCGCTGCGCCTCGAGCGTCGCCTCCAGGGCCGGGTCCGTGCCCACGAGCGTGTCGGCGAGGAAGGTGTCGGCGCGGGCCCAGGCGGCGGGAGTGGATTCCATGTGCTCAGCCAACCCCCGGCGCCGGTCGGCCGTCAAGCGTCGGCGGGGCCGGAGGGGTCCGCGGCGCGGCGAGCTCCGGCTGACGGCGGAACTGCCCGGTGAGCGCCAGGACGAGGGCCACGACGGCGGCGACGATCCAGCCCGCCACGCCGAGCGGCCCGGCCAGGGCGAGGTCGGGCTGCACGGCGGCGACGATCATGATCATGCCCGCGGCGGCGTTGAGGGATCCATGCGCGACGACCGCCGGCCACAGCGAGCCGGAGCGCAGCCGGAGCCAGCCGAACAGCACGCCCCACGCCACGCAGCCGCCGATCATGAACAGCACGCCGGTGACGTCCGTCCGGCCGAAGTTGTAGCCGAGCAGGATGACGGGGCTGTGCCACAGCCCCCAGATCGCTCCGGTGAGCAGGAGAGCCGGCCAGGTGCCGAGCGGACGAAGCGCCGGGAGCAGCCAGCCGCGCCACCCGAGCTCCTCCCCGAAGGCGAGCACGCTGTTCACGAGGGCGCCGACGGGGATCGCCGCGAGCTGCGCGAACACGACCACGCCGACCGGCGGCACCGGCGTCCCCGGGGGAAGAGCCTGGGCGAGCTGGTCCGCGAAGGCCGAGAAGGTGAGGTCGAGCCGCACCCACCCGAGCACGGCCGCGAGGAGGACGCCGAGGGCGACGAGCACCGGCGGCACGAGCCAGGCCGCGACCAGCAGCCCGACGACGCGCTTCGCGGGCCGCAGGGGCCACATCCCGAGGAAGCGCGCGCGGACGCCCTTCTCCGGCACGCCCGTGGTGAGCATGACGACGAGCACCGCGGCCGCCGGGGTGAACATCATCACGGGAAGGATCGCCCCCGCGAAGGGCTCGGCGAGGCCGTCGCCGAGCCAGAGGGGCAGGCAGACGAGAGCGGCGAGCCCGCAGGCCGTGAGGGTGAAGATGAGGACGGCGCGCCACGGGACACGCGTCGGTGTCGTGGTGGTCATCGCTCCGTCCTCTCCGTCTCCCCGGAGACTGCAGGCCCCGCAGACCGGTGCACGTACGTCTGCAGGAGCGCTGCCGCCTCCTCCGCGCCGTCGATCGTGATGACGAAGGGACCGTGGTCGCGGCGATGCACCTCGATCGCCGGACCTGCCGCATCACGATCCCGCTGCGGCCGTCCGGGGCGAGACGCCAGCCCCAGCCGCCGAACTCCCCGAAGGGCGAGATGCGCACGGCCCGGACCGAGACGATCTCCGCCACCGGGATGGTCGTGCGAGGCCACCCGATCACGGCGCGGGCGTCGATGCCGTCCGGCGTGACACGCACCCGGAACGACGTGGTCGCCGCCAGCGCGAATCCGACGACGAGCGCCACCAGGGCCGAGACCCAGGCCATCGGGGTTCGGGTGACGACCATGATCACGGCGAGCGCCACGAGCCCGAGCAGCACGAGCAGCAGGAAGACGAGAGCACCGGTGGGCATGGTCGTCGTCCCCACCCACACGACGCGCTCCCCCTCGCCGACCCGCACGTCGTGTCGCGGCGTGAGGGCGGCGCCGGGGATCGCACGGACGCGCGGCTGCACGAACCACGCCATCGCGCCCACGCCGAGCAGGGCCGCGAAGGCCAGCCCCATCACCCCCGCGATGCCAGGGACGTCACCGGCGGGCGGCAGGTCGCGCTGGATCGCGAGGGAACCCAGGCAGATCACGGCCACGAACGCCGACATGCCGGCTGCGGTCGCCCCGAGCAGCCGGGCGGTGGCGCCCCAGTGCGCCCCGACGGCGACGAGCGTCGTGATGGTCAGGAGCACCGGGATGCCGAGACCGACCCCGAGGAGCACCCACAGGTAGGTGGTTGCCGGGCCGAACCCGTCCGCCCCGTCGACGCCCCAGTGGATCGCGACGTCGGCGGGGAATGACGGGAGCCAGGTCATCAGCACGAGAGCGGAGATCGCGACGATGAGCACGGGGAGGACCGACGCCACGAGGACGAAGGCCCGTCGCGCGCGGCGCAGGGTGGCCGGAGGGGTGCGAGTGGGGTCAGGCGTCGTCATCGGGGGCCTCCTGGGGAGTCGCGGCGGGAGTGGGCGGTTCGGCTTCTGCGCGGTGCGTGCGGACGATTCCGGCGAGAGTGTCGGCGGAGACCCCCAGGGCGGCGGCCCGTCGGATCAGCCCGTCGATCTCGTGCGAGAGCTCCGCGAGGGGCGCGGCGGAGGCGGCGATCACGGCGCCCCTGCCCCGCCGGAGGTCGACCAGGCCCTCGTCGCGCAGGCGCTGGTAGGCGTGCAGGACGGTGTGCTGGTTGATGTCGAGCGCAGCCGCCACGTCGCGGGCGGCCGGCAGACGGTCGCCGGGCGCGAGGGCTCCGGAGAGGATGTCGGCGCGCACCGAGGCGGCGACCTGGTCGTAGAGCGCGTGCGGGCTGTCGACATCGACGCGGATGAGCATGGCGCCTCCCTTCCCTAGTTATTCTATGTGAACTAGAACAACTGTGCCAACCCTCCAGTCGTCTTCGTCGCAGCCGCGCGCATCCTCCACACTGACCTCATGCGCATCACGCCCCGCCGCCTCGCCCTCGGCATGAGCCTCTGGATCCCCAACCTGTGCAGCGGCATCCGTGTCCGCCGGTTCAGCGACGACTGGACGCGCGCCACCGTGGAGCTGCACGTGAACCTCCTCACCCGCAACTATGTGAAGACCGCGTTCGGCGGGTCGATGTCGGCGATGACCGATCCCTACTTCTTCATGCTCGTCATGCACCAGCTCGGGCGGGACTACGTCGTATGGGACACGCGCGGCGAGATCGAGTTCCTCAAGCCGGGGCGTGGGGTGCTGACCGCGGAGTTCGAGGTGACGCGGGAGAAGGCCGAGGAGTTGCGACAGCGTGCCCACGGCGGGGCCAAGGTGCTCGAGTGGTTCGAGACCGTCATCACCGATCGCCACGGGGACGTCGTGGCGAAGGTGCGCCGCGAGGTCTACATCCGCGAGAAGAAGCGCGTCACCGCAGCGCGGGGATGACCCGTCACCCGCCGTTCACCCCGGCGTGGGACGATGACCGGATGCCCCTCGCCCGCCGCCTGACGCTGCCGGACGCCGTAGCGATCGGCCTCGGATCGATGATCGGCGCCGGCGTGTTCGCGGTCTGGGGTCCGGCCGTCGACGTCGCCGGAAACGCGACGCTCGTCGCCCTCGCGATCGCCGCCGCGGTCGCCTACGCGAACGCCACCGCCTCCGCGCAGCTCGCCGCTGTGCACCCGGTCGCCGGCGGCACGTACGCGTATGCGCGGGCGGAGATCGGACCGTGGTGGGGCTTCGTCGCCGGATGGAGCTTCGTGATCGGCAAGATCGCGAGCTGCGCCGCCATGGCCATGACCTTCGCCGCCTACGCCGCGCCGGCGGGATGGCAGACCCCCGTCGCCGTGATCGCCGTCGCCGCCCTCGCGGTCGTGAACTGCCTGGGCGTGACCCGGACGGCGCTGGCGACCCGCATCCTCGTGGCGTGCTCCCTCCTCGGGCTCGCGGTCGTGGTGGCGGTCGGCTTCGGCGCCGCCCCGACCGCCTCGCCCGCACCGCTGCCTGACGCGACCGTCTACGGGGTGCTGCAGGGCGCCGGGCTGCTCTTCTTCGCCTTCGCGGGCTACGCCCGGATCGCCACGATGGGCGAGGAGGTGGTGGACCCCGCGCGGACGATCCCGCGCGCGATCGTGCTCGCTCTCGGCGGTGCCGTCGTCGTCTACGCGCTCGTGGGCCTCGTGGTGCTCCTCGTCCTCGGCGGCGACGCGCGGGGAGCGGCCGCGCCCCTGGCCGACATCCTCACCGCGGCCGGCTGGTCGGCGTTCGCCCCCGTGGTGCGGATCGCTGCGGCGGCCGCCTCCCTCGGCGCGCTGCTCGCCCTGCTCACCGGCATCGGCCGCACGACGCTCGCCATGGCGCGGGAAGGCGATCTCCCCCGGGTCCTCGCCCGTATCGACGACCGGCACCAGGTGCCGCGCCGTGCCGAGATCACCCTCGCCGTCATCGTGATCGGGCTGGTGCTCGTGGGAGACCTCCGGGAGGTGATCGGGTTCTCGTCCTTCGGCGTGCTGCTGTACTACCTCATCGCGAACGCCGCCGCGTTCCGCCAGCAGGGGGCCGCCCGACGCTACCCGCGGATGCTGCAGGTGGGAGGAGCGCTCGGCTGTCTCGCGCTGGTGAGCACGCTCCCCGTCCTCGCCTCGCTCCTCGGCACAGGCGTCGTGCTGCTCGGCCTCGCCGGACGGGCCCTGCGGATGCGGTGGCCGCAGCGCGGGCGGCCCTGATCGGTCTCAGCCGGAGACACCCGCGCGATAGTCGCGGGGTGGCAGACCGAGGACGGCCGCGAAGTCGCGCGTGAGATGGGCGTGGTCGGCGTACCCCAGCGCGGCGGCGAGCGACGTCAGATCCGTCTCCGGCTCCTCGCGGAGACGCTGTGCCGCCTCCTGCAACCGGCGGCGGCGGATGATCGCGCCCGGCGAGAGCCCGACGGTGCGGTGCGTGAGCCGCTGCAGCGTGCGCACCGAGACCGCGAGTCGGGTCGCCGCCTCCTCCGGAGTCAGCGCCGCCCCCTCCCCCAGCAGCACGTCGAGCATCGCGTTGGCCTGCCGCCCCACCGCGCCGACCGGGCCGACGCGCTGAGACAGCCACGCGGAGAAGACCGCGACGGCGCGCTCCCGTCGCCCGGGCTGTGACCGCATCGCCGCCGTCACCCCCTCGTGCAGATCGGTGGCGTCGAAGGACCGCTCCGCGTCGACCAGACCCGGCGCATCGTCGGTGAGGGCCACGACGGCCGCCGGGCGCAGGAGAGCGCCGACAGCCCACCCCGACCCCCGCAGCTCCCTGGTCGACGCCCGTGTCGTGGCGCCCGAGATCGACACGCCCTCGGAGGCGACGACGAGGTTGACGGCCGGATACGCGACGATCTCCTGCCGGGACACCTCGCCCTCCGGAAGGCTCCACTCCGGGATCCAGAACCAGGCGACGAGCGCGGCGGCGTCTTCGGGCGGGGGCAGCCGATGGAACGCGGGCAGCCGCGCGGGGTAGAGCACTCCGCGCGTCCGGTCCACCATGGCCCCCAGCGTAGAGCGCGTCACCGACGTGTCGTCGAGGACGTGTCGCGGATCTTCAAGCGGCTGTCGCCCTCCCCGTCCTACCGTGGCGACATGACGGATCAGACACCCCCGGCCGGCGTGACCGGCGCGCACACGACCGACGGCCGCCCCCACAGCGCGACCTCGCTGACCCCCTTCCTCGCGATCCCCGACGCCGCCCGCGCCGTCGAGTTCTACCGGGACGTCTTCGGCGCCCGCGTGGTCGACGTCACGGAGTTCGGCGGCACCGTCGCGCACGCCGACCTCGACTTCGGACTCGGCCGGCTGCAGCTCGGCGAACCCAGTCCCGAGTACCACCTCGTGCCCGCCCCCTCCGGCGACGACGACTGCTATTCGATGGGCCTCTACGTCCCGGATGTGGACGCCGTCGTCGCGCGCGCCGTCGAGGCGGGGGCGACCGTCCGCGAGGCGCCGTCCCTGTTCGTCTCCGGCGACCGCTACGCGAGCATCCGCGACCCGTTCGGCGTGCGGTGGTCGATCATGACGCGCGTGGAGGATCTGTCCGACGAGGAGAGCGCCCGACGGGTGGCCGCGTGGGCTGCCTCCTTCACTGCGGCACCGGAGGGCGCCGAGAGCTGAAAGCGGCCACGGCGGAGCGCTCGACCGCGGGCAGCAGCGCCTCCGCGGTGCGGCGGTAGCCGAGGGCGCTCGGATGGAAGCGGTCGAGGCTGAACATCTCCTCGGGCTCGTCGAAGAACATCGGCCCCACGGCGCGCCGCAGGTCGACCGTCTCCGCGCCCTCTCGGCCTGCCGCCTCCGCCTGCACCTCGGCCAGCCGCCGGGACAGACCGGAGGCGATGCGGCGCAGCGGCTGGGGCACGGCACGCAGGGCGCCGAGGTCGGGGCAGGTGCCGACGACGACGCGGGCGCCGAGCGCGTGCAGGCTGACGATGGCCTCGCGCAGATGCCGTGCCGACTCCGCGGGCGGGAGGCGGTGGGTGACGTCGTTTCCGCCGACCACGATCACGGCGACGTCGGGGCGATAGTCCGTGGGGAGGCGGGAGATCTGCCCGGCGAGATCCCGCGACTCCGCGCCCACGACCGCGGCGGTGCGCAGCCGCACCGGACGCCCGAGTCGGCGTGCCGTCGCCTTCGCGAGCCGCGCCCCGAGGGTCTCCTTCCGCCGTGCCGCTCCCAGCCCGGCGGCGAGGGAGTCGCCCAGCAGCAGGAGGTCGAGCGGCTCGCCCTCGAGCCCTGGGCGCCAGACACGGTCGGCGTCGAGCGACTGCTCCCCCAGCGGCTTCCCGATGCGCCGGCGCGCGACGGCGGCCTGCCGGTCGAGGACCGTGCGGGCGCCCACGAGCAGGGCCGCGGCGAGCGCGATGACGGTGAAGAGAGGCAGGCGGCGCACGGCCCGATTCGAGCCGACCGCCGTGAACGCCCGGTGAACGCGTCTTCCGACGGGGGCGACTCAGGCCAGCGTCTTGATCTCGAGCTCGTCGTCTCCCGGTCGCACGCTCGCGAAGTGCGTGTACCCGTCCGCCGCCGACCGTTCCAGCAGCGCCTTGAGGTTCTTCGTCCGCTGCTCGAGTCGCACCCGCGCGCCCTTGGCGACGAGAGCCGTCTTGTGCGCCACGAGCTCCGCCACGGGGACGGCGGCGTCGTGGACGAGCACGATGGCCTGCGCGGCGGTCGCCGGATCCGTCGAGACGAGGTCGACCAGGCGCTCGAAGCCGAGGGAGAAGCCCACCGCGGGGACCTCCTGCTGCAGGAACCGGCCGATCATGCCGTCGTACCGTCCACCGCCGCCGAGCGAGTACGTCACGGAGGGGTGCGCGAGCTCGAAGATGGTCCCCGTGTAATAGCCCATGCCCCGCACGAGGAAGGGGTCGAACACGAGAGGGATGTCGTCCTGCCCGCGCCCCGCCGCGACCGCCTCGCCGATGCCGACAAGGTGGGCGACGAGCTCGTCCGGCGCGCCGTCCGGGAGCGCCTTGCGGATCTGGCTGTCGCCGAACGGGTGGTACTCGAGCGTCTGCGGGCGACCGAGGAAGGCCTGGAACGCGTCGACCGCCGTGGCCGTCGCCCCCCGCTCGCGGAGCTCGGCGGCCACGCCCTCCGGTCCGATCTTGTCGAGCTTGTCGATCGTGATCAGCACCTGCGGGCGCTCGTCCTCGGTGAAGCCGAAGTGCTCGAGCATCCACTCCAGGACGCGGCGGTCGTTGATCCGCACGCTCGCGCCCTCCAGACCCAGCGCGTCGACGGTGTCGAGCGAGGCCGCCAGCAGCTCGGCCTCCGCGCGCGCCGACGCGTCGCCGATGATGTCGATGTCGCACTGGACGAACTGGCGGTAGCGCCCCTTCTGCGGGCGCTCGGCCCGCCACACGGGCCCGATCTGGATGGACCGGAAGACACCGGGGAGCTGCCCGCGGTTGCTCGCGTAGAAGCGGGCGAGCGGCACCGTCAGGTCGTAGCGCAGGCCGAGATCGGAGAGCTCGGCGGGGTCATCGGCAGCGGCGCGGATGGCCTCCGCATCCAGGCCGCGGCGCAGGATGTTGAACGACAGCTTCTCGTTGTCGCCGCCGATGCCGGCATGCAGCCGGTCGTACTCCTCGACCACGGGGGTCTCGATCTCATCGAATCCGTGCGCGCGATAGCGGTCGCGGATGACGGAGAGCACCCGCTCACGGCGGGCCTTGTCGGCGGGGAGGAAGTCGCGCATGCCGCGCGGCGCGTTCACGGTAGCCACCCGTCCATCTTCCCAGGTCGGCGGCGGTGTCCGCGTCGCGTCAGCCGGCCTCGGCGGCGCGGACCTCGTCCTCCAGGCGCGTCAGCCGTTCCCGGAGCGCGCGCTCCGCGTCCCAGCCCTCGGCCCTGGCGGTGTCCACGAGTGCGAGCAGGGCATCGCCGAGTTCCTCCTCCGAAGACGGGCGCAGGGCGGACGGATGCGTGGGCACCACGCCGGCACCGGCGGCACGGCCCGACATCTTCTGGGCGCGGGCGAGGGCCGGCATCGCGCGCGGGATCCCGTCGAGCACGCTGCGGCGGGTGCGCTTCTCCGCCGCCTTCGCCGCGGTCCAGTGCACGAGCACCTCCTCCGGCGTCTCCGCGACCTCGTCGCCGAACACGTGCGGGTGCCGCCGCACCATCTTCTCGGTGAGCGTGCGGGCCACATCGTCGATGTCGAAGGGGTCGTCCGGATCCTGCGCCGCGATGGCGGCGTGGAAGAGCACCTGCCACAGCAGATCGCCGAGTTCCTCGCGGAGGTCGGCGCGAGACCCGTCCTCGACCGCGTCGATCACCTCGTGGGACTCCTCGATGAGGTACGGCACGAGATCGCGATGCGTGATGCGCTGCGACCACACGCACCGCTCCCGCACCGTGCGCATGGTCTCCGCGGCCGCACGCAGCGGATCATCGATGCCCTCGGGTCCTCGCTGCTCGCTGGTCATGCTTCCTCCGGACTCCGGCTCACGCGGGAATGGGCGCAGCGCGACGGTACCACCGGGCGCGCAGGGTGACGACGATGCCGGACAGGATGAGCGCGAGCAGCGACCCCACGAGGACGCCGAGGATCGCCTGGTCCCGGATGACCGCATCGCCCTCGAACGCGAGGTTCGCGAGCAGGAGCGAGACGGTGAACCCGATACCGCCCAGGGCGCCAGCGGCGACGATGTCCGCGAAGGGCAGAGCCGGGTCGGCGCCCTTCGGCCGGATGCGCATGGCGAGCCAGCCGAACAGGGAGATGCCGATGATCTTCCCGACCGGCAGCGCTACGACGATCGCCCAGAACGCCGGGGACAGGGCCGTCGGCGAGACCGCCGGGATCACGACGAACGCCGCCACGAACGCGAACAGCGGCAGGATCGCCCCGTTCACGGTCGGCTCCAGCGCATGCCGGGTGCGTCCGGCGGGTACCGGCGCCATGACGAGGCCGAGCATCACGCCGGCGATGGTCGCGTGGATGCCGGACGAGGCGACGAGGCCCCACGTGACGACGCCGACGACGGCCATCGCGACAGCGACGAGTGTGTGGCCGGTCGCATGCAGCAGGCGGCTCAGCAACCAGAACACGGCCACCCCGACGATCGCGAGACCGAAGAGGAGCCACTGCACGTCGTGCGCGAAGAGCACCGCGATGAAGATGATGCCGATGATGTCGTCGAGGATCGCAAGGGCCAGCAGGAACACCCGCACCCGGGAGGGCAGGCCGCGACCGAACATCGCCAGCACGCCGAGGGCGAAGGCGATGTCGGTGGCGGTCGGGATCGGCCAGCCCGACGCCGTCTCCGGCCCGCCCGCGATCAGCAGGTACACGAGGATCGGCACGAGCACGCCGCCGGTCGCCGCGATGGCCGGCTGCACAGCCTTCCGCGGGGAGTCGAGCTCGCCGTGGGTGAGCTCGTGCCGCAGCTCGATCGCCACGACGAGGAAGAAGATCGCGAGCAGGCCGTCCGACACCCAGTGCGCGATCGAGAGGTCCAGCGCCGTCCCCGGGACCGCGAGATGCGTCTCCAGCAGTCCGGCGATCGCGTCGTGCGTGGGCAGGTTCGCGAAGAGGAGGCCGAGGCCGGCGGCCACGAGCAGGAGGACGGCGGGGAACTGCTGCCCGCGGAGGGGGTTCGCTGTGATGCGCATCCCGTCCATCGTAGGCCGGGATGTCACACGGTCGTCATGCGTGCGGGACACCCCGATCCACCCGGCTACTCTCGGAGGGTGATCCCCGATTCCCCCGCTTTCTCCGAGCCGACGCCCACCGAGGCCATCCGCGTGATCGGTCGTTTCGAAGCCGGTCGCGGCATCCCCGATGCCATGCGCTCCGACGTGCGGATGCTGGGCCAGCTCCTCGGCCAGGTGCTCCGCGAAGCCGGCGGCGACGACCTCTTCGAGGACGTCGAGCGCCTGCGCCTCGCGACGATCCAGGCCTACGAGGACCACAGCTCCGACGCGTTCGACCGCGCCGCGGCGATCGCCGACTCCTTCACGATCGCCCGCGCCGACGAGGTCGCCAGGGCGTTCACCTGCTACTTCCACCTCGTGAACCTCGCCGAGGAGCACCAGCGCGTGCGCGTGCTCCGGGAGCGGGCGGGACAGCCGAGCCCTTCGACAGGCTCAGGCCCTTCGACAGGCTCAGGGACCCAGGGGGGCACGGGCCCTTCGACAGGCTCAGGGACCCAGGGGGGCTCGGGCCCTTCGACAGGCTCGGGCCCTTCGACAGGCTCAGGGACCCAGGCGACGGACACGGTCGCGGGGGCGTATGCGCGGCTGCGCGAGGAGGTCGGCGACGACGAGGCCCGCCGGCGTCTGGACGGCCTGCGCTTCCACCCGGTCTTCACGGCGCACCCGACCGAGGCCCGTCGACGCGCCGTCTCGTCGAGCATCCGCCGCCTCTCCGAGCTGCTCACCCAGCACGACGCGGCGAGCGTCGGCGGCTCCGAGGAGCACCGGGCCCGCCGCCGGATGCTCGAGGAGATCGACACCCTCTGGCGGACGGCGCCGCTGCGCGCACAGAAGCCCTCCCCGACCGACGAGGTGCGCACCGTCATGGGCGTCTTCGACGAGACGCTGTTCACCACGGTCCCGCACGTCTACCGCCGGATCGACGACGCCCTCCGCGGCGAGGAGTCCGGCGCCAGCGCTCCGGTCGTCCCCGCGTTCGTGCGTGTCGGCTCCTGGGTCGGCGGCGACCGCGACGGCAACCCGTTCGTCACCGCCGCCGTGACCCGTGAGGCTTCACAGATCGCCTCCGACCACGTGCTCCGCGGGCTCGAGCGGGCACTCGACCGGATCGGCCGCACCCTCACGCTCGCCGCCGACGACACCCCGCCCAGCACCGAAGTCATCGCGCTCTGGGAGCGTTTCGCGGCCGCAGAGCCGGCGGTCGCCGACGAACTCGCAGCCCGCTCGCCCGACGAGCCGCACCGCCGTGTCGTCCTCGTCATGGCCCGCCGCGTGGCGGCCACCCGCCGCGGAGACGACGAGGGCTACACCGGTCCCGAAGAGCTGCTCGCGGAGCTGCGCGCCGTGCAGTCCTCCCTCGTCGCCGCCGGAGCCCGCCGCCACGCCTTCGGGGGCGTGCAGCACCTGATCTGGCAGGTCGAGACCTACGGCTTCCACCTCACGGAGCTCGAGGTGCGCCAGCACTCCCAGGTGCACGCGAAGGCTCTGGCCGAGTTGGAGGCCGGCGGGGCGATCAGCACGCAGACGGAGGAGGTGCTGGAGGTGTTCCGCGCGATCGCGGACATCCAGCGCGACCGGGGGCTTCGCGCCGCGGGCCGCTACGTCGTCTCCTTCACACAGGCGGCCTCCGACCTCGCGAACGTGCACCGCCTCGCCCGCCACGCGCTCGGCGACGATGCCCCGGTGCTCGACGTCGTGCCCCTGTTCGAGACCTTCGCCGACCTCCAGGCCGCCCCGGAGATCCTCGCCGAGGCCGTCACCTTCCCCGAGTTCCGCGAGCGGATGGCCGCAACAGGGAACCGGCTGGAGGTCATGCTCGGCTACTCCGACTCCTCCAAGGACGTCGGGCCCGTCGCCGCGAACCTGGCGCTGTACACGGCGCAGGAGAAGATCGCCCGCTGGGCGCAGGAGTCCGGCATCGAACTGACCCTCTTCCACGGCCGCGGCGGTGCGCTCGGCCGCGGCGGCGGTCCCGCGAACTCGGCGATCCTCGCGCAGCCCCCGCACTCGGTCGACGGCCGGTTCAAGCTCACCGAGCAGGGCGAGGTCATCTTCGCCCGCTACGGCGAGCCCGCGATCGCGATGCGGCACATCGACCAGGTCGCCGCGGCGACGCTGCTCGCCTCGTCCCCCACGGTCGAGGAACGCACCAGCAGCGCAGCAGCCCGCTACGCCGATGTCGCCGCGACCATGGACGCCGCCTCGCGCGAGCGGTTCTTCGCGCTCGTCAAGGCCGAGGGCTTCGCCCCGTGGTTCGCCACCGTGACCCCGATGGAGGAGATCGGCCTGCTCGCGCTCGGCTCGCGACCCGCCCGCCGCGGCCTCTCGGTCGAGTCGCTGGAGGACCTCCGGGCCATCCCTTGGGTGTTCGCGTGGACGCAGGCCCGCATCAACCTCGCGGGCTGGTTCGGGCTCGGCACCGCGCTCGAGGCCGTCGGCGACGAGGGGCTGCTGGCGGAGGCCTACCGCGAGTGGCCGCTGCTGCGCACGATGGTCGACAACGTCGCGATGAGCCTCGCCAAGACCGACGAGCGCATCGCCCGGCAGTACCTCGCCCTCGGCGACCGCGACGACCTCGCCGCCCTGGTGCTCGACGAGCTCGCGCTCACCCGCCGCTGGGTCATCCGTCTCACCGGTGGCGAGGGCCTGCTGGAGAACAAGCCCGTGCTGCAGCGGGCCGTGCAGCTGCGCAGCCCCTACGTCGACGCCCTCTCGCTCCTGCAGCTGCGGGCGCTCCGCGCGCTCCGGTCCGCGCCGGAGCAGGCGGAGGGCTCGGGGGCCGACGCCGAACAGCAGCGCCTGCTCCTCCTGTCCGTCAGCGGGGTCGCCGCCGGCCTGCAGAACACCGGGTGACCCGAGCCCTCCCGCCGCGTGCGCGGAGGCCCTCGTCGCCGACGCTAGAGTGAAACCTCCGCCTCACCCGGCTCTGCTTTCGCGCGCGACACGATCGCCCGCACCCCATCCCCCATCAGAAAGCCCTCCCGCGTGACCGTCACCACCCCCACCGACTTCCACCCGCTCGCCGCCTCCGTGCAGCCCGTCTTCGACACGGTGCTGGCACGCAGCCCGCACGAGCCGGAGTTCCACCAGGCCGTCCACGAGGTGCTGCACTCCATCGCCCCGGTGCTGGAGCGCCACCCGGAATACGTGGACGGCGGGATCCTGGAGCGCCTGGTCGAGCCGGAGCGGCAGATCATGTTCCGCGTGCCGTGGGTCGACGATGCCGGAAAGCTGCAGGTCAACCGCGGGTACCGCATCCAGTTCTCCTCCGTGCTCGGCCCGTACAAGGGCGGCCTGCGGTTCCACCCGTCGGTCAACCTCTCGATCATCAAGTTCCTCGGCTTCGAGCAGATCTTCAAGAACGCGCTCACCGGTCAGGGCATCGGCGGCGGCAAGGGCGGCTCCGACTTCGACCCGCACGGGAAGTCCGACGCCGAGGTCATGCGGTTCTGCCAGTCGTTCATGAACGAGCTCTACCGGCACCTCGGCGAGCACACCGACGTCCCCGCGGGTGACATCGGCGTCGGCGGCCGCGAGATCGGCTACCTCTTCGGCCAGTACCGCAAGGTCACCAACCGCCACGAGTCCGGCATGTTCACGGGCAAGGGCACCGGCTGGGGCGGCGCCGAGGTGCGGACGGAGGCCACGGGCTACGGCGCGGTGTTCTTCGCGCAGGAGATGCTCGGCGTGCACGGCGACTCCCTCGACGGCAAGCGCGTCGGCATCTCGGGCTCCGGCAACGTGGCGATCTACGCGATCCAGAAGGCCGCCCAGCTCGGCGCGACCGCGGTCACGGCGTCCGACTCCTCCGGCTACGTCGTCGACGACGCGGGCATCGATCTCGACCTGCTGCGTCAGCTCAAGGAGGTCGAGCGCGCCCGCATCGTCGAGTACGCGAACCGCCGCCCCAGCGCCCGCTTCGTGGAGAGCGGCAGCGTGTGGGAGGTGCCCGTGGACATCGCGGTGCCCTCCGCCACGCAGAACGAGGTCAGCCTCGCCGACGCGGAGGCCCTCATCGCGAACGGCGTGCGTGCCGTGTCCGAGGGCGCCAACATGCCGTGCGTCCCCGAGGCCGTCGAGGCCTTCCAGAAGGCGGGCGTGCTGTTCGCCCCGGGCAAGGCAGCGAACGCGGGCGGTGTCGCGACCTCGGCGCTGGAGATGAGCCAGAACGCCTCGCGGCAGCGCTGGAGCTTCGGCGACAGCGAGAACAAGCTCCGCGAGATCATGGGCGACATCCACCGTGCCGCCTTCGAGGCCGCCGAGCGTCACGGAGTCCCCGGCGACTACGTGGCCGGCGCCAACATCGCCGGCTTCGAGCGCGTCGCTGCGGCGATGCTCGCCCAGGGCGTCATCTGACCCGGTTCGAATCGCCTGATTGGTCGTGAATCCGGCCGGAATGCGACCAATCGGACGATTCGAAGGGTGTGCGGTCAGACCTGGCGGTCGTCGGCGTGCCGCGCGAGGGAGCTGCCGTAGCGCTCCGTGAGCTGGACCATGAGGTCGGGAGTGTCCCGGTCGCCGCCGAAGACGTGTCCGGGGAAGTCGAGCTCGGGCTGGGCCGCCGCGATCTCCGCGTCCCTGTCGGGTGAGAGCAGCTGCACCGGATCGCCGACCGCGACCCACCCGATCGGCACCACCGTCCCCGACAGCAGCACGGCCCGGCGATGCACGATGGCGTTGACCCGCACCTCGCAGCGGTCCCCGACGAGCGCCCCGTTGAAGACCCGGGCCCCGGACGCGAAGAACACCTCCTCGCCCACGGTGGCCCCCGCGATGCTCGCCAGCGTGCCGACGAGGGTGTGCGCACCGATGTGCACGGCGTTGGCCGCGGTCGCCCTGATCAGCGCGTTCTCCATGACGATGACGTGCGCCCCGAGGGTGATGGGGCCGCCCTCCGCGGTGATGACGGCGCCGTGCAGCACCTGGCAGCCGGGTCCGAGCTCCACGTCGCCGGAGATGACGGCGGTGGGAGCGACGACGGCGGTGTCGTGGATGCGGGGGCGAGCCCCGAGGTGCTCGTACAACATGCGGCCAGACTAGCCCCGGGCGTCTGCGGCGTGCACGACTTCGGAGATCATCACCGACACGCCGGACCCGAGCCGCCGGCGACGGCGTGTCGTCCGCGGGCTCCGCAGTCGTGCACGGCGGAGGCGGCCGCGACCGCCGGCCGGGTCACTCGGGCTTGGCGGGCTCGGGGAAGATGGCGGTGAACAGCTGGTCGACCCAGGCGAGCAGCTCCGCGTCGGGCAGCGGCTCCACGCCCACGCCGACCGCGGCGGGCACCGTGGGCATCGGCACGACGAGAGCCTCCCCGCCGGAGACGAGCTTCGCCTTCGGATAGAGCCGCTGCAGCCGGACCTTGATCGAGTCCTCGAGACGGGCGGGCGCGAGGCGCAGGTTCGAGCCCATGGCCACGACGTCGGTGAGCCCGGCCCTGGCCGCCCGGCGCCGCAGTCGCGCGATCGACACGAGTCCGGTGACCTCGTCCGGCGGCGTGCCGTACCGGTCGACGAGCTCCTCCACCACGAGGTCGATCGCGTCGTCCTTCGCGGTCGCGGCCGAGGCGGCGGAGAGCTTCTGGTACGCCTCGAGCCGGAGGCGTTCGCTGTCGATGTAGTCCTCCGGGATGCGGGCGTCGAGCGGCAGCTCGAGTCGGAGCTCCTGCCCGGTCTCGACCTCCTCGCCCCGGAAGGTCGCGACGGCCTCGCCGATCATGCGCAGGTAGAGGTCGAAGCCGACCCCCGCGATGTGTCCGGCCTGCTCGGCGCCGAGGAGGTTGCCCGCACCGCGCAGCTCGAGGTCCTTGAGGGCGACCTGCATACCGGAGCCGAGGTCGTTGTTGACCGCGATGGTCTGCAGCCGGTCGGCCGCGGTCTCGCTCAGCGGCTTCATGTCGTCGTAGAGGAAGTACGCGTAGGCGCGCTCCCGTCCGCGACCCACGCGTCCGCGGAGCTGGTGGAGCTGGCTCAGACCGTACTTGTCGGCGCGGTCGATGATGATCGTGTTCGCGTTGGAGATGTCGAGGCCGGTCTCGATGATCGTGGTCGAGACCAGGACGTCGAACTTGCGCTCCCAGAAGTCGTCGACGACCTGCTCCAGCGCGTGCTCGCCCATCTGGCCGTGCGCGACGGCGATCCGCGCCTCGGGGACCAGCTCGGCGAGCTCCGCCGCGACGCGCTGGATCGACTGCACGCGGTTGTGCACGAAGAAGACCTGGCCCTCGCGAAGGATCTCGCGGCGGATGGCGGCGGCGATCTGCTTGTCGCTGCGGGGGCCGACGAACGAGAGGATCGGGTGCCGATCCTCCGGCGGCGTGGCGAGGGTGGACATCTCGCGGATGCCGGTGACCGCCATCTCCAGGGTGCGCGGGATCGGGGTGGCGCTCATGGCGAGGATGTCGACGTTGGTCTTCATCTTCTTCAGCGCGTCCTTATGCTCGACGCCGAACCGCTGCTCCTCGTCGATGATCATGAGGCCGAGGTCCTTGAACAGCACCTGGTCCGTGAGGATGCGGTGCGTGCCGATCACCATGTCCACGGAGCCGTCGAGCAGGCCCTGCAGGGTGAGCCGCGCCTCCTTGTCGGTCTGGAACCGCGACAGCGGCCGCACCTTGACCGGGAACCCCGCGAAGCGCTCCGTGAACGTCTCGAGGTGCTGCTTCACGAGCAGGGTCGTCGGGACGAGCATGGCCACCTGCTTGCCGTCCTGGATGGCCTTGAACGCCGCCCGGACCGCGACCTCGGTCTTGCCGAAGCCGACGTCGCCCGAAAGCAGCCGGTCCATCGGGATCGGCCGCTCCATGTCGGCCTTGATCTCGTCGATGGTCTGCAGCTGGTCGTGGGTCTCCGCGAACGGGAACGCCTCCTCCAGCTCGCGCTGCCAGGGGGTGTCAGGGCCGAAGGCGTACCCCTTGGCGCTCATCCGGGCGGAGTAGAGCTTGACGAGCTCGACGGCGATGTCGCGGACCGCCTTGCGCGCCTTGCCCTTGGCCTGCGCCCAGTCGCTGCCGCCCATCTTCGACAGCGTCGGGGCCTCGCCGCCGACGTACTTCGACAGGAGGTCGAGCTGGTCGGTGGGCACGTACAGCTTGTCGCCGGGGTAGCCGCGCTTGGACGGCGCGTACTCCAGCACGAGGTAATCGCGGATCGACTTCGCGGCGTTGCGGCCGCCGGTGGAGACCTCGCGCTGGGTCATCTCGACAAACCGGCCGATGCCGTGTGTGGCGTGCACCACGAAGTCGCCCTGCTTGAGCTGCAGCGGGTCGACGACGTTCTTCCGACGGGACGCGAGCTTCTTGACGACGCGCTGGTCGCCGCCGATCGTGCGGCCGTAGAACTCGTTGTCGGTGAGGACGGCGAGCTTCGCCTCGGGCACCTGGAAGCCGGCCTCGACCCCGCCCACCGTGAGGGTCGCGACCCCCGGGTCCGGTGCGGCCGCGATGGTCTCGACGACCCGGGCCGCGATGCCGCGGTCGGAGAGCACGTCGCGGGCGCGGTCGACGAGGCCGTGACCGGTCGCGAGGACGACCACCCGCCAGCCGTCGGCGACCTTCGCCTCCACGAAGGCGATCGCGCCGTCGACGTTGCCGTGGAAGGAGGGGATGACGGTGGCCGCCTCGACGCTCTCCGCGGTCGCGTCGCCGATCCCGAAGGGGCTCAGGCGCCACCACACGCCGCCGCGGTCGCGGACGACCTCGCGCAGATCGGCGATGGTGAGGAAGTCGCCGGCGCCGAGGTCGATGGGGGCCGAGGCTCCCGAGGTCGCCGCGCTCCAGGCGGCGTCGAGGAACTCGCGGTTCGTCTCGCCGAGGGTGAGGGCGCGGGCGGTCGAGCGCTCCGGGTCGATGACGGCGGTCGCCGTGCCCTCGGGCAGGTACTCGACGAGCGACTTGAGGGGACCGGCGACCGCGGGCAGCAGCGACTCCATGCCCTCGACCGGGATGCCCTCGGCCATCTTCTCGAGCATGCCGCTGATGGCGGGGAAGCCCCCGATGAGCGCCCTGGCCCGCTCCCGCACCTCGGCGGTGAGCAGGAGCTCGCGGCTGGGCGGGAGGTCGACGCCTGGCACGTCGCCGGGCAGCGAGCGCTGGTCCGCCACGGAGAACGCGCGGATCTGATCGATCTCGTCGCCGAAGAACTCCACGCGGTACGGGTGTTCGGACGTGGGAGGGAAGACGTCGAGGATGCCGCCGCGGACGGCGAACTCGCCCCGTCGCGACACCATGTCGACGCGGGAGTAGGCCCGTTCCACGAGCTGCTCGGCGACGTGGTCGAGCTCGTTGCCCCGGCTGCCCACCGTCAGCTCCAGCGGCACGATGTCGCCGAGGTTCCCGGCGATGGGCTGCAGCGCGGCGCGCACGGAGGCGACGACCACGAGAGGGCGCTCCCCCGTCCATTCGGCGACGCGGCGCAGGGTCTGCAGTCGCAGGCCGACCGTGTCCGGGCTGGGGCTGAGGCGCTCGTGCGGCAGCGTCTCCCAGGCCGGGAAGGTGAGCACCTCGGCATCCGGGACGTAGGTCTCCAGGGCCTGCGCGACCGATTCCGCACGGCGCCCCGTGGGCACCACGGCCAGCAGCGCCGCCGGGTGGCCGGCCGCCGCACGCTTGGCGAGCAGACCGGCGAGAACGGGCGCGTCGAGCCCGTCGACCAGGCCGAGGTCGGCGTCGGTGTGCGCCCAGGCGAGAGCGTCACGATACAGAGACGCCTCTTCCAAGGCGCGCAGAATCCCCGGAACAGTCACCGGACAAGCCTAATCGCGCCCACGGACACTGCGGTCGACTCTCCCTGTCCCACCCCTTTCCGTGCCTGCCACCCCGTTACGGACGCGCGGAAGGGGCCGGGGCGGACCGAAGGGGCCGGGTCGAGCGTCTTAGGCTGGAGGGATGCCTCCGGTCACCCTCACCACCGCACGACTCGTCCTCCACGCTCCGACGGAGGCCGACGTCGACGCGATCACCGAGGCCTGCCAGGACCCCGAGATCGGGCGGTGGACGACGGTGCCCTCCCCCTACTTCCGCCAGGACGCGGAGGACTTCGTAGCCCTCGTGGAGCAGTGGTGGGAGGACGGCTCGCAGACCGTCTGGGGTGTCTACGCCGACGACGTCCTCGTGGGCATGGTCGGCCTCCACCACATCGGGGAGCATCCGGCCGGCGGTCATGCCGAGCTCGGCTACTGGGTCGTCGCGGACGCACGCGGCCGCGGCTACCTCGTCGAGGCCGCGCGTGCGGTGCTCGACTGGGGCTTCGCGGAGCTCGGTCTCGCGCGGATCCGCTGGCAGGCCGTCGTGGGCAACGTCCCCTCCGCCCGCGCCGCCCGCGCCCTCGGCTTCCGCTTCGAGGGCACCATGCGTCAGGGCCTCACCAGCCAGCGCGGTCGGGACGACGGCTGGCTCGCGGGGCTGCTGCGCGACGATGACCGGACGCCGGTGGAGTGGCCGGTGCTCTGAGCGCACGCCACGCGTGACAGCGTCGGACCCCGGTGACAGGATGGCTGCATGCCTGAGATGCCGGAGGTCGAAGGACTCGTCGCGTTCCTCGGCGAGCGCACCACCGGACGCACCATCACCCGTGCCTCCGTGGCCGCGATCGCCGCGCTGAAGACCTACGACCCGCCGATCTCGGCGCTGGAAGGCGCGTCGATCACCGGGGCGGAGCGCCGCGGCAAGTTCGTCGTGCTGTCCTGCGGGCCCGAGCTGCACCTCGTCTTCCACCTGGCGAAGGCGGGATGGCTGCGCTGGTACGACACCCTGCCCACCACGCTCCTCAAGCCGGGCAAGTCGCCCATCGCGCTGCGGATCGCCCTCGACGACGGCAGTGGCTTCGACCTGACCGAGGCCGGGACGAAGAAGTCGCTCGCCGTGTACGTCGTCCGCGACCCCGCCGAGGTGCCGGGTATCGCCCGCCTCGGCCCCGATCCGCTCGACCCGTCCTTCACCCGCGACGCCTTCGCCGCGCTGCTCGACGACCGCCGGATGCAGATCAAGGGGCTGCTCCGCGACCAGGGCGTCATCGCGGGTATCGGCAACGCCTACTCCGACGAGATCCTGCATGCAGCCCGCATGTCGCCGTATGCCATCGCCGGCACGCTGGACGACGCCGAGATCGACCGGCTGTTCGCGGCGATGCAGGAGACCCTCGCCGAGGCCGTCGCTGCTGCCGCGGGCAAACCTCCGGCCGACCTCAAGGACGCCAAGCGCCGCGGCATGCGGGTGCACGCCCGCCGGGGCGAGGCGTGTCCGGTCTGCGGCGACGAGGTGCGCAGCGTCTTCTTCGCCGACCGCTCGCTGGAGTACTGCCCCACCTGTCAGACCGGCGGCAAGGTCCTCGCCGACCGGCGACTGTCCCGCCTGCTCAAGTGAGGGCCGGGCACGGCCCCTGCCACGGAATGAAACGGGCGCAGACGCGTTGAGTACACTCAGAGCAGCAACGTGCTCCGGGGTCGGTGGGAATCCGAACCGGCGGTGACAGTCCGCGAGCGTTCCGAGTGATCGGGATGCCGATCCGGTGGAATTCCGGAACCGACGGTGATGCGAGGGACACCTCGCTAGTCCGGAAGGGAGGCAGCACGAGGCGCACGCGCGTGCGTCCGTTCCGCCAGCCTGCAGCGACCCCGAGCCGCAGAGAGGACGACGACGGATGGCAGTGACCGCGACAGAGCGCCGTGCGATGGATCGTGCGCTCGCCCTCGCGACCCGCGGCCCGCGCGGGGTCAACCCGCAGGTGGGCGCCGTGATCCTCTCCCCCGACGGCGAGGTGCTGGCCGAAGGCTGGCATCGGGGCTCCGGCACCCCGCACGCCGAGGTCGACGCCCTCTCGAAGCTCGCACCGGGCGCTGCACGGGGCGCGACGGCGATCGTGACGCTGGAACCCTGCAACCACACCGGTCGCACCGGCCCCTGCGCGCTCGCGCTCATCGAGGCCGGCGTGACGCGGGTCGTCTACGCGCTCGACGACCCCGGTGAGGTCTCCGGCGGCGGCGCGGAGCGGCTGCGCGCCGCGGGCGTGAGCGTGGAGTCCGGCGAGCGAGCCACCGAGGCCCGCGCCGTGATCGGCGACTGGCTCACCGCGTCGCGCCTCGGCCGTCCGCACGTGACCGTCAAGTGGGCGCAGAGCCTCGACGGCAGGGCTGCGGCGGACGACGGTTCCAGTCAGTGGATCACTGGCCCGGAGGCCCGCGCCGACGTGCACCGGCGACGCGCCCAGGCCGACGCGATCGCGGTGGGTACCGGCACCGTGCTCGCCGACGACCCCGCGCTCACCGCCCGCGCCGGCGACGAGCTCCTGCCGCACCAGCCCGTCCCGGTCGTCATCGGCACCAGGGCCACCCCTGCGGATGCGGCGGTGCATCGTCATCCGCACACGCCGCTGTTCTTCGACACGCACGACCTGTCGGCGGTCCTCGCCGAGCTGCACGCGCGCGGCATCCAGACGCTGTTCGTGGAGGGCGGCCCGACGCTCGCCAGCGCGTTCCTCTCCGCCGGGCTCGCGGACCGCGTGCTCGCATACGTCGCCCCCGTCCTGCTCGGCGGGAGCCGCCTGGCCGTGACCGACGTCGGTGTCCGCTCGATCGACCAGGCACATCGCCTCGTCGTGGACGAGTGGCTGCCGTTGGGCGCAGACCTGCTCGCGATCGCGCATCCTGCGGACGCGGACGACCCGGACCGCACCGGCCCGGAGAAGGAGGGAACCCTCTGATGTTCACCGGAATCATCGAGGAGATCGGCGAGATCACCGCCATCGCGGAGTCGGGCGACGGCTGGCGCCTCACGGTGCGCGCCCCGAAGGCCGCTGCCGACGCCGTGCACGGCGAGTCGATCGCGGTCTCCGGCGTCTGCCTGACCGTCGTCGGCTCCACCGCCGAGACCTTCGACGCCGACGTCATGAAGCAGACGCTCGACGTCGCGGCCCTCGGAGCGGCGACCGTCGGCACCAGGGTCAACATCGAGAAGGCGATGCCCGTGGGGGCGCGGCTCGGCGGGCACATCGTGCAGGGCCACGTCGACGGCACCGGCACCGTGCTCGAGGTGCGCCCCGGCGCGCAGTGGAGCGTCCTGCGCATCAGCCTTCCCGACGACCTCGCGCCGCTCGTCGTCGACAAGGGCTCCATCTCCGTCGACGGCACGTCGCTGACGGTGAGCGCAGTGAGCCCTTCGACCCCTTCGACAGGCTCAGGGACCCAGGAGGGCTCAGGAACCCAGGAGGGCTCAGGAACCCGGGAGGGCTCAGGGACCCAGGAGGGCTCGGGCACCGGGGGCGGGCACTGGTTCGAGGTGTCGCTCATCCCGGAGACCCTGGCGGCGACCACCCTCGGCACCCGCGCGGTCGGCGACCGCGTGAACCTCGAGACCGACATCCTCGCGCGGCACGTCGAGCGACTGCTCGCATTCCGCGCCGCACCGGAAGGGGGCTCGCGATGAGCCTGGCAACCATCCCCGAAGCCCTGGAGGCGCTGCGCGCAGGACGCCCCGTGCTCGTGGCCGACGACGAGAATCGGGAGAACGAGGGCGACGTCGTCCTCTCCGCCGAATTCGCCACACCCGAGTGGGTCGCCTGGACCGTGCGCTGGTCCTCCGGGTTCATCTGCGCGCCGATGCCCACCGACCTCGCGGACAGCCTCAACCTCCCGCCGATGGTCGCGGCCAGCGAAGACGCGCGCTCCACCGCATACACCGTCAGCGTCGACGCCGCGGAAGGGGTGACGACCGGGATCAGCGCCAGCGACCGCGCCCGCACCCTCAACGTGCTGGCGAACCCCGACTCGACGGCGACGAGCATCATCCGCCCCGGCCATGTGCTCCCGCTCCGGGCCGTGGACGGCGGCGTGCGCGAGCGCAGCGGTCACACCGAGGCCGCGGTCGAGCTCATGAAGCTCGCCGGCCTCCGGCCCGTCGGCGCGATCGCGGAGGTCGTCGCCGAGGACGGCAGCATGATGCGGCTTCCCGGGCTCCTCGAACTCGGCGCCCGCGACGGCGTGCCGGTCATCACGATCGAGCAGCTCATCGCACACCTCAACGAGATCGACCCGGAGGGGGCGACGCCGGCCGCCCAGCGCGGTCGCCGGGTGAGCCTCCGTGCCGACGCCACCGTGCCCACCGACCACGGCACGTTCCGCTTCCTGGCCTACAAGGACCGCGTCACCGGCACCGACCACATCGCGGTCGTATCGGGCGAGCCGACCGAGACTGCCCTCGTGCGCGTGCACTCGGAGTGCCTGACCGGCGAGGCGTTCGGATCCCAGAAGTGCGAGTGCGGCCCGCAGCTGGATGCCGCGCTGGACGCCATCGACCGCGAGGGCGGCATCGTCATCTACATGCGGGGACACGAGGGCCGGGGCATCGGTCTCATCAACAAGCTGCGCGCCTACAGCCTGCAGGAGGACGGCCTGGACACCGTCGATGCGAACCTGGCACTGGGCCTCCCGGCGGACGCCCGCGACTACGCGGCGGCGGCCGGGATCCTCACCGATCTGGGGGTCTCGAAGGTCCGGTTGCTCACCAACAACACCGACAAGGTGAACAAGCTGCGTGAGCTCGGCCTCGACGTCGTCGAGCAGGTGCCGCTGATCGTGGGCGTGGGTCCGAACAACCACCAGTACCTGGAGACCAAGCGCGACCGCATGGGCCACATCATCGGCGAAGCAGAGCTCGCCGAGGCCCTCGCGGCAGGAAAGGACGAGGAATGAGCGGCGCCGGAGCACCCAAGACGGGGAACATCGACGGGCGGGGGCTGGAGGTCGTCGTGATCGCCGGCACCTGGCACGAGGTGATCTCGAACGGCCTGATCGCCGGCGCCCAGCGGGTGCTCGACGAGGCCGGAGCGACGCATCGCCTGGTGCGGGTGCCCGGTTCGTTCGAGCTCGCCGTGGCCGCGCAGGCCGCCTTCGCGGGCGGTGCGGATGCGGTGGTCGCCCTCGGGGTCATCATCCGCGGCGGCACGCCGCACTTCGAGTACGTCTCGGCGGCGGCGACCGACGGCCTCACCCGCGTCTCCCTCGACGCCGGCAAGCCGGTCGGGTTCGGGCTGCTCACGCTCGACGACGAGAAGCAGGGACTGGACCGCGCGGGCCTGGAGGGCTCGAAGGAGGACAAGGGCGCGGAGGCCGCGGACGCGGCGCTGCGCACCGCCCTCGTGATCCGCGAGCTGCGCGGCTGAGCACGCTCACGCTCTGCGCCCGATCGCGGGCGCGAGGTCAGGCGTGCCTTGGTGGCGCGGAATGCCGCGCTCTCGTACGGTGAGGGCATGGAGACCCTGCGCCACATCGTGCTCTTCGTCCACCTCATCGGCTTCGCCGTGCTCTTCGGGGCCTGGGCGGCGCAGGCGTTCGGCGGCAAGCGGGTGTTCACGCGTCTGATGACCATCGGCATGACGATCGCCGCGGTCGCCGGCCTCGCCCTCGCCGCCCCGTGGGGCCTCCCGGAGGGCGTCGAGATGAACTACGCCAAGATCGGCACGAAGCTCGTCATCCTCCTCGTGATCGGCGCCCTGCTCGGCATCGGCACGGCGCGCCAGAAGCGCGACCAGGTCGTGCCGCCCGCGATCTTCTGGCTCGTGGGCATCCTCACGGCCGTGAACGCCGCCATCGCCGCGATCTGGCGCTGACGCGCGGATCAGCCCCGGCTGCGCTCCCAGAGCGCGGATGACTGCTCCCCGGCCCCATCCGTACGGATGCGCTGGCCGTTGCGTCCCCCGCGGGCGAACGTGGCGGTGACGCCCGGCGGGACGTCGGAAGCCGCCACCGGGCTCGACGACCAGGTGCAGGCGCGCACGTGCACGAGGTCTGCCGCCACCGCGGCCGGATCGTCGTCGTAGCGCCACGGTCCCGTCAGCCGCCCGAGCCAGAAGAGTCCGTCGACGTCCCTGGTCCAGACGAGGGTTCCCGTCGGAAGCGCCGCGAAGCGCTCCAGCCGCCGCGCGGCCCGCTCTCCATGGCGGGCGTCGACGGCGGCGAGCGCCGCAGTCAGAGAGCCGGGCGTGCTGTCGAGCCGCCCACCCATGCCGCAGACGCCCTCGGCGAGCGCACGCTCGACCGCGACTCCCGGCGCGACGGCATCGTCGCGAGAGCGCATCGGTGCGCGGTAGGCGAGCGGTTCGCCGGGGCCATCGTCCGTCATGGGAGCGGCACGAGGGTCGCCTCGACATCGCGCCCGTCGACCGCGACGCGCATCATCGTGTGCACGGGCTGTCGACGCCGGTCGGTCGGAGAGCCCGGGTTGAGCAGCCGCAGACCGTTCGGCGTGACGGTGTCCCAGGGGATGTGCGAGTGTCCGAAGATCAGCACGTCGACATCGGGGAAGGCGAGATCCATCCGCTTCTCCCGCCCGGTCGCGGCGCCCGTCTCGTGGATGACGGCGACGGCGGTGTCCTCCACGGTGAACCGCGCGATCTCCGGCAGCACCCGGCGGATCTCGGGGCCGTCGTTGTTGCCGTGCACACCGTGGAGCACGCGCGCGCGGGACTGGAGCAGCTCGACGGTGGGGAGATCGACCCAGTCCCCCGCGTGCACGACGACGTCGGCCTCGTCGATGGCCTGCAGCACCGCGTCCGGCAGCCGCTTCGCCCGCTTCGGGACGTGCGTATCGGCGAGGAGCAGCATCCGTGTCGTCATGATCCCCCTCCGGCCGGTCTCCCCCGACTCTACGCGCGGGCACCGACGCCCTCGACCCGGTCCGTCATCAACGTCCAGGGAACTCCCAGGAAGGCGTAGACTCGCCCGAGTCCGCCGGTATACCGGCGGAGGATCGGAGACCCCTTGAGCACCGCCACCACCCCCGCGAACCCCCGCTCGCGCGTCATCACCGCGAGCCTCGTCGGCACCACCATCGAGTTCTACGACTTCTACGTCTATGCGACGGCAGCCGTGCTCGTCTTCCCCACACTCTTCTTCCCGAGCACGAACGACACCGCGTCGCTGCTGTCGTCGTTCGCCGTCTTCGGCGCGGCCATGGTCGCCCGCCCGATCGGCGCCGTCGTCTTCGGGCACTTCGGCGACAAGTTCGGGCGCAAGGCGACCCTCGTCGCCTCGCTCCTCACCATGGGCATCGCGACGTTCGTGATCGGCCTCCTGCCCACGTTCCAGCAGATCGGCTGGGTCGCCCCGCTGCTCCTGCTGATCCTCCGTCTCGCCCAGGGCTTCGCGCTGGGCGGCGAGTGGTCGGGCGCGGCGCTCGTGGCCACCGAGAACGCCCCGAAGGGCAAGCGCGCCTGGTACGGCTCGTTCCCGCAGCTCGGCGCACCGCTCGGCTTCATCATCGCGAACGGCATCTTCCTCGCCATCAACTTCGCCCTCCCGCACCCGGAGGACTCGGCGCTGAAGTCGGAGGCCTTCCTCTCCTGGGGCTGGCGCGTGCCGTTCCTGTTCTCCGCCGTCATGGTCATCATCGGTCTGTGGGTGCGGCTCCGCCTCGTCGAGTCGGACACGTTCAAGAAGGCGGAGAAGACCGGCGCGATCCGCAAGCTCCCGCTCGCGACCGTATTCCGGCACCACTGGAAGCAGCTCATCCTCGGCACGTTCATCATGCTGGCGACGTACGTGCTGTTCTACCTGATGACGAACTTCACGCTCACCTACGGCACGAAGGCCGCCGACCTCGAGACCGCGTCGGCCGCCGCCCGGGCAGCGGCCGAGGCGACCGGCAAGGACTTCGACCCGAGTGTGTTCGCGGCGCAGTTCTACCCGGGCCTCGGCTTCGGCTACACCGACTTCGTACTCATGCAGATCATCGGCGTCGTGTTCTTCGGCATCTTCACGTTGCTGTCCGGACCGATCGCCGACGCCATCGGGCGCCGCAAGCTGCTCCTGTGGGTCACCGGACTCATCGTCGTCTTCGGTCTGTCGTTCAACCTCTTCCTGCTGCCGCAGGCCGACCCGAAGTTCACCGGGGCCCTCACCCAGGCTTTCCTCGTGTTCGGCTTCATGCTCATGGGCACGACGTTCGGGCCGATGGGGGCGCTCCTGCCGGAGCTGTTCCCGACGAACGTGCGCTACTCCGGTTCGGCGATCGCGTACAACGTGTCGTCGATCCTCGGAGCGGCCGTGGCGCCGTTCATCGCGGTGGCCCTGTGGGCGGCCGTCGGCGGCGAGCCCTGGCTCGTGGGCCTGTACCTGTCGTCGATGGCGGTGCTGACCTTCATCGCGCTCATCTTCACTCCCGAGACGAAGGACCACGACTACGAGGACGACCTCGGACTCGCCTCCGCCGTCGAGCTCTAGAACCGAGACGAGCGGAACGGCTGCACTCCCTCGGGGGTGCAGCCGTTCTCGTCTTCCTGGTCAGACGCTCACAGCACCACGACATCGCAGTACCGGGTCGCCGTCTTCGCCAGCCGGCGATCGGCCGTGAGCAGTGGGACGTCGAGGGCCTCCGCGAGCGCGACATAACCGGCGTCGTACGCGGAGACGTCCTCGCGCAGCGACCAGATCCGCGGGATGAGCCGACGCAGCGGATGGCGGGTGATCTGCAGCGCCGCGAACGCCTCGAGGGCCTCACGAGCAGCATGCGCCGGCACCGAATTCCGCATCGTGAGGCGTCGGAGCACGGAGAGGACCTCGATGTCGAGGCCCGCGTGCGCATGGAACCCCTCGCCGTGCGTCCAAACCTCCTCGCCGAGCAGTGCCTCGATCGCCGCCGAGGCATCGAGCACGACCGCCTCGGACGTCCCGCTCACTCCCGCTCGTCCCGTTCACGATCACGGGCGGCGAGGATGCTCTCGCGCGTCAGAGAGACGCCGGCCGCGCGCGCTCGTGCTCGCGACGCCTCGAGGATCTCGGCATTGCTGCGGTAGCGGACGAGGTCTTCCAACTCGCGCGCTACGTAGTCCGACAGGCTCATGCGCTCCGCCGCGGCACGCTCCTTGAGCCGGGCATGCACGTCATCGGGCAGGTTCCTCACTTGCAGCATGCGAGCCATCCTGTCAGCATCGCATGCGCCACACATGCGGACAAGGGCGCCCCTGTGGACAACGCGCACGTCAACACTTCTTGACACCGCCCCAAGCGTCAACGAATATTGACGCAAAGGAGGTCCCCATGTCTCGACCGACCACCATCGCCGCGGCCGAGGGCGGCGAACCCCTCGCCGAGCTCCACCGCCTGGCGGCGCTGCGCAAGGAGCTCGTGCGCGCCGAAGAGGCCCAGGTCCGTCGCGCTCGCACGAGCGGCTACTCGTGGCAGGCGATCGCGAGCGCCCTCGGCGTCACCAAGCAGGCGGCACATCGCCGTTTCGGTCGCACCTGAGCCCATACAGCCGCCCCATAGGAAATGACCGCGCCCCGAGTACGGTCGAAGTACCATCTCCAGATCGAGGTCCCCCATGTCCCGCACGGCGACAGCACGCCGACGCGGACGGGGCGCACCGGCCGACGGGCCGCGCGCCACCTTCCGCCAGCTCCTCCCCTTCCTCTTCGAGCACAAGCGCACGCTCGTCGTCGTCGCCGTCCTCAGCGTGTTCGGCGCCGCGACCTCGCTCGTGCAGCCCCTCCTCGTCGGACAGGTCATCGAGGCCGTGCAAGCCGACGGCACGATCGGCGTCCTCGTGTGGCTGCTCGTCGGTTTCGTGATCGTGTCGTCGATCATCTCCGGGTTCCAGCACTATCTGCTGCAGCGCACCGGCACCGCGGTCGTCTACTCCAGCCGCCGCAAGCTCATCGCCCGCATCCTGCACCTGCCGACGTCCGAGTTCGACGCACGGCGCACCGGCGATCTCGTCTCCCGCGTCGGCACCGACACCACGCTCCTCTACGCCGTCCTCACGCAGGGGCTCGCCGACGCCGTCGGCAACGTCGTGCTCTTCGCGGGCGCGCTCATCGCGATGCTGCTCATCGACCCCGTTCTGCTCCTGCTCATCGTCCTGGTCATCGGCGTCTCCGTCGTGGTCGTCGTCGCCCTCAGCGGCCGGATCCGGACGGCGTCCACGGCCCAGCAGGAGAAGGTCGGCGAGCTGGCCTCGGGCGTCGAGCGGGCCGTCGGCTCCATCCGCACCATCCGAGCCTCCGGTGCGACCGAACGCGAGACCGCGGCGGTGACGGAGCGGGCCTCCGAGGCGTACGGCATCGGCGTGCGGATCGCGAAGATCTCCTCGCTCGTGGTGCCGGTCGCCGGCATCGCCCTCCAGCTCTCCCTGCTCGTCGTGCTCGGCGTGGGCGGCTTCCGCGTCGCGGCCGGAGCCATCTCGATCGCGGCCCTCATCTCGTTCGTGATGTTCCTCTTCCTGCTGGTGATGCCCCTCGCCTCGACGTTCGGCGCGATCACCTCCGTCAACCAGGCCCTCGGCGCGCTCGGCCGCATCCAGGAGGTGCTCGACCTCCCCACCGAGACCCAGGACGACGCAGCCACCGCCGCGGCCCTGCCCCGCGAGGAGGAACCGGCTCCGGACGCCCCCGCCCTGGAGTTCCGCGACGTGCGCTTCCGCTACCCGGAGAACGTCGTCGCCGCCCGCCGTGCCGCCGCGAGGGAGGCGCAGACCCTGCTCGCCGATGCGCACCTGGAGCAGGCCGAGGCCGCACCCGACCCCCAGGACCACGAGGTGCTCCGCGGGGTGTCGTTCGCGGTCCCTCGTGGGGCACGCGTGGCGCTGGTCGGTCCGAGCGGAGCGGGGAAGAGCACGATCCTCTCCCTCATCGAGCGCTTCTACGACCCGACGGGCGGATCCATCCGGTTGAAGGGGCACGACACCCGCACCTATCCGCGGGACGAGCTCCGCGCCCACTTCGGCTACGTCGAGCAGGACGCTCCGACGCTGGCCGGCACCCTCGCCGAGAACCTGCGGCTCGCGTCACCGACGGCCACGGACGAGGACTGCGCCCGCGTGCTCCGCGCCGTGAACCTCGGCGACGTGCTCCAACGGAACCCGCTCGGCGTCGACGCTCCCGTCGGCGAGGACGGCGTGATGCTCTCCGGCGGCGAGCGGCAGCGACTCGCGATCGCCAGGGCGCTCCTCACCGACGCCCCGATCCTGCTGCTGGACGAGTCGACCTCCTCGCTCGACGGCGTGAACGAGCAGCGCATGCGCGAGGCCATCGATGCGGTCGCCACAGACCGTACGCTCGTCGTGATCGCCCATCGTCTGTCCACCGTCGTCGACAGCGACCTCATCGTGGTGCTGCAGGACGGCGTGGTCGTGGGACAGGGCACCCACGCCGAGCTCGTGGAGTCGACCCCGCTCTACCGCGACCTCGCCCGCCACCAGCTCCTCGCCTAGCTCCCTGTCCCCCCTGTACACGGCCGAGACCCCGCCTTTCTGCCGAGACCCCACCTTCCGCACGTATGCGGGGCGGGGTCTCGACGCGAAACCGGGGTCTGGGGAGTGGGTGCCACGAAGGCGGGGCGTCGGAGACCACTCAGCCATGGGTTCGTCTCTGATGCCCCGCCTTCGCGGGTAGGGCTCGGCCTGAGGCCGAGGGTGCCGGCTCCCCCGAACCGGCACCGGTCTGGGGGCTACGCCTTCGCGAGGCGGTAGCGCAGCGACGCGAGCTCCGTGCGGAGGGCCGCGGGCACCCGGTCGCCGAAGGTGTCGTAGAACTCCTCCGTGAGGTCGGCCTCGGCCTTCCACGCCTCGGGGTCGACGGAGAAGAGCTCGTCGAGGTCTTCCGCGGGGATGTCGAGCCCGTCGAGGTTGAGGTCCTCCACGCGCGGCAGGCGTCCGATCGGGCTGTCCACCGCCGGCACGTCACCGGCCACGCGGCGGATGATCCAGTCGACGACGCGGGAGTTGTCGCCGAACCCGGGCCAGAGGAACCGGCCGTCCGCTCCGCGACGGAACCAGTTCACCTGGAAGATGCGCGGCGCGCGGTCGAAGCGCAGGCCGCGGCCGACCTTGAGCCAGTGACCGAAGTAGTCGGCCATGTTGTAGCCGCAGAACGGCAGCATCGCGAACGGGTCGCGGCGCAGCTCGCCGACCGTGCCCTCGGCCGCCGCCGTGCGCTCGGAGGAGATGTTCGAGCCGAGGAAGACGCCGTGCGTCCAGTCGGTGGCCTCGACCACGAGCGGCACGTTGCTCGCGCGGCGTCCGCCGAAGAGGATGACGTCGAGCGGCACGGCCTCCTCCCAGTCCTCGGAGATCTGCGGGCACTGAGCCGCCGACACGGTGAAGCGCGAGTTGGGGTGCGCGGCGGGACGACCGGAGTCGGGCGTCCAGTCGTTGCCCTCCCAGTCGATGAGGTTCGCGGGCGCCTCGTCGGTCAGGCCCTCCCACCACACGTCGCCGTCGGGGCGGAGCGCGACGTTGGTGAAGATCGTGTTGCCCCACAGCGTCTCGACTGCGGTGACGTTGGTCGACTCACCCGTTCCGGGCGCGACGCCGAAGAAGCCGGCCTCGGGGTTGATGGCCCACAGGCGTCCGTCCTCGCCGGGACGGATCCAGGCGATGTCGTCGCCGAGGGTCTCGACCTTCCAGCCGGGGATCGTCGGACGCAGCATCGCGAGGTTCGTCTTGCCGCAGGCCGACGGGAACGCGGCTGCGACGTGGTAGGCCTTGCCCTGCGGGTCGATCACGCGGACGAGGAGCATGTGCTCGGCGAGCCAGCCCTCATCACGCGCGATCACCGAGGCGATGCGTAGCGCGAAGCACTTCTTCGCCAGGATGGCGTTGCCACCGTAGCCCGAGCCGTACGAGTAGACCTCGAGCGTCTCCGGGAAGTGCACGATGTACTTGTCGTCGTTGCAGGGCCACTCGACGTCCGGTTCGCCGGCCTCCAGCGGAGCACCGACGGAGTGCACCGTCTTGACCCACGGCGCGCCCTCGGCGATCTGGCGGGTGACCTCGTCGCCCACGCGGGTCATGATGCCGATCGATGCGACGGCGTAAGCGCTGTCGGTGATCTGCACGCCGATGTGCGACAGGGGTCCGCCGACGCGACCCATCGAGAACGGCACGACGTACATCGTGCGGCCGCGCATCGAGCCCTCGAAGATCTCGTCCATCTTCGCGTGCATCTCTTCCGGGTCGGCCCAGTTGTTGGTGGGCCCGGCGTCCTCCTCGCGCTCCGAGGCGATGAAGGTGCGGGCTTCGGTGCGGGCGACGTCGCTGGGGTGCGAGCGCGCCAGGTACGAGCCGGGGCGCCACTCGGGGTTCAGCTTGATGAGCTTGCCCTCGTCGACGAGTCCGCGCAGCAGCCAGTCGTTCTCGGCGCGCGAGCCGTCCACCCAGTGCACGGCGTCCGGCTGCGTGAGCGCGCGGATCCCTTCCACCCAGGCGGCGAGCTCGGCCATTGCGGGGGTGTCGTAGGAGGGGGCGGTGCCGAACGTGCGCGTCGGGGTGACAGGGGACGTGCGAGGGGTGAGGACTTCGGCCATGGCCATGACTGCTCCTTCGAAGTGTGGGGCGTTGCTTCCATCTTCTTCGCCCTTGACGCGGACTTTCGGCCAAACCGAACGATAAGAATCGCTGTTCTTTCGCTAGACTCAAACAATGGCGTCCTCCGGCATCCACCTCACGACCCTCGGCCACCGCATCCGGCACCGCCGCCTGGAGAAGGGGTACACCCTCGACGAGCTCGGCGCCCTCGTCGGCGTCGCCGGCTCCCAGCTCAGCCTCATCGAGAACGGCAAGCGCGAGCCCAAGCTCTCCCTCCTCCAGGCGATCGCCCAGGCCACCGGCACCGAAGTGACCGACCTCATCTCCGGCGAGCCGCCGAACCGGCGTGCCGCTCTGGAGATCGAGCTGGAGCGGGCCCAGGAGAGCCCGGTGTTCCGTCAGCTCGGTGTCTCCCCGGTCCGCGTCACGAAGGGCATGAGCGACGAGACCATCGAGTCCATCCTCGGCCTCCACCGCGAGCTGCAGCGCCGCGAGCGCGAGGCCATCGCCACCCCGGAGGAGGCCCGCCGCGCCAACACGGAGCTGCGACTGCGGATGCGCGCGCAGAACAACTACCTCCCGGACATCGAGAAGCTCGCGGAGAAGCAGCTCAAGGCCGCCGGCCATTCGCAGGGCGCTCTGACCCACCGCACCGTGAGCATCATGGCCGAGAAGCTCGGCTTCGAACTCATCTACGTCAACGATCTGCCGCACTCGACGCGCTCGGTCACCGATCTCGAGAACGGCCGCATCTACCTGCCCCCCGCCTCGATCCCCGGTGGACACGGCCTGCGGTCGATGGCACTGCAGGCCATGGCGCATCGACTGCTCGGGCACACGCCGCCGACGGACTACGCCGACTTCCTGCAGCAGCGGTTGGAGATCAACTACTTCGCCGCGTGCTGCTTGATGCCGGAGACCGCCGCGGTGGCCTTCCTGCAGCAGGCGAAGAAGGACCGCAACCTCGCGGTGGAGGACTTCCGCGACGGGTTCGGCGTGACGCACGAGGCCGCCGGCATGCGCATGACGAACCTGCTCACGCAGCACCTCGGCATGTCGCTGCACTTCCTGCGCGTCGACTCGACCGGAGCCATCACGCGCGTCTATGAGAACGACGACCTGCCCCTGCCGATGGACGTGACGGGGGCGGTGGAGGGGCAGCGCGTGTGTCGGAAGTTCCAGGCCCGCTCCGCCTTCACGGAGCAGAACCGCACTGTCGAGCACCACCAGTACACGGACACGCCGTCCGGCACGTTCTGGTGCTCCACGCAGACCGGGTCGTCGAGCGAGGGCGAGTTCTCCGTCACGGTCGGCGTGCCGTTCGACGACGCCCGGTGGTGGCGGGGACGCGAGACGAACGACAGGGCGGTGTCGACCTGCCCCGACGAGGCGTGCTGCCGCCGCCCGTCGGCCGAGCTCACGGAGCGCTGGAAGGGACGGGCGTGGCCGAGCGCCCGCGTGCACACCCACATGTTCTCGCCGCTCCCCCGCGGCATGTTCCCCGGCGTGGACGACAACGAGGTCTACAACTTCCTCGGCCGCCACGCGAGTGAGTGACCCGCCGACCCACCCCCTTGCGTCCACCCCGGCCCGTTACGCGCTGCCGTAGGGGGCCGGGAGGCACGGAAAGGGGTGGGTCGACGAGGGGCTCAGGCGATGAAGGCCGCGAAGCGGGCGAGTGCGGCGGTGACGGCGGCGGGGTCCTCGGGGGGCTCGAAGAGAGTCGGAGGGGTGGTGTGCGCGGCGGCGGCGTGGGTCCAGCAGCCGATCACGCGGCCGTGCTCCACCACGGTCGCCCGGACCATCCCGTTCTTCCCCGGCCCGACGGCGGCGAGGTATTCCGGAGCGCACACGACGGTGCGGTCGGCATAAGAGATGTAGTACTCGTCGAAGGCACCGAGGGCGAACACGGACGGCCGGCCCGCCGCGCGCCGGGGCGGGGTGCTCCCGACGAAGACCCCCTCCTCGACCTCGGTCACCCGGGGTGCCGCCCGCTCCGCCGCCTCCCGGGACCGCCCGAGCGTCAGCCCCGACCACCACGCGAAGTCCGCGACCCCGGCGGGCCCGTGCCCCTCGACATAGCGGACGAACAGCTCGGCCAGCGGGTCGTCCGGGCGGGCGTGGTCGCGGATGTGGTCCGCCGCGAGCACGAACCGCTGCTCCCGCGTGATGCCCTCCCGCGGCACGACCGGCCCCTGCACGAGCACGCCGGAGACCGTCATCGCGAACAGCAGGTGGATGCCGCGCTGCCCCGAGGGGTCGATGCCGATGCCCTCGAGCACCGCGAAGATCTCGCTCCGGGTGAGGCCGCCGTCACGGAGCCGCGGCGTGAGCTCCCGGACGACCGCGTCGATCATGGCGTCGTCGATGCCGAGCTGCCGCTGTCGGGAGGCCGCCTGCTGCTGCTGTCGCGCGGCCGTGACCTCCAGCACCCACCCGAGATCCCGCGCGGGGATCGTGTGGAGCGTCCCCCGCATGGTCCAGGCCCGGACGAGGTCCCCGCGGTCGAACGCGGCATCGACGTCGCGGAGGCGTACGTCGCCCTTCGTCCGCACAGCCAGCGCCCACCGTCCGGCCGTGAAGTCCTGGCTCTGCACCGCGAGCAGCCGCGCCGCCGCCCCCGCCACGTCCGCCTCCGGCGCCGTCAGCCCCTGCCACCGCAGCCGCTCCTCCCGCCACTGTGAGGTCTTCATGCCCCTCATCATGCCGCGACCCACCCCCTTTCGCGTGCCCCGGCCCCGTGCGTGCGGACGCAGGGGGCCGGGTCGAGCGGAAGGGGGTGGGTCGACGGGAGAGGTCAGAGGGTGACTTCGCGGCGGGTGGGGAGGACGACGGGGTGCGAACCCGCCATGGTCTCCAGCACCCGGATGACCTGGCAGGAGTATCCGAACTCGTTGTCGTACCAGACGTAGAGGATGAGGGTGTCCTCGTCGGCGATCGTGGCCAGACCGTCGACGATGCCGGCGCGGTGCGAGCCGACGAAGTCCGTCGAGACCACCTCGGGGCTCTCCACGTAGTCAATCTGCTGACGGAGCTTCGAGTGCAGCGAGACACGACGCAGGTAGTCGTTGACCTGATCCTTGGTGGCGGGGCGCTCCAGCGTGAGGTGCAGGACCGCGAGCGAGACATCCGGCGTGGGGACGCGGATCGCGCTGCCCGTGAGCCGTCCCTCGAGCTGGGGCAGGGCCTTGGCCACGGCCTTCGCCGCGCCGGTCTCGGTGATCACCATGTTCAGCACGGCGGAGCGGCCGCGACGGTCGCCCTTGTGGAAGTTGTCGATGAGGTTCTGGTCGTTCGTGAACGAGTGCACGGTCTCGACGTGGCCTTTCACCACACCGAAGGCCTCGTCGATCGCGGCGAGCACCGGGGTGATGGCGTTGGTCGTGCACGACGCCGCGGAGACGATGCGGTCCTCGTCGGTGATCGTGTCGTCATTGATGCCCTGCACGATGTTCTTCAGCGGGCCCTTACCGGGGGCGGTCAGCAGCACGCGGGCGACGCCCTTCGCACGGAGGTGCTGGGAGAGTCCGGCCTCGTCGCGCCAGCGGCCCGTGTTGTCGACGACGATCGCGTCATCGATGCCGTAGGCGGTGTAGTCGACCGCCGCCGGGTCGTCGGAGTAGATGACCTGGATGCGCGTGCCGTTCGCGATGATCTGCTCGGCCTCTTCATCCACCGTGACCGAGCCCGCGAAGCGGCCGTGCACCGAGTCGCGCAGCAGCAGCGACGCGCGCTTGACGAGGTCGTTCTCGGAGCCGCGGCGCACGACGATGGCGCGGAGCCGGAGTCCGCTCCCGCCGCCGGTGTGCGCGATGAGGATGCGGGCCAGCAGCCGGCCGATGCGCCCGAAGCCGTAGAGCACCACGTCGGTCGGCGGCGCCGGGACCGCGCCGACGGCCGGGGCCAGGGTCTCGGCCAGGTACTCCTCCAGCGGGCGGCCGCTCTCCGCATGCCCCTCCACGAGGCGGGCCACGTCGATCGACGAGGCGCCGGGGGCGAGAGCGTGGATGCCTTCGAGCACCGCCAGGCTGTCCTCGACCTCGAGGCGCTCGTGGCCGAGCTGGGCCACGCGCTCGTGCACCTCGACGAGGCCGGTGGCCGAGAGGCCGAGCAGGCGGTGGCCGTGCAGCGAGGTGACCACGTCGCGCTCGCGCTTGAGAGCCCCGATGAGCGGGATCATCCGCTCCGCCAGCTCTTCGCTCGCCGTCCATTCGTCGCGGTGTGCCGCGGAATCGTTCATCTGCGTCCTTGCATGTGTGAGCGCGCGCCGAGGTCGCCGGCGCGCGCGAGGTTGCCGGGGTGTTCGGGGGATGACTCCAGGGTACAAGCCGCGGAACCGCGCGCCGAATCGGTCGGCGCGGGACATCCCGAGTGCGCGAGTTTTACGTCTACACTGGTGGAATAATGAGCAGCGCACTCCTCGGCGACGACGCCGACCTCCTCCTCCGCGGTGGCCGCATCCACACCTTCGACGCCACCGATTCCGTCGCCACCGCGATCGCCGTCCGCGACGGGATGATCGTCGCCACCGATGCCGCGGCCGAAGCCCTCCCAGCCCGCGAGATCGTGCAGCTCGACGGCCGCACCGCGATCCCCGGCCTCAACGACGCGCACCTCCACGCCGCGTGGCTGGGCGCACGCTGGCCGCACCTCTTCTTCTCCGACACCCCGCCCGAGGAGCAGCCGACCGGCCGCCTCGTGACCACGGCCGGTGAGCGACGCAGCGCCCTGCGCCGCGCCTGGGCTCTGCTCGCGGAGCTCGGCATCACGAGCTACACGGAGCCGGGCATCGGCCCCGGGGAGGACGACGGGGAGACCGGCTGCTTCGGCACCGACATGCTCGAGTCGTATGTGGAGCTGCACCGCGAGGGGGCCCAGACCTCGCGCGTCACGCTGCTGCGCCTGTTCGGGACGATCGACGGAGAGAGCTCCCTAAAGGACTTCGCCGCCGGACTCCCGGTGCCGCCGCCGACGACCGACCCGCGCTGGCTCGCGATCCCCGGCGTGAAGATCTTCGCCGACGGCATCCCGCCGATGGCCACCGCATGGACGTCCGACCCGTACCCCGACGGGACGACCGGGCACCTGCTCACCCGCGGCGACGCCGATCCGCTCAGCGCCTTCCAGCAGATGATCGCCCTGGCCGCCGGTCGCGGACTCCAGATCGCCGTGCACGCCACCGGCGATCGCTCGATCGAAGAGTTCCTCACCGCACTGGAACGCGCCGGCGAGACTCCCCCGCCGCCGGCACCCCACCACGTCGTGCACGGCGACCTCGCGACGCCGGCGCAGATCCGCCGCGCGGAGCGTCTCGGCGTCGGGTTCGCCGTGCAGCCCCTCATCGCCGCGCACACGCACTCCTGGGCGGCCGTGCAGCTCGGAGAGGCCCGGGTCGCCGCCGCCTGGCCGCTGGCCGAGATGCTCTGCTCGGGGGCGCTGACCACCGTGACCAGCGACGCGCCGATCGCCACGCCGGACTGGCGACCCAGCCTCGACGCCTCCCTCGCCCTCCTCGCCGCCGACGGTCGAGCGGACGACGCCGCGACTCGGCGCCGGCTGCTGCGCACCATGACGGCGGACGCCGCGATCCAGGACGGTGCCGCGACCTGGAAGGGAACCCTCGAACTCGGCAGGGTCGCGGACGTCACGGTGCTCGACGAGGATCCGTGCACCCCGGGGCGCCCGTTCGCCGCCCTCCAGGTCGAGCGGACGATCGTCGACGGTCGCACGGTGTTCACCCGGGACTGACCACCCGCGCCCACGAAAACGGCGGGCGGCATG